>Ga0210408_10003462_pt1 | contig 14588 bp, 15 predicted proteins | sample IncBWH4MmetaG_FD_155471 | JGI IMG/M metagenome (GOLD analysis project Ga0210408, IMG submission 155471) | Forest soil microbial communities from Barre Woods Harvard Forest LTER site, Petersham, Massachusetts, United States - Inc-BW-H-4-M | ecosystem: Environmental > Terrestrial > Soil >...
CGTTGTGCATCCCTACTGCCGTGGCTGTCACGTCATGCAACCGGGCTTTGACTGGACCGACCCGGCGCAGATGACCGGAACCTTCAAGACCTCGATTCAAGGGGATGTGTGCGTCAACAACCCGCGCCGAATGCCGCACGGGGAGGTGCCGTTCAAAGGCTTCTGGCAAAGTCCCACGGCGCCTTTGCAACTAACGCAGGCTCCGATGAGCCTCCCAGCCTGCCAGCGTCAGTAGGCAGTCATGAACCTTAAGCCCGGGGCCGCACCCGTTGCGGTTCCGGGCTGTTTGTCAAAAGCGGCTAGGTCTCAATCCCCACGTGGCACACGCGGCCGACCAGGTAATCGGCGGCGGTCTTGCCTTCTTCCATGGCCATTACTTCGATGGGATAAGCCTGGTTGTGCGGACGCAGGATGAGATGATTGCCGGCTACTTCCACGTACTTCACGGTGCAGGCTCCGTCTTTCAGAACAGCGTACATATTGAACTCACCTTTGCGGTAAGGCTTGAGCGAGTTGTAGTGTCGATCCAACAAAACCGTCGCGCCCGGCAGCAGCCGGGGATACATGCTCATGCCCTCCCGGCCGTCGACCTTGATGAGCACGAAGCGCTCCCAATTCTCGCGGTCGCCTACGGTTTCGGCTTTGAGTTTGCGCAGGAAACTTTTCTTGAATTTGAGGATCTCTTTTACGTGCATGCTGGTGATCAGGGGATGGGTGGCGGCGACTTTACCGTCGGCCAAGAGTACGTTTTCGAACTCATCGCCACTGGGGGGAAGGATGGAGGCGCGCTTGTTGACTTCGCCTGGATCCAGCAGATCCAGAACTGAAAGATGCTGTACGGCAAGGACTTTGTCCATTCCCTCCAGGCTCAAACCACGTTTTTTGTTGAGGAAGTTCGAGATGTGCGCCTGCTTGAATCCCGTCTGCTGAGCCAGACGAAGCCCGGTCAGGTCGCCCTCGTCGATTCGCTCCCAGAGTGTATTGCGGAGGTTATCTTGCAGCACTCGGAATTTCATAGCTAGGAGTATAGCACGGGAACTATAGCACCCCGCTAATCGAGACAGATTTCCACAGCTCCATTGGTATATCAACCTTGACCTTGAAAATTGGGAGCTATACGATCGCAGCATCGTATAACTCATCTGAGTTCCGATGGATTAGCGGCCATGAATCACAGCGATAACTTGAACGAAGAAAAGAACTTTGTGGAGTTCCGGAGGAAAGTCCGATCGGCGGAAGTCCTTTCCGCGGCCATGGAGCGCCTGCTGCTGGCGCTCCATTTCACGGGACGGGTCAGTGTGGTTGTGCAAAACGGCAGAGTGCTCAAGTCCGGGTACGAGGAAGGGTATTTCCGGCAGCGGGGCGAGGCTGCGGAATGGCAGGAGGAGGGAGTCAGCAAGATGTAAGCGGGCGCGAGTTAAAGCCGGAAACTAAATTCGGCTATCGCTCAGCAAAAACTAAATAGCTCAACAGGTCATCGCAAGAAAAACGAGCCCTGTGTACGACTTCCGCCAAGAGTGGAGGTCCGACGCAGGGCTTTTTGTCGTCAACTCGCTTCTTCGTTGTCCGTTTCAGTTTCTTTCTTCAGTTTTGAATCTGGAAACGGCGACGTGGGGCCTAGAGAACTGGAGGAGTGATGAAAAGCAATCCTGGCGATAGTCACGAGAACGAAACACGGTTGGAGTTGAAGTACTGCGAACGCTGCGGCGGCCTGTGGGTGCGGGAATGTGGTGCGTGCCTGGTGTACTGCGACTATTGCCGGCCCAAGATGGCGGACCTTCCGGTTCCCAAGAAGCAGCCCGGGTCGGCGCGCTTGCCCGGCGCGTGGCGCGCTAAACCAGTGGATTTTAAGTATGAAATCGGTATGGACGCTACGCCATGGCGAACGCTGGGAGGTGTGGCATGAATGGAATCATTTCATGGAGTGCGAGAGAGGCGGAGCGGCCAAAGGAGAGCGCATGTGCTCCCGTTCCATGGCGCGAACCGCAAGGTTCCGCACACCAGGTGCCACGAGAAAACGTTGTGCCCCGGCATCTGCCAGTTCACTCGTTTCCAACGCTGCCACTCGACCCAATCTCCGAAGTAGAGGCAGAACAGGCCGCACAGGAACTGGAACAGGCCATGGAAGAGGCTCTCGACTGGGACCGGGAGCGGCGTATGTTTCGCGGGCGCACTGCGGCCATGTTGCGAAGATACATGCGTTTCTCGCTGGAAACAGGACGTTTACCTTCGCTGCTGGGGCGTGAATTTTTTCGCAGCAAAGTCACTTCGTACCGGGTGACGACCTTCGAGGAACGAGTCATCTTCGTGCACGACATGGAGAACTGTCTGAAGAAACTGGATGAGCTCTCGCGGCAGGTGCTGGCGCGTATCGTGTTGCAGGAGTACGGACACGACGAAGCTTCGCGGCTGCTGGGCTGCACCCGGATGACGGTTCATCGCAAACTTCTGGAGGCTTTGGATCTTCTGAGCGACATCCTGCTCACCGCCGGTCTGCTGGAAGGCGCGCGCTGAGCTGTGGAAAACCTTGTCAAGGGGGTAAAGAGGGTGGTTTTGATGTAAGTGATTGAGAAGAAGGCGAAAATAAAGTTAGAAATCATGTTACATTTACCCTTTGCAATTTGATATTCTAGATTTAGAGGGTGAGAAAAAGAATTCTCCACTCGAAGGCGCGCCTTAGGGCGCGCCTTCAACATTTTGGGAGTAATCGTGGGACGAGTGAACGGTGTCGCCCTGTCGGCAGCCGTTCTATTACTTCGCTTTTTCCCGAAGTCTACGCTCAGGGCTAATCCCGTCGCCAGGCGACGAATCCAGGAAATGCAATCGCACGAGTGCGCGATTATGAAAAAAACAAAGCCAAAGAGCAAGACTATCTCAAGGGGATCTGTGAAGAGGGTGAAAAAAGCGGTAGACCTGGCAGAGGTGCGGCAGAGTATCGCCAACATGGTGGGTGCCGATGCCAAGAAGATCACGAAGGCGGTGGTGGACGAGGCATTAAAGGGGCAGTTGGCGACGGTCAAGTATCTGTTCGAAATGGCGGGAGTCTATCCGGCAAGTGCGGTGGCGGACCCGGCGATGCCGGAGCAAGACGCTCTGGCGCGAACGTTGCTCCATCGGATGGGTTTGCCCGCAGCGCCGCTGGTCCTGCCGGAGGACGAGATTCCGCTCGTGGTGAATTGTTCCACTAGTGGCCTCATGGTGACGGAAGAGGGGAGCGCAGTGAGGGGAACGTGCGCGAGCAAGGCTTCCAGCATCCTGCTTTGAAAACGTGGAGATGAAAGTCCCGTCGCCTCCGGAAACGATACCGTAGAATGGGGGTTGAGCAGTGCAACGCAAAAGCATCCGGCGGGCGCCAGGGCTGTCGGTATCACCGCGTCCTGCGGATTATCGCGGACAGGAGTGCCCGAGCTCCCCAGAGCGCTTGAGCCTAACGGTTGCGTTGCAGGCCTTGCGGCGGGCGAAATTGTCTGCCGCACATAGGACGGGAATGGATATTACGTGGTTGACTGAACGGATTGCCCTCGGGGGCGGCATCTGGACAGCAGACAACATGGCGAAGGTGGCGCAGGTGGGAATCACGCACATCATCGACATGCAGATCGAATTCGACGACACGCCGCTCGCGGTGGAACGTGGGATCAGGGTGCTGTGGAATCCGACGGACGACGACTTCGAGCCCAAGCCTGCTGCTTTGTTTCAGCGCGGAGTGGAATTCGCGCATGGCGCACTCGATCAGCCTGAGACGAAGCTGTTCATTCACTGCGCGGCCGGAGTTCACCGGGCGCCGATGATGGCCCTGGCGCTTCTGGGCGCGACAGGGTGGAAAGTGAATGAGGCGATGCAGTTGATTCAAGTGCGGCGACCGGTGGCGGATTTCGCAGACGTCTATGTGCAGAGCGTGAAGGAATTTCTTCATGCGCGAAGCAGGATTTTTTAGATTTTAGGTTTTGTTTTACCCAGCCCAGCGCTGAGCGCTGGGCATTGTTGTCTTGGAGCGGACTGATTTCAACAGGGTTCACCAATGGGAGCGGGCAAGTCCCCGAGATGTAGCGTGTGCACGGGAACTGGTCTTTCGCCCCGCTGGGGTTTGTTTAGTTTTCGACTCTCCCACGGCTTACGCCGTGGGCTGCATTCTTACGCCGCTCCGCGGCTACAACACGAGCGCAGGACATTTGAGCCGAAGCAGTGGGCAAAGAAGGTCAGCCTCGCATGGCAGGTGACGGAGGGAACATGTTTCACACGGAGAGCCGCCCGATGGGGCGGCTTTTTTATTGGGCAGTGGTGGTGGTCGTCGTAGCGGTTGCAGGGTTTCGGCTCGAGGCTTCGCCTGTGCCACAGAGTGGGCCCGCGATGACGACTGTCGCGGATACCGTTTACGAGGCGGACGGCACTCCGGCTCAGGGCAACCTGATCGTTACGTGGCCAGCGTTCGTAACCGCACGCGGCACGGCAATCGCAGCCGGGACCAAGAATGTGACGCTGGGAGTCAACGGAGCATTGAGCGTGGCATTGGCTCCGAACGCGGGAGCGAATCCGGCCGGCGTTTACTACACGGTGGTTTATCAAGTCGGTCCCGCAGTCGCTGCGCGAGAGATCGTTCAGCCGGACAAATTTAAGGAAGGCATATCGAAAATCATCGACGGCACGGTGGAGTGCCTTAACGCTTCGACCTGGGCGAAGAATGGCTCTCAACCATCAGCCGTTAGTCCACAATGATCGGGTGCCGACAGAAGCTTCTTTCACTACCATACGACTGAAGATCTCGCGGAATAAGTCACTCCACTCCATTGCGACGGACTAGCCGACTTCCTCGCTCCACGTCTCCAGATTCTTTTTCACGAATGCCATGAACTGATCAGCGACAGCGCCGTCGATGAGACGGTGGTCGTAGCCGAGCGTGAGATGGACGACGGAGCGGATGGCGATGGAGTCGCTGCCGTCGTTGTCGGTGATTACCAAGGGCTGCTTGGTAATACCTCCCACGCCCATGATAGCGGAGTTGGGCTGGTTGATGATCGGCAGACCGAAAACCGCGCCGAACTGGCCAGGGTTGGTTACGGTGAAGGTGGAGCCTTCTACGTCGTCGGGCTTGAGCTTCTTGCTGCGGGCACGCTCGCCGAGGTCGGTGATGCCGCGTTGCAGGCCAAGGAAATTCAAGTCTCCCGCGTTTTTGAGGACGGGGACGATGAGTCCCCAGTCAAGTGCAACCGCAATGCCGATGTTGATGTTGCGGTGATAACGAATGTTGTCGCCGTCGAGCGAGGCATTGAGGATGGGCCACTGCTGCAGCGCGATGATGGTGGCGCGCACGAAGAATGGCATGAAGGTGAGGCGGACGCCATGACGCTGCTCGAATCCGGCTTTGTGCTTGGCACGCAGATTGACGATGCGGGTTAAATCCACTTCGTACATGCAGTGGACGTGGGCGCTGGTGCGACGCGACTCAATCATGCGCTGGGCGATGATTTTGCGCATCTGCGTCATGGGAACGAGATCACCGGGGTAGGGAGCGGGTGCCGCGGGGCGAGGAGCGGCGCTCGCTGCAACTGGTGCTTGAGCTGAGGGCGCCGCTGGCGCGGCCGACTGACGTTCGATAAAGGATTGGATGTCCTGCTTGGTGATGCGGCCACCGAGTCCTGTTCCGGCGATTTGAGAAAGGCTGATGCCGTGCTCGCGGGCAATTCTTCGGACGAGCGGCGAGGAGCGAGCCTCTTCATCTTCTTCTTTAGCGGCTGCGTGCACAGGAGCGGCCAGCGGCGGAGCAGGAGCAGGGTTCTTCTCTTCCCTCTTCTCTTCCTTTTGAACCGGGGCGGCTGGAGCTGCGGGCGCGGCCTTCGCGGGAGCGGCTGCGGACTCGCCGTCAACGGCAATCGTGCCAACGACCGTATTCACACCTACCGTGGTGCCTTCCGCAACTTTGATCTCGCGCAGAACGCCGGAGGCCGGCGCGGGAATCTCCGCGTCAACCTTATCGGTGGAGATTTCGAAGAGCGGCTCGTCGCGCTGCACTTTGTCGCCGGGCTTTTTCAGCCACTTGGTGATAGTGCCCTCGACGATGGATTCTCCCATTTGGGGCATGATGATGTCGGTTGGCATGATTTCCTTCCACGTGGGCCCCGGAGGGCCGGACCAACCGAATATTATAGCGGGTGGCGGAGTTCCGGTGGGAGTGTGACGGCGCACGCGAATCCCCTCGTCCGACTGCAACAAAAGTCTAGTCGCAGAGTTCGCGGAAATCCGCCACGGCGCACGCGGAATGGGCGCAACCAGCTTTAAGTTTTCTGCGTGATGCGCTGGCGGTTAATGGTGATCGTGCTTTTCTGCGCCTTCCTTCTTTTCGTCGCCGCCAGCTGTGGGAGAAACGCCGAAGGCTGTCTTCCAGTACTCCTGCACTGCGGGGGGAAGTTTGTCGAGATGGGAGAGCAGCGCAGTGATCTTCCACATATCCTGCTCGGTCAGAGTTCTTTCCCAGGAGGGCATCCCGGTGTAACGAATCCCGGTACGAATAGTGTAGAAGGTGTGCCACTCGGGATCGTCGGGCGGATCGGAAATCAGGGTGGGAGCGGGCGGATAAAACGAATTCGTGAGCGATGCAGGCTTACGATCGAGCCCGCCGTGGCAGAGAGCGCAGTTCATGGTGTAGAGCTTCATCCCGTCGATCAGGTTCTGGTCGGTCGGCGGCAGCGGATTGGCGATGTGTGGGGCGTGTCGCTCCATCGATGCATCAACGGCGCCCATGGCGAGAGTCTGCTCGACGTGGGGCGGAGCGACGTTGGCATTGGTGGGGAAAAACCCGAGCATTGCAAAGCCGAGGGCTCCGAGGATAAGTACAGCCAACGTTACAATCACGCCTAGAATGAACTTGCCCATGAGTCCTCCGGATCGACTATTGTGGCAGATGAGGCGGGTGGGGCGCTAGTTGGATCGGCCTAAGCGTCAAATGGATGGTGGCAACGCAGTCGAGCTGCGCTTGACTAAACAGGCGATGGGCTGTCTCCACACTCGCTTTGCATTCGAGCTACTTTTCAATACGCTTTCAGACGGCGAGCCTCGCGGACAACATCTTTGACCTTCGGCAGATAGTGATGTTCCTGGGGCGGAGAAAACGGGACTGCCGAGTCCAGGCCCGCGATGCGGACGATGGGACCGTCGAGGTCGTCGAAAGCTTCTTCATTGATGATGGCGGCAATTTCGCCGGCGAGGCCTCCAGTTCGTGAGTGCTCGTGCAGGATGATGACTTTGTTCGTCTTCTTCACCGTTTGTGTGATAGCTTCGCGGTCGAGCGGCGAGACGGTGCGCAGGTCGATAATTTCGAGGTCGATGTCTTCCTTGGCCAGGATATCGGCAGCCTCTAGCGCTGTGTGGACCATCGCGGCGTAGGTGATGATGCTGAGGTCACAGCCTTCACGGACGACGTTCGCTTTGCCGATGGGTACTACGTAATCTTCCGCGGGAACTTCGCCCTTGATGCGGCGGTAGAGATATTTGTGCTCGAAGAAGATGCAGGGATTGTTGTCGCGGATGGCGGCTTTGATCAGCCCTTTGGCGTCGTAGGGCGTGGCCGGGCAGATGACTTTGAGGCCGGGATTGTGTACGAACCACATCTCGGGGTTCTGCGAGTGGAAGGGGCCACCGTGGACGTATCCGCCGCTGGGGCCGCGCAGGACTAGCGGGGCGGGCGCGCCCCAGAGGTAGTGCGTTTTCGCGACCATGTTGCTGATCTGGTTGAAAGCGCAGCCGATGAAATCCATGAACTGGAATTCGGCGACGGGGCGCATGCCGGTGAGCGACGCTCCGAAGGCCGCGCCCACAATGGCGGACTCGGCGATGGGCGTGTCGATAACGCGCTCGGGGCCGAAGCGGTCGATGAAACCATCCGTGACTTTAAAAGCCCCGCCATAGATGCCAATGTCTTCGCCCAGACAGAAGACAGAGGGATCGCGGTCCATTTCTTCCCAGATTCCCTGGCGGATGGCTTCGAGGTAGGTGAGTTGCATAGAATTATTTGAGCCTCATCAATGACGGTTCATAGAACGCGTACGCCGCTAAAGGGTTCGTCTCAATTGCTAAAACCTCACGCTCGCTGCTCTGTAATCAACGTGAGCCCTGGAATTTGTTCGAAGTGAATGCGATTGTTTGACAGGAGTGGAACGGAATGGCGTACTGCGGACGCCGCGATCCACAAATCGTTATCGGTGATGGGGCGTCCAGCCGCGTGCGATTGTGCTTTCAGATTCCCATATGTTTCACACAAAGCAAGATCATAGGACAGAATAACGATACTGCGGAGTCTTGCGTGCAAATCGAAGACCTTCCGAGCACCCCATTTCCTTTTTCTAGCTCCGAATAGCAACTCCCCGACTGTTATGAAGGAAACAGCTACCGTCTTGCCAACGACATGCGGTCGATAGAGTCTTCCCCAAGTAAGCTCAGGCTTCATTAGATAGGAAAAGACGTCGGTATCCAGCAAGATGAACTCGGTAGCAGGAGGCGTAGTTTGTACCTACCTTCTTGCGTCGTAAATCTCCCGCACAAATTCTTCTACATCTTCGCCCTCGGGAATGCCGCCCGACAGCACACTTGGGTCGTCAAGAGGGCTGACGCTCTGAATTCTTGCGATCTCTTCGATCGACAAGTTGGCGAAGAAGTGCTTTTCGTTTGCAGGAAGAAAGTGCGGCGGCGCGATTGTCCTGCAATACTCCTTTGCACGAACCTCGGCATCGGGGCCAGAGAATATCGTTACATACACTTCGCCATCGCCCTCGTGATTCACAAACTCGGCCTGCCATCCACCGGGGGCGTACTCACTCTTTATAGATTCTGCCTGCATTTTGTGCTCCCCTCTATATAGCAGCCACGGCCTAGACTGCAAGTTCTACATTCAAATCTATCTGATCGACGCAAGTTTGCGGTCTGGAGTAGTTTGACGCCGTATGCCATTCTCCCATCGACTTTCTCACGGATACTTCCGTAAGTTCGTCGACAATCACGCATCGCCAATTGCTGGGCGACCCGTCAGGCTCAAGACCAATGCTGCTCCCACCAGAAAACTGATAAAACAACACTTGTGCGCGTCCGCGTTTTGTGCCGATTACGTGAGGGCACATTTCCCGGACATGCCCGTGGTAAGTTGCGACCACAATGTCTCTGTCAATGATCGCTTGGCGGATCATTTGATAAATCTGATTGGAAGCCTGAATGCCTGTTGCCATAAATTCTATTGTGCCACGCCACTATTTAAGGTGGACAGCTGCTTCCGTTTGCTTAAAACCACCTGCTCCCTTCTTCACTTTCGGCATTCCATATTTCGGCTTGATTTCGTGGCAGCCGTCTTCGCAGAACACTCCGCCTTCGGCTGACTCCGGCGTCGGCATCGGCGAGTTGACCGCGATCTCTCGCTCTTCCTCTATAACCCGCTCAACATCTGCAATCAATTCGGCGTTTTCTTTGCCTGACAACCATTTTTTCTCGCGAACTAAATAATTCTCGAAGCGGGCGATCGGGTCAAGCTTTTTCCAGAAGTCGAACATGGGCTTGGGCACGTACGCGGCGGCGTCGTGGATGGCGTGGCCTTTCATGCGCATCATCTTGGCTTCGATCAACGTGGGGCCTTCGCCGCGGTGGGCGCGCTCGACGGCGTCGCGGGCGGCGTCGTAGACCTGGCAGGCGTCGGTGCCGTCGACGATGACGCCGGGGATGCCGTATCCGATGGCGCGTTCGGCGAGATCTTTGCAGCGGTATTGCATTTCGGACGGTGTGGAGTAAGCCCACTCATTGCTCTCGACGAAGAGTACGAGGCCGAGGTTCTGCACGGCGGCGAAGTTGATGCCTTCGTAGGTGACGCCGGTGGACTGGCCTCCGTCGCCGATGTAGGTCATGACGGCGACGTTGCGGCCCTGCAAGCGCGCGCCCAGCGCCACGCCGGAGAGCACGGGAATTAAATCGCCGAGCATGGAGATGGGCGAGACCATGTTGCGTTTTTCTATGTCGCCGAAATGCGAGGTGCCGTCGCGGCCACGCGTGGGCGAATCGGCTTTGGCCATGTACTGCATCATGGTGTCCGAGGCGCGGAAGCCGCGGACCAGCAGCGAGCCCTGGTTGCGGATCATGGGCGCGAACCAGTCGTCCTTATCGAGCGCGTAGGCCGAGGCGCAGGAGCAGGCTTCCTGGCCGAGTCCGAAATAAACTCCGCCGACCACCTTGCCCTGCTTGTAGAGATTTTCGAGCGCAACCTCCATTTTGCGGTTGAGCAGCATGTAGCGGTAAGTCTCGATGCACTGCTGCTTGTCGAGATATTTGGAGTCGCGGATGGGTGGGACCGGCGCGTTCAAGTTGCCGGTGACTTCGTAGCGGACGTGCTCGGCGCCGTCTTTGTCTTTTTCTATTGTCTGGCGAACGCTCAGGTCGGGATGCTCGAGGCGAGTGTCGGGGATGCTGTAGGTACGGAGGTCGGTGCCCTTAGTGTTTGACGGAGTGGGTGCCCCATTTCTCGCGTCCTTTGCGAGAAGTGGGGGTTTTGAGGTAGAGGCTCGGTTGCGGTGGCGGTTGCCGTTGGAACTGGATGTGGACTTCTTCTTGTTCCCCATGAAAGGCGGCGCAGAAAAGCGCGTTGTGTTGATGGTATCGCGGAAGTGGTGCGAAGGGCTAGGACGGTGAGCGCTTGTCGGTATTGGCAAGGGCCCGCTTTATCAGCAGCACCTTGTCCTCGCGGTTTGCTTCCTTTGCGAACTTCAAGGCTGTATTGCCCTTGGAATCCCGGGCCCTTGGATCGGCGCCATGCTCCAGAAGTATCTGCACAATCGCTGAACCACCGAATCCACCAGCCGCGTTCATCAGGGCAGTCGTGCCCTCCTTAGATTGAGCGTTAACGTCTGCGCCCTTCTCGAGCAGCAGTCTTACGACATCATAGGCGCTGTTCATTGTGGCGACAGCACACTCGCAAGAGGCCGCAATCAAGGCTGTGTTTCCGTATTTGTCCCTGACGTGAAGATTCGCTCCACGCTCTAGCAACAGAATGACAACGTCGGTCTGTGCGTAGGCAGCCGCATCGACCAGCGGAGGACCGCGGTACTGATCGGTTGCTTCGATGTCCGCTCCTCTGTCGTGGAGGAGCTTGACGGTTTCTACTGCCGAGGAAACCTGCTCAGGCCTGAGCTGATGCAATGGAACACCCTGGTTCGCTGAACCGTTCGTCGGAGTATCTTCCATGATCACTACAGCTGGACTGCTATGAACAGCCTCGAGTAGCCCTTCATTTCTTTCTACAGGATCAGGGTCTTGCTGGAGGAGAAGGCGAACGATCTCTGTGTGCCCACCATATGCGGCATGCATGAGCGGTGTCACGAGAGAATGATCCTTGACGTGAGCCTTAGCTCCTCTCTGCAAGAGCATTTCCACCATCGCCAGGTCATCGTTGCTCGCAGCTATTCCCAGGAGAGTCGTTTCGCTGTTGTCGGTTGTCTCAATGCTGGCCCCTTTGTCGAGCAATCGGCGAGCCGACGCGAGATCATGACGGTCTACGGCTTGAAGCAGCTCGCGATTCATTTTCATTTGCTGCTCGGGGTTTCGCGCCATCGCACATCCGATGGCAGTGGGAAGAATCGAGAGCAGTAGAGCGATGGTGGTCAGCCGGGCACGCATAACGTTCGATTCTGTTTGAATTCTATTCAACTGCACTTGTCCGCCTTGGTGTCACGCCCATGTTGTTTCGTCTTCTTCTTTATGTATCCGCCGCAGTTCGGTGGGCGGCTTCGTGGGCACGCCAACGGCGCGACCGAGCAGAGCATCTAGCGTTTCGACCCAGAGGATATGGCTCTGGAAGACTACGTCGAAGTTGCGCGCAATGGATTCGGCGACGGTATTCAGGTCGAGCGGCTTGCCGAGTTCTTGCTGCATGGACGTAACCGGCTTTGCCGTGATGCCGCAGGGGATGATCAGGTCGAAGTAGCTCAGGTCGGTGTTCACGTTGACAGCGAAGCCGTGGGAGGTGACGAAGCGGGAGATGTGGATGCCGATGGCGGCGAGTTTGGCTTCGGAGGCGTTCTCGAATCGCCTCGCTTCGCTTTGGCGGACAGCCGAGGCGGCTGTCTCCACGTTGACACCGGTGGCTTCGGGATTGGTCCAGACACCAGTGAGACCTGGAACTCGTTTCGTTGCAATCGCGAAATCGGCGCAGGTGCGGATGAGGGCTTCTTCCAGGCGGCGGACGAATTCAACTGCACCTAGAGTCTTGCGCTTGCCATCCGGCGTGGCGAAGCCGCGCAGGTCGAAGATGGGATAGCCGACGATCTGTCCGGGGCCATGGAAGGTGACGTCGCCGCCGCGATCGCAGTCAAACAGTTCGACCCCCCGCTGGGCAAGAAGTTCAGGCGACGCTATTACGTTGGCAGCTTTCGCATTGCGGCCGAGTGTGATGACTGGCTCGTGTTCGAGCAGAAGAAGCACGTCGCCGATCTTCTCTTCTTTGCGCATGTTGATGAGTTGCTGCTGCAGGCGGATGCTGGTTGCGTAGTCAACGCTACCGAGTTGGACAATCGAAATCATTGAGTAAGTTGGTAATTGAGAAATTTTAAGACTCCCAGCTCTTTCTCACGTTGGGCCTTCTTCAAATCACTCAATTACCAAATTTCCCAATTACTCAATTCACTCACGCGTTAATCGCAATCCCGTACACGCTGTTGGCCGCGTCCAGCATGGCTTCGGCTAGGGTCGGATGCGCGTGGATAGTCCACATCAAGTCTTCGACGGTGGCTTCGAGCTCCATGGCGACGACCGCTTCGGCGATCAACTCTGTTGCTTGCGGACCGATGATGTGCACGCCGAGAATCTCGCCATAGTCGGCGTCGGAGACGATTTTAATGAAGCCTTCGTGCTGCCCGACGATCGAGGCACGGGAGTTCGCCGTAAATGGAAACTTGCCGATCTTCACATTGTATCCGGCCTCGCGGGCTTTGGTTTCGGTAAGGCCGACGCTGCCGATTTCTGGATGGCAGTACGTGGCGCCGGGGATATGTTCGGGATTGATCGGTTTGCCGGGCTTGCCGGCGATTTTCGCCACGGCGACGATGGCTTCCATGGCGCCGACGTGCGCCAGTTGCGGCGTACCCAGCACGATGTCACCGACGGCATAGACGCCGGGCTCGGCGGTTTGCATCCAGGAATCGGTTTTGATGAAGCCGCGGTCAGGCTTGATTTTCGTGCGCTCCAAGCCGATGTTCTCCGTGCGCGGCTTGCGGCCAACGGCGATCAGAATTTTCTCTGCATCGATCTTCTGCTGCTTTCCGTCGACTGTAATCGTGACCGCGACTCCGGCTTTTGTTTTCTCGACTTTGTCTACCTTCGCGCTGGTGTGGAAGTTGATGCCGCGTTTCCGGAAGACGCGGGCCAGTTCCTTGGAAACTTCTTCATCTTCCACCGGCACTAGTCGGGGCAGCATTTCGACAATCGTAACTTCCGTATCGAACGAGCGATAGATCGAGGCAAATTCCACACCCACGGCTCCAGCGCCGACAATGACAAGCGACTTTGGAATTTCTTTGAGGCTGAGGATTTCGATGTTGGTCAGAACGCGATCATTGGCTTCGAGGCCAGGAATCATGCGGGCTTCGGAGCCAGTAGCAACAATGACGTTCTTCGCCTTGAGATGGCTGGCCTTGTTGTCGTTCACGACTTCGACAACATGGATGCCGTTCTGCGCCGAGCCAGTCAGCTTGCCGTAGCCTTTGACAGTCTCGACCTTGTTTTTTTTCATCAGAAACTCAAGTCCTTTGGCGTGCTTGGCCACGATCTTCGATTTGCGCTCCTGCACCGCAGCCCAGTTTAGCTTGCGCGCGTCCACGCCCTCGATGCCGAATTCCTTGGCTTCTTTGAGATGGTCCCAGAGTTCAGCGTTGAACAGCAGCGCCTTGGTCGGGATGCAGCCCACATGTAGGCAGGTGCCGCCAAGAAATCCGTCCTTTTCGATGAGCGCGGTCTTAAGGCCCCATTGGCCGGAGCGGATCGCTGCAGTGTATCCGGCTGGGCCGCTGCCGATGATAGCTACGTCGTAAATGGTTTCGGGCAAAGGAATAGTCCTCAGTAAGAAGAGATGACTTAGGGCAAACGATTGATTCTAGAACAGGGATGAGGCGGGGGCCAAACTGGGGCTGGATCAGTGCTGAAAACTCCCGTGAGTGCCGGTGGTGCTATCTGGCGAGTACGGGGTCCTTAGATTTCGTGGCAGCGTCGCGTTCGCGAGCCACCACTCCGCTCAGAATGACAGTGCGAGAAAACTAGTTGCCTTCGTTGCTGGCACGCTTCCACGAAATCAGCTCGCCGATTGTCGAACTGGTGCTGGAGACCGGCTGTTTGTAAGCTTCGACTTCTGAGCGCGAAGCCTCTTCGCCGACCGCGCGGATGCTGAGCCCGACCTTCTTCTCTTCCGGAGTCATCTTGATGATCTTGAATTCGTACTCAGCCCCAGGTTCCAAATGCAACGGTTGACCGTTTCCGTCCACTGCCTCTGACTTGTGGCATAGACCTTCCACGCCTTCGGAAATCTCGATGAACGCGCCGAACGCGGCCACACGCAGCACCTTGCCGTGCACCAC
>Ga0210408_10003465_pt1 | contig 14580 bp, 15 predicted proteins | sample IncBWH4MmetaG_FD_155471 | JGI IMG/M metagenome (GOLD analysis project Ga0210408, IMG submission 155471) | Forest soil microbial communities from Barre Woods Harvard Forest LTER site, Petersham, Massachusetts, United States - Inc-BW-H-4-M | ecosystem: Environmental > Terrestrial > Soil >...
TTAAATCCGTCGTATTTGACACCGGATGGCACCGAAAAAAAATACCGTTCTTCGTAAACATTGGCCCCGGGTCCGTTGGGAAACCAAACATGGCCGGCGCCGCCTGGTCGTTGATTCGCGCGCCAGGGATTTCCCGGCCGGGCGCCGCGAGTTCTGGGATACGGTTCCAGAAGCCCTGGCCGCCGCTGAACAGATCGTTCGGCAAAAAGACAACGAAGGCGCCGCCAGCTTCGCCGAGCTCGGAACATCAATGGAGGGACAGGTCAGACCATCATAATGGAGGGAGACCATTGATGGAGGGACAGGTCTCATCTCAATATTGGAGGGACAGGTCTCAGATTGTCATATTGGAGGGACAGGCCAGATAAGAGGACAGGCCAGATAAGAGGCCGAAGTGGAAAGCGAGAGAGAATGGAAAAGGATCTAGAACAAGGAGAGGCTTTTGAACTGAGAGCTTTGCGAGGCCTTGGAATCGAAATCAAACTCGCAAGAGTCCCGAAGAGGCGAATAAAAAAAACTGCCGATGGAAACCTCTCGAAAGACCCGATGACGAGGAGGCAGGTTCGCTTGGTCGGCCGAAACTGGAATGATCTCAGCCGCTGAGTCGGACTCGAGGGTCGCGAAAGACCCAGAGACTAGGCGAACCCAGAGCTTTTAAGGATGTTGCGCCTTGCCGGCGGCGGTAGCCAAGCTTTTGCTTTAGGCGGTCAAAGTGTGATTCAACGAAACATTGACTCCCCAGGATCACCCCGTCAGTGAAGTAGCGAATCCTGCACCGCAAGCGTTCCTGCAAAGAGAGTTCCCCGTTCTGCTGCTCAACGACATGTTGAGCCGTTGCCAGGTCAAAGGCGGGCCGCTTGCTGTTGGCGCTGCCTTTCAAAAACAGGTGCTTGCGATATTGCCGACTGACTTCGTTCCAGGAAATCGTCTCCGGTTGATCCAGTATGGTTCTGATGCCCTGGCGAGCCACAGACGAATCGGTGGCGAGCGCCTCCGCATAGCCGCAGTAACGATAATCTTTAGGGTCGGCACACAGACCAGCCCGAACCGGATTAAGATCGATGTAAGCACTCAGCGCTGCCAGTGCTTCGCCCCCTTCGAGCAGAACGCTCTTAAAGCGCTCGGCCCATAATGCTCCGTAACGGCGATGGCGGCGGTTGAACCACTGAGCAAAGCTGCCTTTGAGCTCTTTGATAAAGATCGAGATGTCGTTCATGCGCCTGCGATAGGGTTCCAGGAGGCGTTGGATCTGATCGAGTCCATCTGGCTGCTGGCGCCATCGAGCCACTTGTTGTTCGAGGGCCTCACGACGCGCCGGACCGAATCCGGCTTCGACGCGCTGAAGTAACTCGGCCTCGGACAAGGTCCTGGGCTCTGGGACCTCACAGAGTAGATGGAAGTGATTAGCCATTAGAGCGTAGTTCAAAATCACAATGCCGCTAAAAGCCTCCAAGCGTCGCATGAGCTGCAAAAATCTCTCTGCCTCGACAGAACCGTGCCCCGAGGTCTGGAAGATGAAGCGGCCATCGACCACCCTGGAAACACAGTGGTAAAAACTCTGGCCCTCAGCCTTGACTCGTGGGAAACGCATGGGTTTAGGGCAATATACACAACAAAGTATAAAACTGTATCAATAGTGTCTGCTGCCACCGACTATTTATTTGACCTGTCCCTCGGGTCTCTGCAGGTCGCTGTTTGACCTGTCCCTCAGGTCGCTGGATCCCTCAGGTCGCTGGAGACGAGCTACACAGGCATCTTCGTCGCAGGCGACGTGCGCTCAGGCTCGGTGAAACGCTGTGCCGCCGCAGTAGGTGAGGATGGCATGGCTGTCGAGGGGTGTGCACGAGGTACTCAAGGCCTACGCCCCTAACTGCGCACCAGCCTCGCGTCGGGGCTGATGCCATCTGCTCATGAGCCAAGTCGTTAGACTTTAATTTCGGGACAAAGCCTGCGACTGGATAATCGCCGGAGCGCTAACTATAGTAATCAGACCTTAGCTGAACAGTATTGATTCTAGCCTGGGTTGATTAGATAGTCCGGCAGCGCGGAGTCGGACGATCTGCTGAGTTAAATGCAAATTTATGAACATTGGCCAAATCATCGTGTGGATTATTGTCGGCGGCTTCGCAGGAACGCTCGCGGGGCGTGCCGTCACTTTCAAAAAGCAAGGCTTGGGCCGCTGGGTGAACCTCCTGGTGGGCATGATCGGCGCGGCGATCGGTGGCGAGCTGTTCAAGCTGTTCAGAATCGACTTCGGGCTCGGGGAGCTGAAGGTCACCTTCGAGGATCTCATCGCTGCCTTCCTCGGCTCGCTGCTCGTGATTTTTCTGTGGCGGATCATCGCAAGATTCAAAGCGAAAAACGCGGAAAATCAGCATCCCAAACGCAAGCCCTGATCAAGTTCTGCACGACCTCATGACGGAATGAATTTAAGGTTCTGATTGCTCTTGCAGCAGATAGGATGGGGGATGGCTTAATCTCTTGATGAGACTGAGATAATCGGCTACGGGTGATAAAACTACTCGACTCAAAGCTCTTACTCGGCTTGTCCGGCGATATAGCGACCTCCAACTAAGACGATTTTATGTTCTGGGCGATCTTCGTGGTTTTACTCGTACTCTGGGCGATTGGATTGATCTGCCATGTCGCCTTTAGCAATTTGCTTCTCGTGATTGCCGTGATCGTTTTAATTATCAGGTTGGTCCGACGCCGAGCCCCGTGAGAAAATTGAGGGGGTTCGAGCAGCAGGATTTATTCATTACTGGGAATGGCACGCCAGGATCTATGAGACGGGAACATCAAGATGCCGCCTTCGATCTGAAATGTTCGGGCTAGTCAGCTCTCGAATGTGCCGACGCGAGCGCGGTCCCGACTGGGGTAGGCGGCTCGACTAAGAAAGCTCCTCGGTGCATTTCGGGCGGAGCTGCCCTGCGTGTGAGCCGATAGACGCCGAAAACGGCCATAATGATCTGCGTGGCAATGAGCGTGAATGACAGGCCTTGCTGCAAAGCCGACATGGCAATCCCTCCAAGTAAAGGCCCAGCCGCCGCGCCAGCGCCCTGCATGATCAGCAGGCCGCCCGAGGCGGCTACGAACTCGCCCTCGCCGACGGCGTCGTTCACGTGGGCCATGACGACGCTGTAGGTCGGGATGATCGTGCCGCCGAAAATGCCGGCGCATAGGTAGAGTATCCAACGCGACGCCTCGTCCGGTACGAGGGCCATCATTATAACCAGGGTCACGGCGGCAGTTACCGCCGCGCCGATGATGACCAGGCGCCGATCAAGGCGGTCCGAGAGCCAGCCGAGCGGCCAAGCCATCAGGAACCCGCCGAGGGTGCCGCTCGCCATGAAGGCCGCAACTCCGCCGGTATCGAGGCCCCGCCGTTGCGCGAAGATCGGGCCCAGGGTGAAGAACGCGCTTGTTGTCACCCCGCACATGAAGGCGGCCACGAGTCCGAATGGCGATTGCCGATAGAGTCCCCTGATGCTGATCCGGGCGCTTCCTTCGTCCTGGGTCGGTGCCACGGCCCGAGTCAGAGCGATCGGCACCAAGGCGAATGCGATAATGATTGCGATTATGCAGAACGGTCTGAACCCTGCGGGGTCGGTTGCCGGAAGAAGGAGCTGTCCGACGATCCCGGCCAACAGCCCCGTCATGGCGTAGACGCTTAGGATCTGTCCCCGGGTTTCGTCCGTCGCGGCACTGTTGAGCCAGCTCTCGACGACGATGAACAGTCCGGCAAAGCAGAACCCGGTCAGGGCGCGAGCCACTACCCATGCTATCGGATCCATTACAAGCAGGTGCAGGAGCGGCGCTGTCGAGGCGATCGCTCCAAGAGCCACGAAGGCCCGAATGTGGCCCACGCCTTGGATCAGCTTTCCACAGCGCAGCGATCCAATCACGACACCGACCCAGAAGCCTGCTCCGACTGCACCAATTTGAGCCGGCGAGAAGCCCTCAATTCCACCGCGAACGCTCAGGAGTGTGCCCTGCAACGTATTGCCCATCTGCATGAGTCCGAAACCCAGGAGGAGTGCAAGCAAAGTCGGCGAGGTAGCCCGCTGCGTGGTTTGCATAGTTGGCTACGGTTCGGGTGGTCGGATAGTCAGACCAGGAGAGCGCGAGATCTTAGTTTTTTCAATCATATGCCGCACCCGAAAACTGGCAGCGAGTCGAAGCGTCGCGGGAAGCCGCTTCTTAAATTAGATCCATGTTCGTCATCCGCCTGCTGGGTGTCAAGGATCGCAACAAAATCCATGCTATTTCCGGGGACGGCACTAGGATCGTCAGACGCAGATAGAGATTCCTCAGTCTTTTAGAAGATGAACCCTCAAAAAAACACACTCGGTATGAAGCGTTCGTCGACTGCGGTAGGGAGATTTGCCGCGAAGCTTGTTCGGCCGGCGTTTGCGCTTTTTGTAACGGTCGTCGTTGTTTGGGGGCTTCTTTATCTAGGCTTCGCACTTTTGCTCCACGCGGCTCACGAAAGTCTTCAGAGCCACCCGGATGCGACGGCTGACTACGCTGAGGCCGTCAGTCGTTTCCAACGGATCCAAAAAATGGAGGGACCGGAACTTAACCCGGTTTGTCGTTCGATTTTGTTGACGCATGGAGTACGCACGGAGAGGGCGGTAGTCTTCTTCCACGGTTACACAAACTGCCCGCAACAATTTAGCGAATTAGGTCACATCTTCTACGACATGGGATACAACGTTTTGATCCCTCGGTTGCCGCGGCACGGTATTGCGGATCGCAAGGTTGAGAATCTTTCGCCGCTGAAAGCCGAAGAACTCCGGGATTGCGCGGATACCAGTGTGGACATAGCCTGTGGTCTTGGCCAGAAGGTTTATGTCGCCGGACTTTCGGCCGGTGGAACACTGTCAGCCTGGATCGCACAGAACCGGACTGAGGTCACCCGCGCGGTCTTAATCGCACCGGCTTTGGGTTTCTCGCGGCACGAGGGCACGCGTTTACAAAAAGGGATCGCATTGCTGCTGCCGTTGCTCCCGGACATCCGCACCGATTGGTTTAGCGTTGATCCAGATTCTCTCGATCATACTTATCCGGGCTTTTCATCAAAAGCGTTGGGCCAGCTTTTACGGATGAGCGTGGCAACGTTTGCAGGAGCGCTCGATCGAGCGCCCAGGGTGCAAGATGTGGCTCTGGTGACCTCGAAGAGCGACGGGGTGGTCAGCGATCTTCTTGCTTGGCAATTGATCGGTCTATGGCGTTCCAAGGGGCTGAGAAAGGTCGCCGCTGTAGACTTTCCAAAAGAGATGAAAATCGAACACGACATGATCGATCCCGCGCAGAAAAATCAGCAAATCGAAATCGTGTATCCAGTCCTCGTAAGCCTGCTGAACGCGCCTTGATCTGAAACTGATTATCCAACGGTCTTCGAAGCGGAGAGACCGAGCATTAACTGCGAAAAGCCGTGAAAAAGTAAGTTGATGCCGAAAAAAAACCCCAGGATCCAAGCGGAACCCGAGGGCCAGTGAGCGTAAACCATCAGGCCGATCACCATCGTGACAATGCCATTGAGCAGCATGAAAACCCAGCCTCTGTGCTCTCGAATCTTGAACGCGCCGAAGATGCCGAAAATGCCTTCGACGATCAAATACACGGCGAAGATAAGCGTGATGAGATTTAATCCGGAGCGGACACAAGAGAGCAAAGCCAGTCCCGCGCCGACTCGAACCAGTGCAAAAATTGCGTTGAGCCCGCGGGGAGCGACGTCTTTGCCAAAAATGGCGATCAAAAGAGAGATCGCGCCGCTGACCAAGGCAAATACACCAAGAAGCTGCACAATGAGAAAGGAGAAAAACAGTGGGGAACTCAGAGCCAGAAGCCCAACGAAGAGAGAGAGAACGGCGCCGGTGATAAGCCAGCCGCGGCTTTTGCTATTCATGCTTCAAATGGTCTAGACGACCCACCCGTCGACAAACAAGGATAATATTTTAGGATCCGAGCCCATAAAAAAGGAACTAGTGCACCAAGTCTGAGGCTCGCGATCCGGCGTCGCAATCGTCGGGACGCACTCCACAAGCGCTTACTTGAGCGATGCACGGCTCTCAAACGCGCCTCGCCGGAAGAATTCCACCTTCATGCTTGCTGTTGAAGGCCGGTTTTCGCGGATGCCGAGATTCATTAGCAAGATTCGGCGAATCTCTTCGACTGCCTGAGGACTATCCATGGCCTCGTGGCCAGTAGGCACAATCTTTTCGGACTGAGCTGAAGCGAGGTGGGAACTCGAGTAGGGCACGACTCCGTCCGAGCTGTTTGGAGTGTCACCCCGTCCGCGATCGCCGATAATTGAGTGATGGACTGCCTGAATGGGAAGCCGATCGAGCGCATGCAATAGCGGTGAATTTGGCGAGAGCCCTTGGATGCTGGTCGGGACAATCGTACGCCTGTCTTTAAGGTTCAAGGCGTCAGCAATCGTTTCCGGAATCTCGTGCAATAGATCCAAGGGTAACCGGATTAGCCAGATAGCAATCGCACCTATCCCTCCCGCAGCCAGGCGGCTTCCGCGGTGTGGCGTGGCAATAAAGATTACTCGCTTGACCATCGGATTTGCTTGAAAGATTAGAGCTCGCTTGACCCGAGAATCGTTCGGAACCCGCAAGTAGAGCTCCTGAGCCTTTGGGCCAAAGGCTTCATTCCAGATCGTTCGTTCGGAATTGGTAGTCTGCATCCGGGAAAGCAAGCCTCCCATGCTGTGACCTATCAGTACAACACCGTCCTTCAGACCGAAGCGCCTTTGTGCGAACGCCAGGTCTTCTCGCAGATTTAGGGCGGAAAAAGAGATAGGGTTGCCGGTCGGATAGGAATATACCCAAAACTGGTAGCGCCGCCTAATCTCGGGATCTCGCAAGAGAGCCAGCGTAGTTTTTCGCCAGATAAATTTTGAAGAAAGAAGTCCATGAACAAAAATAACGGGTATCCGATTTGGATCATACGGTTGAGGCAGCAGGAGGCCGGTAGCATTCCGCATGTTTTCGCCCCGAATCATGTTGATGAATCCAAGCCAGAGCTCGTTCAAACGGCCGTAAGAGAACAAAGGCGCCGAAAAATTCGCTGCCAGTGGAAAACGTTGGCCGCCAATTTCGACCGTATTCTGGTGGAGAGGGTTAACAAGGCGGAGGCGGGCTTCGACCGGCGCCGCATTACTGGGGCGACCAAAGTCGACAATCGAAGTCACCGGAACCCGGTAACCGCTGGCCGGTTCGAACCTCGGCGGCTGCGAGCCTGGGGAGACGCTACGATGAACACCAACAAGTGTCCCTCCCAGCCCCGGGGTCACAACGGTTTCTTCCCCCCTCCTAACTCGCAGCTTCCGAGCGTCTATAAGTTCCTGAAAATATGTCGAAGGATATTCTGTGCGATCCGCCGGCCCTAGTAGAAGTCGATAGGTTTCACCAGTGTGACGACTTTGAATGGTGAACGACTCAGGAGAACCGCGATATTGATTTAGTTTAGGTAGTTCGCAAGCTAAGTCTGCCGCCGCGCGATTGTAAATCCTAACCGTCGGCTCTATGTCAGCTTCTCCAGGGTTTTTGGGAATTTTACTCGCAACGGTTCTCGCGACGGAAAGAATTTCCGCCGTCTTCTCTGAAGGGTCGGACGTTATTTTCTCGGCTTTTGCCAGCTGACGTTCCGCGCGCACAAGGGGTGGAAGCTGTGCTGGTTTTTCGGTGATCGAGCATCCGGCGAAAATGGCAACACAGCTGTACAGGGTTAACCTGATTAATTGGCAATTGAATCTGTGCACGCGCTCTCGTTCTTTTGACATGGATTCGATAGCTATATCGGATGATTTAGATTAAAAGTATTGTCACTCCCGAAAAGAAAGCTTTCCACCTGCGCTGCTGTAAATACCAATAGGAGGCTGCCTATCTCACAACCAGCTGCTAGTATCAGCGTGCGTCAAGCGTTTGCGGACGTACGCATCATTGATCTGGCGGGCGAGCTCACATCGTCAGCTCAGGCGGCGCTGCTAAAGGCCTCTCAACAGGCCAGCAGGGATGGCGTGCGTGTGGTAATCCTCAATTTCAGCCACGTGGCTTACAAGAACAGCAGCGGGATCAAGTCGCTCGTAGCGCTCCTGGCACGTTGCAACGCGGCGGGACAGCGTCTATTTGCTACAGGACTGAACGCAGAATCCCAGGACATTTTCGATGTCACGCAGCTTAACCAGGAAATTGCCGTCTACGCGTGCGAAACCGATGCCCTGCAAGCCGCGCACGACCTGCTGGACGTACGAAGCGCGCCGCTGCCCGGCCCGGTCCGCCGTGTCGCGTCAACTCAACCCACCGTGACCAAACGCCCTACAGATGCTTGGGCTAAACCTGTCGAGCGCCTCGAGGTAGCAGAAATTCCTGCCGGTGCGCGTACCCTGAACGTGCAGGGTCGTCGATTGTTCGGACCGTTGCAGGGTTTTGGCCAACTGTGGCAAAAGACCTATCGCATGGGTCTGCGCGACATCAAGTTGACGCCGCAGGAGGTTATCGCAACCTGGAAGCAGAATGTGCCCAAACTAAAGCCGCCGAGAAAGCGCTTTTACCCAAGCTCCTTGGGCATCACACCTAACGCGCTGGTGCTGATCGATGCTCAGACGCCGGGGGGTCCGCTCTCCACCGGCGTGATGGTTTTGTACGCCGGCGCCGAGTCGTTCACATTGATGACACCAGCCGGGCATCCCGAAGCAGGCTGGGTAACATTCAGTTCCTACGTTGAGGAGGGATGCACGTTTGCGCAAGTTCAGGTCGTGGCCCGTGCCGGCGATCCGCTATATGAACTCGCGTTTCGGCTCGTCGGTTCCCAAATGCAGGACGAGATCTGGACGCACGTGCTCACGGCGCTGGCGGCGCACCTTGGCACAAGCGGCGATGTGCAAATGGACAAAGCGTTATTGGATCACAAGCTCCAGTGGGGGCGAGCCTGGAACATTTGGTACAGTGCCCAATTGCGAACTCTGCTCTCCAGCCCGATCACATTGCTTCGCTGGGTAAGTGCGCGGTTCAGGCCAAAGAGCCGGCGCGGGCCATGACTCGAGGGCGGGAACCGGTGCTTAAGCCTCGCGCAAAGGTACGCAGAGGTCCGCAAAAGGAATGGGACTAAAGATTGTTGGCTATGCGGCGGATGCCATTCTTCAGATGCTCGGCGCCAAAATTAATCAGGAGGCCGAGCCGAAAGTCATTTAGTTTGAGCTGGGTAAAAAGCTGCTTCCAGTGAACGGGAAGCAGGGCTTCAACTGACTTCAGCTCCACGATGATGCTCCGTTCGACGATGAGATCGGCCCGGTAACCCTCTTCAAATTCGATTCCGTCATAAACGATTGGGATCGGCACTTGTCGTGCCACGTCGAGGTGCTGATTCCTAAGTTCGTGGGCCAGGATTACTTCATAGACATGTTCAAACAGGCCGGGACCAAGCGCGGAGTGAACGCGAAAGGCGGAATCCAAAATCACTTTCGATAGAGCATTCTGGGTCATATGCACATAACATATTTATGAAATGTGTTTATATCTGCAAGTCTTTTCCTTTGCGTACCTCCGCGTCCCTTTGCGCGAGGCCTAAATGGGCCCCTGGAGTCACACGCCCTTTCCCATGACGCACTAGGATTGTGATCACCGCACGGTAAAGGATGCAGCTAAAGCCTACTAACCCGGCAGTCACTGAAGGCGACCCTTCTGTTGCAGTGTGAATTTCTACCCTTGCACATGGTCCACTATTGCTTTCGAGCTTGGCAAAAAACCCGGGTGTGGGATGCTCGGCGGCATGGAAAGGCGCCACGTGCAATATTTTGTGGTTTTAGCTGTGCCGGTTTGATGGTGCCATGAAATACGATTTGCTTTTGGTCATCTGCCTGTTGCTCGCCTCCGTAGGAATGTTCGTTGCGAATAAACCTCGCATGGACGTAGTCGCCCTCTTGGTGATTGTCGCTCTGCCGTTATTCGGCATCGTTAGCGTTCCGGAAGCTCTGACCGGTTTCAGCGATCCAAATGTTTTGCTCATCGCCGCCTTGTTTGTAATCGGAGAGGGGATCGTTCGTACCGGAATCGCCAATCAATTGGGCGAGTGGCTCGTTACCAAGGCGGGCGGCAACGAGACCCGCCTGGTGGTGCTGCTGATGCTGGCAGCCGCGGTCCTCGGCTCCGTGATGAGTTCCACAGGCGTGGTGGCTATTTTCATTCCGGTGGTGCTCGGGGTTGCCGAACGCATGCGGGTGGCCCCCGGTCGCTTGATGATGCCTTTGAGCTTCGCCGGGTTGATAAGCGGCATGCTCACGCTCGTGGCCACTGCTCCAAACTTGGTGGTGGATAGCGCCCTAAGACACGCCGGGTTCGCCGGATTCGGCTTTTTCAGCTTTACGCCCTTCGGCCTGGTGATCCTGATCGCGGGTATATTCTACATGCTAGTGGCCCGCCGTTGGCTGCGTGTCAAGGCGGACAAACGCGATTCAGAACGCCCACGACGCAACCTGCTCGACCTGATCGAGGATTACCATTTGGCCGGGCGTGAGTACCGTCTGCGCATTCGGCCAGATTCTCCGCTTGTCGGACAAACATTGCAGGAATTGCAGCCGCGCCATAAATACGGGGCGAATGTCGTGAGCGTCGAACGGCAAGGTAGATTCCGCCGGGAATTGCTCAGCCCACGGGCCGATACTATGCTGAAGGCAGGCGACGTGTTGCTGGTGGATACGTCTGGTGCCGGCAGAGGGGACCAGTCGGAGATTCTTTCCAACCTTGGACTTGAAGCGTTACCTCTGCGGGGAAGCTACTTCACTGATCATTCACGTGAGGTCGGCATGGCTGAAGTGATGCTGCCGCCCGATTCAGCTCTGATCGGCAAGAGCGTGCTGAAGCTGACCTTTCGCCGGAAATACCACCTCAACGTGATCGGCCTGCGCCGCGGCCAGCAGGCGATGGATGGGGACCTGCTGGAAGAAAAACTCCGTTCGGGCGACACCCTGCTCGTGATCGGCCCTTGGAAAGACATTCGCCAGTTACAGACGCAGATCCACGATTTCCTGGTTCTGAGCCTACCGGCAGAAGTGGATCAAGTGGTGCCGGCGTTGAGCCAGGCTCCCTACGCCCTGTTTAGCCTCATTTTGATGGTCGTCCTGATGGTCACAGGTATAGTTCCCAACGTGATCGCGGCGCTGATCGCCTGTCTGTTAATGGGACTATTTCGGTGCATCGACATGGACAGCGCCTACAAGGCTATTAACTGGAAGATCCTGTTGTTGATCGTCGGAATGATGCCCTTCGCCGCGGCTTTGCAAAAGACCGGCGGCATCGAATTAGCGGTCGATGGCCTGCTGCGCTTGTTCGGTGAGGCAGGGCCACGTTTGGTGCTGGCCGCCTTATTCGGACTCACTGCGCTGATCGGCCTTTTTATCTCGAACACAGTGACAGCCGTGCTGATGGCACCTATCGCTCTAAGTGTCGCGCATCAGCTGAAAGCTTCCCCTTACCCGTTTGCCATGATTGTGGCCCTGGCTGCCTCGACGGCGTTCATGACACCAATCTCGTCGCCGGTGAACACACTGGTGCTCGGACCCGGCCAATATCAGTTTGCCGACTTTTTAAAGGTTGGGGTCCCTTTTGCCCTGCTGGTGATGCTAATCTGCGTTCTGCTGGTGCCGTGGCTGTTTCCACTGTAGGTCAGCGGGTTCAGCGGGTTCAGCGGGGTCAGCGGGGTCAGCGGGTTGAAGAATCAGACTGGTTCTGCGTAAGGTGCTTCTGAAATCCGAGCTGCCGGACCATCGGCAGGAGCATCCCCAATGGCATCGCGGTTGCCGTGCACTAGCTAGCTAAGCTAGCGCGCTAGAACTTCCTTATCCAAATGAAGAGAGGTCCATTCCTCCGGAGGATTTGGGCCGAGGTGCAGACCATATAGCTTGTCGAGAATTTCCATTTCGTTTTTTGTCACGCGTTCGCGCTTTCTTAGATTCTGTGTCCAAGATGGGACTATAACCTCTACTTGGAAACTGTTCGGTTGGGCCAAATCCTCTTTCAAATGCCAGCCATACGCACCGTTCCGGAGGTAGATCAGTCGAGCTTGGCCCGCCAAATCGAGGAATTCTTCTCGACGATCAGCATCGACCTGAAATTCGGTCGTAATCGAAAGTGGACCTTCCTGCGACTCATGTGGCTGAGTCAGATTATTTGAAAATATGGTGAACGGCGCTGGTTCGAGATTGAGGTTCGTTGTGAAGTCGATTGATAGCCGAAATGCAAAGAGGCGCGTGATGATCATTACGGCTATCGCGAGTCCGGAAGCTGCCAGAAACGTGTAAACCACTCCGGTGGTAGCAGCTGCCACTCCCCAGACCAAACTCCCAAGTGCGGTCGCTGCTTGTGAAACCATAATAATCGTCGCATTCATACGTCCACGCGCCCAATCAGGCATCGCAAGTTGACCTGCTATCCAAAGCTCTGTGGACGATAAGGTCCATCCAACGCCGGCCAGCACCGCCACGAGCAAAAACAGTTTCGACCAGCGGACAGTCGCCATCAGAAGAAAAACCACTATCAATGATATATCCGCATACTTAGTCAAACGTTCCGGCGAATACTTGGAGCGTGCCCACGGAATAATAAAAATAGAACTGATGACTGATCCGATTGCCATGCTCGTAAACAAAAATCCTAGATTGGCAGGCTCGAGATGTAACTCCTGCAGACCCACGACGGGCATCAATGCCGAGACGATAGAAATGAAAAATGAAAACAACGCGTTGCGCACCAAAATGATCTTGATTCCCGGAGTATAACGCACGTATCGAATCGCAGTCGTAAACGACTCGAAGAAGCTTTCAAGCGGAAGGTGCGATTGCCGCTTTGCCCGTTTCCACTTCAGAATGGCAAGAAAGACCAAAAGGAAACCTAACCCGTTGAATGCGAACACTGAATTTGCCCCAATTAGCGGTATCAGTATCCCTCCGAGGGCAGGTCCGACAATGCCAGCGATATTCATTTGTAGCCCGCCAAGATTATTCGCAGCGGGCAGGTCTTCCGCAGGAACCATTTCGGCGATAACCGACGAGGAGGCAGGCGACCCAAACGCAAAACCGACTCCGAAGAGAAACGCGCTGGCAAGAATTACGTAAGCACTTAGTAGATGCGTGACTCCCAGGATAGCCAAACCGATTGCGATGGCGGCCTGCCACAAGCTGACTGCGCACAGAATTTTCTTCCGGTCTACCAGGTCGGCGATGGCGCCAGCCGGCAGAGTGAAAAGAGAGAAAGGTAGCGACGAAAGTGTCGCCATAAGTGAGAGAAAAAACGTGGACTCTGATTTACCCAGAGCACTCAGCATCCAAAAAGCAGCTGTGCCGTGGGCTGCAATCGCACTTCCGGAGATCAAGTTTGCTACCCAGAGCCTTCTAAAGGCACTGTCTCGTAAGACATTCCAGGTCGACTTTTCAGCCATAGGGGGGACGCTTCAGGATTCAATCTGACCTCCAAATCGTCAAGGCGAAGGTTGGGGTAGCTGATCGGGAATCCTTTCAACATGAATTCCGAATTTGAGGAGTCGTCCTCGTGCTCGTCCTCGAGAATCCCGATCGTTTCGCAATCAGACTAACTGAACAAAATAGTTGCAAGACCCCGGTCTCTTTGCGATCACCCCATCCCAATGCACCGAGGACGAGCACGACGACGAGGACGATTCCAAATTTCGGAATTTGGGTTCAAAGAGCGAAAGCACCCGGGGCGGGCTCAAAGACAGCACGTCGTTTTGGATTCCCACCGCCGCCGGCACATCGGCTTGGGTTGCGAACCCGCAAGATCGAGGAATTGATCCACGGACCGGGCTGCTTCACGTAGCCACCACTTGCACGGAAACTTCCATACGATCAAAAGCGCCCGGTTCCCCTTCCCAACTGCCTGAAAGCGGGGATGCTTTTTCGTGCTCGCGGGCCACTGCAACGGCCACATGCTCGGAGCCGACGGGTTTGTTGTTGGTGGGATCAAAGCCGAGCCAGCCCCTGCCGGGGACATAGATTTCGGTCCAGGCGTGGGTGGCGCCGTGCTGGCCTTCACCCATTTGGATATAGCCAGTGACAAATCGTGCCCCAAAACCCCAATGGCGCGCGGCTTCCATCATGAACACCGCATAGTCTCGGCAGGACCCGGTACCCAAAAAGAGCGTCCGGCAAGGAAGCTGGACGCCGGCCTCCTCGCGGCGAACGTATTTGAAGGATTCGTAGATATGCGTATTCAGGTTGTCCAGGAGTTCCGGAGTCTTAATGAGCTGGCCGGGTCTGTAAAGGTCCAGGAGCCAGTTTTGCACGGCCGGCCCGTCATGCGGATAGCTGGGGAGACGGTATTGGATGATCTCCACCTGCTCGTCTGCTCCGTATTGGAATGGATAGGAATTGGCGCTGGGGTCGATGAGGCATACGACGGGTTCATCATCGTAAATGTCCACATCAATCTCACTCACAAGACTTAGTTTTGATCCGGGTTCAGTGAAAGTGAAAATGGCGATGGAATTCCCATCGATGTCGCGCAGCCAGCGAACGTTGGCTTTTGGCTCGATCTCAAGAAGCGAACTCGCGATATG
>Ga0210408_10003467_pt1 | contig 14578 bp, 14 predicted proteins | sample IncBWH4MmetaG_FD_155471 | JGI IMG/M metagenome (GOLD analysis project Ga0210408, IMG submission 155471) | Forest soil microbial communities from Barre Woods Harvard Forest LTER site, Petersham, Massachusetts, United States - Inc-BW-H-4-M | ecosystem: Environmental > Terrestrial > Soil >...
CGAGATCATCGACGAGGAGCTCGCCGCCCCGCCCGCGTTCGACCTCGAGAACCTGCCGAAGCCGCGCGAGATCTACAACGTGCTCGACGAGTACGTCGTCGGCCAGGACCCCTCCAAGCGGACGCTCTCGGTCGCCGTCTACAACCACTACAAGCGCGTGCAGATGATGATGTCCGGCGACTCGGACATCGAGCTGCAGAAGTCGAACATCCTGCTGCTCGGGCCGACCGGATGCGGCAAGACGCTGCTGGCCCAGACGCTCGCGCGCATCCTCAACGTGCCCTTCGCGATCGCCGACGCGACCGCGCTGACCGAGGCCGGATATGTCGGCGAGGACGTGGAGAACATCCTGCTGAAGCTGATCCAGGCCGCCGACTACGACGTCAAGAAGGCGGAGACGGGGATCATCTACATAGACGAGGTCGACAAGATCGCGCGCAAGGCCGACAACCCGTCGATTACGCGTGACGTCTCCGGCGAGGGCGTGCAGCAGGCGCTATTGAAGATCCTCGAGGGAACGCAGGCGTCGGTGCCGCCCCAGGGTGGCCGCAAGCACCCCCACCAGGAGTTCCTCACGATCGACACGACCAACGTGCTGTTCATCTGCGGCGGCGCCTTCGCGAACCTCGACAAGGTGATCGAGCGGCGCATCGGCCACAAAGGCGTCGGCTTCGCCGCGGCGATCGAGAAGAAGGCCGAGCGCGACACCGGCGAAGTGTTCGAGCACTGCCTGCCGGAGGACCTGATCGAGTATGGGCTGATCCCCGAGTTCATCGGCCGCCTGCCGGTGATGTCTGCCGTCCACCAGCTCACCCGCGACGACCTCGTTTCGATCCTGGTCGAGCCCCGCAACGCGCTGGTCAAGCAGTTCCAGCGCTTCTTCGCCTTCGACGGCATCGAGCTCGTGTTCTCGGAGGACTCGCTCACTGCGGTCGCCGAGAAGGGCCTCGCGCGGGACACCGGCGCCCGCGGGCTGCGCTCGATCATCGAGGAGATCCTGCTCGAGGTGCAGTTCGAGCTGCCTTCGCGCCGGGACGTGAAGAAGTGCGTCGTCACGAAGGAGACGGTCGAAAAGGGCCTCACGCCGACGCTGGTCACCGAAGCGGCACCCGAAGAGGCAGACGCAGCCTCGCTGCGCGAGGAGTCGGCCTGAGCGGGCGGATGGGTATCGCTACCATCGCGGCTATGCCCAGATCGAAGACCAAAGCAAAGGCCGCGCGCGAGCGCATCAAGAGCCTGCCGTGGGCCGCGGCGCTTCAGGCCGGCATCGTGCTCCGCCGTCGCTGGACGGCTCTCTCACAGAAGGACCGAGATCGCCTGATTCGCCTGATGCGCGACTCCAGAGGGCGGTTCTCGAACCTCAGCGGCAGGGATCGCGACGAGCTGCGGCGCGTGGTCCGCAAGGCCGACCTGAAGGGCATCGGTCGCGACCTGCTCGCACTTCGCGGCGCGCGCCGAGGCCGCAAGCGCCGCTGACCCAGCGGACTGCGTGGGCGACGTGGAGGAGCTGACGGGGGGCGAGCCGCGCCGCGAGCTCGCAGCCGACGCCAGCACGCCCTCGCGCGCCGGCGAACGGAGCGACGCTGGGGCCTCCTCCGCCTGGACCGAGACGCAGGCCGAGCAGCACCTGCGCTCGCTCGAGCTCTTCGGCATGCGCTTCGGCCTGGACCGAATGCGGCGCATGATGACCGCGCTCTCCTCTCCCCAGCGAAGCTTCGAGGCGATCCACGTGCTGGGTACCAACGGGAAGTCCTCCACCACGCGGATGATCGCTGCGATCCTCGAGCGCCACGGCCTGCATACCGGTACGTATCTCTCGCCGCACCTGATCTCCTACAGCGAGCGGGTGCAGGTGGGCGAGCGCGATCTCAAGGCGCATGCCTTCGCGGCCGCCGTCGCGCGCGCGGCACGGGCCGCCGAGCAGGTCAACCGGACCCTGTCCGACGATGACCACGTGACCCAGTTCGAACTGCTCACGGCGGCCGCAATCTGGGAGCTGGCGCGGCGAGGCGTCGACGTTGCGGTGATCGAGGCGGGCCTGGGTGGACGCTACGACGCGACCAGTGTCATCGACTCGCGCTTGACCGTCCTCACGAACGTCGGACTCGAGCACACACGGTGGCTGGGACCGACGCTGAAGGACATCGCCGAGGAGAAGCTCGCGGTCGTGCAGCCCGGCGGGACACTCGTGCTCGGAGCCGGTCTCGCCGAGGCGGCGCTCGCCGTGGCGGGGCGGGTGGCGCGCGAGCGCTCCGCGCGGATCGTGACCGCGGGCAGCGGCACCGACGCGCCAGCGCTACTCGCGAGGGGGTCCTTCCAGCGGCGCAACTTCGCGCTCGCGCGCGCCGCCGCGGAGTCCTATCTCACCAGCGCGGGCATCGACGTCAGCGAGGCCGCTGTGAGCGAGGCCGCCGCGTCGGTTGAGGTGGTGGGCCGCCTGCAGATCCTCGACGGTGAGCCTCTGACTGTGCTCGACGGCGCCCACAACCCCGACGCGATCCTGGCGCTGTTGGAGTCGCTGCCCGAGGTGCTCCCGCCAGGCGCCCCCATCGCCCTCGTCCTCGGGGTGCTCGAGGACAAGGACGCGGCGGCGATGCTCGCGCCGCTATTGCAGGTGTGCGAGCGTGCCTGGTTCACCGCGCCGCCCAGCGCCCGCGCGCTGTCACCGGCAGCGCTGCAATCGCTCGCCCGCCAGCTCGGCTTTGATGCGGTCGCGTGCGAGCCCAAGCCCTACCGCGCGCTCGCCGAGGCGCGCCGCTGGGCGAGCGAGCACGGCGGCGCCGTGCTGGCGACGGGCTCCGTCTACTTGGTGGGTGATCTGCTCGGCCAGGTCGAATCCTCCGGTACGATTGAACGCCCGCAAGCTCGTTCGCGGAGGTCCACGAGATGAACGAGGAAGGCCCATCCGTGCTCACGATGATCGGCGCAGTGGCGCTGATCGTGGCGCTCGTGATCCTCGCATTCTTCGCTGCTGGCTACGGGTTCGGCCGCCTGTTTCTCTAAACTCAGCCGGCCGATGCCACCCCTGGCTTATTTCGGAGTTGAAAGCAGCGGCTTGAACCTGGTCATCGACCTGCTGATCCTGTTCGTTGTCGTCGTCTATCTCTCTCTGATCTACTGGACCTACTCCGACGCGCGGCGGCGGATCCTCGATCCGATGCTCGTCGGCTGCGCGACGGCCGCGTCGTTCTTCCCCTTCGTCGGCACGATCGTGTACATGATCCTGCGCCCGCCCGAGTATCTGGACGACGTGCGCGAGCGCGAACTCGAGATGCAGGCCGCCGAGGCGCGCCTGGACGATCTCGATCACGCGCTCTGTCCGCACTGCGACTACCGGATCGAGCGCGACTTCATCCGCTGCCCCAGCTGCCTGCGCAAGCTCAAGGAGCGCTGCGTCAGCTGCTCGCGACCGCTCGAGCGGGCCTGGACGATATGCCCGTATTGCGAGGCGGACGTGCCCGGAGCCGCTCCGAGACGAACGCGGCGTAACCGTCCGGCGCCCGGAGTCGAGAGCGAGCTGACGCAGATCGACATCGCAGCCGACGAGGGCGAGACGGTCGCGCCCGTCGCTGCCCCGGAGCCGACGATCAGCCCGCGCGGCGCCGAACGCCCGCGGCGTCCGCGCACCAGCTCCTGAAGGCCCCCGAAGCCGAGCAACAACGCATGGAGCGAACGCTGATCCTCGTCAAGCCCGACGCCTTCTCCAGGGGGCTCAGCGGCGAGATACTCGCGCGCTTCGAGCGCAAGGGCCTCGAGATCGTCGCGCTGCGCCACATGACGGTCACACGGGAGCTGGCCGAACGCCATTACGCCGAGCACGCGGACCGGCCCTTCTTCGGGGAGCTCGTCGAGTTCATTACCTCCGGCCCGATCGTCGCGATGGCGCTCGAGGGCGCGCACGCCGTCAGGGCGGCCCGGCAGGTGATCGGGGCGACCGATCCCCTGGAGGCGGCGCCGGGCTCGATCCGCGGCGACTTCGCGATCGAGGTAGGGGCGAACATGGTTCACGGCTCGGACTCGCCGGAGTCCGCCGCACGCGAGATCGCACTGTTCTTCGGGGAGCTGTAGCTGCAAGAGCGCGGCACGGACGGCTCGCGGGCGAAGCCGGCGTCGGCGGGGCCGCTGCCCCTCGTGCTCGCCTCGCGCTCCCCGCAGCGGCGGGCGATCCTCGAGCGCCTCGGCGTGAGCTTCGAGGTACGGCCCTCGAACACGCCGGAGCTCGCCGCGGGCGAGCCGCGGGCAATGGCGGTCGAGAACGCGATGCGCAAGGCCCGTGCCGTCCGGCGGCCGGGGCGCGCGGAGGCGGTGATCGGCTGCGACACGATCGTCGTGCTCGACGGCACGGTCTATGGCAAGCCCGCCGACGAGCGCGAGGCCCGCGCGACGCTCCGCGCGCTGAGCGGCGCCACCCACGAGGTGCTCAGCGGACTCGCGCTGCTGCTGCCCGGTGAGGAGCGCACGGCACTGGCGCGCACGGCCGTGACCTTCCGCGCGCTCGAGCCGCAGGAGCTCGAGCGCTACGTGGCCACGGGCGAGTGGCGCGAGCGCTCCGGCGGCTACGCGATCCAGCTTGCCGGAGCCACGCTCGTGCGCTCCGTGGAGGGCGAGATCGAGAACGTGGTCGGCCTGCCGCTGGCGAGCCTGATCGGGATCTATCCCGAGCTCATGCGCCGTTGAGCGAGCGATCGCGCCGGCGGGCACCCCGCCGGCGCTTCGAGGCCGGGGCGGTGCCTCCTCCGTGGCCGATTTGCCTGCAAATCCCCTGCCAGCGCTGTCGGGCGCCAGCGGCCGTCCGCTACACTGCTCCCGGGTACGCTCCCGGTCAGCGCTGGCGCCCAGCACGTCGCGAGGCGGCGACGCGAGACCGAGCACGAGCGGGCCCGCTTTCTCTATCTATGGGCCCTTTTCAAAACATCTGGCGGTCTGAGGCGGCAACTGCCCGTCGCAGGAGCCTGTGAGCATCTTCACCTACCTCACGGGGTTCGGCGGTCGCGACATGGCGGTCGACCTCGGCACCGCCAACACGCTCGTGTACGTACGCGGACGCGGCATCGTGCTCTCGGAGCCAAGCGTCGTCGCGATCGACTCGCGCACCGGGGAAGTGCACGCGGTGGGAATCGAGGCCAAGCGCATGCTCGGCCGCACGCCGGGCACGATCCAGGCGATCCGGCCCCTCAAGGACGGGGTGATCGCCGACTTCGACGTGACCGAGGAGATGCTCAGGCATTTCATCCAGAAGGTCCACCAGAACCGCTGGGCGCATCCACGCGTCGTCGTCTGCGTGCCGTCGGGGGTGACCGGGGTCGAGAAGCGGGCCGTCGAGGAGGCGTGCCTGTCAGCCGGCGCCCGCACGGCGTACCTGATCGAGGAGCCGATGGCTGCCGCCATCGGCGCGGGGCTGCCGGTAGGGGAGCCCACCGGCTCGATGGTGGTCGACATCGGCGGCGGGACCTCCGAGGTCGCCGTCATCTCGCTCGGCGGGATCGTCGTCTCGCAGTCGATCCGGGTCGGCGGCGATGAGATGGACGAGGCGATCATCAATTACGCCAAGAAGGAGTACAAGCTGCTGATCGGCCAGCAGACCGCAGAGGAGCTGAAGCTCGAGATCGGCTCGGCCTGTCCGATGTCCGAGGAGCTGCAGGCGGAGATCCGCGGGCGCGACATGGTCGCCGGGCTGCCGAAGACGGTGGTGCTCACGAGCGAGGAGATACGCCAGGCGCTCGAGGAGCCGCTCAGCCAGATCATCGAAGCGGTCAAGGAGACGCTCGACCGCACGCCGCCCGAGCTCGCGTCGGACATCATGGACCGCGGCATCATGCTCGCCGGCGGCGGCTCGCTGCTGCAGGGCCTCGACGAGCGCCTGCGCGAGGAGACGCAGATGCCGGCGCACCTCGCCGAATCGCCGCTGACGTGCGTGGCGGTCGGCTCGGGGCGCTCGCTCGAGGAGTTCGAGGCGATCCATCGCTCGAACCGCACCTCGCGTAACCGCCGCCGTAGGTAGGCGTAGATTGAAGGACGCGCCGCGGCGGTGCAGCGGTGCGCTCGAACCACCCGCGACGGTAGTCTGTACCGCGAACGCTTCGGAAGGTCTTTATTCGTGCATGACAAGACGGTCCGGCGTCGACGCGCGCTGCTGGTGCTGCTCGTCGTCCTCTCCCTGCTGCTGCTGACCGCGTACTTCGGTGAGGCGCCGAGCGGGCGCCTGCATTCGGTGCAGCGAGGCTTTCTGACGGTCGTCTCGCCGATCCAGGACGGCGCCAACAAGGCGCTGAAGCCCGTTCGCGACCTCTTCGGTGGCATCAGCGACACGTTTCACGCCAAAAGCCAGCGCAACGAACTGCGCAAGCAGGTCGCCAAACTGCGCCGCGAACTGGTCGCCGACCAGGGCGAAAAACGCTCCTACCGGGAGCTGCTCGGCGTGTTCCACCTCGACAACCAGCTGAGCATCGCCAACTATCACCCCGTGACCGCCACGGTATTCGCCAAATCGCCCAACATCTGGTACTCGACCGTCACGATCGACAAGGGCGAAGCGGCGGGCGTGCACATCAACGATCCGGTGATCAACGGCGAAGGACTGGTCGGCAAGGTCACGCAGGTCGCCTCCGACGGAGCGGTCATCAGCCTCATCACGGACAGCACCGTGGGAGTCTCGGCGCGACTCGGCACGACCAGCGCGACGGGCATCGTGCAGCCGAAGGTCGGCGATCCCAACGACCTGCTGCTGCAGTACCTGCCCGCGAACACGCAGGTCGGAAAGGGCGAATATGTCGTCACATCGGGGACCGTCGCGAGCCCCGACAACTCGCTGTACCCGCCGGGACTGTTGATCGGACAGGTGACTTCCGTCAACGAAGAAAGCGCCTACAAGTCGGTCAACGTGCATCCGATCGCCAACCTGCACAACCTCGACGTCGTGCAGGTGCTGACCGCGGCGAGCGGCTCGCTGCCGGCGAACCTCGGCCGCATCGCAGCGAGCCTTCCGGCGGGTCAGAACCCGAACGGCGGTGCAACCGGCGAAGCGCTCGCCTCGACGGGAGCCCACCCGTGACGCCGCCCGGCGCCGCGCTCGTGACGCGCATCGCGGCGCTGTCGGTCGCGCTCGTGCTCGTCCAGATCGGGGTCGTCTCCGAGGTGCCGTTGTTCGGCGTCAACATCGACCTCTCGCCGCTGCTCGTCGCCTTCGTCGGCTTGTTGTGCGGCTCCACACTCGGCGCCGTCACCGGCTTCGCGGTGGGCCTGCTCGTCGACCTCGCGCTCGTGCAGACGCTCGGCGTGACCTCGCTGATCTTCACCCTGATCGGCTACTGGGGCGGGCGCCTGCGTGAGTTGCGCGACCCGCAGGCGGCGCTGACGCCGCTGCTCGTCGGGGCCGCCGCCTCCGTCGTCTCGCTGGTCGGATATTCGCTGATCGAGTTCCTGCTCGGCGTCGACGCGCCCGTCAGCCTCGACCTGCTGCGCCAGATCGTGCTCGGCGTCGTCGTGAACACGATCGCCGCCGTGCCGATGTGGGCGCTCGTGCGGCGCGTCCTCGAGAGCGCCTTGCCCGACGACCCCCGCCGGCGCCGTCGCAGGCGCGCGTACACGACCGGTGGGCTGAGCCCGCTGTCTCGCTCATGAGCACGCTCGAGCGCGTCCGTCCGAGCGAGCCGCACATGCCCGTCTCGCCGCAGCTCGCCATGCGCGTGGCGATTATCGGCGGCGTGGCGATGGCGATGTTCGCGATCATCTTCTTCCGCCTGTGGTTCTTGCAGGTGCTCTCCGGCGAACAGTACGTCCAGCAGGCTGACGCCAACCGCTCGCGGGACCTGCCGATCGCCGCGCCGCGCGGGGAGATCCTCGACCGGGGCGGCCAGCCGCTCGTCTCGAGCCGCACGACCAATGCCGTGCAGATCGTGCCGTCGGCGTTGCCGCCTGCGGGCGCGCCGCGGCTCGCTCTCTACCGGCGCCTGGGGCGCCTGCTCGGCCTCAGCCCGGGCGGCATCGAGGCGCTTGTCATCCACGGGCGCTCGACGCTGCGCTATGCGCCGGTGACGATCAAGACCGACGCGGGGGCAGGGGTGCTGACCGTGCTCGCCGAGCGCCAAAGCGAATTTCCGGGAGTCGTTCAGCAGCCGGTCTCGATCCGGGACTACCCGCACGGCGAAATGGCGGCGCAGGTGCTGGGATACGTGGGCTCGGTCTCCAAACTGCAGCTCGCGATGCGCGCCTTCAACGGCGTTCAGCAGGGCACGGTGGTCGGGCAGGAAGGGCTCGAGTACTACTACGACCGCTATCTGCGCGGTGAAGCGGGCGTCCAGCGGGTGGAGGTCAACGCCAGTGGTTATCCCGTCGCGAGCCGCCTCTCGCCGAAGCTTCCGCACGCCGGGCACAGCCTCAGGGTGACGCTCGACCTGGGCCTCCAGAAAGCCAGCGAAAAGGCGCTGCTGGAAGGGATCGAACACGCGCGTTCCTCGGGAAAACCGGCGAACGCCGGCGGCTTCGTCGCGATGGACCCGCGCAACGGCCAGATCCTCTCGATCGGCTCCTATCCGAGCTTCGACCCCAACAAGTTCGCCAAACCGCTCACCGAGGCGCAGTTCAAACAGCTCCAGGGGAACAGCGTCGAAGGCGGCCCCCTCACCGACCGCGCGGTCAACGGCACGTATCCCACGGGCTCGACGTTCAAGCCGATCACGGCGATGGGGGCGCTCGAATCGGGCGTGCTCGACCCCAATGCGGGACTCGGGGCAGGGCAGTGCATCTTCGTCTCGACGCAGCAGTTCTGCAATGCGGGTCACGCCGACTACGGACCCGTGAGCCTCGTCGACGCGCTGCGGGTGTCCTCGGACACGTACTTCTTCGAAGTCGGCGAGCTGGCCAACAGCCACGGCGACGTGATCCAGCGCAAGGCGCTCGAACTCGGCATCGGCCGCAAGACCGGCATCGACCTGCCCGAAGAGCTCACCGGGACCGTCCCGAATCGCCTCTGGCGGGCGCACCAGAACGACCTCGAGCTCAAATGCCGCGCGCGCACCCATCGCTCCAGCTGTGGCATCGTGGCCGAAATCCGCCCCTGGAGCGTCGGCGACAACATGCATCTCGCCGTCGGGCAGGGGGACCTCGTCACCTCGCCGCTGCAGATGGCGGTCGCCTACTCGACGCTCGCCAACGCCTTCATGCACGGCGGCGAAGGCACCGTCGTCACGCCCCACCTGGGGTTGGAGGTCGACGATTCCACCGGGGGGCTGGTCCAGGCACTCAGCCCGCCGCCCGCGCGCCACGTGCACCTCAACTACTCGGATCTGAGCCTCGTGATGGAAGGGATCCACGACGCCGCCAGCCAGCAGGGCGGGACCTCCTTCGACGTCTGGAGCGGGTGGGACCAGGCGCAGCATCCGGTGTACGGGAAGACGGGCACCGCCCAGCGCGAACCGAAGGAAGACCAGTCCTGGTACATGTGCTATGTCGGCGACCCGCAGCGGCCGATCGTGATCGCGGTCACCGTCGAGCAGGGCGGCTTCGGAGCCGAAACGGCCGCTCCGATCGCCCGCCTGATCGCCTCGAAGTGGTTCGGCAAGTCCTCCAAGTTCGTCGCCGGCGCCTCGAAGACGCGATGATCGCTCCCCGCACCAGCATGGGAGGGCGCCGGCGGGCTCCCTCGTCCCGTCGCCCGAGCGCATCCCGCGTGAGATCCTGATGCCGCTCAGCCCGATCAAACCGACGGAGGACCCGCCGGTCCCAGCGCCGCGTCAGCTGCGCCTGCCGCTGGACCCGGCGCTCACGCTCGCGGTGATCGGCCTGGCCGTCTGCTCGCTGGTGACGCTCGGCGCCGCCACGCGGGATCTGATTCCGGGCCAGCCCGGCTACTACGTCAACCGCCAGCTGATCTACCTGATCGTCGGCGTCGTCGCGATGGTCGTGCTCTCGCGCATCGACTACGCGCGCCTGCGCCAGTTCAAAAACGGGATCTATGCGTTGCTGATACTCAGCATCCTCGCCGTGCTCGGCCTCGGACACGCCGTGCGCGGCTCACAGCGCGCGATCAACCTCCCCTTCTTCTCCTTCCAGGCCTCCGAGCTCGGGAAGGTGCTCCTGATCCTGGCGATCGCGGCGCTCGTCGTCGATCGCGCCCGGCGGCTGCGCGAACGCGAGACGACCGCCCGCGTGATGATCGCGGCGCTGGTGCCGGCGATGTTCGTGATCGCCCAGCCTGACCTCGGATCCGGCATGGTCTACATGGTCGTCGCGTTCACGATGCTGTTCGTGGCCGGCACCAGCTGGCGGCACCTCGCGAGCCTGCTCGCGCTCGTGGCCGTATCGCTCACGTTCGTGCTCGTCGCTGCACCCGCGGCTGGCGTGCACGTGCTGAAGCCCTATCAGGTGGCGCGCCTCACGGCGTTCCTGCACCCCTCCTCTAACCCGCAGAAAGAAGGCTACCAACAGCAGGAGTCGAAGATCGCGATCGGCTCGGGTCAGAAGTTCGGCCGCGGCGCCAACTCGTCGCAGACCCGCCTGAACTTCGTCCCCGAGGACCACACCGACTTCGTCTTCGCGGCCGTCGGCGAGCAGTACGGGTTCGTCGGCGCCGCGGCCGTGCTGCTGCTCTACGCCCTCTTGATCTGGCGCACCCTGGGGATCCTCGTGATGGCGAAGGACCTGTTCGGCTCGCTGATCGCGGCCGGTGTAGCGGCTATGCTGATGTTCCAGGTCTTCGTCAACGTGGGAATGACCATTGGGATCATGCCAATCACCGGCGTAACGCTGCCACTCATGAGCTACGGCGGCTCGTCGGTCATCACCACCCTGTTGGCGGTGGGCCTGTTGCAATCGATTTACGTTCAGGCGCGCGCCACGGCATCGCTGAAGGGCCGCGTTCTGCGCTAACAGACACGAATGTCAGCCGAGCACCCCTCATCACACCGCCAGGAGCAGCCAGCAGGCAGCAGCCCGCCCGCCCGGCGCCCGGTAACGCGGCTCGCACCGACCCGGTGCCGACGCGAGCGCTCGGCGACTTCCCATCCCGAAAGACTGGATCAAATTGAAAAAGCAAGTACTTGTCAGCGTCGACCGCGCGGAGACGCGCGTGGCGCTTCTGGAGGCGATCGGAACACCCGCCGCCTCGCGACAGTCAGCGAACGATCGCGGGCGCTCGGCCCGGTCCGGGTCTGCGACCCGTGCGACGGGCGGATCGCGCAACGGCAGCAAACGCGTCAGCGGACGTCCGCCGGCCGGCTATCGGATCGCTGAGCTCTACATAGAGCGGCGCGGCGGCCGCTCGATCGTCGGCAACATCTACAAGGGTAAGGTGGACAACGTGCTGCCCGGCCTCGAGGCGGCGTTCGTCGACATCGGCCTCGAGAAGAACGGCTTCCTGCACGTCGACGAGATCGTGCTGCCCGGCGTCGAGGCGCCCCGGCGCGGGCGCGGCAGCGGCGGCGGTCGCCGTATCGCCGATCTCCTCTCACCCGGTCAGGAGATCGTGGTGCAGGTGGTGAAGGACCCGCTGAAGACGAAGGGCGCGCGCCTGTCGATGGAGCTGACGATCGCCGGCCGCTACATGGTCTACGCGCCGACCGGCGAGGGCGTGGGCGTCTCCCGCCGGCTCGAGGACCGCGAGCGCGAGCGTCTGCGCCGGCAGACCGCCAACCTGGAGCTCGGCGGCGGCGGGGTCATCATCCGCACCGCCGCCCACGGGGCCAAGCGGGCCGACTTCGAACGAGAGCTGAAGTACCTGCACAAGCTCCATGAGGTGCTCGTCAAACGCGTGCACGACACGGACGCCCCCGACCTCGTCTTCCAGGAGGCGGACCTCTCCGTGCGTGTCGTTCGCGACATCTTCTCCGAGCATTTCGAGCGTGCGATCGTCGATGACCCGCAGCAGTACCACCGGCTGGTGTCCTTCTTCACGCGCACTGCCCCAGAGCTCGTCGAGCGGGTGGAGCTGTGGGAGCAGAAGGAGCCGCTGTTCGAGGCCTATGGGGTGGACAAGGCGATCGAGGGGGTGCTCTCGCGGCGGGTGGACCTGCCCAGCGGGGGCTACCTGATGATCGACTACGCCGAGGCGCTGACGGTGATCGACGTCAACTCTGGAAGCTTCATCGGCCGGGGGAAAGGCGCCGGTCTCGAGGACACGATCACGAAGACCAACCTCGAGGCCGCCGAGGAGGTCGTCAACCAGCTGCGCCTGCGCGACATCGGTGGGATCATCGTGATCGATTTCATCGACATGGCTCGCGCGCGCAACCGCGACGCGGTGATGAAGACGTTGCGCAAGACCCTCGACGAGGATCGCACGAAGACGTTCACCGCCGAGATCTCGAAGCTCGGGCTCGTCGAGATGACCCGCCAGAACGTGACCGAGGGCGTGCGGGAGATCATGAGCCGCCCATGCCCCACGTGCGAGGGCGAGGGGGTGATCCGCTCGGAGGAGACGATCGCGATCGAGTTCGAGCGCAAGCTGCGCGACGTCGCCGCCGAACACCCCGAGGACGAAGCCTTCCTCGTGCAGATGAACCCGCGCGTCAGCACCCAGTTCACCGGCCATGGCTCGCGCGTGCTGCACGCGCTCGAGGCGCAGACCGCCAAGTCGTTCCTGTTCGAGGGCTCCGAAGGGCTCGGCCTCGAACACTTCGCGATCACCTTCATGGGCACGCGCGAGCAGGTCGAGGAGCGGGCGCTGCCGTTCCGCCAGGGCGACGAGGTGCTGGTCGAGATCGTCGAGCCGCACATGTACGACGCGGAAGACGCAGTCGCGAAAATCGACGGCTACATCATCTCGATCGCCGGCGCCGCGGCGCATGTGGGCGAGAAGCGGATGGTCCGCATCGACAAGGTGGGCCGCACGGCGGCGAGCGCGCTGCTGCTGGACGAGTCAGGCGAGGTCGCTCGCCCGCCCGCCCGCCCCAGCGCCGCCAAGGGCGCGGGACGCCAGCGCCGCGGCGCCGCCGAGCCCGCCGAGGCCGGCGCCGTCGCGGAAGGCTCGAAGGCGCGCGGGCGCGGCCGGCGCAGGCCGGCTGAGAGCGAGGATGCCGAGGCGCGCCGGGAAGCTGGCCTGAGCGAGTCCCCGACGACGCTCGACTCCGAGCCCGAGGAGGAGATCGCGATGGACGCCACACTCCCAGACGACGCGCCCGAGGGCGGGACCGAGGAGGATGGCCTACAATCGAAGCCTCGGCGTCGTGGCCGCAGAGGCGGGCGGCGCCGTTCCGCTGCCAAGGCCAAGGCGAGCGGCGACTAGGAGCGTGCCGGGCGGCGCCGGAGCGCCTGAGCCCTGCGAGGAAGAGAGCCGAAAACGGACATGTACGCGATCGTGAAGACGGGAGGCAAGCAGTACCGCGTCGAGCGGGGCCAGCGCCTGCTCATCGAGCGCCTGCCTGCCGAGGAGGGCGCGGACGTAGCGCTGCAGCCGATCCTCTACCGCTCCGAGGAGGCCGTGTTCGACAAGGCGGGCCTCGAGACGGTGAAGGTCACGGCGAAGGTGCTCGGCCACGTGCGCGGAGAGAAGCTGCGCGTATTCAAGTTCAAGCCCAAGCGGGGCTACAAGCGCCGCACCGGCCATCGCCAGGAGCTCACCCAGATCGAGGTCACGGAGATCGTCCAAGGCGCCCGCAAGGCGGCCGCCAAAGCGAGCGCGAAGGCGCCCGACAAACCGTCCTCGAAACCGGTCGCCAAAGCGGGCGATAAACCGTCCTCGAAACCGGTCGCCAAAGCGACCGACAAACCGACCGACAAACCGTCCTCGAAACCGGTCGCCGCCAAACCGGCCGGCGCTAAAGCGGGAGCCGATAAACCGGCGGCGAAAGCGCGGACCGCCAAAGCGCCCGCCAAGACGCGGGCGAAGAGGGAGCAGGGTCCAGATGGCTCATAAGAAGGGGCTCGGCTCGAGCCGCAACGGGCGTGACTCGAACGCACAGCGTCTCGGCGTGAAGACTTTCGCGGGACAGGCCGTGACCGGCGGCGAGATCATCGTCCGCCAGCGCGGAACGCGCTTCAAGCCCGGCGCCGGCGTCGGCATCGGCAAGGACGACACGCTCTACGCTCGCGCTGCGGGCACGGTCCAGTTCACCACCGGGCGGCGGGGCCGCACGGTGACTGTGCTGCCCGAGGCCGACGGAAGCTGATCGAGCCGTTCACCGGCCCGCTTGGGAGATCGCGCGCGGGCGCTATCCCTGCTGCGCGGTCGGCCTGACGAGGATCTCGTTGACGTTCACGTGCGGCGGCTGGGAGACGGCGTACATGACCGCGCGGGCGATGTCGTCCTCCTCGAGCGCGTCCTTCGGACGCTGCTCGAAGAAGGGGGTGTCGGTCATCCCCGGCTCGATCACCGTCACGCGCACGCCGGTGCCGTGCAGGTCCTGGCGTACGGCCTCGCCCATCGCCGTGACCGCATGCTTGGTGCACGAGTAGAGCGAGCCCGGTAGCACGCGCCGCCCGGCGACGCTCGATGTCAAGAGCAGGTGCCCGCGGGACTCGGTGAGCGCGGGTATCGTCGCGCGCAGGGTCAGCGCCGCCCCGTAGACGTTGGTCAGCACCATCTCGCGCCAGTGCTCTGGCGTGTCGCTCAAGAAGCCCCGCGGGCCGCCGAAGCCGGCGTTGG
>Ga0210408_10003468_pt1 | contig 14577 bp, 11 predicted proteins | sample IncBWH4MmetaG_FD_155471 | JGI IMG/M metagenome (GOLD analysis project Ga0210408, IMG submission 155471) | Forest soil microbial communities from Barre Woods Harvard Forest LTER site, Petersham, Massachusetts, United States - Inc-BW-H-4-M | ecosystem: Environmental > Terrestrial > Soil >...
GAACGTTGTGCCCGCGTCGGGGTCTGCGCGGTTAAGGAACCTGTAGGCGACTGCGATCAGCAGCATCGGCACGAACGAGACGAGCAGCACCGCGGGGGCGTGCACGCCGACGCCCGTGACCGCGACGATGAAGCCCAGCGTCGCGGCCAGCGAGTAGGCGGGCGCCGTCGAGGCGACGCCGATCACGACGTTCGAGAGATAGCCGATCGCGTTCTTCTTCAGGCCCTTGTCCATCACCCCGGAAGGCCTCGGGGCGGAGGGTACGGCGACGCTTGCACTGGCCATTGGAGCTCCTCTCGGATAGGTCGTGACAAACGCTACGTCCCCGACTGGCACGAGACAAGGGGCGCAATCCCCAAAACGTACGGCTGATTTTGTACATTTCGTACAACGAATTAGTTACTTGTTGAACGCGCGACGCCTTGAGCTGGACATCTGGGCGGAGTACGGTTGTCCTGAGTGTCTAGCTGCGAGCGGCGCGTTCGAGAGGAGGATGGTACGCGATGGCGATCACACCGACGAGCACAGGTTTGAGCAAGGATGCCGGCGGGGGCCGGGCTCCGTCGAGTGCCGGCACGAGCGCCGGCGATGAGCGGTTGGGCAGCGACCTGCAGGAGCTGGCCAAGCGTCATCTGTGGATGCACTTTACGCGCATGGGTGCCTACGAGGAAGGCGGCGAGGTCCCTGTGATCGTCCGCGGGGAGGGCTGCTACGTGTATGACGAGCACGGCAAGCGCTACCTCGACGGGCTGTCGGCGCTGTACTGCGTGAACGTCGGTCATGGGCGCGCTGAGCTGGGCGAGGCCGGCGCGCGGCAGGCGAAGGAGCTCGGGTTCTACACCAACTGGAGCTACGCGCATCCGCGCTCGATCGAGCTGGCCGCGCGCATCGCCGCGCTCGCGCCGGGGAGCCTGAACCGCGTGTTCTTCACCTCCGGCGGCTCGGAGGCGGTGGAGTCGGCGTGGAAGCTGGCCAAGGCCTACCACGCCGCTCGCGGTGAGCCCAGGCGTCATAAGCTGATCTCGCGCAAGCTCGCCTATCACGGGGCGTCGATGGGAGCGCTGACCGCGACCGGGCTGACATCGGTGCGCGAGCCGTTCGAGCCGCTGACCCCTGGCGGGGTGCACGTTCCGAACACCAACTCCTACCGCTGGCAGGAAGATCGCGACCCATTGTGGGCGGCGGATGCGATCGAGGAGGCGATCGCGTTCGAGGGCCCTGACACCGTCGCCGCGGTGATCCTCGAGCCGGTGCAGAACGGCGGCGGGTGCTTCGTGCCCCAGGACGGGTACTTCGGGCGCGTGCGCGAGATCTGCGACCGCCACGGGGTGCTCCTGATCTCCGACGACGTGATCTGTGCGTGGGGGCGGCTGGGGCATATGTTCGGCTGCGAACGCTACGGTTACGCGCCCGACATGATCACCACCGCGAAGGGAATCACCTCCGGGTACGCGCCGCTGGGGGCGGTGATTGCCGCGGATCACATCGCCGAGCCTTTCCTGCACGGCAAGGAGACCTTCAGCCACGGGTTCACGTTCGGCGGGCACCCGGTCGCGTGCGCGACCGCGCTGGCGAACATCGACGTGCTCGAGCGGGAGGATCTGTGCGGGCGTGTGCGCGCGAACGAGACACGGTTCCGCGAGGTGCTCGAGAGCCTGTGCGACCTGCCGATCGTGGGGGACGTGCGCGGAGCGGGGTACTTCCACGCGATCGAGCTGGTCAAGGACAAGGACACGAAGGAAACCTTCGATCACGACGAAGCCGAGGAGCTGTTGCGCGGGTTCCTCTCCGGCGAGCTGTACCGCCGTGGGCTGATCTGTCGGACCGATGATCGCGGCGATCCGATCGTGCAGCTTTCCCCGCCGCTGATCGCCGGCGAGGAGCAGTTCCAGGAGATTGAGTCGATCCTGCGCCCCGTGTTGGGTGAGGCCTGCGAACGGATGGCACAGTGGAACTCACCGTCGAGAGCCTGATCGCCGAGCTGGGCCTGGAGCTTTCCAGCGGGCAAGGCTCCGCCAAAACGCACGTGCGCTGGGTGCACATCACCGAGCTGGTCGATCCGACGCCGTGGCTGAAGGGCGGCGAGCTGCTGCTCACCACCGGCATCCAGCTCGAGGGCCCGAAGGCGCAGCACGAGCTGATCGAGCGGCTGGCCGAGCACGAGATCGCGGGCCTGGGATTCGGCACCGGGTTCGCCCACAAGAAGGTGCCGGTCGCGCTCGTCAACGCCGCGCGCAAGCGGGACTTTCCGGTATTCGAGGTGCCGTACGAGCTGCCGTTCATCGCGATCACGGAGCGGGTGTTCGCGCAACTGGTCGACGAACGCTACGAGATGCTGCAGCGCAGCATGGCCGGCGACGTGCTCGCCGAAGCCTTGACGGGCAACCTCTACCCGGAAGAGCTGCAGGCCAAGCTGCGCCCATTCGGGATCGGCGAGCAGGCGGCCGTGCTGGCGTTCTCGATGCCCGACCCCGCCGTCGGGGCGCCGCTGCTGGAGCGCGCGCTCGAGCGCGCGGGCGTGCACAGCCTGGTCGCGATTCGCGCGGGCCTGTTGTGCGCGGTGATCGACATCGACGGCGTCGAGCCCGATCCGATCGAGCTCGCGGGGCGTGTCCGCACAGAGCTTCAGACGCGGCTGGGAGAGGTCCGCGTCGCCGCCAGCCGCCCGGCGGCCACGCACTCGCTGCGACTGAGCTTTCACGAGGCGCGCTGCGCCCTGGAGGCCGCACGGCTGCGCAACGGGGAGACGACCGAGACGATCGCGTCCTACAAGGACCTCGGTGCGTTCCAGCTGCTGCTGTCGCTGCAGGACGACGACGCGCTGATGTCCTACTGCCGCGGCGTGCTAGGCCCGGTCGAGCAGGGCGAGGGTGAGTACGGCGACGAGCTGCTGCGCTCGCTGGACGTGTTCATCGAGAACAACGGCCACTGGGAGAAGGCGGCGGGCGCGCTGTATTGCCATCGCCACACGCTGCGCTACCGGATCCGGCGCGTCGAGCAGCTCACCGGGCGCGACTTCAACAGCGCCCGCGACCGCATCGAGTTCTGGCTGGCGTTGCGCGGCCGGGAGCTTGCCCGATGATCCTGGGCACGCATGGCGGCGCTGGATCTGCGTCCTCAGTCGCTCGCGTACGTAGTACGCCACGCTCCTTGCGTCCTTGCCCAGCTTGCCCCGCGAGCCCAGGATGGCTGCGATGAAGGTCGGGGTTCCCAGTGAGATCAAGCCGGACGAGTATCGCGTCGCGATCACACCGGCGGGCGTGCGCGAATTGAGCGCGCACGGGCACGAGGTGCTCGTTCAGGCGGGCGCCGGCGAGGGCAGCGCGATGACCGACGATCAGTTTCGTGCGCAAGGCGCGCGCATCCTCGCCGACGCCGACGCGGTGTTTGGGGAGGCCGAGCTCGTACTGAAGGTCAAGGAGCCACAGGCGGAGGAGATCGGGAGGTTGCGCGAGGGGCAGACGCTGTTCACCTACCTGCACCTGGCGGCCGAGCCCGAGCTCGCACACGGGCTGATGGCCTCAGGCGCCACGTGCATCGCATACGAGACGGTCGAGGACTCCGCCGGGCGGTTGCCGCTGCTGGCGCCGATGAGCGAGGTCGCGGGCAAGATCGCCACGCAGGCGGGCGCGTTCATGCTGGAGAAGCCGCTCGGGGGACGGGGGATCCTGCTGGGCGGAGTGCCGGGCGTGGCGGCGGCGACGGTGCTCGTGATCGGCGGGGGCGTGGTGGGCATGAACGCCGCGTTCATCGCGATCGGGATGCAGGCTGACGTCTTTGTGTTCGATCGCTCCATCGATCGGCTGCGTGAGCTGGAAGTCGCGTTCGGTGGGCGCGCGTCGACCGTCTACTCCTCGACGCTGGCGATCGAGGAGATGCTGGGCAGTGCGGATCTGGTGATCGGCGCCGTGCTCGTGCACGGCGGGCGCGCTCCGCACGTGATCAGCCGCGAGCAGCTGAAGTCGATGAGGCGCCATGCCGTGCTCGTGGATGTGTCGATCGACCAGGGCGGATGCTTTGAGACCTCACGCCCGACCACTCATTCACAACCGACGTTCGAGGTGGATGGGATCACTCACTATTGCGTCACCAACATGCCTGGCGCGGTGCCGATCACCTCGACGTATGCGCTGACGAACGCCACGCTGCCGTACGTGCTGGCGCTGGCCGAGCGGGGTCCGGAGCAGGCGATGACGGAGGACCCCGGCTTGGGCCTTGGGTTGAACGTGCGGGCAGGCGAGATCACGCACCCGGCTGTGATCGAGGCTCTCGCTCAGCCCGTGCCAGGAGGCTGAAGTGGCGATGCGTAAATACTTTTGTGAATACCAGGGAGGGAGGAGGAGGGGAGTGCGGTGTTCCGTTTAAAACTTTGTGTACTAACGTATCGCGGTATATGCATAGGTTATACCTAAATCTGTATATGATACGTATATACCACCATACCATAGTGCACAATGTCTTAAAAAGTTAATACACACACCCCCGCCCATGCCACCTTCGCCATCCACCTCATCGTCCACGCCAACCGAGCAACCACCGACGCTGAGCAACTTCATCGACGGGGAGCGTGCCGCCTCCGCGGGCGAGAGCGAGTCAATCCTCAATCCGGCCACCGGAGAGGAGCTGGCACGGGCGTCGAAATCGACCGCGGAGGACGTCGATCGCGCGGTGCGCGCCGCGCGCGCCGCGTTCGGCAAGTGGTCGACCACGACGCCCGCCCAGCGCGCGCAGGCCCTACTGGCGCTGGCCGACCTCATCGACGAGCACGCCCCGGAGATCGCCCGCCTGGAGGCGCTGAACGCGGGCAAGCCGATCGAGGCGGTCACGGGCGACGAGCTGCCGGTGATGGCCGACAACCTGCGGTTCTTCGCCGGCGCCGCGCGCTGCCTGGAGGGCAGGGCGGCGGGCGAGTACATGGAGGGCTACACCTCGTTCACGCGCCGCGAGGCGGTGGGGGTGATCGGGCAGATCACGCCTTGGAACTACCCGCTGATGATGGCGATCTGGAAGATCGGCCCGGCGCTGGCGGCGGGGAACACGATCGTGCTCAAACCGGCCGAGACGACGCCGATCACGACCGTCAGGCTGGCCGAGCTCGCGGCGGGCGTGCTCCCGCCGGGCGTGCTCAACGTCGTGACCGGCCATGGCCGGCCGACCGGGCAGGCATTGATCGGCCACCCCGAGGTGGACATGGTCTCGCTGACGGGCTCGGTGGACACGGGCAAGCACATCGCGCGCACCGCCGCCGACAGTCTCAAGCGCGTGCACCTGGAGCTGGGCGGCAAGGCGCCGGTCCTCGTCTTCGACGACGTCAGTCTGCAGGGTGCCCTGGAGACGATCGCCGGCACCGGCTACTACAACGCGGGCCAGGACTGCACCGCGGCGACCCGGGTGCTGGCCGGCGCGAAGGTCTACGACGACGTCGTCGCCGGTCTGGCCGAGCAGGCCAAAGGACTCGTGATCGGGGATACACTCGCGCCGGAGACGACGCTCGGGCCGGTCAACTCATCCCGTCAGCGCGAGCGCGTGAGGGGCTTTCTGGAGCGCAGGCCCCAGCGCGCGGAGATCGTCACGGGCGGCCACGCGCCCGAGCGTCCCGGCTTCTATCTGGAGCCGACCGTCGTCGCCGGACTGGAGCAGGAGGACGAGATGATCCAGCGCGAGATCTTCGGTCCGGTCATCACCGTGCAGCGATTCTCCGACGAGGAGCAGGCGATCGCGTGGGCCAACAGCACCCGCTACGGCCTGGCCTCCTCGGTGTGGACCCGTGACGTCGGCCGCGCGCTGCGCGTCTCGCGCGCATTGCGGTTCGGGTGCGTGTGGATCAACGACCATATCCCGCTCGTCTCCGAGATGCCCCACGGCGGGTTCAAGGAGTCGGGGTACGGCAAGGACCTGAGCGTGTACTCGCTCGAGGATTACACGGTCGTCAAGCACGTGATGGCGAGCTTGCAGTAGGTGGGTCGCGGGGGAAGCCTGCTACGGTCAGCCCACGGGCGGCGCAGTCGTCCGCGAGGTTCTTGTCTTTGTTGGCGCTCTCAACGCGCGGATGGGGTCAGTCGAATCTCCATCTGCAGCGGCGGCCGGAAGGTCGCCAGAAGGAGCAACACCAACATGCATCATGAAACGTTCGCCGACCTCGGCGTGTCCGAGGTCGTCGCGACAGAGCTTGCCAAGCGCGGCATCTGTAAGCCGTTCGCCGTCCAGAAGATGGTCATTCCGGACGTGCTCGCCGGGCATGACGTGCTGGCGCAGTCCCCGACCGGGTCGGGCAAGACGCTCGCGTTCGGCATCCCGATGGTCGAGCGACTGAAGGGCATCGAGGTGCGCCCCTCCGCGCTGGTGCTGGCGCCCACGCGCGAGCTGGCGTCGCAGATCGTCGATGACCTACGCGAGATCGCGCACGCGCGCGCGCTGTCGATCGCGGCGGTGTACGGTGGGGCGGGAATCGTCAAGCAGGCGCGGATCGCCGCGCGCGCCCACATCCTCGTCGCCACGCCAGGACGGCTGCTGGATCTGATCGATCGCAAGGACGTGTCGCTGCGCACGGTCAAGCTGCTGGTGCTCGACGAGGCCGATCGCATGCTCGACATGGGCTTCAAGCCGGTCGTCGATCGCATCGTCAAGATGTGCGCGCGCGAGCGCCAGACGCTGCTGTTCAGCGCGACGCTGCAGGGCGAGGTGGGGCGGATCGCCAAGGCTTACACCTCCAGTCCCCGCCGCCACGAGCACGCGCACTCCGCCGAGCGCCGGGGCGACGTGGAGCACCGCTTCGTCACGGTCTCCCACGCGGGCAAGGTCGCGCGCCTGGTCTCCGAGCTGGACGAGTCAGAGCGCGGGCGCACGCTCGTGTTCGTGCGCACCAAGCGGGGCGCCGACCGGCTCGTCAAACGCCTGGCGAGCAACCGCGTGCGGGCCGTGGCGATGCACGGCGACAAGTCTCAGGGTCAGCGCGAACGCGCGCTGGCGAGCTTCGAGTCCGGGGCGGTGGACACGCTCGTGGCAACAGACGTCGCCGCCCGCGGGATCGACGTCGCGGGGATCACACACGTGATCAACTACGACATTCCCGGCACGCGCGAGGACTACGTGCACCGCATCGGACGCACGGCCCGCGCGGGCGCCAGCGGGGTCGGCGTAACGCTCGTGACCCACGAGCAGGCGCGCGAACTGTCGGGCATGGTGAGCGACCTCGGTCTGCATCGCGAGCTGGAGCAGGGCGGTCTGCCGAGCGACTCCACGCGCCCCAAGAGCGCCCCGCGCCGCCAGAATCCATCGCGGCGCGGGTCTAGGCGCGATGGCCGAGCACCTGGTAGATCGAGGTGAATCCGGTCCGAAACCCGTTGCGGGCCGCGCGCAGGTAGAGCCGCCACACGCGCAGGCGCTCGCCGCCCGCGAGGCGCTCGGCCGCCTCGCGGTTGGCGTCCAGACGGTCGATCCAGGCGGACAGCGTGTCGACGTAGTCCTGACGCAGACCCTCGACGTGGTCGATCTCAAAGCCCGCGCGCTCGAGCGCGAGCTGGATGCGCGACAGGTGCAGGGGGGCCGCGTCGGGAAACACGTAGCGCTCGGAGAACGGCCCCGCCTCGGCGTCGCCATGGCGCAGGCGGGCGATGCCGTGGTTGAGCAGCCGCCCGCCCGGTTCCAGCAGCTCCGCCAGCACGCCCGCGTACTTGTCGATACGGCTCGAGCCGACGTGCTCGACCATGCCGATCGAGGCGATCGCGTCGAATCGTTCGCCGCCGGCGGCCCCCCTCAGGTCGCGGTAATCGCATATCCGGATCTCGACCCGATCCTCCAATCCCGCCTCGGCCACGCGCCGGCGCGCGAGCTCGGCCTGGGCGGGTGAGAGTGTGACGCCGAGAGCCCGCACGCCGTGCTCGTGGGCGGCATGGATCACAAAGCTGCCCCAGCCGCAGCCGACGTCGAGGATTCGCTCGCCCTCGCGCAGTCCCAGCTTGGTGGCGACCAGCTCGCGCTTGGCGGCCTGCGCCTCCTCCAGCGTGGCGGCGCCGCGTGAGAACAGCGCGCAGCTGTAGGTCATCGAGTCGTCGAGGAACAGCGCGAAGAACTCGTTGGAGACATCGTAGTGGTGGCGCACGGCGCGCTCGTCGCGCTCGCGGCTGTGGCGGCGCCCGCGCGGGCGCAACTCGCCGGCGGGGATGCGCGGCGGCCGCGTCAACCCGCACGCACGCACCGCGGCCAGCGTCAGCCGAGCCCGGGTGGCACGGTCGATCGGGGGAGCGCGGAAGGAGTCGAGCAGGCCGATCACCCGGTCGAGGTCGTCGGCTTCGAGCTCGCCCGCGGCGTAGGCCCGCCCCAGGCCCAGCTGGCCGGGCGCGCGCAGCACGTGCGCGATCGCGGCGGGAGAGCGCACCGTCAGAACGGGGCCTCCCGCGACGGTGGACTCGAGCTGCGAGCCGTCCCAAAAGCGCAGCGCGAACGGGCGCGCGGGGAGAGCATGCGCGAGCTCCCGGCGCAGCGGCTCAGGCTGGGCGAACACGCCCCGCGCACCGGTCGTGTTCGGCGGGTGTTGGATGTGGGTTTGCCGGGCGCATCTCCGATAAGCAGCCTAGGGGTCGCGCTGGTAACTTGCATGCTGGCACCATGGATGACGAACATATTCCCGGCGGCGGTCCGGAACACCGCCGGCCCGGGCCAGACGACATTCAACCCGCGTCTAACGAGACGCTCGATCGTGTGCTCACAGGGCTGATAACGGTCCTGCCCATCGTCGCCTTGTTCTTCGTCGGATGGCAGTTGTGGGACGGTCTGCTGCATCCCTCTGACCTGGTCGTGTTCGTGATCATGTACCTGCTGACCGGGCTCGGTGTGACCGTCGGGTTCCATCGGCTGTTCACGCATCGCAGCTTCAGGACCTCGCCGGCGCTGCGTGGAGTGTTCGCGGTGCTGGGGTCCGCCGCGATCGAGGGACCGGTCATCTCCTGGGTGGCCGATCACCGCAAGCATCACGCGTTCTCCGACCGTGAGGGAGATCCGCACAGCCCGCACGTGGACCACGGCGTCGGCTGGCGCGGCGCCCTGCGCGGGCTCGCGCACGCACACGTCGGCTGGCTGTTCATCCACACCCAGCGCGGCTCGCGCGAGCGTTACGCCCCCGATCTGATCGCCGATCCGGTGGTGTCGTTTGTCGATCGCACGTTCTTCCTGTGGACGATCGCCGGGCTGGTCGCCGCGTTCGGGCTCGGCTACGCGATCGGCGGTTCGCTGCACGCCGGTCTCACCGGCCTGCTGTGGGGCGGTGCCGTGCGGATGCTCGTGCTGCACCACATGACCTACTCGATCAACTCGCTGTGCCACTTCTTTGGGCGTCGCGACTACGCAACCCAGGATCACTCGCGCAACCTGCTGTGGTTGGCGCTGCCCACGTTCGGTGAGGCCTGGCACAATAATCATCATGCGTTTCCGACCTCCGCCAGCCACGGTCTCAGCTGGCGCCAGCCGGACATCTCAGCGCTCGTGATCCGCACGATGGCCCGTCTGGGACTGTGCTGGGACGTGGTCACGGTGTCCGAGGAGCGTCGTGTGAACAAGCGCTGTGTGGCCGCATAACTCGTCGTGCGAATGCAACGAGCACTCGCTGAACCGCCCTGTCGGCTAACGTCGCGGCTGTGAACGCTCCGTTTTCGTCCGATCCGGACGAGGAGATAGTCCCAGAGTCTGGGTCGGATACCGACCTGCTGACGCACTACGACATACTGCGTCTGCGCGCGCCAAATCCCGGCCCGTACACGCTGTCGGGCACGAACACCTGGGTGGTGGGGCGCCGGCCGGCCTGGGTCGTCGATCCGGGTCCGCTGATCGAGTCCCACGTGGAGCGCGTGTGCGTGGCGATCGAGGGACGGGGCGGCCTTGGGGGGGTGGTGCTCACGCACGATCACGAGGATCACGCGGAGGCCGTGCGGGAAGTGTTAGCGCGCTTTCCCGCTCCGCTGGCGGCCGGGCGCGGCGAGGTCGACGTGAAGCTCGAGGAGGGCGTGCGGTTCGGGCCGTTCTACCCGGTGGCCACCTCGGGGCATGCCGTCGATCACTTCGCGCTGATCGCCGACGGCGCCTGCTTCACCGGCGACGCGGTGCTCGGCGAAGGCAGCGTGTTCATCGCTCCGCACCGCGCCTCGATGTCCCACTACATGCTCGCGCTGACACGGCTGCGGATGCGAGAAGACTTCAACGTGATCTGTCCCGGGCACGGCCCGATCGTGTGGGACGCACACGCCAAGCTCGAAGAGTATGTCAACCACCGCCTCGACCGCGAGCACGCACTGATGTACGCGCTCGGACAGGGCCTGCGCACCGAACGCGAGCTGCTCGACGCGGTCTGGTCGGACGTGTCGGAGTCGATGCGCCCGCTGGCGAGTGTGACGCTCGCGGCGCACCTGGACAAGCTCGACGACGAGCAGGTCCTGCCCAGGGGCGTGCAGCGCCCGACGTTCGACAGCTTCGACTGGTGAGTCCGCCCCGCGCCGCTCCCGCATCGGGCGTCGGACAGGTGCCGGCGGGCGCCGCGCCCGGACAGACTCCGGCGGGCGTCGCCGCATCGAGCTCGACGGGGGTGCACACGTTCACGCCGGCCGGTCCCTCGTCCGGCTCCCCGTTTCCCCCGATTGCCGACTATGGGTTTCTGTCGGACTGTCATACCGGCGCGCTGCTGGCCTCGGACGGTTCGATCGAGTGGATGTGCCTGCCGCACTTCGATTCGCCCTCGGCATTCGGGGCGATGCTCGACCGTGGCGCCGGGAGCTTCAGGTTCGGTCCCTACGGCATCTACGTGCCGATCGGCCGACGCTACATCCCGGGCACGAATCTGATCGAGACGACCTGGATGACCCCGCAGGGATGGCTGCGGGTCATCGACGGGATGACGATCGGCGAATGGCACGACAACAAGCACGGCTCGAGCCATACGCGCGCGCCGACGGACTTCGACGCCGACCACCTGCTCGTGCGGTGGGTCGAATGCGTGCAGGGGCAGGTGCAGGTGGAGGTCGTGTGCGAGCCGATGTTCGACTATGGCGCGACGCCCGCGCGGTGGAGCATCGTGGACACCGGCGAGGAGGGCGGGTACGCCCTGGACGCCGGCGACGGCGAGACGATGTTCAGGCTGTACAGCGACATGCGCATGGGCGTCGAGGGCAATCGCGTGCACGCCCGCCACACGATGACCGAAGGCGAGCAGCGCTACTGCGCGCTCTCCTGGACCGAGGCCCGCGGCGGCCCGCGCACGGCGGCCGAAGCGAAGGTGTGCCTTGCTCGCACGAGCCACTTCTGGCGGACGTGGCTGGCCGACGGAACGTATCCCGATCATCCGTGGCGCCAGCACCTGCAGCGCTCGGCGCTGGCGTTGAAGGGTCTGACGTTCATGCCAACGGGCGCGCTCGTGGCGGCGCCGACGACATCGCTGCCGGAGACACCCAAAGGGGAACGCAACTGGGACTACCGCTACTGCTGGATGCGCGACGCGTCGTTCACGCTATGGGGACTGCACGCGCTTGGGCTGGACTGGGAGGCCGACGACTTCGTGCAGTTCCTCGCCGACCTGGAGCGCAACGAGGACGGGTCGCTGCAGATCATGTATGGGATCGACGGCGCCAAAGACCTGGAGGAGACCACCCTGGACCATCTGAAGGGATACGAGGGGGCGCGTCCGGTGCGGATCGGCAATGGCGCGTACAACCAGCGCCAGAACGACGTGTACGGGGCGGTGCTCGACTCTGTGTACCTGCACTCCAAGCAGCGCGATCACATCCCCGAGCGGTTGTGGCCGGTGCTGATCGACCAGGTGCATTGCGCAGCCAAGGTGTGGCGGGAACCCGACCAGGGCATCTGGGAGGCGCGGGGCGAGCCCAGGCACTACGTAAGCTCGAAGCTGATGTGCTGGGTGGCGATCGACCGGGGCGCGCGTCTGGCCGAACGGCGCGGCGAGCGCGAGCGCGTTCAGCGCTGGCAGGCGCTGGCGGATGAGATCCGCAGGGAGATCCTCGATCGGGGAGTGGACGAGCGGGGGGTGTTCCGCCAGCACTACGACACGGATGCGCTGGACGCCTCCAACCTGCTGGTGCCGCTCGTGCGGTTTCTGCCCTCCGGCGACGAGCGCGTGCACGCGACGGTGAACGCGATCCGTGACGAGCTGACCGAGAACGGGCTCGTGCTGCGCTACCGCACCGAGGAGACCGACGACGGGCAGAGCGGGGAGGAGGGTACGTTCCTGATCTGCTCGTTCTGGCTGGTGTCGGCGCTGTCGGAGATCGGCGAGCGTCGCGACGCGGAGCGACTGTGCGAGCGGCTGCTGGCGTACGCCTCGCCGCTGGGGCTGTACGGGGAGGAGCTGGAGGCCACGAGTGGGCGTCACCTCGGCAACTACCCGCAGGCGTTCACGCACCTGGCGCTGATCAACGCCGTGACGCACATCATCGCCGCGCAGCAGACCTGAGGCCCCGGGCCTGTGTCAGTAGCCAGGCTCGCCGGGCAGCAGCACGCGGGCGGAGTCGCCCTCGACGATCACCTTCGGCAGGACCGGTTCGACCACGAGGTCGCGAGCGTGTGCGAGCAAGTCGTCGGCCGTAGCAAACGGGGTGAGCTGTTCCAGATGCTTGATCGTGGGGAACACGAGCACGATCTCGCCGGCGCGATGGGCCTCGAGCGCGGCCCGGGGCGTGAACCAGCCGAGATCGACACACTCCTCGCCGTCGATCCGAGGCTCCTGGCCGTTGGGCAGGGAAGCGAGAAAGAAGTGTGTGTCGAAGCGGATCTTGACCTCCGCCGGGGTGATCCAGCGCGAGAACGGAACCAGTGCCCCATGGTCTCCCAGGGCGATGTTCGCCTCCTCGCGCAACTCGCGGATCGCGGCGGCGCGCTGGGCGCAGTCACCATCGCCGTCGTCCGCATCGACGGCTCCTCCGGGAAACACCCACACGCCGCCCATGAACTTCGCCGCGGGGGTGCGTCGCACCAGCAGGATCTCCAGCGCATCCCTTCCACCGCGCAGCAGGATCACAGTCGCGGCCTGGCGCGGGCTGGTGGCTGGACCGGGGTTGTAGTCCTCTCCGGGCGCCGGTCGATCGTCGGGAGCACCGGAATCCATCAAGGGACCCTACCCGTCCGGCGGGACGGTCGCTAGTCTTCCGGGCATGAACGCGACCAAGACCCTGCAACGCTGGATCTGCGAGTCCTGCGGCTACATCTACGACCCCGACGAGGGCGACCCCGACGGTGGCATTCCCGCGGGGACGTCGTTCGATGACATCCCCGACACGTGGTTCTGCCCGGTGTGCGGCGCGCGTAAGCGGGACTTCACCCTTTACGAGGATTGATCTGAGCGACTGGCCGACGCTGCTGGCGCTCGACCGCGAGCGCGTGTGGCATCCCTATGGCGGTCTGCCCGCGGCGGCGCCCGAGCCGCTGCCGGTCGTGTCCGCTCAGGGTGTGCGCCTGCGGCTGGCGGACGGCCGTGAGCTGATCGACGGGATGGCCTCGTGGTGGTGCGCGATCCACGGCTACCGCCATCCCGCGCTGGACGCCGCCGTGCGCGAGCAGCTGGGCAGGATGGCGCACGTGATGTTCGGCGGGCTCACGCACGAGCCGGCGATACGCCTGGTCGAGCGCCTGATCGAGCTCGCGCCGGAGGGCTTGGAGAGGGTGTTTCTCGCCGACTCGGGGTCGGTGTCGGTGGAGATAGCGATCAAGCTGGCGCTTCAGTATCAGCGCGCGCTGGGGCGCACGAACCGCACGCGGCTGCTGACCGTGAGGGGCGGGTACCACGGCGATACGTTCGGCGCGATGGCCGTGTGCGATCCGGTCGGCGGGATGCACAGCCTGTTCGACGGCGCGCTGGCCGAGCACGTGTTTGCCGAACGTCCGCCCGCTGGATTCGACGCCGGGCTGGACGAGGGCTGGGCCGCACATGTGAGCGAGCTCCTCGCCGCGCACGCGCACGAGCTGGCGGCGGTGATCGTGGAGCCCGTCGTCCAGGGCGCCGGGGGCATGTGGGTGTACGCGCCCGAGTGCGTCGCGTTGCTGCGCCGCGCATGCGACGAACATGGGCTGCTGCTGGTGCTGGACGAGATCGCCACGGGGTTCGGGCGCACGGGCGAGATGTTCGCGTGCGAGCACGCGGGTGTGGCATCGTCCTCGCCGGACGTGATGTGCGTCGGCAAGGCGCTCACCGGCGGATACATGACGCTCGCCGCGACGTTGTGCACGGCCGCGGTCGCCGAGACCGTCTCGGTCGGCGAGGGCGGCGGGTTGATGCACGGACCGACGTTCATGGCCAACCCGCTCGCGTGCTCCGTAGCGCTGGCCTCACTGGAGTTGCTCGCCGACGGGGACTGGCGTGAGCGTGTGGCGGCGATCGAGCGGGGGCTGCGCGCGGGGCTGGAGCCCGCGCGCGAGCTGCCGGGCGTCGTGGACGTGCGCGTGCTGGGCGCGATCGGCGTGGTGCAGCTCGATCGGGACGTGGACATTCCGGCCGCGACGGCGATCGCGGTCGATCGGGGGGTGTGGCTGCGCCCGTTTCGCGACCTGATCTACACGATGCCGCCATATGTGATCGGCGCGGAG
>Ga0210408_10003469_pt1 | contig 14574 bp, 10 predicted proteins | sample IncBWH4MmetaG_FD_155471 | JGI IMG/M metagenome (GOLD analysis project Ga0210408, IMG submission 155471) | Forest soil microbial communities from Barre Woods Harvard Forest LTER site, Petersham, Massachusetts, United States - Inc-BW-H-4-M | ecosystem: Environmental > Terrestrial > Soil >...
CTCGACGACCACCTCGTCGTCGGGGGCGTCGATGAGCAGCAGTGTTACGTTCGCCGTATCGGCCGTAACTTCGAGAACGCGCGGCGAGCCGGCCGTCAGTGCCGCCCGCGCCGTGAGCGCGGTGCCATGCGGGGTCGCGAAGAGCGCGAGAAGTACGCCTGTGCCCGCCAGCAACGCTACCGACGTGCTCACCCGGCGCCAGTGCCCCCTGCCAGCGGTTCCGGCTGTCGCCGGAAGTCCGGGGGCAGCGGCGGCGCCCTCCCCACCTGGCACACCCAGTGCGTGGTAGGACAGAACGTGCAGCACGGCGAATGCGAGCAGGGCCGACCAGACAATGTCGGAGAAGAAGTGCGCCCCGGCGGCCATGCGTCCCACGCCAAGCAGCAGGCCCAGCGCAAGTCCGCCGCCAAGCGAAGTGGCCGCCCACGCGGGGCGGCGCCGCTTCCAGATCCACCAGCCGACGGCATACATGAAGCCGACGCTGCAGTGACCGCAGGGAAAGGAGGCGCCACCTTCGGTGCCGATCAGGGGCGACGGCACGTAGTGGAGCGGTCCGCCGAACTCGATGAGCTCGCGCGGACGCGGATGCTGCCAATGGTCCTTGAAGACGGCGTTCGCCAGCAGGCCGGGACCGATCGCCATGCCGAGCAACACCAACACCGCGGCACGGCGCCAGTCGTGACGCGCGTGGGGCAAGCTCGCCGCGAGCGCCGCCAGGGCCGCGATCACCAGCGTCGCCGTGACCCAGGGGGCGGCCCGGTAGAGCAGCGACCACGGCAGCTCGCGCGCCAGCGGCCAGTGATCGAGTGGCTCGGGGTAGTAGAAGATCCGCGCCACGGCGATGTCGAGCGCGCCGCTCGCAAACAGGCCCGCGGTCAGCAGCGCGACCGCAGCTAAGCCGACAGCCTCGAGCCGTCCTTGGCGTCGTTGCCCGGCCGCGGGCTCCGTCCGCGTCGTGCTGCGCCTGCCATGCGACACGCGCTCAGCGTCGCACTATCAGCACTGGCACGCCAGTACACCGAAGCGCGCGGTCCGCATTGCGGTGCAAGGACACCAATACACGTGCCGTTGCGGATCTAGAATCGCCAGTTACCGAGTCAGGGAGCGGGTATTGTCTGCGCCTCGCCCTCCGCCTGCTAAAGCCGGAAGCAGCCGTGCCGAGTTCAGAATGAACGCGAGTTCTGATGCCACGTGAATGAATGCTGCCAGCAGCGGATTGAGAAGGCCGAATGCTGCCAGCGCGACGCCGACCGTATCGACCCCGATCGTACCCGCGAAGTTCGTCCAGATGATTCTGCGCGTGCGGCGCGCGATCGCGAGCGTCTGGGAAAATTGCAACAAATCGTTCCCGAGCAGTACCACATCGGCGCTCTCGCGCGCCACATCGGTACCCGAACCCATCGCGACCCCGACTTGGGCTTCAATCAGCGCCGGGGCATCGTTGATTCCATCGCCAACCATCGCCACGGTGCGTCCTAGTGCCACTAGTTCCTTGACCCGCGTTTGCTTGTCTTCGGGCAACAGGTCTGCCGCGACCTCGGAGATGCCCAGCTCGCGGGCGATTTTGTCACCCACGGCCCGGGAGTCACCCGTCAATAGGACGGTCTTAATTCCCATCGCATGGATCGCTGCGATCGCGTCAGACGCCTCGGGACGCGTCGTGTCGGCGATCGCGATGACCCCGAGCAACCTTTCGCCGCGCGCTACGAAGACCGCCGAGGCCTCCGGGTGGCAGGCGTGCAGCTGAGCGGGAACGGGGATATCGTGAGCCCGCATCAGCGCGCGGTTGCCGACCAGCACCAGATCCCCACCAAGCACCGCGTCGATGCCGAGGCCTGGGGTGTAGCCGAAACGCTCTGGCTCCCTGAGGATGCGTCCGAGCGCCCGGGCATGCGCAACAATCGTCTTGCCCAGTGGGTGCTCCGAGCGAAGCTCCGCCGACGCCGCGGTGTCCAATAGCGACGCGGCATCCGCCCCCTCGGCGGGAACCAGCTCACAGACCTCGGGTTGTCCGTAGGTCAGGGTGCCGGTCTTGTCGAGCACCACGGTGTTCACCTTAGCGAGCTGCTCGAGAAACAGGCCGCCTTTGATAATCGCGCCGGCGCGCGCCGCGCGTCCGATGGCGCCGAGAATTGCAAGTGGCGTTCCCGCCGCAATCCCGCAGGCGCCAGCCACGATGACCACCGAGATCGTGGAGCGGATGTCGCGGGTCACGAGATAGGTCAATGCCGCGGCGCCGAGCGCGAAGTAGACGAGGTACCCTGCGAGACGGTCCGCAAGGCGCTGCACCGGAGCGCGCGAGCGCTCGGCCTGCTCGACGGCCTCAATGATCTTGCCGTAACTCGTATCGCGTCCGATACGCTCGGCGCGGATTTCCAGAGCGCCGGACTGATTGATTGACCCGGCAAATACCGCTGCTCCCAGCGTCTTCTCGATCGGCATCGATTCGCCCGTGATGCGAGCCTGATCGACGAACGAATGGCCCGAGATCACCGTGCCATCCACGGGAATTCGGCCGCCCGGGTTCACCAGAACGGCGTCGCCAAGGGCGAGCGCATCAGCATCGACTTCCGCCACCGTCCCGGCGCGGCGCACGGCGACCGCGCGTGGCAGGACGTCCAGCAGGTCATGGATTGCACGCCGGCCACGCGATACGGTCATCTCCTCGAGCACCTCCGCGATCAGCACAAACAAAGTGATCACGAGGGCGGTGAAGAATTCGGAGATTGCAGCGGCGGCGATGATCGCGATGGACATTGACAGCTCCATCGTCATTCGCCTCGCGAAGAGGTTCTCCAGCGCCTCCTTGAAGATCGGCCACCCGCCAATCAGTAAGCCCACGATTCCGATCAGGCTGAAGACGCGCAAGGGCTCCCAGACGTGCCACCAGACGGCTGCTGCCGCCGCGGCCACGACGCCAATACGCAGCATCTCGGGCCATCGCAGGGCGTGCTCGTGCTGCTCCTCCTGCCCGTGATCAGGGCGGCAACCCTCAACGTGACGCTCCGGGCCCTGTATGTTTGCGGCAGGGGCGGTCGAGCCTCGCAGGGCTTGCTCCCCCGGATCGGACGCTGACGCGGTTCCTCGCGTGCTCATAAAGGCGGGTCTCCGCGGCTAAGTCGAGCCGCGCACTTACCGCAGATAGGCGCGCACGACCTCGATCAACTCGTCGGCGCCTTTGGTGCGGCTCGCATTGCTGGCTATGGAGGGACTAGCAACGTGCGTACGGACGTGCTCCTCGATTACCTCGGTCATGAGTCCGTTGGCCGCCCCGCGGAACGCCGCGATCTGCTGCATGATCTCCGCGCAGCCTTTCTCCGCCACCAGCGCGCGCTCCAACGCCTCCACTTGCCCGCGGATGCGTCGCACGCGCGCGAGCAGGCGCGTCTTATTCCTGATGATATGGCTCATGCGTGGTGCCTCCAGACTACCGTACAGGGGTATAGTACCTGAATGGTGGTCACCCATCGGAGCCGCCTTTTGGAACCCCTGAGTTAGCAGTTCGTCAGGATCTCAGAACTGCCATGCCACCCCGCCGAAGAAGCCGCGCCGCGGTCCGTACTGTGACGCGAACACCCCGACGCCCGAGCCACTGCGGATCTGATAGATCTTGTCGAACACGTTGATGACGTCGAAGCGCGCACTCAGCACGCTCGATCCCGAGAGATGGAAGTCGTGACTCAGGCCCAGGTTGACCTGCGTGTAACTCGGCACATGGTCATCGTTCGGATACACGACGCTCTGGCGCAAACCCGTACCGAAGATGAAGTCGGCGCTGAAACGGGTCCCCTGCCACAGGTAAGAAAGCCCACCGGAGGCCGCCACGCGCCCCTCATGATCGAGGTGAATGTAGTGGTCGTAAACATAGGCGAAGTCGCCCGGGTTGAAATTGAATTGCGCCGACTCCCACTGCTTGCCGTGAGCCGCCTGAAAGGACAGGTTGCCGTAGGCGGAGAAATTACTGAGCGAGTAGTTGGCGGTGAACTCGAGGCCGCCGATGAGGCCATAGCGATAGTTGAACGGCGTGAGAACGATGGGAGCGCCGAACTGGCCTTCATCGATCAGATGCTGCGACTGCTTGTAGAAGCTGTCGACGCCCAGCGTGAGGGTGTTGTTCAAGAGCTTCTGTTGCAGGCCGAGGTCGTAATAATTGTCGCGCTCGCCGAAGGGCGGCGTGTCCAGCGGAATCGCCGGCGCCGCGGTGGTGCCGGCGAACTTGCTGATGGTTGCCGCGGCGATCAGCTCGAAGGGCGGCGGTATGAAATAGCGCGAGTAGCCACCGTGCACGGTGGTGCCCGAGCCCAGCTGCCAGACGAAATTTACGCGCGGCTGCCACAGGCTGCCGTTCGAATAGGCGCTGTAGTGATCGAAGCGCATTCCGTAGTTGAGCGTGAACGGTGCCCATACCTGCCACTCGTCCTGCAGGTAGACGCTGTCAATCTCCTGCGCCTGCTTGCCATTGTCGGGAATGACCAGCGGAATGTTGCTGGTCTGAATGCCGGCGGCATCGACCGGCAGGACCTGCGAGGTGGTCGTGCTCTCGGAGCTGTCGTGCTGCAGGTAGAAGCCGGCACGCACCGTGTGTGACGCCGAGAGCTTGTAAGCGGCATCGGTCTGCCAGCTGATGGCCGTGTCGTCCTTGAAGGCGTCCTGCGCGATGCCGTTGTAGAGCAGGTCACCGAGCCAGTCGGGCGAGAAGTGCAGACTCGTATAGCGGGCGGCAACCGAGGTCTCGAAGTCCAGCGCGCCGGCGGAGTGCTGCCAACTGAGGATCGCATACTGGGTGAGCTCACGCTGGTTCTCATCGAGATTATCACTGAGAAACTGCGTCATTCCCTGCACGTCGAGACCAAGCGTCGGCTGCAGTCCGCGCTGGTTCGGAATCTGGTACTTGCCGTCGGAGAGGCCGAGGATCAGCGAGACTCGGTTGTTCTCATCGAGAATCTTCTCGAGATAGCCGAAGGCGTGAGCCTGCTTGGTGTGGTCGTGCAGCGGCGGGGCAGTCCCGTCCGGAGATTCGATGCCGACATCGCTCTGCTTGTAATCACCGGTGGCGTAGTAGCTGAAGCTGCCGCTGCGCCCGCCGTACTCGAACGCGGGTTGCAGGGAGCCGTAGCTGCCGCCGTACATCGACACGTAGCCGCCCGGCTGCAGCAGCCCGCTGTTGCTGGTCATGTCGATAACACCCGCTGTCCGCAGTCCATATTCCGCGGGGAGTGCGCCCGTGAGCAGGCTCACCGACGAGACCAGGCGCGGACTGAGGCTCTGGCTGAAGACGCTGGTGCCCTCGGGCAGGATGACCCCGTTCAAGCGGTACTGCAGGCCGTTATGGTCGCCCCGAACGTGCAGCTGTCCAAAGGAGTCCTGGACCACGTCGGGCGCTTGCAGCAATACCTGGTTGAGCGATTGATTGCCGCCCCCCGGCTGCGCAGCAATCGCCTGATTGTCGATGATGTAAGTCGAGGCGCCGGTCTGCGTCTCGATCCCGAGACGCGCCTCATTCAGGCGCTGCGCGGTGACGACGATGGGCGAGAGGCTCCCGTCGGTGGACACCGCGGCGCCCGCAGCGCTGTCGGCAGTCCCGGCGGCGGCGTCGACGCTCGCCGCCGCGGCATCAGCCGCACGGGCAGACGGCACATTCAGCGCGCCGGTGAGAAGGACCAGAACCGCGCCCGCCATACCAGGCGTGGCGGTCCGCAAACAGGGCTTGACCATGAAACACTCCGCAAGAAGCTGAAACCTCACGCCGCCCGCGATCGCTCGAGGGCGACTGTGAATCGCAGGGTCGGTTCAGGCTTGCGGAGGGCCCCGGCTGCGAGGCGTCGGGGTGTTGGCGGCGATGACCGCGTAGCGTGGGGCGGGTGTCGGCAGGTATCCGTTCGGGCGGACCGCTACCGCGGGAACGCCCCCGGCCGCGGGATTGGCAATCTGGGAGAAGCCTTCGCACGTCGGGCAGAAGGCACTGTTGAGGCCATGCGGGTCGGCACGCTGCGCCGTGGCGCCGGCGGGTTCGTTATGGCTCAGGTGCCCGAGCTCGTGCAGCACCGCGCCGTGCTGGATGAACACCAGCAGGAACGAAAGAAGCAGCGCAAGCGAGGATCGGCGCATGGTCACAACGAGCGGCCCCGCAAGGCCGGGCGCGGAGTCTAACGTGTAACGCCTGCTGCTTTCCAGAGCGCAACACCCGCCTCAGCGGCCGGCCGGGACCCTCTTGCGAGAGGGCGAAGGCGTTTTTGGTCGAGTTTGCGAACCAATCGACGGCCGCGGCGCACCGGGCTCTCTTATAAAGCCTTCATGGGCTTCATCGACCTCATCGTCAACCGGTCCTTCAGAGACGAGAAGGAGGGTCGCGTGGTCGTGTTCGACGGGGTCGGTCGCGGCCACGGCTACCTCCTGCGCTCGGCGACCGATGAGCAGAGAATTCGAGCCTTCCTCAGGATGTATGTGTTCGCCGAGTTAGTGATTCAGTTGCTCGGCACCCTGCTGGTCGCCGCGTGGCTCTCCAGCGTGTTCGGCGCAACGGGCAAACCGACACTCGAACGGGAACTCATGCGGGGCGGTTTTTTCCTTGCCGCGTACGCTCTGGTCGTCGGGCTGCCGTTCTTCCTCATGTGGCGAGCGTACCGCCAGGCGGCGCCGAGCTTCGTTTCGCCCGGGGATGCGGTGCCAGTCTCCTGGCAGCCCCTGGATCGCACTCGGCGTATCGCCCTTACGCTGCTCGTGCTGCTGGCACTCGCGGCAGTGCTCGCCATCATCCACGCGTGCGCGCTCGCCAGCGCGGCCGCCCTCCGCTGAAACGCCTCGCCAAATCTCGCGTGTCACGCTTGGCGAGCGCCCATCGATCAGCGGCCCTTTAGTCCGAGCGCGGCGCGCTCGTCAACAGGCCGGACGAGTCGATGATGCCGTGCTGCAGGAGCCAGGCGCGCGCATCCTCCGCATCCTGCGCGAACCATGCGCGGCTGCTGCCGAGACGGAAGCTATAGCCCCAGGCGTCCATGTCGGTGAACAGGCGTTCGCGGCCCACATGCGGCAACTCATCCGCGAACAGCACCTGCAGGTAGCACACCGCCGACTCCTCGAGATCATCGCCACCGGCATCGCGGTCGAGTCCGGCGCGGCGCTCCGGGGTCATGCAGACGTAGTGACACGCCTCGTGCAGCACCGAATGGAGCGGCGTCTCGAGCCGCGCATACAGACTGTCGCCCCTGAGCCCTGCCTCGCTGTCGCCCCAGTACGATCCAGGGATCTCCTCCTCGGCTGCGACCAATGCCAGGGTGAGGCCATAGCGGGCGAGCAGCAGTGCGACTGCAACCCCGTCGACGCCACTCACCAGCAGCACCGCAGGCGTCGGCAGGGGCGTTGTTACTGGAGCGGGCACGGCAGGGCACCAGTGGGGCGTTGCACCTGTCAGAGGCTCGCGAGGCGACGCATCACCATGTCAGCGAGATCGCGCGCCATGTCCTGGCGCAGGATCTCCTCCTCGTGATTCTTGGCGAGCAGCAGCCGCTCATCGAAGCTGTAGGTGCGGGTGGCGGACAGCTCCTGCGGAGGCAGCAGCTCTTTGCCTGCCGCGCTCACCGAGAATCCGACGGTGTAGGTCACCTCGTACTGGTTCGGCTGGTTGGTGGCGGACACGGACAGCACCCGTCGGGTGACATTGTCGCGCAGAATGCTGACCACGGCGGACGACCGCTCCTTCTGCGGAGTCAGCTGCGCGCCGTTCGAAAGCAGAGCGTGCCGCAGGTACTGCACGAAATCGCTCTGCCGGTCGGGTGCTTCGACGTATGGAGTCCGCACGACCGGCGGCAGCGGTGTACGCCCCTGCAGGTGGAAACCACAGCCGGTGAGCAGCGCCGCGGTGAACACGCAGCTCCACCGGGTCATACGACCACGTTGACGAGCTTGCCCGGCACGATAATGACGCGTCGCACGGGCCGGTCGGCGACGAACTTCCTGACGTTGTCGTCGGCAAGCGCCGCCGCGCGCACCGCGGCCTCATCCGCGCTGACCGGCACGCTGATGTGGCCGCGCAGCCGGCCATTCACCTGCACGACGATGGCGTGCGTATCCTGGGCGAGCGCTTGCGCATCGGGGACCGGCCAGCGCTCGTCGATCGGCGCGCTCGCGTGTCCCAGCGCCTGCCAGAGCGCGTGGCACGCATGCGGAGTGATGGGGGCGAGCATCAGCACCGCGAGGCTGAGTGCCTCGTGGCGCACCGCGTGACCCTGCGCGCTCGTGTCCTCGAAGGCGCGGATGGAATTGAGCAGCTCCATGACCGCCGCGATGGCGGTGTTGAAATTCCGCCGGCGGCCGATGTCATCGGTCGCCTTGGCGAGCGCCTGGTGCGCGGCGCGGCGCAGCTCGCGCTGCGCCGGGGTGAGCGCGTGCGGCTCGAGAGCCGGCGCGCTGCCTGAGGCGACGTGCTCGTACACCGTGTTCCACAGCCGACGGATGAAGCGCGTTGCGCCCTGCACGCCATCGTCCGACCATTCGAGGGTTTGCTCGGGTGGGGAGGCGTACATGATGAAGAGCCGCGCGGTATCGGCGCCGAAGCGTTCCACCAGTCCTTCGGGGTCGACGCCGTTGCCCTCGGACTTCGACATCTTCCCGAGGCCCTCGTGTGTCACCTCGATCCTGCCGAGGTCCGGCGTCACCACCTCGTTTATCTCGCTTCCGTCAGCCAGGCGGCGCGTATCGACTTCCGCCGGGTTGAAGTAGCGCTTGCGGACACCGTCCGCCTGATACGAGTAGACGTGGTTCAGCACCATGCCCTGGGTGAGGAGATTGCTGAAGGGCTCACCGAACTTCAGCAGGCCGAAATCCCGCATCACCTTGGTCCAGAAGCGCGCATACAGCAGGTGCAGGATCGCGTGCTCGATGCCGCCGATGTACTGATCCACCGGCAGCCAGTAGTCGACGCGCGTATCCACCATGGTCGCAGCGCCCGGGCAGGCATAGCGCAGGAAGTACCAGGACGAGTCGACGAAGGTGTCCATGGTGTCGGTTTCGCGCCTTGCCGGGCCGCTGCATTTGGGACACCGGCATTCGTAGAAGGCGGGCGTCTTCGCGAGGGGGTTTCCGCTGCCATCGGGCACCAGGTCCTCGGGCAGCAGCACCGGCAGCTGATCGTCCGGCACCGGCACCACGCCACAGGCGCCGCAATGAATGATCGGAATCGGGCAACCCCAGTAGCGCTGGCGCGAGATGCCCCAGTCGCGCAGGCGGTACTGCACACGCTTCCTGCCGAGGCCCTTGTTCTCGAGTGCGGCTGCGATCGCATCCATCGCCGCGCGCGAAGTGAGCCCGGAGAACTCACCGGAGTTCACCGTCTCGCCATACTCGCTGTAGGCGGCGATCCACGGTGCGCGCACCTGCGCGTAGGCACCGCTCATCGAGCGCACCACGGTGGTCACCGGGAGCCCCTGGTCGAGCGCAAACTCGAAATCGCGCTCGTCGTGGGCCGGCACGCCCATGACGGCGCCCTCGCCGTAGGCCATGAGCACGTAGTTGGCGACCCAGATCGGCAACGGCTTGCCCGTGAAAGGATGCAGCACGTGCAGTCCCGTCGGCATGCCCTTCTTCACCTGCGTCGCCACATCGGCCTCGATGACGCTGCCCCGCCGGCATTCCTCGATGAAGGCTGCGAGTCGCGCGTCGCTGCACGCGGCCGCGAGCGCCAGGGGGTGCTCGGCGGCGATCGCGAGGAAAGTGGCGCCAAACAGCGTGTCGGCGCGGGTGGTGAATACCTTGACGACCCCCGCGCCGCCCGCCACGGCGACGGTGTCGGCGGCGTAGGGAAATGCGATCTCACATCCCTCACTGCGCCCGATCCAGTTCGCCTGCATCACCCGCACGCGCTCCGGCCAGCCGCTCAGCGCATCGAGTGCTTCCAGAAGCTCATCCGCATAGCGCGTGATGTTGAGGTAGTACATCGGGATCTCGCGCTTTTCCACGAGCGCGCCGGTGCGCCAGCCGCGCCCGTCGATCACCTGCTCATTGGCGAGCACGGTCTGATCGAGCGGATCCCAGTTCACGATTCCCGTCTTGCGGTAGGCGAGACCTTTTTCCAGCATGCGCAGGAACAGCCACTGGTTCCAGCGGTAGTAGCCGGGGTCGCAGGTGGCGATCTCGCGGCTCCAGTCGATGGCAAAACCGAGCGACTTGAACTGCGCGCGCATGTGCGCGATGTTCTCTCGGGTCCACTTCGCCGGCGGCACGCCGTTGCTGATGGCGGCGTTCTCGGCGGGCAGGCCGAAGGCGTCCCAGCCCATGGGCTGCAGCACGTTGTGGCCCTGCATGCGCAGGAATCGGGCGAGCACATCGCCGATGGTGTAGTTGCGCACGTGGCCCATGTGCAGCCGGCCCGAAGGGTAAGGCAGCATGGACAGGCAGTAGAACTTGGTGCGCGCAGGATCCTCGCGCACCTCGAAGGCGCGTCGCTCATCCCAATACTGCTGCGCGGCGCGCTCCACGGCCGCGGGGGCATAGGTCTCGTGCATTATTTATTTCTTATGGCAGACGCAACGGTACGAAGATCTGCGCGTCCTCACGCTGAATCAGCAGCGCCACGTTCTTGCCAGCCGCGCGCGCCGCGTCCTCGAGCTCCTTCACCGAATGCACGCGCTTGCCGTTGATGCCGAGGATGATGTCGCCCGGCTGGATCTCCGCCGCCTGTGCGGGTCCCGAGACCTCCTCCACCAGCAGACCCCCCTGAGTGTTCGCCTGCTCCTTCTCGCGCGGCTCGAGCGGCCGCACGGTGAGACCGAGCGCGCTCGGCTGGCCAGCCGATTGCTGCTTCGGCTTGCCGCTGCGGTAGGCAACGTTCTGCGGTTGCTCCTTGAGCTCCGCCACCTTGACGCTGAGAGCCTGCTCCTTGCCGTTGCGCCACAGCGCCAAGTTAGCCTCAGCGCCCGGCCGCATCGCGGCGATCTGACTCGAGAGCTCCCCGTAGCGCTCGACCGGATGGCCGTCGACGGCGAGGATCACGTCCCCGGGGGCGACACCGGCGTGTGCCGCGGGGCCGTCCTTCTCCACCGAGGACACGAGCGCACCGCGCGGGCGGTCGAGTCCGAAGGATTCGGCCAGCTGCGCGTTCACGTCCTGTATGGTGACTCCGATGCGGCCGCGCACCACGTGCCCGGTCTTGATCAGCTGCTCCTCGACGTTGCGCGCCACGTCGATCGGGATGGCGAAGGAGACACCCATGAAGCCGCCGGTGCGGCTGAAGATCTGCGAGTTGATGCCGATCACTTCACCCGCCATGTTGAACAGCGGGCCGCCGGAATTGCCGGGATTCACCGGGACGTCGGTCTGGATGAAGGGCACGTAGTTCTCACCCGGCACCGAGCGCGCCGTCGCGCTGACAATGCCTGCGGTGGCGCTGTTCTCGAAGCCGAACGGCGAGCCGATGGCGAGCACCCACTGGCCGGGCTTGATGCGGGAAGGGTCGCCGAGCTTCACGATCGGCAGATTCGCACCGCTGATCTTGATCACCGCCACATCGGTGCGCTCATCGGCCCCGATCACCTTGGCAGGGAACTCGCGGCGGTCGGTCAGCCGTACGGTCACTTCGTCCGCGTTCGCCACCACGTGGGTGTTGGTGAGGATGTAGCCGTCGGAGTTGACGATGAAGCCCGAGCCCGCGCCTCGCACCGGTGCCTGACGGCCCTGCTGTCCCTGATCGGGTGTCGGAATGCCGAAGCGGCGGAAGAAATCGTAGAACGGATCGTTCGGCGAGAGGCCGGGGATGCCGCCGCCTTGCTGCGCCTTCTCCACGACCTCCACGTTTACCACTGCCGGCCCGTAGCGCTCGACGAGCTGCGAGAAGTCCGGCAATGCGCGCACCGCGGCGTCGGCGGTTGCCGGGGCCACCTGCTGTGCGGCTGCCGCGGTGAGCACGCCCGCATCGGCCGATGGGCTCCCAAGGGGCGGCGTGTCGTCGCGCCCGGACTGTGCCGAAAGCCCGCGGGAACACCCGGCGAGCGCGAGCACGAGCACGCAGGCCGCCAGCGGGCGCCATGGCGCCCGGGCGCACCGGGATTGTGGGGATTCGCAGCTGGTGTTCATGGCAGCACTTCCATCGCTACCGGTCCTGCCGGCGGCGCAGCCTCCTATCATTCCGCACCCACAGCCCGTATGCCAGCGCCAGTGCAGCCAGGCTGACCACCAGCCAGTTTCCAACATGCGCGTAGGGCGCACGGCCCGCATGGGGGACGATATTTGAGACCAGTGTATCGGGCCTGAATTCCGGGGCCCGGGCGATGACTTCGCCGTGGGGCCCGATGATGGCCGAAATCCCGTCATTCGCGGCGCGCACCAGGTAACGGCCCTCCTCCAGCGCCCGCATGCGGGCGATCTGGAGGTGCTGGTGCCGGGCGCTCGAGTGCCCGAACCAGGCGTCATTGGTGACATTTACCAGCGCGTCGGCGCGCGGCAACGCCGCGAGCATGGAGCTGCCGTAGGCGTCCTCGTAGCACACGGTGGTGGCGAGCTGCAGATGCGCCGCAGGGAGCGGGGGCTGGTTCGGCGCGCCACGGGTGAAGTCCGAGTACGGCAGGCTCATGAGGCGCATCCAGTTGCGCACGAAGTGCGGTACCGGGAAGAACTCGGCAAAGGGAACGAGGTGATGCTTGTCGTACCAGCTGAACTGCTGCGCATCGAGTGCCAGCACCGAGTTGAAGTAGCGCGTCCCGCCTTCCGGGCTCAGCTCCGCACGGAGTACTCCCATTATGATCGCCGAGCCGTGGGCGCGTGCGTCGCGGTACAGGCTGTTGATATAGGGCGCGATGTCGTTGGCGATGTCGGCGGGAGCGGACTCCGGCCAGATGATGAGCGCATTGCCGAGCACCCGCTCGGTGAGCGCACGGTACACGCGCAGCGTCGTCTGTCGATTGCTCTCGAGCCACTTCTCATCCTGCGGAATCGCGCCCTGCACCACGGCCACGGAGACGGCCGGCCCGCTCGGGTGGGTCCAGGAGCGCTGGTACAACGCGGCTCCCGCTGCCCACGGAAGGATCAACAAGATGAGCGCGACGAGACGCCCGCGGGGAGGGCGACAGGCGAGCATCGTCGCTGCGCCCGCAGAGAGCAGCAGCAGTGCACTGATGCCGTAAATGCCGACGAGCGGCGCGAAACCGGCAAGCCAGGTGTCGGTCTGGGAATAGCCGAGTGACAGCCACGAGAAGCCCGAGAGGAACCAGCCGCGCCACCACTCCATGAGCAGCCACGCGGCCGGGAGTGCGATCAGCCACCGTGCCGCACCTTCCGCAGGCAGCCAGCGGGCCGCAAGGTAACCGAGGCCGGCGTGGTACAGCCCCATGATGCTCACGAGCCCCAGCATGAGCGCGCACGCGAGCCAGATGGGGGCGCCGCCAAAGCCGTGGATGCTGATGTAGAGCCAGTAGGTACCGGCCGCGAAGGTGGCAAAGCTGAACCAGAAGCCAAGACGCGCCGCCTCGCGCGGCGTCGCGCCCTGCCATAGCCACATGAGCAGCGCGGGCGAGAGCACCGCCAGCGGCCATACGTTGAGCGGCGCAAACGCCGCCGCGAGCGCTGCGCCGGAGAGGAGCGCGAGCAGGCCGCGCGCTAGCGCGGACGTGGGGCGCGACAGGGCGTAGCCCCGTCCCGTCGCGGGCGCGACGGCGGACTCCGCTGAGAGGGCGCGCATGGGTGTCAGGATGTCCCGCCGGCGGAGCGCTCATCGGCCGGCGGCAGCACATCGCGGGGCGCGAACACGCGCAGTGTATCGATGCGACGGCGGTCGGCACGCTGCACCCGGAACTCGAAGCCATCGATGCTGGCAGCTTCGCCGCGGCGCGGGAGCCGCCCGAGCTGCTTCAGCAGCAGCCCCGCGATGGTGTCGACGCCCTGTCCCTCCGGAAGATGCACTCCGAAGAACTGGTTGAACTCCTCGATGCGCGTCACGCCACGCACGGTGAACTGGGCCTCGGCGTCACGGCGGATGTTCTGATCGTCCTCGACGTCGAACTCATCATCGATCTCGCCGACGATCTGCTCGATGACATCCTCGATGGTGCACAGCCCCGACACGCCGCCGTATTCATCGACCACGATCGCCATGTGATTGCGGTTGCGCCGGAACTCCTTCAGCAACACGTCCAGGCGCTTCGATTCCGGCACGAACACCGCGGGGCGCATGTACTCGCGGATATCGAAGCGCTCGCGTGCCTGCGCCGTCGTGAGCCGCAGCAAGTCCTTGGCGAGCAGGATGCCGACGATGTCATCGCGATCCTGGTCCATCACGGGGAAGCGTGAGTGCCCGGACTCCACCACCACCGGCAGTATGCGCGCTGCCGGCTCGTCACGGCGCACGAACACCATCTGCGCGCGCGGCACCATGATGTCCCGCACCTGCAGATCGCCCACCTCGAGCACGCCCTCGAGCATGGTGAGCGCGTCGCTGTCGATGACACCGCGCTCGGCCGCTTCGTGCAACACTGCAGCGAGCGCCTTGCGGTCCTGAGGCTCGACGGCGAGTCCGTGCGTGAGCCGCCGCAGCCAACGACCGGTGGTGTTGAGATCCTTCCCCATGACCTTCAGCTCCGGTACGGGTTG
>Ga0210408_10003471_pt1 | contig 14564 bp, 15 predicted proteins | sample IncBWH4MmetaG_FD_155471 | JGI IMG/M metagenome (GOLD analysis project Ga0210408, IMG submission 155471) | Forest soil microbial communities from Barre Woods Harvard Forest LTER site, Petersham, Massachusetts, United States - Inc-BW-H-4-M | ecosystem: Environmental > Terrestrial > Soil >...
TGGAAGTGAAGCTCACGGTAAGACCCGAGGACGCGGTCGCGCTGAGAGTGAACGACAAGGTGGTTAGAACCTGATTCGCGGGCGTCGCGAAGGTGATGGTCTGGCTTGCTTTCGAAACCGTGAAGCTTCGGGTGACCGCCGGAGCAGCGAGGTAGGTCCCGTTGCCAGCCTGCGTCGCTTGAATGGTGCAGGTGCCGGGGGCGACCAGCGTCACAATCGCTCCCGCAACCGTGCAGATCCCCGTGGTGCTGGAAGTGAAGCTCACGGTAAGACCCGAGGACGCGGTCGCGCTGAGAGTGAACGACAAGGTGGTTAGAACCTGATTCGCGGGCGTCGCGAAGGTGATGGTCTGGCTCGCTTGGGTCACATTGAAGCTCTGGTTGACTGGCTGTGCGGCGGTGTAGAACGCGTTGCCAGGCTGCGTCGCTTGGATGGTGCAGGTGCCCGCAGCGACCAGCGTCACAATCGCTCCCGCAACCGTGCAGATCTCCGTGGTGCTGGAAGTGAAGCTCACCGGAAGTCCCGAGGACGCAGTCGCGTTGAGCGCAAACGGCGCGGTGCCAAATGGCTGATCGGAGGGTACCGCGAAAGTGATGGTCTGCGTCGATGCGATCAAGCCCGAAGATGGCAAGAAATTCGTGTCGCCGCTATAGGCTGCCGTGACCGACCCCACCGTGAGCGAACCGGAGGGGGCGCACGTCGCCGTTCCATCCGGCTGCAACGCCACGCTGGCGCACACTGTTTGGGAACTGTCCGTGACGAACGAAACCGTCCCGGTCGGTACTCCTACTCCCGGCGGAATCACCGACACCGTCGCGGTAAAGACCACAGAAGTCGATACCGCCAATGCAGTTGCCGTAGATGCAGGATTCAGCGTTTGCGCCAGGAACGAGGAGCTGCCGGCATTGTTGGTATCCCCGGAGTAAGTCGCCGATACGGAGATACTACCCACAGGTAGCGCCGCCGTCGTGAACACCGCCTTACCGGAACTGTCCAGACTAACCGGGGCGACCATCGATCCCGTGTTGAATGTCACGGTGCCCGTCGGAGTCCCGATACTCCCAATTATGGTTGCCGTAAAGCTCGCCATCTGGCCGTAGGCAGAGGGATTCGCAGACGAGCTTATGGCGGTTGTTGTTATCGAGGGAAGCCCCAGCGGACTCACGACCTCTGCAACCGTTCCCACGCTGCCGGCAACATTAGCGTCGCCGCTATAGCTCGCCGACAATTGATAGGTCCCGGCTGCTAACGGAACTGTGATGGCAGCTGCTCCGTTTTGCACAGCTGCGGTTCCCAATAACGTCGGCGTCATCGTAGAGACATCCTGGAAATTAACCGTGCCCGTCGGCGCACCGGGGGATGCCGAGGCAACCGTCGCTACCAACACAAAGTTAACTCCGTCCATCACCGGATAAAAATTCAACGTGGTGGCTGTCGCGTTCGGCGGCGCTGACTGCACGTTCACGTTTACTGCGGCTGATGTGCTGGAAGCGGAAATGGCGTCACCGCCGTAGGCCGCCGTGATCGTGTGCCGGCCCACCGCCAGTGACACGGCCAAAGTCGCCCGGCCAGTCGCGTCCACACTCAATGCCCCTAGGAGATTTGTGCCGTCATTGAAGCTCACAGTCCCTGTCGGAGTGCCGCCAGCCGAACTCACGAGGGCTGTCAATGCAATCGATTGCCCAGCCATGATCTGGGTCATATCAACGGTCAGTATCGTGGTTGTACTATTGGGCGCCGATTGCTGCGCAACCTGATTCAGGATTGACGACGTGCTTGCAGCGTAAACGGTGTCTCCCGAGTAGGCAGCCTGAACAGCGTAAGAGCCGCCTGGGAGTGGCGCCATCTGGAGCGATGCCCCCGTCTTGGTTATTCCTGCGCCGCCCGAGGTTACGATGTTGGCCGACCCCAACACATTGCCGGTATTAGTGTCGTTGAACGTAACGGTTCCTCGCGGTAACGTGCTATTTGTGGCCACGACACCATTAGCGTCGGTCACTTCGACCGAGAAAGCTCCCGCGTCCGTCGCCGTCCCGGTGATGGCCCCGTAGCTGTCCATGCTAAGACCGTCGGGCAGGTTTCCCACCGCCTTAAAGGTATATGGCGGGGTTCCGCCCGCGACGCTCAAGGCTGGGCTGGCAAAGGTAGAGCCCACCACGCCCGAATTGGCCGTCGGGCAGCTCACCATGGGCACCGGCGGTGTGGATGCGTCACGTATTCTCCAGGTACCGCCGGCGAGCGTGTGGCCACACGAGTTGGCTGAGCAGGGGGCGGACGCGGTCAGTGTGATATCTGACACGCCGGATTGAGGGTTGGGATAGGAGAAGCTAAATGTGTAAGGAGACCCCTCTCCCACCTCGGTTGCGTTCCATGCGTACGGTGCGAAAATTCCAGAACGGCACTGGGTCAACGCCTGTTTCAGCAACGCGAATCCCAGCGCGGGGCCGGCGGCTCCGCAGCCTGACGCGCTGTTCGCAGCCGCGGTGAAGTCAAAAGTTGCTCCGAACCATTGCACCTGGAAACTGGAAAAACCATTGCTGGGGTCGTATGTGAATGATCCGGCGTCGGGCATGATTACTCCAACTCCGGCGAAATCGATGGCGTACTTGTGTGCTCCTGGAGTGCTGGCCAACGCGAACTGTTGAGGTGCGGTCCCGCCGTTGCCTGCCGCCGAACCGATCATCGCAGATGATTGCGCAGACGGCTCGTTGATGATGAAGGGGCAGTCGCGGGTGAAGCTCAATGCGGCGTCGAATGCGACGTTTCCCGTCGGAGAAGGATTAAGCGATGAACTGAGAGTTGTGCTCGTCGGCGTGAGCTGAGGGAGGACGGTCTCGATCAGTGTCTGTGACGTCCCAGGCAAGTAGTTAGAATCGTCACTGTAGTTGGCAACGATCGTGTTCGCTCCCATGCACGGAAACGCCGAAACCTGCAGCGTCCCTTGGCCGAAGGGATCTAGGGTAATTGTGCCTAAGGGCGTGGGACTCGACACGCCCGGGCACTGGTCCGTAACCGTAATCGTGCCGGTCGCCGGCGCTGCGGGGACGGTCCATGGGACACCTGCGGTAAAGGTGACGCTCTGTCCCTGTACAACAGCGCCAGACGTGGCACTCAGTACCACCACACTCGCAACCTGGGCCGGCGCAAGGGGCACCAGGATCAGAAGGACGATTAATGTCGTAAATCTCGCTAATGGACCGGGGTGGGCACTGCAAATTGGGCAATTCATCGCACACCTCACGCGGTAGCCGAGTGTTTGATTTTTGCCAAATGTGCAAAAAGGTGAGCACAATGTATGGCGACAACCAGGGCCCACCACATGAGCTTTGGCGATCAGCCCTCTTGTCAAGACACGGGAAGAAATGAAAAGACCCGGTCCATCTTGTTAAGGGTATAGGGACTAGTTATACCGAGCCCTACGGCTTGTCAACAAAAAACCAGACACAAAAAACCAGATAACGGCTTTCCGTCCCCGAGTCCTAATCGCGTAGAAACGGCGTTGTGGGTAAGACTCGGCAATCACTTCCAGAGCACGTGCGAGACCGGGCTTGGTTTGTAGTTGACGTAATATCCCAGATGCTTGCGCACGCACGCGAACAGCGCCGCCTTCGACGCGTAGTCGTGCAGGTGTTGCAGCGAGTTGAATGCCATGAAGATGAGCGCGAACTTCCGCCCAGATCAAGAGCACGGCAACCGCCCTCGACGAACTCGATCTTCACACCCGCCGCCTCCGCCTTCGTGCGCGCAGGCGCCAGCCTTGAAAACTTACAAGACGTGAGTGGCCCTCGAAAAACCTTGTAAGAAGCGTTAGGGAATCGCTATTGGACAGCTAAAGGACACCTTGCCGCAAGCCGACTTTTGGTTACCTATCGGATCTCGCTGAGTGCCTTGGCGATCAGGCACTCACCGAGATCCGCCGATTTCAGATGGCCGAGAAGCCGCCGTCGACGAACAACTCCACCCCATTCACGAAGCTCGAATCGTCTGAAGCAAGAAACAGGGCGACCGTCGCAATTTCCTCAGATTGGCCCATCTTTCCCCGCGGGATCAGGGATTCGAACATCCGCTTGGCCTCCTCGGTGAGAACTTGGTCCTGCATCGGTGTGGCGATCGGCCCCGGGCCCAGCACGTTCACCCGGATATTCCTGCCCTTCAGTTCGTTGAGCCACGTGCGTGCGAATGAGCGCAACGCCGCCTTGCTCGCCGCATACACGCCGAAACCAGGAAAACCCTTCACCGAAGCAACTGTTCCGGTCATGATGATCGATCCGCCATCGTTGAACAGCGGCAACGCCTTCTGAACCGTAAACAGCGTGCCGCGCGCATTCAGGCCGAAGGTCGCATCGAAGTGCTGCTCGGTAATCTCGCCCAGTTTGACGGCTTCGCCCGTGCCAGCGCTCGCGAACAAGACGTCGATCTTGCCCTTTTCCCGCTTGACTGTTTCGAACAGGCGGTCGAGGTCGTCGAGATTGGCCGCGTCGCCGCGCACGCCGGTCACGTTCCGGCCAATCAGCTTGACGGCCTCATCGAGCGCCTCCTGCCTCCTACCCGTGATGAAAACGTAGGCGCCTTCTTCAACGAACCGCTTGGCGCTCGCCAGCGCCAGGCCGCTCGATCCACCCGTAATTACCGCAACCTTGCCCTCAAGCTTTCCCATAATTGCTCCTTTCGGTATTTGTGTAGCAGTTCGTACAAAAGAGTAGATTTCTTTGGCGGTGGACGAGAACTGCTCGGGAGTCCTAATCTTTTGTCTATTCGTCCAAAAGAGGGAGGCTACGTTTGGACCCGATAACAGACATCTTCAGAACGATGCACGTAACCGCCTTCGGTCTGCACAGGCTCGAAGCCAGAGCCCCGTGGGGCTTGATACAGGACAAGCAGACCGAAGAAAAAGTCACGCCTTCCGACAAAAAGATTTCACCCACAGATTTGGCGCACTTCGCCATGCTTTCGCGCGGCAACTGCTGGCTGAGTGTGGAAGGGATTCCGGAGCCGATTCCCCTCACCGGTGGTGATTGCTTTTTGCTGGCCCGGGGGACTTCGATTGTTTTGCGCGACAGCCCGCGAACACGTCCGAGGTGGAGTTTCCGCGAGATCGCGGCCAGGGCCAACCGCAATGTCGCTCATTATGGAGGTGGTGGCGCACCGACGACAATCGTCTGTGGATCCTTGAGTTTCGATCGCGCCAGCCTGAAGCCGATCACTCAGTTATTGCCGAGCTTCATTCTGATTAAGGCCGATGAGGCACGCACGGTGGCTCTTCACAACACAATGCAGGCGCTGGCCTCAGAAATGGCAGAACAGGCGCCGGGATCTGAAGTAGTCGCGACTCGGCTAGCCGAGGTTCTGTTTATCCAAGCACTCCGGGCGCATATCGCGTCGGGACCGGAACGCAACAGAGGATGGCTTCGTGCGATTTTCGATCCTCAAATGGGCACTGCCCTGAGTGCCATTCACGACAGTGTGAATACACCCTGGACGGTCGAATCCCTGGCCGAAGCGGCGGGCATGTCTCGCTCCGCATTCGCAGCGCGTTTTAAAGAGCTACTCGGACAAACACCACTGGAATATGTAACCGAGTGGCGGATGCAGAAGGCGATGCAGTTACTACAACAGCGTGACAAAAAGCTCCTAGACGTTGCTCGGTCGGTCGGTTACGAGTCCGACGCTGCGTTCAGTAAGGCGTTCAAGCGAGTTGTCGGGGCCAACCCTCGTGAATACCTCAAACGTGGCTTTGAAGATCAGAGTAATGCCGGAATGGCGGAAGATTTTTGATGCGGAGGATGCATAGGTCCCCTGAAACGCGCGCTTGTATTGACTGGTCTGGCTGGCTAGCTTCGTGGTGGTCGGCCAACAGGCTCCGGGATCGGCGTGGACCGTCTCGTCGCGAGAGGATTGGCCAGACGGATCGAGAGCGCCGAAGACCGACGCGTCGGAATCGTTGCCCTCACCCCCACGATACGAAGGACGTGGCGGAAGTGTCTGAATAGTTGCGTCGCGGCGATGCTCGGCGGTTTCGCCCGGCCTCTGCCGTGTGAAAGCATGACAAAGATCGTTTCATAGCGGAGAACACTTTGTTGCCAGCAAAAAGCGCGATCCCCAAAGAGGTTGCAGCACCCAATGCAAAGGAGAGAAGCAGCACCGACGAGCGCGCGCCGGGGCCTTGAAGCGCTGCCCCAGTCAGGATCAAGCCGAGAATTGGCCCTGCACAGGGAGCCCAAAGCATGCCAGTAGATATTCCGAGGATGAAGGATCGGCCAATGCCGCCCTCTGCTGACGGATGCCGCTGGAGCTTCGCTCCGGCGCTAACCAAAGGACGACTGAATAGTTCGGCGACGGAAGGAAAGAGCAGGCTGATTCCCAGGAGCAAAAAGATCAGCATTGCGACGTAGCGGCCGCCCTGACAATCTGCCATAGTCCGTGGGCCTCGTTGAAGCCAATCGTGGCGATGTGTTCTCCGACCGGATTCACTATCGCTGTGCTGTCCCGCATCACAGAACCCCTTGCGCTTATTCTGCTCGGCGAAACGACAAAAGAATGACCCAGCATCGATACGGTACAATCCTCGCGTCAATTTCTCACAGTTAATCTCCGGAGGCTTGCATGAGTCTGCCTTGGCCGCGTCGATCTCAATATGCTGTGACCGTGATACTCGCTGGAATTCTCTTACTGACTTTCGCCTCTGCTCAAACCGCGACCGATTCAGGCAAGAAGCCCAAAATTGCAAAATGTTCAAACACTGACGCTGGTTTGAAATTGCCTGCCGGTTTTTGCGCGTCGGTTTTCGCGGACGGAATCGGTCACGCACGTCACTTGGCAGTAGGTTCGAATGGAGTTGTGTACGCGAACACCTGGTCCGGTGACTATTACGATTTCGACAAGGTTCATGAAGGCGGATTTCTCGTCGCTTTGCAGGACAAGTCAGGAGCCGGAAAAGCCGATGTGATCGAGCGCTTCGGCGAAACCCAGAAAGCAGGAGGAGCCGGGGGCACTGGGATCGGCATTTTCAAAGAATCGATCTATGCAGAAATCAATGATCGTATCGTGAAGTATTTGCTACCGCCCGGCGCGACGATTCCTTCCGGCGCTCCTGAGACCGTTGTTTCGAAGTTGCCCTTGGGTGGCGATCATCCCATGCATCCATTCATGATCAGTCCTGACGGCAAGCTATACGTGGATGTCGCCACCGCAACCAATTCCTGTCAGCCGAAAAATCGACAACCTAAGATCCCTGGAGATAATCCGTGCACTGAACTAGAGACACGCGGTGGGATATGGCGCTTCGATGCGAATGAGAATGATCAAGTGTTCTCCCCATCTGCGCGGTTCGCGACGGGAATACGCAATGGCGAAGGCTTCGCCATTGATTCGGCTGGACGCATTTTTGTAACGCAGCATGGACGTGACCAGTTGCACTCGAATTGGCCTGATCTGTACAAGGCAGACCAAGAAGCGACACTGCCAGCCGAAGAAGTGATGTTGTTGAAAGAGGAAGGCGACTACGGCTGGCCGGAGTGCTACTACGATTCGTTTCAAGAGAAACTCGTACTAGCGCCCGAGTATGGAGGGGATGGGGGCAAAAAGGTGGGCGTTTGCGCCAGTAAACTCGAGCCCGCGGCTGCCTTCCCCGCGCACTGGGCGCCGAATGCAATGGTTCGTTACGACCAAAAGCAATTTCCTGCGCGGTACAGTCACGGGGTATTCATCGCGTTTCACGGTTCCTGGAATCGGGCACCTTATGCGCAAGGTGGCTACAACGTAGTTTTTCAGCCGCTCGATGGGGCTCATGCATCTGGCAATTGCGAAATTTTCGCGGATGGATTTGCCGGAAAAGTGAAGACTCCCGAAGGCGCGGAACACAGGCCGGCAGGCTTGGCTGTAGGGCCGGACGGCACCCTATACGTATCAGACGACATTCGCGGACGGATCTATCGAATCACTTACATTGGCGATCCTGAAGGGCCCGCACCCAAGGCGACGCCGTGCCCAAGCATCACGGCACCCGCTGGCAAAATCGTGCAGACGGAAGCCGCGCCACCAGAAAGCAACACCGCGGATATGCCTGTTCCTGAAGGTTCATCGCCAGAGATGATTGCACTCGGGGACCGCGTTTACCACGGGCAGGTCGGCGGTGCCACGTGTACAGGCTGCCACGGTGCCAACGGCACGGGGACCCCTCTTGGTCCCGATCTCACGAAACAAAAGTATTTGTGGAGTGACGGCAGTTTCGCAGCAGTGCTCAAGATCATTACTGAAGGTGTACCAAAACCCAAGCAGTACAGAAGCCCGATGCCGCCGATGGGCGGAGCACAGCTTTCCGATACTCAGGCATCGGCAGTTGCCGCCTATGTATGGGGCCTGAGCCACAAACCAGCTTCAGGCGAAAAACCTTCACAGCAGTGATCGTCAGGAGAAATACGGGTTGAGGTTGGCTTTCACTGAAAAGTGAATCTTTATCTTAGAACGAAGGAACGAAAAAAATGGCTACCAATCGTATATTCAAGAGTTCGAAGCTGGTTCTCGCGGCGATCGTGCTCCTGCTACAAGTCGGCCTCAGTGCCGCACAAACCAAACCAGCCGCTAAAGCAAAATTTGTGCTGTCTAGTCCCGACACAAAGCTTGCGGCGAAAGTCCCAGAGATCTATACCGCTAATCTTTTCGGCTGCAGCGGAGGGAATCAGTCGCCACCGTTGCAATGGAGCGGAGTTCCTGCGGGAACGAAGAGCTTTGTGCTCACACTATTCGATCCGGACGAACACGGTGACCCATCTGGATGGTGGCATTGGATCGTCTACGACTTGCCGGCAACAACTACAAACCTGCCCAAGGGTGCCGGTGTGGAGCACAGCACAGTTCTTCCCTCCGGAACTTTGCAAGGGCGCAGCGACCTTGGTAACGACGCGTATCACGGACCGTGTCCCGACAAGGGAGATCCACCGCACCGTTACACATTCACCATCTACGCGTTGAGCGTCGACAAACTCGATGTCCAGGCCGACTCCAGTGGTGCAATGGTTGTCTCCACCGCGAAAGATCATCTGCTGGGCAAGGCCGTCTTTGTCGCGCATTACGGACGGTGAGGGGACGGTCGCTTTACTGTCTACGACCTCCGGTGCCGAAACGAGAGCTGTCCTCTGAGGCAAAACCGGCGAATCTCAAACCCAAACGCCCCTAAATCGTGAGCAAGTCCAATAAGCCGAAAAATCGGAAGACCATACACATCGAGTGGGGCGATTGCGATCCCGCGCAGATCGTCTATCTTCTCCGCTACTTTTTCTATTTCGACGGATGCACAGCTGCCTTGTTCAAAAAAGCCGGTCTCTCCAAACGAGAATTGATCAAACGGTACAAGATCGTCGGTCGACGGGCGAGCATCATTCATGCGGCCCTCACGGCTCTCAGAGTCAGTGATTATCGAATACGAAATCCCCGAGTGGCGACGGAGTAGTTTCTGTGTTCGACATAGACTCTTTAATAAGGGCAAGCTGGCCGTGGAGTGTTTCGAGATCAGGGTCTGGGCCGCGTTGTCCGAAGGCGATCCCGATGAGATCGAGAGCAAGCCTAATCCCCCTGACCTGATCACGATGTTCTCGAGAGGAGCAACTCGCAGTGGTCGCATATCCTCCAAAAGAACGGCTCTTGGCGGTGATGAGAGATGAGTGCCTGCAGGGAACACTGTCATGCGTGTCAGTGAATGACCATTTCTGAGATCAGAAGGGAGCGGATGGAAGGAACGATGAAGGAAACCGAAGAAGCAATTGTAGCCGGTCTTATGGACGCGCAGTGTAAAGCCGACGAACTGTTTAAGACAGTCGAAATCCAGAATCTCATTCGCCCCGGCCAAACCGAGTTGCAGATCAACGAAGCAATTTACAAACTGGCAGAGCAAACCTACGGAATCACGCCTTACTGGCACAAGCGGATCGTTCGCGCTGGACGCAACACACTAGCACCCTACGATGAGAACCCTCCCAACTTGACCGTCGCAGATGACGACCTCGTCTTTCTCGACCTTGGTCCGGTCTTTGAAGAGTGGGAGGCGGATTTTGGCTGAACATATGCTGTAGGTGAGGACCCGATAAGGCGCAAGCTGTGCGGTGATATTGAAGAGGCGTTTGCAAACTGAAGTGCCCCCGTTTGCAGTACCAATCGCAATGTGAGTTCTCGGTTGATTCTTGGGTTCAGCGGGGATGAGGTCCGGAGCAGGGGACGGCGTTTGAGTCCCCTGCTCTGGCAGCCTTGTACTAGCTTTCCTCATGCCCGCGTCTCCGTTGCTGTCCGTGCAAACTCTGCGGGCGGCAAGTAATTCAACGAACTGTGTGGGCGTTGTTCGTTGTAATCCTTCCGCCAAGTTTCGATCTTCCGTCGGGCGTCGCTTAAGCTGGTGAACCAGTTCGCGTTCAGACATTCGTCGCGCAATCGTCCGTTGAAGCTTTCGATGTAGGCATTCTGTACCGGCTTGCCTGGCTGAATGAACTCCAGCCGCACCCCACGTTCCTCGCTCCAGGCTGCCAGTGCCCGGCCGCGAAACTCCGGCCCGTTGTCCACAACAATCGCTTCCGGCAGTCCGCGCTCGATCGCCATCCGATCCAGCACTCGACGCACACGTAGTCCACCCAGCGAGGTATCGACCTCGATCACCGGACATTCTCGCGTGCAATCGTCCACGATGGTCAACATCCGAATCACCTTCCCGCTGCTCACGCAATCGCTCACGAAATCCATCGACCAACGTTCGTTCGGCTGGCTCGCCGCGGGCTTAACGACCGCGCCGTTCCAGCGGATCCGCCGTCGTTGCCGAATCCTCATCGCCAATCCTTCCTCGCGGTACAACCGGTACACTCGCTTGTGATTGGCCAACATTCCTTCTCGCTCTAGCATCGCCGTCAGCCGGCGATATCCGAACCGCATGCGCTGGGCGGCTAGTTCTTTCAATCGTGTTCGCAGTGCGCCGTCTCGCTCTGCCTTTCGCGCCCGATAGCGATGCGTCGTTCGTCCCCATCCCAACAGCCTGCAGGCGTGCCGTTCGCTCATCTGGTACCCGACTTCCACATAACTCACGGCTGCCCGAAGTCCCGCAGGCATTACCAGTTTTTTGAGAGCACGTCTTTCAATGCCCGATTATCCAGCGTCAGCTCGGCCACCACATGCTTCAGCTTCCGGATGCTTCAGCTTCCGGTTCTCGTCCTCCAGTTGTTTCATCTTCTTCGCGTCGCCACTCTCCATCCCGCCGTACTTAGCCTTCCAGCGGTAGTAAGTCTGCTCCGTGATCCCGTGCTGCCGACATAACTCCGCCGTCGTCAATCCTGCCTCGCCTTGCTTCAGGATTGCGATGATCTGCTCTTCGCTGTGTCGCGTGCCCTTCATTGCGGTTCTCCTCTCATGGGTTTGGGAGAACTCACATTCTACCTGGTCCAGTTTTCGGGGGCTGGGTCAAAACGGCAAACGGTACTTTCATGAACATCCACACATTACTTGTGCCGAGCTCTACGAATATGCATGCCAGCTGGCGAGAGAAAGAGGACGGGAGTACGGCGGTCCGATCGCTGGACACCTCATTGGCGTCTTCCCGCATGAGAAGATTTCAGGCGACAAAGTTACGCTCTACGTCCACCCCGACAATCCCAATCGAATGCGAACACTGGACGCCAATGGTCGCAAGCGCCACTGGATTTTGGAAATTCACTTTGTGGACCGCGCTCGTGAGATCGGCGGGTTCTACGAAGAATTGCTAACGATCTGAAAGGCACAAGGGTATGTTCTCGTGGGATGTCCTTCCACATAGAATTTTGGCACCGGCTGGCTACATTTCTAAGGCATTCATCGATGTGGGGGCCACAGAGTTCAGATCCGCCGCTGCTTGGGTAAATCGCCTTCCTTATGGGCGAAACCAGTCTTCCGATAACCAAATGGCTGTTTTTCACGAGCGCCGTGGGACTTGCAGCACCAAGCACGCACTTCTGAAAAGGTTAGCAATAGAACAGAATCTCGACGTGGACCTTTGTCTGGGAATCTATTACATGACTGACGCGAATACTCCAGGGATCGGTAAAGTGCTTGCGATGCACAATCTTCCATTGATTCCTGAGGTTCATTGCTTTCTCCGCACTGGTCATCTTCTCGTCGATGTAACGAGAGCGTCGGGGCTGCAGCCGAAGGAATCGATCACGTCGTTCGTTTACGAAGAGACGATTTCACCTGATCAGATCGGAAAATACAAGAACGAGTTACACCGTCGCTTCTTACAACAGTGGATCGCCTCGTCCGATCGTGCCTCGGCGCATACCTTGGACGACGTCTGGACTATACGGGAAGAGTGCATAGCAGCGCTTTCAGAACGCAGCCCTGTGCAAGTGCTAGGTATTGACCTGGACTCACAAACGCGTTGTGCCCACTATCACGGGCCGACCGACATCATTGCCATCAAGATGAAGTGCTGCGGGCATTACTATGCTTGCAAAGACTGCCATGCCGAGCTGGCAAGTCATTCCATCGAGGTTTGGCCGGTATCGGAGTGGGGAGAGAAGGCGATTCTGTGCGGCGTGTGCCGCGCCGAAATGAGTATCGGTGATTACCTACAATGTGAGTACCAGTGCGTCCGCTGCGGTGCCAGATTCAATCCAAAGTGCCAACAGCACCATCACTATTATTTCGCACCCAAATTGTAAGTGAGTTGGCTCTTCGTCGTCGCGAACTGGGAGACTTACTTAGGCATCGGAATCGACACAGCCTTCCCCGCGCCACGCTCCGCAATCCAGATCGTATCACCAGCAGGTTCGACCCCAGCTGGTGTGTCGAGTCCATCCTTGAGTACGGACACACTTGCCTTATCTCCGTTTATGGTGAGAGCGGAGATTCTGCGTTGGCATTTTCTGCGAGCAGGAGGCGGCGCAACAGTTAGAGCTGCTGCTTTTTCAATTCGCTAAGGCGTGGAAACCTTCCTGCCTGATACTCAGCAAAGAGTCTGGCAATGTCCTGTTTCGAGTCTCCTATAAATGGACCATAGGACACGATTGGGTCTCCCTGGGGCTGTCCCGCGTATAAAATCAGCCGCGCTCCAGATTCGTCGGCAACCACGCGCAACACGCTCGTACCGTTGTCAGCCGGGCGATCGAGCCAACCGACCTGCCCAGTGTTCAATACGGTGTCGCCGATTTGAACCGAACCATCAATGACAAATGCAAAACCGTTGTATGAAGTAGGTATCTCCTGCTCGGCGAAAGCGTGTGGCTCTAAATTGATCTCGACCATAGTCACCGGCACCTGGTTTCGCGTGCCTGAGTGAAGCCCGCCGGAGGAACCGCTATAGACTTGGATCTCAGCACCGAGTTCGTGGCGCACAGGAACCGCATTGACATTAATAGCTTGAAAACCCGGGGCAATCCAGCGTTGGTTCTTGGGTAAGGTAAGCCATAGCTGAAGCAGGCGGACCCTTCCTTTGGTCCTGACGTCTTCGCTGTGAATAATTCCGCTGCCCGCGGTCATCCACTGTACTTCGCCAGCGTTGAGTGTGCCGCCCTCATCGCGGTCAAAGATCGCGCCGTCGAGAATGAGCGTCACGGTTTCAAAACCTGCATGTGGGTGAGGACCACCAACTGGCCGATCACCGATGTCAAGATGGTCGTCCATCAGCAAGATGAAAGGATCGTTCATCTCGAAGTTCTCCGGAGACACGACAGGTGCTGCTAGATGCCCCGGACCGACGAATCCAGGAGCCGCCGGAGGAACGTTAACCACGCGACTAATACCGCGTTGTCGCGACATGTTTTCTCCTTCTGAAATCAATTCCCGTTCGCTTGTTAACGGTTTGCTGAACGGGCGCTTTTGCGCCATTCGAGTAGTGCCGTACCGCCCGCGATCACGCGCTTCGCAGCAACGAGACACCATGCCTCTCATACTGCGAAGCAATTTATGCCTGCGTCGCAGGCTTCGCGCTGAAGATGCCCGCGAAACTTTCGCGGTATTGCAGGAAGACCAGAATCCACAACACGCAAGCAACCAGCGCGGGCGCGATGCTGCCCGGCGCCATCGTCAGGTGAAACGCAAGGATGTTGTAGAGCTCCGCCGCCAGCAGGGTTAGCGCAAGTGGCACGAAAAAGCCGAAGAGCAGCAACAGCCCCCCAAGGACCTGCCCGGCGAAGAAGAACGCGGCAAAGTGCGATGCGATGATGGCGCCAAAGAACTGTAACGCCAGCGGATTCGTGGGCGGCGGCTGGTGGATAAAGTTGAGAAATCCGTTCAACCCAAAGACCGTAAACATCAGGCCCAGTAGATAGCGAGCGACGGTCGAAGTGATTTTCATAAGAGTCCCCCCTGGGACGCCTGCGCGTGCGACTGCACGACTTGAAGATGCGGAGCAAGAAAGGCGTTCCGGTCTTTCCCCTGGTTAAGCGCGCTGGTTCCGCTTGCGGTGAGGAAGGTCGCGTCCGTCACGCCAAGGAAGCCAAATACGGACCGCAGATACGGCTCCACGAAATTGAACGAGGCCATCTGCGTCTGGGCGTCGTACATCCCGCCCGTCGCGATGATGAAGGTCGCCTTCTTGCCCATAATCAGGCCCTTCG
>Ga0210408_10003473_pt1 | contig 14545 bp, 16 predicted proteins | sample IncBWH4MmetaG_FD_155471 | JGI IMG/M metagenome (GOLD analysis project Ga0210408, IMG submission 155471) | Forest soil microbial communities from Barre Woods Harvard Forest LTER site, Petersham, Massachusetts, United States - Inc-BW-H-4-M | ecosystem: Environmental > Terrestrial > Soil >...
CGCTGATCGCTCATCTGCAGATCGCACCGGGAACTCGGGCTCGGCCCTTATTGCCCGGTGGCGACATTCGCTAGCACCTTCAGCAGGACTATCGATCGCGCTAGGCTACCGCTCGTCCCACCGAGGCAGCAGGTGATCCCAGGTGCCAGAGCTGGCGGTTTCGAGTTGTGTTCAGTGGCATCTCACGATCCTCACCGTCGCGTCACTCGCGAAACAGGCGCAGACTCCGCCACACGTCGGAAGGCGCCTATACGACCAAGAGATGGCGCCCTTGCAAACCAGCGCCACGGTGCAGGTTTTCATCAGCGCCAATTCCGGACGACGAGTCATTGTAAGAAACCCGCGCGTAATCAAGTGCTGTGATGCGCCGTCGTCGATCCGGGCATCAGGTATACGCAAGTGAGAGAACGATGACCCTACGAGAGGTTCCCAACCTCAAAGCGATGAAACCTGCCGCGGGCGCTCGGATCATTGTCGTGTCGAACCGGCTTCCTCTGACCTTGAAGAAAACCGAGCAAGGCTGGGACACGGCGCGAAGTTCCGGGGGGTTAGCAAGCGCAATGATCCCACTGCTCGGCAAGACTGGTGGGGAGTGGATCGGGTGGGCTGGAGATAGCGGCGAGGAAGACAGTCCGAAGCGTCAGGCGATTCTCTCCGAGTGGGCCCAAAGGGACCACTGTTTCGCGGTCGATATGCCGAAAAATGTGGCGGCAGGATTCTACGAAGGCTACGCCAACCAAACGCTCTGGCCCGTGTTTCACAATTTCCCCTCTCAATTGAAATTTGACGCCAAGCACTGGGAGTCCTATGTCGAAGCGAACCGAATCTTCTGTGAGGCAGTCGTCAAGCGCTATAGGCCGAATGATCTGATTTGGGTTCACGATTACCACTTGATACTCCTGCCGCAGATGTTGCGCGAAAGACTTCCGGACGCTGCTGTCGGTTTCTTTCTGCACATACCTTTCCCATCCTCAGAAATCTTCCCCGTCTTGCCTCGGCGGGAGGAACTGCTGCAAGGACTTCTTGGAGCCGATCTGCTCGCCTTTCAGACGCACGCGTATCTTCAGCAATTTCGTGCCACGCTGCTTCGGGTGCTCGGCATGGAAAGCAAGATCGCCGGGGCAGCGCTCGGAAGTCGTCCCGTGCGTTTGGAAGCACTCCCTATCGGTATTGCGCCCGAGGAATATACGGGCCTGTTGAACAGCGATGTGAAGACAGCAAAGCAATACGCAGACTGGCTACAGCGCTACCGCGGGCGAAAAGTGCTTCTTGCGGTCGACCGGCTGGACTACACAAAGGGGCTTCCTGAGCGCCTGCGGGCCTATGCGCATCTGCTCCGCTCTTCCCCCGAGCTCAAGGAGAGGGTCATCCTCATCCAGATAGCGGTTCCCACGCGTGAAGGCATTGACACATACCAAGAATTGCGAACTGAAGTAAATCGGCTTGTCGGCGAAATCAACGGCCAACTGGGCACGCCCGAGTGGACTCCGCTTGTCTACATAAATCGTTCGATTGAGCGAAGCGAGCTTGTGGCGTTGTACAAGCTGGCAGATGTCGTTTGGGTGGGGTCACTCCGCGATGGAATGAACTTGGTCGCAAAGGAGTACGTTGCCTGCAAGCCAGACGGTGATGGTGTTCTGGTCTTGAGCGAGTTTGCTGGCGCCGCCGCCGAGATGGGTGAGGCGCTCCTGATCAATCCCTATGACGAGGAGCGAACGGCCGCCACGATCAACCGCGCTGTCGCCATGGACGAGCAGGAGCGTGACCTACGCATGACGGCTCTTCACAAACGCGTAGTCCGGAACGATGTCTTTCGTTGGGGGGAGCGGTTTCTTGCTTCGCTCGAAGAGGCTGTTTCGGACCGCGGCCACTACATCGACACACAACCCAAAAAGTTGCGACCAGGCGAAATCCGCGATGCTTACCTCAAGGCCACCCGCCGTTTGGTGGTCCTCGACTACGACGGAACTCTTGTCCCGTTTGCGAAACAGCCGCAGCAAGCGGTTCCACCTCAAGTCGTACTCGATCTTCTAGCTGCGCTGGCAAGCGATCCCAAGAATCTCGTGGCTCTCATTTCAGGTAGATCGGCGGAAAACCTGGACCGCTGGTTCGGAAAGGTTCCGCGCCTCTGCCTTGTCGCTGAACATGGCGCCGAGATCAAAACTCAGTCCGCCTCCACATGGGAATCTCTACGCCCGCAAGCACCAACTGATTGGAAGCCTACGGTCATGCCCATTCTGGAGCACTTCGTGGATCGCACGCCCGGCAGTTTCGTCGAAGAAAAGAAATACGCTCTGGTATGGCACTATCGAATGGCAGAGCCGGAATTCGGAGAATGGCTCGCAAATGAATTAGTGTCGATGTTAGAAGCTATGCTTGCCGAGACTGAACTCAGGGCGTTTCGCGGCGAAAAGATCGTAGAAGTGAAGCCGGTCTGGGCCAACAAAGGCGAAGCCATCGAACGGCTGCTTAGAGATTTTCCTGGTCCTGATTTCATCCTTGCAGCCGGTGACGATCGCACAGATGAAGATCTTTTCGAGCGGGCACCAAGTAATGCATGGACGGTGCATATCGGTCCCGGACCGACGCGGGCCTCCTTCGTGGTCACGGATCTCCAGATTTTGCGGGGAGTATTGGAATTGTTGGCCACCGCCGGAGCTGCTCGTCACGTCTCTTGACGGCTCGATGCTTAAGTCGGCGCTACGTTCACAAGTATCGTGGGGTTCGGCGCATTCACGTAAAGCGTTAATAGTGGGGCGTGACGGAATCGAACCGTCGACCAGCGGATTAAAAGTCCAAATTATGCGCTGCTCGACACCACGCCCCACCTGCTGACTCAACCACTTACGTGAGGTGAGACGTGCCTGGATCGCCTCACTCCCCGCGTAGTGGCGCATCTGATCGTTCGCGATCGCGTCCGGCGCGAAGCGCGAGATCATGCCGTCGAGATCGTACATGTTCATCGCCTGCACAAAGCCGCGTACGGGTGCCGGCAGGTCCAGTTTCTCTTCGACCATGCGCAGCCGCGCGATGCGGTCACCGGTGAGATCAATGTGCCAGTCGAGCTGGAAAGGCTCTGTCACGCCAAGCGCTGCATAGTGGCCGTCGACGGCGACGGTGAGGACCGTATGCCCGTCGCGCTCCTCGGTGTGCAGCGGATGCACGCGGACGTTCGAGCCGAGATAGAGGGTATCGGTCCAGTGAGCGATTTCCTCGCGGCGATGCTCCTTACCCATGTCGATACTTTTCCGAAAGTTCGGCCAGTAGCTCGGCTAGAAACTCGATGAACACTGAGACTTTACCGGCCATCCTTCGCCCCGCAGGTCGAACGGCGCTGATGGGGACCGGCGCCGGTTCATAGTCCATACAGATGCGCTTCACGGAGCCCGCCGCCAGGTCTTGGCTAAAGAGCCAAAGCGGGGCTTGTGTAGTGCCGAGGCCAAAGCCTCGCGCGTCCCGCACCGTGGGCGGGAGTCGGAAGCAAAGGTGCCTCCGACTCCCGCGGGCCTGCTGCGACTCCGTTCAGTTCAGCCGGGCGGCGACACCGCATATGACTACGAAGCCCGCACTGCCGTACGGCGCACCACCAGGTCCGGTGATGTATCCGTCTCTCGCCAGTTTCAAAATGCGGAACTCCTCGTTCACGAGACCGCGATAACCCTTGTCAATGGCCTCCTCCGTCCACTCGTAGACGTTGGCATCCCAGACCGGGCTGTAATCGGTGGCAACAAAGGGAACACCGCCAAACACGTTGTTCGGCCGATGCCCGTCCAAGAGCGCGGCGCCGAGGCCCTGCCGCTGCGGATTCTGGCAGCCGCCTTTTGTTTCGCCGTTCGTTGCGATGAAGAGCCGCTCGACACCGCTCGTGGCAATGTCGTCGACCCCGAGTACCACCTTTTGCAGGCGTGGCGCGTAAGTGGCTCCCTCGATCGCGGCGGCCGTCGGATCGCTCGCCTCCGTCGAGATATATAGCAGGGGGTGGCCAAAGCTATAGCCGTTGATCAGGGAGAGCGTGACTGTCCGCTTCGCGGGATCAATTGCCACTACCTGGTCGTGTACCAGACCGTAGTCGGGGTGTCCGCTGGGGAAGCTGATATCGGCATCGTCCACCGCCGCGGCCACGACAGGGGCGTCGTATATGATGCCGTCGACGTTTACCAGCGGGCTGTAGTCCGCATCGCCAACCGAGCCGGGATGCGCGACGCTCGGCGGGAACGGTTGCTTCTCAGACCCGGCCACGAGGAGCCGGTTTGGACTGAAGTCTACGAGGCCGGACTCGAAGAGAAACGTACCGTCGACGCGACGCGTGGCCGGGCGTGCCGCCACAGCGTCGTTAGGCAGTTTTTTGGAGAAATTCACGCCAAGGCGCTCAGACTCCCCCCGGTTGCCTGTATCGAGGATGATGTACCAGGCGGGCTTCAGCCCGGAGGCCGTTTTCACCGCGCCCTTGTACAGCGGCAGTGTGATCGTTCCCCTGGGGGTACCCGGAGGAACGTTCTCAAGCGTCAGTTGGTCGAGCGGTATGTCGAACTTGCCTGACTTCAGAAATTGCACCGGCCCTACCAACTCCGGATCCGTGAGCGAGTCGGGCGGAGGAAACTGGGAAATGTTGACCCTCGTTCCTATCGTGGCAATAGGCGGTATGACGTTACATCCGGGGCCAGCTGAATTCGTCGCCGGCCCGGGACCATTGCCTGCCCGCAGCAGATGTTCGTCTTCGGCAGATGCCGCGCCGGCAAACACCGTTACCGTGAGAGCCGCCGACAGTGCGAAGACACCGCAGAATCGGCGTAGAGGCTGTGAGTTGGGCAGCGCAAGCGAAGCGCGGCCATGTTTCGACACATGATTCATTATCCGCTCCTGTTAGATTGAAGGTGCAACGATCGGGGCCTCCCGAACGTTGCGGAGCGTGCGGTGCGATTCTCACGAGGGCGTCACGCAGTTCTTGCAAGGAACGTGATATCTCGGGTGGAGGATGGAGTGGGCGCGACTCCAGTCGTGGCCCGCTCCAGCGTGAACTCGACCGTCGTGCCGCTTCCCTTGCCCGACAGGATGCGCACCGGTTGGCGGTGCAGATCCATGATTCGCTTCACGATGGCAAGCCCGAGACCGGCCCGGTTACGATCGGAGTGGTGCGGCGCGCAATAGAAGCGATCGAAGATTCGTGGCAGGTGCTGCGGCTCGATTCCGCTTCCGGTGTCGACTACGCGCACGCGGATGAGCGTCAATGCGACCAACATCTCTGTGCGCACGTGCCCTCCAGGGGGCGTATATCGCAAGGCGTTCTCGAGAAGGTTCCCCATCACTCGTTCGATGAGCTCGATATCACCCAAGGCGAGGATGCCGTCGGTCTCGAGGAGCGTGTGTAGCTCGATGCCGCGCTTCTGCGCTGGGATTCGAAATCGAAGCGCGACATCCTGCAGAAGCTCTGCTACGGCAAAGGGCTCGAGTTTCGGCGTGACGGTGCCGGATTCCAGCTTGGCGAGCTCGAACAGGGCATCGATCAGACGCCCAAGCTGATCCGCCTGGCTCAGCGCAACGCTCAAGTGGGCACGCAAGTCGCCTTCAGCAAGCGTGCGGTTCTTGACGAGCACCGTCTCGATATAACCTCGAAGGGAGGCTAACGGAGTGCGCAGGTCATGCGAGACGTTCGCGATGAGCTCGCGCCGCAGCTCGTCCGTCGCCTTGAGATCGCGAATCTGACGCTCTATCGCCTCTGACATCGTTCGGAAGCGGGCAGCCAGGGCACTGATTTCATCCCCTGCAGTCAGGTGATCCGTTGGTCCCAGTGCTGCAGCGGGCAGCGCCGTCGCCCACTCATGCATTCGATGGTCGAGCTGTCTAAGCCGGCGTGTGAGCGCGGCAAAGAGGACTCCCGAGATCAGTAACGTTGCCGCGAGTACCAGAGCAAGAGCCGTCGCGGCGGTCCGAAGTGAGTAACTTCCCCGTAAACGGGCGTTGATCGATTGGGCTGGCTGCCCCCCGAGCACCACATAGAGATATCCCTGGATCTGTCCTTCGCTTTGGATGGCCGCGACCGAAAAGACACGCCGCGCATCGAGGCTCGTCGGGTCATCTCCATACAGGGGTCGAGTGTCAGGGAGCCTCAGAAAGGTCCGGATCGGCTCGAGGCTCACCGTAACGCGTCGAATGCGGTTGCGAGGGATCGCCGTGCTGAGCAGCCGCCCCGACGAATCAAGCAGATAGACTTCAGCGGAAGGGTTGACGGTCATCGTGCGATGGGCCAGTTCGTGCAGCGCGACTTCATTGACCTTGCCTCCCTTCAGCAGCGGCAGCTCTTGCACCACGTACAGCGCAATTCCAGAGTTGAGCCGTTGAAGTACCTCATCGGAGTAGCGGTCGCTGGTGCGGCTGAGCAGGACCAGAAGTCCGATCGCAAGCCCTGCGAGGAGCAGCGCGAAGGAGAGCGTGAGGCGTACGTGCAGGGCTCTCATGAATCGATGATTTGCTGCTCCATCGGGCAGAGTCGATAGCCCACGCCCCAGACGGTCAGGATATAGCGCGGGCGCGTCGGATCGGGCTCAAGCTTCGCGCGCAAGCGGTTGATATGGGAATTAACCGTGTGCTCGAAAGTGTCGCGGGCGGTGCCCCATACCTGATCGAGCAGCTGCGCGCGCGTGAATACACATGAAGGGTGCTGCATGAGATGAGCGAGGAGGTCGAACTCCTTTGCCGTGAGCTCTACCTGATGTCCCTCGCGCCTTGCGACCCGCCGATCCAGATCAATCTCCAAGTCTCCGGCTCGCAAGGTCCTGAGCTGCAGGTGGGATTGCCGGGCGAGCTGCTCGACGCGCCTGAGGATGGCCTTCACCCGGGCCGCGAACTCGACGACGCTGAAGGGTTTCGCGAGGTAGTCGTCCGCTCCGGATTCGAGGCCCAGCACTCGATCGAGTTCGCTGGCACGCGCGGTCAGCATGAGGATAGGCGTGTAGCCGGGACTCGAGCGCACGCGGCGGCAGATTTCAAGTCCGTCGAGCCCCGGAAGCCGAAGATCCAGGACAAGGAGACTCCACGCGGTGCCATCCACGGCTCGCGCGAGACCGCTATGTCCGTCGTAGCGCGTGTCGACCGCGCAGCCCAGATCTTCGAGATGGAGCGTCAGGAGCCGTGCGATGTCACGCTCGTCCTCGACGACAAGAACCCGACGCGAGTTGGTGCTCATTCGACGCTCCGCGGGGCGTGTGTCGATCCCCGGACGCGCCCACCTCAGGATAGGACCTGAGATGTCCCGAAATTATTCCGCAATTATCACGCGAAGTTCACACAGCGTGTTCCCGCCGACCAATCCTCTCGGAACGTCATTCGCCTAGTCGGCGATGGCCGTGTATTTGATCTGCCGGCAGGATTCAGTGAGCGACTGAAGGCGGTGCTCGCGCGAAAACTCGGCAGCTAAATTAGCACACCTGGACCGTCGACAGCTGCTGCGGCGAACGTGTGCGAGCGGGGCGGATCACAGCATGCGTCTTGCTCATTCGCGTTGCGGTGAGTCTACTGACACCGCGCGCTTCGAGATCTGGGGCCAGTTCTGATCTCCCGCCCGGATGTGACCTGGCCTGTCCCGGTCCCAGAGCTTCTTGGCCAGCGGGTTGTTGTTGAGGAACAGGCGGTCGTTCACGACTGCCCATTGCTTCGGGCTGCCGTGTGCTGTCGTATGATTGGCGACAGCATAAGCGCAGTATCCGCCGTATTGCGGCGCGTAGTGTGCTGGGTCTGCGGCGAAAAGGTCACGATGCTCGGCGGAGGCGAACTTCCACACGACGCCGTTCCAGGAATGCGTGTACGCATCACTGCCGCGGATGGGCCTGTGGTCGAGAAAATACGCTACCGCATCATAGCCCTCGAGGCCGACGCCGTGGGTCGCATCGATCGCAGGCACGACCCCTATGTCCGCAGACCTGGCTACCCGCGTGATGCAGACCGCGAGGCAAGCCAGCGCGATACACAGGATCCAACCGATCTGTGAGTGTTGTCTAACCAGCATGCAATTACTCCGTGATCATGATAACTACGATTGCCTATTCAAGTCGCCGGCGATATACGAGAATCGCCACCGTACTGATGAGCACGGTGAACACCACCATCGGCCACATTTCTAACGCTACAAAGTTCCAGCCCTCTCCGCGGAGCAACACGCCGCGAGCGGCACGTATGAAATGAGTGAGCGGCAGAGCCTCTCCGAGCGACATGGCCCAGCGCGGCATGCCGGTAAAGGGGAACATGAATCCCGACAACAGGATCGAGGGAAGGTAGAAGAAAACGGCGGCCTGAATTGCCTGCACTTGCGTGCGCGCCAACGCGGACAGCGCAAATCCCATAACGAGGTGAGCTACGGCGAGCAGGGCTGCAGCGAAACCCAGCGGCGCGAGCCCTCCGCGTATCGGCAAATCGAATAGCCAGTGCGAAATTGCCCAGACGATCCCAGCTTGTCCGACTCCCAATAAGACGTACGGCGTGAGCTTGCCCAACATCGCGTCGAAACCGGAAACCGGCGTGGAAATCAGCGCCTCCCAGGTACCGCGCTCCCGCTCACGCACCAGCGTGAGTGCCCCGAGCATAAGCATGCTGATCATTACGATCACCCCTGCGAGCGCCGGCGTGATGGCCCAACTGGTCAGCCCCTGCGGGTTGTAGAGCCATTCGACACGCACCGGCAATGCGATGTTGAGGCGCGGTTTCGAACTCAAGTGCCGCCACAGCTGGGCCTCGAGGGCGAGTGCGGCGGGACGCACCGCGGCAGGATCGCTGGCATCTATAACGACGCGCACCGTGGTACTCACCTCGGGATTGGTGGCATCGGTCGGCGGCGGCAGCTCTAAGCCAATCATTGCTTGACGCTGCACGACCAGGCGCCGCGCTTCACCGGGTGCGAGCCCATCTGCGATGACACGGAAGTAGTCGGCATCGGCGATGGCTCGCCGCAATGTTCCCTCCGGCTCCGCGGTTTCCCGAGCGATCGCGATCGGCACGTTCTGGGGATTCAGGTTCACGCCGTAGCCAAAGAGAACGACTTGAACCGCCGGCACCATGCCAATGAGCGACAAGCTGGGCGGATCCCGCATCAGATGGAGCACCTCCAGTTGGGCGATCGCGAGCCAACGCCTCGAGCGCAGGTATGTTGCTCTCATGTTTGCCAGCTGCCCTGAGCGCTCCACTCGAGCACCGCGTCTTCGAGCGTCGGAGCCGCGGACTCAACGGTACAAACTCGCAGAAGCGGGTGCCGGCGGATTACAGAAGCCGAGCCTGGTGCGACGACGATTCGTAGGTTGCCGCCACTCGGGTAACAGCCGATCACGCCAGCAAGCGCTTGCAGCGGTTCAATGAGACTCACGAGGTTGGCGCCGCGGACCAGGAAAACGCACGCGGGCACTTGGCGTGCCAAGTCAGACGGGGTGCCGCTGTTCCTCGGGGCTCCCTCTTTTAGCCACACCATCTTGCCGCAACGGCTAGCATCGGCGGGTTCGTGGGTACTCAAGACCACGGCGGTCCCCTGGCTCGAGAGTCGCGCCATCTGCCGCCACACGCTCTGTCGAGCCACAGCGTCCAGACCTGCCGTCGGCTCATCGAGCAGCAGGAGCTTCGGCGCGTGCACGACTGCACATGCCAGCTGCACCAGCCTCGCTTGACCGCCTGAGATCTGTTCCAAAGTCGACTTCTCGATCGACTCGAGTCCGAACGCGGCAACTACTGCTGCGACGGCGGCTCGGGGCTGCGCCACGCCGAACACGTCGGCTCGAAAGCGCAGGTTCGCGCGCACGGAAAGACTCGTATACAACGAAAAGCGTTGGGCAAGGTAACCGACGCAACACCGGATAGCGGCGCGTTCGCGCTCGAGGTCATGCCCGAGCACAGTTCCAGAACCGCCGTCGGGTGCGAGCAGCCCCGCTAGAATTCGCAGGGTCGTAGTCTTACCGCCCCCGTTACCACCCAGCAATCCGACAATCTCGCCGCGTCCTACCGTCAGGGACAGCCCAGCCAATGCGCGCCGCGCTCCATAGCGCTTGCTGAGTCCAGCCACTTTGATAGGTATGGCGTCGAGCGCACAAGGCGCCGGCCGGGACTCAGCCGTGGACATAGTGAAAACCGCCAAACATATAGCCGGGAGCCTCGGCACCGAGCGCGAGCACCGATTGGCCGCGCGTCAGCCGGCGACGCAACTGCGCAAACGCCAGCCAGATCGCCGCGGAGCCCGTGTTGCCGACGCGGTCGGCGTTCACGAACACGCTGGCGGCAGGAATGCCGAGCAACGAACCGACCAGCGCGTCCATCCGGCCATTGGCCTGATGCGGAAGCACGTAATTGACAGCCTTGGCGTCGATACCCATCTGCCCTGCGGTCGCAGCGGCCTGCTTCAGGAGAGGTAAGCCCTGCTCGCGAATGAGCGCGACGTCGTGTTCAAACTCCGGCAGACCGAGCAGCGGTGCGGCAGAACCTCCGCCGACCAGACGAAAGGCAGGACGCAAGCCGTGGCCGCGCCGGCCGAAGAACACGTGCGACAAGCAGCCGCCGTCGCCACGCGGCGGCCCCAAGATGAGCGCGGCGGCCCCGTCGCCCATCTGCACCAGATTCACGAGTTGACCGCGGTCTTCGCGTGCGCGCGGCGGATCGAAATACACAGAACCCGTCTCGGATCCTACGATCGCGATTACGCCAGCGCCCGCATCGATCAGCCCGCGTGCCAGAACGAGCGCGTTGGCAAACCCCGTGCATGCCTGGCGCAGTTCAATGACCGGCCCGTGATAATCCAGCAACGACGCGACGTGGACGACGGTCGGCGGGAGCAGCTCGCGCGGGCTCCCGGTATGGGCGATCAGGTAGCTAAGGTGCGCGGCGCTGGTGCCGGCATCCCGCAGGGCTTCCCGCACGGCGGCTGCGGCGAGTTCCGCGTTGCCCCGACCAGGCTCGGTACCTTCAAAGCGCGCTTCCAGAGCCCGGCTGACGTGTCGCGTCCGTATGCCCAGTCGCCGCGCGACTGCGTGCCCGCGACGCCGCACATCTACACCGAAGCGCCTCGCGAGGCGCTCTAACAAATCTGCGGTTGTAACCGGGTCTCCGGGCAGAGCGGTTCCGGTCCCGAGTACTTCGAAGCCGCGCAGGTCGCTCCAGATCCTTGGCTGTATCGGGCTCGGTTCGTTCATACAAACAATCGGCGCGGCACCTGCAGAAGCCGTCGCGAAAGCCTGTCCGGACAGACGCCAACTTGATCGAATGCGACAGCACGCAGTGCCAACAGACGAGTCAAGCGCTCGCGTGTGTCACTGGCGAGCCAGCGCAAGTCGGACGCCCCAAAAATCCGCGCATAGTAGCTGGCAGTCCGCGAATGCCCGGCTTCATCGAATTGGATTCGCGTGAGCAGCCGGCGGAGATCCGCATCCGCTGCGAGTGCGCACCGCGGGTGGCGCAGGGCTCCCAGGATCACACACACCGCCGAATCGAGCGACGCAATACGCCCAAGGTGCGCACCCACCTCCGGCTCGCGTATCGCGAGAAAGAAGTGCCGTACGATCCGCCGCAGACCTCGGTCGGGCTTTGGTGCCGGCAATCCCAGTCGCAGTCTCGTCAACCATACCTCGTGACGCTCCTCCTCGAAGCGCATTCTGCTCAGCTGAGCGCGTGCGTTCCCGTCGAGCACTGCCAGTTCAGCAAACTGAGTAAACGCCAACGCCGCCGACTCCTCCCCGCAGAGAAGAAGCGGCAGTAACTGCGCCAGCGCCTCCGCATGGCTCGTGCGCAAGCGCACATCCAGAGGCAGCAGACCGCGCAGATCGGCGCGCGAAGCGAAGCAGGCGGGGTGTGAGGCTCTCTCGAAACCCCGACAGGCCGCAGCGCCCACGGTAGCAGGCGAAACAACATTCACCATTTCCCGTTCCAGCGTGCTCGGTACAAAGGGGGCTGCGCCCGGTGACTCTCGGCAGGAGACCGGCGCCGCGCGGAGACTATTGCAACAATTCCGCTTCGGCCTCGGCCTTCCCTCATGCAATCACGCAATCCCCGCTAGCACTTCTAGTGCCAGTCGACTTGAGTTCAAATCTCTTCAGATGTGCCTTCGGCCCGCGCTCAGTGCCGAAGACCTCACCGGCCGCGCGGCGCGGTGGCAGTGCCGATGTGATTCGTCACTGCGCGGCCGCAACCCGCTGCGGATCTGCAGCGGACTGCGGTTTGCGGCGAAGGCGTCAATCGGAATTTATCAACGGCGCTGTTATCTCCGAGCTTGAGCCCGAGGAGGCGATCGAGCTCAGTACGAGCGAGCCGTCACCATGAGAACGAGTGGGCGCGGGACCTTGCATTCGTGCCGTCGACAGAGCTTGAGTCCATCGAGCTCCGGGAGACCGAGATCGACCGGCTCTGAAAGCGCCAGCTGCAGGCCTTGCGTGCCATCGGTGGCGATGCGCACCTGGTAGTGGGCGCTCTCGAGATGAAGTTGAATGAGCGCCGCGATATCAGGGTCATCCTCGACAACGAGCACCCGCGCGGCACACATACATTCAGCCTCGCATGAAATCCGCGCCGCATTCTCTCATCGTTCCGCGGCCCGGCGGCAGCGCGCGTCGGCGGTGCAAGTCTCACGTTCCTGTGAAGTTCGCGTGAGGACGAAGGGATCTCGCCTGAGCGAAGATCCCGGGAAATCCGCATGAGCTGGTGCCGGCCCCTATGTTCCCACAGAGCCAATCATGAAGACCTCGCGCGCACTGACCACCACGCGGCCAACCTCTTCCCCTGAAGGGACCGATGACCGCCAGAGCACTGCAGCCCAGAAGCTCGGCGCCACCGGCGTGATCAGTGCCGCAGAGCGGCACCGGCGTATTGCCGAGAGTGCTTACCTGCGCGCCGCGGCCCGGGATTTCGCCGGCGACCAGCAGCTCGATGACTGGCTCGCCGCTGAGCGGAAGATCGATGCCGAAACCGCAGCGCCAGGCGCGAGCCACGCACCGCAAACCGACTGCCGACGCTGATCGGTGACAAATCGCGATCAGCCCGGGTCTTCTCTCATCATCAACCCAACGAGGAGTCTATCGATGCATCTGAAGAACATCTCCGGCGTTACCGCCGCAACTGCCGCCGCCCTGCTGTTCGGCACCGTTTTCTCGGGCAGCACCTTCGCGAGCGATGAGGCCAAGATTCATTGCACAAGTGTGAATGCCTGCAAGGGACAGTCGGCCTGCAAGAGTGCCAACAATGCCTGCAAGGGTCAGAACTCCTGCAAGGGCAAGGGGTTCCTCGAGATGACCCGCAAGGAATGTGACGACGCGAAGGCGAAGATGCAGGCAGCGCAAGGCGGCTGATACTCGGGGTTCCGCAGTATGAAGTTCTTGGCCCGATGGCTGGTCGAGTGGCCGCAGCAGGTCGCCGTATACCTTAGCTGGCTCGCGCCGGTCTTCGCGCGTATCACCGTCGGGTGGGTATTCCTGTGGAGTGGGTGGGGGAAGCTCCACAACCTGCCGCAGGTCACCGAGAACTTCATTTCCTGGGGAATCCCGCTCCCGCATGTGCTGACGCCGTTCGTCTCGGGCGTGGAGTTCTTCGGTGGACTCTTCCTGCTGCTCGGTTTCCTCACGCGCATCTCGGCCGGAGCGCTCGGGATCACGATGATCGTCGCCATCCGCTCCGCGAAGTGGGCCGAACTTGACTCGCTCGAGACGCTGCTAGGCTTCGATGAGTTCGAGTACCTGGCGCTCTTCCTGTGGCTCGCCATCGCCGGCGCCGGCCCGCTGTCCGTGGACGCATGGTTCGAGCGGCGCGCGAAAATACGCTGGCGGCCGGCGACGGCAGCCCTCGCGCAGTGACCGCGGTACGCGAGGTCCAGCGGACGTCGGCAGCTGCGTGTCGCGTTCGAGCTTTACGCGTCTGCCCGCGGCGCTCGCCTTGGTCCAGGCGTACGTTATCGGGCGTAAGCGGGTGCCCTTTACCGCAGTGGCTGGGGATCTCGAGAATGCTAGAGCTGCGGCATTCAGCGTTCTGAAATCGAACCACAACCGTACTATGGACGAAGCGGGCGTTGACAAGGTGCTGCTCTCCTTCGGTGCCGGGTTTCGGACCTTCGGCGTGCAGGGCATCCTCGATCGAGTCGAAGCGCAAAACACTGCTCGCACAGTGAACGACTTTCTCGCGGAACAAGTGCGCGCGCATCCGACCCGTTACATCGGTATGGCCACCCTCGCCCTACAGGACCCCGACCAAGCCGCGCGCGAGCTTGAGCGCTGCGTTACTAAGCTCGGCTTCAATGGTGAACGGCTATACCCAGGTCGAGAGCCCAGACAATCTGGTCTATCTCGACGACGAGCGGATGACACCGCTGTGGGAAGCGCTGACGGCGCTTAATGTGCCGCTCTACCTCCACCCACGCGCGTCGCACAAGGCTGCAATGTACGACAACCATCCGGAGCTTACCGGCGCGGCTTGGGGCTTCGCGCCGGAGACGGCGACACATGCGCTGCGCATCGTCTGTAGCGGCGTCTTCGATCGCTTTCCGAGCGCGAAACTGGTACTGGGGCATCTCGGCGAGACCCTGCCGTTCCTCGCCTGGCGC
>Ga0210408_10003474_pt1 | contig 14545 bp, 15 predicted proteins | sample IncBWH4MmetaG_FD_155471 | JGI IMG/M metagenome (GOLD analysis project Ga0210408, IMG submission 155471) | Forest soil microbial communities from Barre Woods Harvard Forest LTER site, Petersham, Massachusetts, United States - Inc-BW-H-4-M | ecosystem: Environmental > Terrestrial > Soil >...
AAGCCACGATACCTGGACCTGGTTACTGCTACCTGGCCTCTCAAAGATGACGATATATTCGCCGATTTCCGTGTCTAGCCTCGCTGACACGAACTCTTGCAAGATCGCCGTGTTACGCGGGAACCTACCCCCGAGGCAGGCGTCGACTAAATGCAGAATCGTGCTTTTGCCCGAGGAAATCTTCCCATGAAAGAACGTGATCGATGAGGTCAGATCGATCACTTCGGTCGAGCCGCGAAATTGAAGAGTGAGCCTATTGAGCCTAAATCTCATCGATCTGTGTTCCGTAGCGAAGATTGATTAATTCCGGAAACGTCTTATAGATGAACCTCATCAACGTGGTGCCTCCGAGATCAAAGTGCGCCTTCAGCAGTCGCACACGCGCAATCAGCTCATCAAACTCTTCAGCATGAGAAAACTCGCTGGCGACACCATGCCCCTGAACCGTGGAGCTGACATGCACCGTTCGTCTCGATACGTGAAGATGTATCAAACCCCTGGCTACAAGCAGGTTGAGGAATCTCCGGTATCGAAAATCCCACGGGCCATAGCGAAATCGAATCATCGACGACTCGATATCGTGCCGCTCGTATTCTTTGACTGCGGCCGATTCTGTCTTGACGCCTCGCGCGATAAGCGCGCGCTCCAGATTCGCCGGATAACGCAGCAGGAAATCCAATTTCGCTAGTTTGGTAATTCCTTGAACAGAACCGGTCTGGTCTTGTCCGGAAAAAGCATCGATCAACAGAAGCAGCCTGCTCATGTGGAACGCGTCACTCGTTTCCAATGCAATCGTGGCTTCAAAAAGTGGCATCGACGTCCTCCAAAGGGAACGGATCGCTCCACCAGGTTCGACAGGCCTGGGTCGACAGACTTACGAAACCGAGAAGCTGTTCATATTTCAAGCCAAATGTCTTGTCTTTCTGTTCCGCCAACGATCTCATTGCCGCACGCACGTCGTTGAGCATTGCAGTTCCGAACGGCGCATCAGCTAATCGATTGCTATCGAACGCTTCCGAACAGCGCGTGTCGACAAGCAGATCGACCTGATTGCGCCTTTGCGAAGCTGCTTCCGGCCCATAGCGCGCGATCCACTGCTGGAGTTGATATTCCGCAGAAGTCTGTTGATCCTTGGCAGCACTAATACTCGGCGCGGAGATTCGGCCCGCCGCCATCTTTTTCTCCAAGATATGACTGCCAGTTGGGACATCTGTTGGCATTACGTTTCCGTTCGAGGGCGGCATCAAGAGCACGGCCGTTGTCTGCGTGATCACGCTCATCACATCACGCAACACAATCCTCTTATGAGAGATCACGGCCAATAGTGCCGCATCTGCCGGCGAAGAAGAAGAGACGAAGTGCGAGCTGATGGGCTGATCGCAGGAGAGCGCCGATGCCTCAAGCACCCTATCGATGAGAGCTTTTACACACGCCTCTAACGCCCACACTTCCGTGATGTCCGGGCGCAACTTCGCCGCTTTCATGATCAGGGAGGCGGTCATATCCTCGAACTTCGGCACCGTTCCCTGAAGCTCCACCTTCTTAAGCGCGTCTAGTACCGCCTGCTTTCTGCATTTGTGAGCCTTCCTGATCTCGTCGATGAGCGCCTTCATCGTGCCGGCAAAAGTCTTGTTCGGCTTGGTACGAACCATTTCCAGGACGTGGGCGAGATTGGTCTCGAGCTTGGCTCCGTCATAAAAGTCACAATTGGCAACTAGGACAAAACGAAAAAACTGATTCGGAAACTGCAGATCCAGTTCGACGAACCGGCTTAATGCGTTCTTCACGGGTTCATCGCCAGTCTTGAAGGGACCTTCTCCCGGCAGCCGTGTCTTGACCTGTACGCCCACATACCTGCCGTTCTTCATCTTCACTAAGAAGTCTTCGTGGTGTTCGCAGAAGACTTCACGAGCATCGTGATCCTCGACAAGAAGATCCAGGCAGAGAGAGACTCCATACGAGGCCTGATAGCGCAGACGCCGCTGCATATCATCGCCGGGGTCCGTCTGAGAGAGGACTTGTTCGACAGTGGACATCAGAAGAAAGCCATAGTACAGCAATCATACTTTACGGTTGATCCCGAATTCGGGTTATTAACTGAAGAATCAACATTATAAGAAGTGGTGATCAGAACAGTTGCTGGTCGCGTGGCGAATGGCTGGAGGCTGGTGACTAGGGCCGGGGCATCGCAGGAGCAATGCGGCGGCGATCTCCTCTGATTTTCAGCTCGATTCGTTACTATGGATGCCATGGCGAACGGTGTCATCGTTGAGGCGGTTGCGCTGGACACGCAGGTGTTTGTCGCCACGAGTTTCGGCTTTCAGGGGAAGTCTTTTCAGGCGCTCAAGAAACATCTGGCCGAGGGTCGGCTGCGGCTGGTAATGACCGCGATCACTGTCAACGAGGTGAAGGCGCGCATCCGGCAGGCGGTCAGGAAGGAGCTGGTCAAGCAGCGCACCTTCGTCAACGATGCCCAAGTGCTGTTCAACTCTTCCCTGCCCGAGGTGCAGACCGCCATCACCAAACTCGACCCGGAGGTCGTGGCCAAGGACCTTTGCGACCAGTTCGAGGCGTTTCTTCAAGAGACGAAGGCGACCATCCTCGAATGCGACGACTTGAGCGCCGGGGAGGTTCTCGACAATTACTTCGCGGGCGCGGCGCCGTTCGGCGCCGCCGAGAACAAGAAGCACGAGTTTCCGGACGCCTTTGCCATCCAGGCGCTTACCGAGTACGCCGAGCAGAACGGTCTCGCGATGTTCGTGATTTCCGGCGACACGCTCTTCCGGGAGGCCTGCGCAGCTGCGCCGGGACTGGTTCCGAAGAAGACAATTAGCGAGGTGCTCGATCAGGTGGCCTCGGACTACGCCGAGCTTGCGGCTTTCGTGCGTGCCGAGACGATGAAGCGGATCGACGCGATCAAGGCCGAAGTAAAGAAGGACTTCGAAGATCGGTTCTACTGGGTCGAGGATGAAAACGGCGACGCCACGGTCGAGATCACCGCGCTCACACCCGCCGAGGAGCCCGAGATTCTGACCATTGACAAAGAGACCGCCACGTTGCAGTGGAGCATTGCCGCGGACTATCAGGCCGAGCTCTCCTACGATGATTCGGCAACCGCCGTCTACTCCGAAGGAGACCTGATGTATGTGGAACACCGCGAGGAACAGGTCGAGAGGGATGCAGAACTGGTCGTCGAGATCGAGGTCTCCTATGAGCCGATGGACGCTGCGAGTTTTGACATCCTTGGCATCTCTCTAATCGAGCCCTCGGACGGCTTCGGTATCGAGACCCGTAATAACTACGACTGGCCGTACAAGTAGACGCAGCGCGGTTCTTATCGTGAGCCTGCTTCGTGGTATGCCGTCAGGAGATCGGCCGGAAGAATGTTGGGATCCTCGATGAAGAGATCGGCGAATGCCGCACGATCGCCGGTGGGTCTGGCGAGCAACTTCAACACCGCACAGAGCGAGGTTGTTCGCAAAAAGGCGAAATACCATTCCCCGAACACCCTCGCGACATAGATCGGGCCGTTGCTCGCCCGAAGATCCCCATCGGTGAAACCTGGGCGAGAATGGGCGAAGTCGCACATGTTCCTGTAGAGGCGCCGGCTGTAGCCGCCTTGCGATCCCCCTCGTCTCGCATCCCATAACGACTCGTGACCTTTCGATCTCAGGCCCTGATTGAATCCGGCGAGGGAAGCGTCTCTGGAGAGAAGATCGCAGGCCATTCCGAACTTGAACTCCGTCGTGCCCTTCTTCCACTCCGCGTACAGCGGGGTTTTCGTTAGTGCCCCACAGGTCCCGATGCTCATCAGCTCAATGACGTTCCGGAGAGCTGAAAACGCCGTCCGGTAGTAGCCATGCAGCGCGTCGAAGAACGAGGCTTGCATGTCGTCGGTCGCGTCCAGCATAGGAACAAACAGCGCATCTTCGACCTCACCGACCGCCTCGATCCAGCGTCCCCAGAGCCAGTACACCTCGTCGATAAACTTCCCATTGTGATCAGAAGTCCTGATGGCGACGTCATCGGGCAGGTCCACTCATGCCGTGCCAGGCTTTCTCGGAAATCAGGTCGGAAGGCGGTGGATCGGGTTCGTCACTGCCGAGCGCAAAGTCTTCGGGTTCGAGGACGACACGAACTGCCCGGAAATCGCTCTGCGAGAGTTTCTTTGTCACTTTACTGTTTTGCCACTCCAAAGCCCTGTCGTTGAATGAATAATGATAGTCGAAACCCCTTTCGCCCGCGGAGTATCCCCGCAAATCGCCCAGGCTGCTGCCGCCCCTTAAACGTTGCCGCAGCAAAAGGTCCGCACGGGTCCCAAGACGATGTGAGCGTATACTTCTCGTGATTCGTATGGCCACCCCACTTCTCGCCCCGGAGCAGATCGCGCAACTTTCCGAACTCGTTGCGCAGTACATCACCGGAATGCGCGCAAGGTATGCAGCCGCTTCCAAGCCGCTTACGGAAGAACAGAAACGAACGATGGCAGCATACTTTTCGCAGGAATTGCTGGATCAGGCGCGCCTTCTCACTCTCGCTGGCGAGCGTGTTCCGAATCCGGATTTCTATCCGATGCTGGTTGTGATGGGATTTACCAATCTGCCGGACCAATCCGGGATGGCAGCAATCACGTTTTCAGACGTCGTAGTTTCTCATGTCCCCTTTAGCGACGCCCTGCTCTTTCACGAGCTCGCTCACGTCGAGCAGTACAGACAATTGCATTCTTCGCTTTGCCGAACTATATGTCCGTGGATTTCTCACCGGGGGCGGTTACGATCAAATTCCTCTGGAACGCAATGCATACCTACTTGGCGGAGAGTTTGATCGAGATCGGACGCGCGTCTTCCGCGTCGCCGATGTCGTCGCGACTTGGATTAGGGAAGCGCGCTTCTGACACATAATCGCCAGCGTAAAATTCTCCCATGCGAGTGAGTATCTACGCGGGCCTCGTCATAAGCCCCATCAGCTTCCCGGATGAGCTTAAGGTCCTTATCTTTCCCCTCAACCGTAAAACCAACCGGCCGCTTGGCGGAAACTTCCCTATGATTGAGCATCACACTCTGGAATGGGTGCGAAATCAATATCCGCTAAACAAGGAAGATGCGCGCGGATTGAGCTTCGGCGAACGCATCAACGTGTTCACTGGATATCTGGTCGCTGAGTTTCGAGCCAATGTCGTTTTCCCCGAAGGCACCATTATGGAACGATTGGATTGAACAGGGACCAAGAATGCCTCCGGTCTCGCCGAATATTGGGTCAACATCAATCCCGATGACCCAAAGTGCAGATGGGTAATGATCGGTCCCGATGTCTCAATGTGCAGATTGGGTAATTGGCCGCAAGGCCAGGATTTTTCGAAAGAAGAAAAGCTGCGTACCAGGCTTTTGTTGAAAAAACCGGGGTGGCAGAGGTGCTACCGGGATCGTGAAGGGATTTGGAAAAGAAGAAGAAACTGCGTACCAGGCTGTGTCTCAATTCTCGTAGGCAAGCATTCTCAGATTCTGCAGACGATTCCCCATTGCCACCGTGCTCACCTGGAATTTCTTGGCCAAGATTTCGATCGCTTCATTGTCATCCAAATCCAGATCCTGCGCCCGGACTTCCTGCTGGACAAGGCCACGGGGCATCAAAAGCGCCGCACCGAGCTTGTTCGCTTCGATCTCATCGCTGTTCATCCCGGTGGATGACTGCTCGTCTCGACGGTACGTGATTTGCTTGTCGATGAACAGTTGAGCTTTGCCGCTTCTCCTTGCATGTAGCAGATAATGCGCAATTTCGTGCGAGATTGTGAAGCGTTGCCGCACTCGGGCATGGGCCGAGTTATACCCGATCGATCCTTCATTCCCTTGCACAACAAGCATCCCCGAAACCTTGTCACCGAGAGCCGTCGCTTCGAGCGTCAGGTTCAGACGCTCGGCTACGTGATGAATTGGAACCGGCACCCGATAGCAATCCGAATCGCGAAGCGTCTTTTCAGCTCTTTCTTCGAGATTTTGCCTGGCCATGCGCCTTCCTCTCGGTATTCGGCGGATTGATTTTCCCTTTGAGCCTCTTGGTCACAAATCCTGTTAACGCTTTGATGATAGCTGGATCGCCGTTCGCCACTTCCTCAATCTGCTCCATCATTTCCTTATCGAGCACAGTCTGGTGTTGCGGCGTGAGCAATTCTTCCGGCGAAGGAATCAGCGAAGTCAATTTGGTTTCAAGCAGTTCCGCAATCTGCCAAAGCACGTGCAGGGGAGTGTGCTGCCGGCCGGCCTCGATATTGACCATCGAGGTTCGGCTGATTCCGAGCCGTTGAGCCAGCGAATCCTGGCTCAGATGCTGGTTCTCTCGCGTTTGACGGATCTTCCGTCCCACCCCACGATAGATCTCGTCAAAGTCCGTCATTAGAACGGAAAGTACAGTTTCAGGCCACTGCAGGTCAACGACAATTGACTTACGTTTGCGTAGTAAACGTGTTTATATCGCACTACATTGACACACAATTTGAATTGGAGCAGTATGGTATGCATTCGGGGCGCCTGCTGCCATCCGGTCCTGAACGCCGCACGAGGCCCGCTTCTCTGGCCACATGAAGTCCGACGCCCCCCTGGTACGCGGCAAGATCCCTTTCGCAAGAACTGAATTGAACCAATCAGCCACGCCGGTTAGGTCGCACACTCCCGGCAAGAAGATATTTCTGCGTAAGGGTGTCAAACTTTGAGCGTTTCTTACAGCTATGAGATGGAGGGGGAAAATTCTGGCTGCTTGCTGACCGATTGCGATCCCCTCAGCTTTGTAAATTTTCAGCCAAAAGGCTGGGTTTGTCCCCACAAGAGGCCTTTGAAAATGCCTTTAGTCAGTGCAGAGATCTGCTGTTCAGACCATTTCATTCTCGTGGTGATCTTTATGGCCGTTATTCCCCCGCTCCGAAAGCTCGAATACCTTCTCGCTGTTGCGCGCGAGCTGCACTTCGGTAAGGCAGCGGAACGACTTCACGTCGACCAATCGCACATCAGCCGAGAGGTGAAAGCACTCGAAAAGGAATTTGAGTTTACCGTCTTCACCCGCGCCAATCACTTCGTAGCCATCACCGAGGAAGCAGGGCCATTCATCATGGACCTCGAACAGGCTCTGGCTCGATTTGTTGCCGAATTCGAAAAGGCGCAGCGATTGGCGCGTCTGAGAGCACGGGACCGCGGACATCGCGAGTGAACTTGTAGCAGATTTCGGGATCGCGAGTTGAGATTTTCCACAGAGAGTAACTCCGACGCGTACTGCACGACTCCGCACGGCTGCGATGCGCTCCATGCTGATGACTTTTTCGCATCAATCGCTGCGAATAAAGCCTTGGACAAGAAATCGAGTTCGCGCGAACCTCTGGGCATGACCTGATCGGATCGAGGTCAATTTCACAGCAACGGAGGTACACGCATGAATATTTCGCCCGCATGGCGGAAGCACTTTCTTGTCATTCAAGACTCGAAAGCGATCTTCCTGCTTCTTCTGCTCGTGCCGGCCGCCGCGCACGCGCAAGCAGCGGGCGGCTCACCCTTCGACACGGGTTTTTCCGCCATGCAGAACCTGTTCACCGGAACGGTCGCCAAGGTTGCCAGCCTGATCGCGATTGTGGTTGGCGGCTATCAGTTCGCACACGGGGAGCCCGGCGCGAAAAAAACTCTCGCCGGTGTGGCTGCGGGCACGGGCATCGCCGTTCTTGCCACCAACGTGCTGACCTGGCTCTGGGGAATCTGATCGACCCGAAGCTACAAGCTCAACCCTTAACCAACTCCTACGCGAGGGGCAACGATGCAGACACACACCAATGGCCGACGCACAAATCGGGTCTACAAGAGCCTGCACAAACCCCTCACGTACCTCGGAGTGGAACGCACGTTGTTCTTCTTCGTCTGTGTCGCTGCTGTCGGCGCCTTCAACCTGTTCAACAGTCTGGTCGCCGGGTTGCTCCTCTTTGCAGGCGGGTTCGCGTTCGGGTGCTGGGTGACCGGAAGTGATCCCGCTCTTCTTCGCATCCTGGCGAAATCGGAGCGATTCAAGACTCGCTACGACGCCGCCAAACGATCTCTTCCTCGCGTGGAGGTCCGCTGATGTTGCGCATCGACAAGGTGATCAAGTCGTGGAAGGAGTCTGCGTCCCTCAATGATCACATCAATCTCTTCGGCCAGTGGAGCGAGACTGCGTTTCTGACCAAGAGCGGCGATCTCGGCATGGTCCTTCGCGTGGTCGGCGTCGATTACGAGAGTCTCGATCATGCGAACCAGGAGTATGCCGTCAAGCGGCTCGAAGCCGCGCTCAAATTGTTTGGCCCCGGCTTCCACGTGTATCAATATCTGTTCAAGTCCAATCGCCCCGAGATTCCCTTCGCCGAATATGATGACCCGGTTGTTCAGACCGAGGTCAATCACCGGCGGGAGTTCTTCCACGCAAAGCGGGACGACCTTTACCAGATTGACGTTTTCTATTGCGTGCTCCTCCGGTCTGCCCAGGCAAAGACAGGGATCGGACCGGCTCTGTCCCGGTTGGCCGAGAATCCGTCCGGCACACTCCAGGAAGTGAAGGCGCAGTTCTCCAGCGGCGGAATGAAGACATTGCTGCGGTCGCAGATTGAAAGCGACCGAGCGCTTCTCGAACAGCGTGTCGAGGCATTCGTTCGCCAGCTGAGCGATCTTGCTCCGATCGAAGTGCTCAATAGCCAAGGCCAGTTTCTCTTCTTCCGCCGCCTCCTTAACTTTGACGACTGGCGCATAGCCGGAAATCCGAAGGGCAGCCAGTTTCTCGATTTCCAGGTCTCGAACTCCGACATCGAAGCCGAGCGCAACCATCTGCGCGTGGGCGATCACTACGTCCGTGTTCTGACAATGAAGGAGGCCATCGCTGAAACCCGGCCCCTGGTACTTAATGCGCTCCTGAAGATTCCGGGCAATTTCTATGTCGTCACCGAATGGACACAGCTTCCCGGGGACAAGGCACGCAAGGAAGTGAACAAGCGCCGCCGTCACTTCAACGTTTCGAAGACGGGGTTCATCTCGCAGTTGGGTAACGATCCGATGAAGACGAATCCTCGCGATGTGCTCGTGGATGAATCGAAGCAGGCGGACATCGAGAACCTGGGCGACTGCCTGCGCGCTTTGGGCGATGGCCAGTCTCTGGGCGAGTTGTCTCTAACCATCGTCGTCTACAGTCTCGATCAAAGCGAAGTGAATCGGCTCGTCGGCGAGTTTGCGGGTGTGTTCACCAATGCCGATGGAAGTCTCTACGTCGAAACCTATAACCAGCTGAACGCCTACTTCGGGACGGTTCCTGGTAATTACGTAATGAATCTGCGCCGCCTGCTGCTGCTCAACAGCAACTATGCAGACCTGTCATTTCTCTTCACGATTCTGCCCGGTGAGACATGGAATCAGCATCTGCATGGGGAATATCTGGCGGTACTCGAAACAGACAACCGCACCCCGTATTACCTGAACCTGCACATCGGCGATGTTGCCCATACGCTGATCCTGGGCATGACGGGAAGTGGCAAATCGTACCTCTGCAATTTCCTGCTGCAGAATGCGCAAAAATATCGGCCATTCACCTTCGTCTTTGACATCGGCGGCAGCTTCCAATCACTGACGTCGATATTTGGCGGGAGTTACCTGAACGTCGGCCGTGAATCGCGCGATTTCACGATCAATCCCTTCTCGCTTCCGCGAACGGAAGAGAATATGCAGTTTCTCTTCGTGTTCTTCAGGACCTTGATTGAAGGCAACGACACGCGGTATAGGCTCGACTTCCGGGAAGAGCGGCAGCTTTGGGATGGGATTGAGCGCGTCTATGTTCTCGAACCCGAACAACGTACCGTGTCGAACTTCGCCAACATTATCGGCGAGCTGAAAGATCGGTTGCACAGGTGGACTCGCGCTGGCCAGTACGGGTTCCTGTTCGACAACTCTGAAGACACCCTCTCGTTCAGCCGTTTCCAGACCTTCAATTTCGCCGGCTGGGGCGATGCGCCGCAAATTCTTGAGCCGCTGCTTTTCTATGTTCTGCACCGGGCGAGCAATGAGATCACCGACGCTTCGAAACTCGGCACATTCAAAATGTTCCTCCTCGATGAGGCCTGGTTGTTCATCCGCAACGAGACGATTCGCAATTACGTTGTCCAGGCTCAGAAGACCTGGCGTAAGCACAATGCAGCGATGATCCTGGCGACCCAGTCCCTCAAGGAACTTGAGGAGTCGGGAATGCTGCACATCGTCTCTGAGAGCTGCCCGACGAAGATCTTCCTCGCCAACCCCGAAATGGATCGCGAATTGTATCGGGAAGCGTTCCACCTGAACGACACAGAGCTCGAGCTGATCGCGGGCCTGGTCCCTCCGGGCCAAATGCTCATCCGCAAGGCACAAAGTTCGAAGAAAGTGCAGTTGAATGTCGATTCGGTTTCCCATTGGATGGCGACCAACAATGCCCGTGACAACCTGACCAAACGTGAGTACTTCGCGCGGTTTGGTATTCCCGAAGGCCTGCGTCACCTCGCCAAGGATTATCCCTTCCGGCCTCGCACGACCACCGGCATCGTCAACCTCAATCTCGAAGGAGCAGCTGTATGAATCGTTCACTCCCTCTCTCGACCGCGCTGATGATCGCCCTGGCTTCATCGCCAACCATCGCGCAGGACCCGGCGGCTCGGACCGTCCAGGTTCACTCCCAGGACATCGTTCCCATTCACGCCAAGCTCAAGTACACGACGTTGATTGAAGTGCCGGCCTCGGAAAAGATCATGGAGGCCGCCACAGGCGACAAGGAGTTCTGGGTAGTTGATGTCGTGGGCAACTTCTGCTTTGTCCACCCAGCAAAGGCAGGCATTGCGTCAAATCTCAACCTCATTACGGACAAAGGCAATATCTACAGCTTCACGCTGCAGGACGTGTCGGACACGTCTGTAACGCCCGATCTGAAGGTGCTGGTCGAGCCAGCCGATCGCTCCGCCTTTGTCGCCTCATCGGGTCCGGCTCAGTTTGTGCCGGCGGCGGAATTGCAGCAATCGCGAGAGCAGCTCGCTCAAATCCAGGCGCACGTCTCGCAAGCCGTGGACGAATACAAGAGCGCTTATCTTCTCGCGCTGAAGTTCGATTACTCGTTCCACCTGAATGAAGCGCCGTTTGACGTGGAGTCGATCTTCCACGACGACAAGTTCACGTACATCAAGACCACGGCTCCAGAGAAGTTCAGCGTGCACGAGATGAAGGATGGTAAGCCGAACCTGGTCAACTACGACCTTCGCGATGGCACGTATGTGATCCCGAAGGTCATGGACTCTGGATACCTGCAACTCGGCAACAAGCGCATGGAATTCACACGCAAAGGGTAGCGCAATGGCAGAGCAGACGATTCAACCCGAACAAGTGGCCGTGCCTGATCCTGCGTTGCATCAGGCCAAGACAGAGCCCAAAGGCGTGATCCGGAAAAACCTCAAGATGTGGATTTTCCTTGGAGCCTGCGCGGTTGTCGTGGCTGCCGCGGTGGTCAGTAACTACACGAAGAAGACCTCGGCTCATTCCAGGCCATCGCAGCACGAGCCTCCGCAGCCAACGCTTCAGGACAACACCGACAACAACGTCCGGGACTTGACGAACCAGCTCGCTGCCGAGCGGCAGAAGGAAGCAGAGGCCGCGGCCTCTCAAGCACCTCAGGTGCACGATTCCGCATTGCTGGGTGGTACGCCTGCACAGCAAGCGATCGCAGCGGGTCTCAGTCCGGCAGGGCAAGCTACGCCGTGCGCGCCCGGTGAGCCCTGCCAGCAACAAGGAGTCTATGTACAACCGCAGACTTCCCCGGAACAACAACAAGCACAGCAACTGGCGGCCAGGGAACGGGAACTGGCTTATAACGCACGATTTGCATCGAATCTTGTTTATACGCAGGCGAACGCTCCTCAGGCTGCACCCGGTCCTGATGCGAATCCGCATTCGGATGGCACGATCCAAGCGGCTTCGAGCCAAACGTCTGACCCGCCGGCGACGAACATGATCCCTGCTCAACCGGGGGCGGGAAAGCAGAACGCTCCGAGCGGAGATCCCGCGACTAAGGGTAACGCGGAGGTCAATATCGATTCGGCGGTTGGGCAGCCGTATGTGATTTATGAGGGCCTCACGATGGACACGATATTGATGAACCGGCTTGATGGTGACGCACCGGGTCCAGTGAAGGTGATGGTTTCAAGCCCCATTTATTCACACGATCGCCAGCATGTGCTCATTCCGGATGGAACGATCGTGCTCGGGGAGGCCCGGAAGATCGGGGCAAGTGGCTTCGGCCAGCAGCGGCGGATGGCAGTCGTCTTCCATCGCATGATTATGCCCGATGGATACTCGGTCGATCTCGATCAGTTTCACGGTCTCGATCAGATCGGCGAGGAAGGCCTGAAAGACAAGGTGAACAACCACTATTTCGAGATCTTCGGAACCTCTATTGCCTTGGGTGTGATCGCCGGCGCCAGTCAGATCGAAGCCGGCGGCGGAACGATCACGACGAGTGGTTCGCAGGCATTCACGACCGGCGCCGCTTCAAGCGTTTCGCAGTCAGCGACCACCGTGCTCGATCGGTTTATTCAGATCTCTCCGACGATCACAATTCGGGAGGGCCATCGCGTCAAAGTTTACTTCGTGCAGGACATGCTTTTACCTGCATACGACAATCACACGATTCCGCAGAGTTTTTGAGGGCATCATGATGCGCCGAAGCAAATGGCCAATGATTTTTGCCGCCACACTTCTCCTGAGTCAGACTAGCTGTAAGAGTCACCAGGGAAGAGTCGATTACTTGCAAAAGGAATACGACCGGCTTGGAAAGCAATTTCAAAGCGATTGCAATCAGGAATTGCTGAAGGTGCCACCGACGCTCAGTCCGAAATGTCAGGACGAGAACAAGCAGGTACAAGATGCCTGGAGTCGACTTCAGGCAGAACGCGCAAAACAGTAAGAATCACAAGGAGACAATATGGCTCGCAACGCACTTGTTGCGGCGATGGTTATCGCCGCGATAGTACCACTCGCTCGCGCTCAATTTGGGTCCGGCATTGTGTTTGACCCAACGCAATCCGGGCACGCGATCCAGCAGATCACGCAAGGAAACCAGTTGTACACCACAACAGTCGCCACGACCAGGAACGTCATCGCTGCCTACAACCTGGCTCAACGGATGGCTTCCCTGCCTCAGACGCTGTACAGCTCCTACAGCAATCTCGGTCGTCAGGAATGGATCATTCTGACCCGGCCTGCCAACACCTATGGCAACTCATTGCCCTGGTTCAATGCCGCCACCACCGGCTACGGAGCCTCGGTAGCAAACCAGACCTCGAGTCTGCCCCACACGGGGCAGATTGCCGGCTATTCCTCACTCAGTCCGCAGGGACAACAGGCTGTCTCCGCGCAAGGAGCAACTGTTGATCTCTCGGACGCGGTGAATGCGAGCAACCTGCAGACGGTCGGAACGATTCGCGCCAACGCAGCGCAGCGTGAAGCAGATATCAGCCAGCTCGAAGCCGCGACGCATTCAACCGATCCGGCTCAGCACACGGAAATGGCAACATTGCAGCGCATCAATCAGGCTCTCCTGATCGAATTGCGTAGCCAACAGGAAACCAACCAGATCCTGCAGGGTCAGGCGTTGCAACAGATCGTCGGGCAGAAGGTGCAACAAGACAATTTGAAAGCGCTTTTTCAAACGGGAAACGGCTACCAACAGAACTTCAACTACATTGCCCCTCAGCAATCGAGCGCAGGAACGCAGTGGGCATTTCACTACTAAGTGAAGTGGAGGTCAGGGATGGATTTTCTGATTTTGATCAAAAACGGCTGTGACAACCTGACGGCAACGGTGTCGCCCTCTATCGACTCGCTGGGCTTGCGGATGGTTATCGCGCTTGCGACCATCATGCTCGTCTGGTTTGGGGTGCAGGAGGCTCTCGCATCCGCTCAAGGTGGGCCGGGATTCAGCTTACCGAAGTTCATCAGCTTCTTCGTGCTGATCACGTTTGCCTACTCGTTCGTGAAGTTCTACGACACTTCGATCCCGGGCATTGGGTATTCCCTCGAAGGATTCATCAGCAGCGGAACAAGCAGCCTAGTGGATTACATCGGCACTGACTCATCTCAGGAAATTCAAAATACGATCCACACAGCGCTTGGAAAGATTGGGAGTCTTTCTCCCACCCTGACCGAGCCTTATCAGCTCATTTGCACTTATACGGTTCAAATTGTGCTGACCATTCTTGCCGGACTAATCGGCGTAATCATCGCCTACGGCGCAATTGGGGCAACAGTCATCGGTATTCTCGGTCCGGTGTTCATACCTTGGATGGTGTTCGAAAAGACAGACTTTCTCTTCTGGGGTTGGCTTAAGGCGTTCGTCGGATTTGAATTCTACAAGGTGGTCGCCGCAGCAACCATGAGCGTGATGAGCCACCTAATGATTAGCTATCTCACAAGCGGAGCCACCTTCGTTGACGATCCGCGGAGACTCGTTGCTGTGATGCCAGGTCTTCTGATGCTTTGTTTTG
>Ga0210408_10003475_pt1 | contig 14543 bp, 12 predicted proteins | sample IncBWH4MmetaG_FD_155471 | JGI IMG/M metagenome (GOLD analysis project Ga0210408, IMG submission 155471) | Forest soil microbial communities from Barre Woods Harvard Forest LTER site, Petersham, Massachusetts, United States - Inc-BW-H-4-M | ecosystem: Environmental > Terrestrial > Soil >...
TTCTTTGAAGTAACCACCAACTGGAGAGCCGGGTGCCAGAAATTCGCCTGCCCGGTTCGGAGGGAGGGGCGACCTGAGTCGTCGTCCCTACCCCTATCGGCGCCGGCGAAGTGGTTCGGTCCTATCACTCCTACCGTGTATACCAACGATTCAACTCTAACAGAAGCAAAGGCCTTCGTATCGGTTCCTTTTTAGAACGCTTCTTGGACAGGAGTGAGAAAAAGCAGATACCTGCAAAGGCCTGTTTACTGGCAAAACGCCGCACGTTTTTCGACGGTGCCGCGGGAAATTTCCCTCCTACGCCTTCGCGCCGGTTGCGGGCTTCAGCGTCCGGAACACCGCCTTCTCGCCCTCGACTGTCAGAAAGATGGCAAGGCCGATGCCAATCGGCAACAACCAGTCACGGGCGGGGATTGGAGCGGAGTGGAACCACACGTTCAAGAAGGGGACATAGACGAACAAGACCTGCAGCAACACCAGTACGCCAACGGCAGTCCAAACCACGCGGTTCGTAAACAGCAAACCCAGCCGCAAACTTGATTCTCGCAGGAAGCGGCTATTGAACAAGTAAAACACCTGCCCGAGCACCAGAGTGTTCACCGCCATGGTTTGCGCCATTTCGTTCGAATAGCCCCGGTGCTCTTCGAACAGAAACACAGCGATGGTTGTGACACCGATCAGCAGCGAGACGAAGGCAATTCGCCAAAGGGCATATTCCCCCAGAATCGGCGCTCCCGGCCGGCGTGGTGGACGCCGCATCAACCCCGGTTCTGCAGGTTCGTACGCTAGCGCCAGCGACAGGGTTACGGCGGTTACCATGTTGGCCCAGAGGATTTGCACCGGCGACAGCGGCAAGTCCAGCCCTAAAAGGATCGCGACCAAGATCACGAACGACTGGGCGCCGTTGGTTGGCAGGATGAAAAGGATGGCTTTCTGGAGATTGTCGTAGATGGTGCGCCCTTCCTCTATAGCGCGTTCGATCGAGGCAAAATTGTCGTCGGCCAGCACGATCTCGGCAGCCTCTTTCGTCGCCTCAGTACCTTTGATGCCCATCGCCACACCGACGTCAGCGCGCTTAAGCGCCGGCGCGTCATTGACGCCGTCGCCGGTCATGGCCACAACTTCGTTGTTGGCCTGCAACGCCTGGACTAGCCGCAATTTATGTTCAGGGCTAGTGCGTGCGAAGATGTCGCTGTCGGGGACAATCCGGCGCAAGTCCTCGTCCGAGGCGGCTTCGAGTTCGGCACCGGTGACGGCTTTAGGATTTTCGGTAATGCCCATCTCGCGACCGATGGCGGTAGCGGTGCCTGCGTGGTCACCGGTGATCATCTTGACGCGGATACCTGCCTGCTTGCAGGCGGCGATGGCTTCGATGGCCTCGGGCCGGGGAGGATCGATGATCCCGACCAGCCCCATAAACTGCAAATCCTTATCGAGGTCTCCGAGTCTCAGGTCGCTTTTGTCTTCCTTGACCTGCCGAGTGGCGGCAGCAAGGACGCGCAGACCCTGACCGCCAAGTGCGTCGATCTGTTTCTCCCAAAAGGCGAGATCGAGTGGTTCCGTACCACCGGTCTCGGCGCGCTGCTCAGCGCAGCGGCTGAGCAACCGGTCCGGAGCTCCCTTGAGCAGGATCCGCAGGCCATTTCCCGGCACTCGGTCGAGTGTGGCCATAAACTTGTTCTCCGACTCGAAGGGAACGACTGCCAATCTTTGGTAGCCCGCTCTATCGAAGTTCGCCTTTTGGCCTAGAGTGCGGAGCGCGCCTTCGGTGGGTTCCCCGATCACTTTCCATTGGCCGTCCTCTTGGGCGATCTCCGAATCGTTGCAAACGGCCATGACCTCGACCAATGCCTGCAGATCCGGGTACGCTGCAAGCGAAGCCTCCTGGCCGTCCCGCGAGACCCGACCCTCGGGTGCGTAGCCGATGCCCTCAACATCGTATTGTCCAACGCGCGTAACCAGATGGCGGACCGTCATTTCATTACGGGTGAGCGTACCGGTTTTGTCCGAACAAACGACGGTGACGGAGCCCAAGGTCTCTATTGCCGTGAGCTTACGCGTGATTGCATTGCGCTGCACCATCCGCTGCACGCCAATCGCCAGTGTGATTGTCATGATCGCCGGCAAGCCTTCGGGGATGGCGGCGACCGCGAAACCGATGGCCGCCGAAAAAAGCTCGTCGATGCTAGAGCCGTGCACCAGCCAGCCAATCAAAAACATCACCACGGCCATTCCGAGGATCGCAAAGGATAAAGCTTTGCCGAAGGCAGCCATCTGCCTGGTGAGCGGCGTCGCCAGGGTTTCTACCTCCGCCATCATCCGGCTGATCCGGCCCAACTCGGTCCCTGCTCCGGTTGCGGTAACTACTCCTATGCCGGTTCCGGCCGCCACGAGCGTACCGGAGTAGGCCAGGCTGCGTCGGTCGCCGATACCGGCTTTGGCGTCCACGGGTTCTGGTCTCTTGTCCGAGGGCACGGATTCCCCGGTAAGAGCAGACTCTTCGATCCGAAGATTAACCGCCTCGATGAGCCGGACGTCAGCTGGGACACGGTCGCCGGAGCGAAGTCGCACGATGTCGCCTGGCACAAGTTCGGCGGCGTCGAGCTCGACCCATTCGGCCCCCCGCCGCGTACGGGCACGCAATGACAGCATCTTGCGGATGCCTTCTAGAGCTTGTTCAGCCTTGCCTTCCTGGAGGAAGCCCACTATCGCGTTGATCACCGCCACGGCAAGAATCACGCAGGCGTCAACCCAGTGCCCGAGAAAGGCCTTCGCCAGGCCGGCGAAAAGAAGAATATAAATCAAGATGTCGTTGAAGTGCTTGAAGAAGCGCTTTAGCAACCCTTCCTTCGGCGGTGCTGGAAGGCGGTTTGGGCCGACGACTTTGAGCCGCTCTGCCGCCTCGGCGGCAGAGAGACCGTCGCGACGGCTGCGCAACTTGTTCAAGACATCATCCGCCTGCAAGGCGTGAGCGTCGCTGACGCTGGGGGAACTATTCGAAGCGCGGTCAACTGTAGGGTTCGAAGTTTCGCTCATGATCTTTTTAGCTTTCCAAGAAAGCCGTTCACCGCAGCATCACCCCGTTTTTGGTAGTAAACTCAGGACTGCAGGTCAAGCTAGTTAGATGCTATTGCGAAATGTCTGCAAGCGCGTCCCTACGGGACGGCTCTTTTGGGGTGGCGCTGTCCCAGGCACTTCGTGCCAGGCTACGATCGCACCGTCCCTCCGGGACATTTCGCAACAGGCTGGGTCACATCAAAAACGAGCTCGACAAACATCCCGCGGCTAATTACCAATAGTGCTCACACTTCTCCGCTTGGCGCCCGGAGAGTCCTAATGTCGCACGAGTTACATCTAGTGCTTGTTAAAGCTTCGCGAAAGTCTGACTAACTATGCACCAGAAGCGAAAGACTAAAGTCAGCGACGCTCAAAACGATGGGTCCGAACAATCGGATCCTAAACCGAAGCTCAGGCGCAAAGAATACGAAGGGCAAATTGCTAAGTTTCATGCGGAGTTGGTCAAATTACAGTTTTGGGTCAAACATGCTGGTGCACGAATCATCGTTCTCTTCGAAGGCCGAGACGCGGCCGGAAAGGGCGGGGTTATCAAGCGGATCACTGAGCGAGTGAGCCCTCGGGTATTTCGGGTGGTTGCTCTCCCCGCTCCTTCCGAGCGGGAGCGATCACAAATATATTTTCAACGCTATTTCGAACATTTTCCGGCGGCAGGCGAGATCGTTCTTTTTGACCGCAGTTGGTATAACCGAGCGGGGGTCGAGAAAGTAATGGGATTTTGCACGGACGAAGAATACGATCGATTCCTTAAGGTCTGTCCGGCATGGGAGAGGGATATCATCGACGCGGGCGTCACCTTGGTAAAGTATTGGTTCGAAGTAAACATGGACGAGCAGACCCGCAGGTTCTCTGAGCGCATGAATGATCCGCGCAAGACTTGGAAGCTTAGCCCGATGGACCTGGAGTCGCATCGCCGCTGGTATGATTATTCGCGGGCCCGAGACGCGATGTTCGCGGCTACGGACACCAAAGAGTCACCATGGCATGTCGTTAAGGCAGACGACAAGCGGCGAGCTCGATTGAACTGCATTGCGCATTTCCTTGGCTTAATTCCTTACGAAGAGGTCCTTCGCGCAAAGGCGGACCTCCCTCCCAGACAGAAAGCGAAAGGGTACGAGGAGCCGGACTATCCATATCACTTCGTCCCGGAAAAGTATTAAAGGTGACCTTGAGCCGAACAGAAGAGGGACAGGTCAGATAAGAGGGAACTAACTTGTTGTAGCTAGCTTCATCTAAATTCTCGCCTGTCCGGCAACAGCAGAGGTCGAGGACGCGGACGAGGACGATTACGATTGAAGAACTAAAACGAGGTACGAGGAAGAGATTTCGAGGAAAATCTGTACTCGATCACTCGTTTCTCCTTCCTCTCAATCGTTCTAAGGCCCCCAATCGTACTCGTACTCGTCCTCGGATTCTCTGGGTCGGAGCGAAAATATCAAAGATCGAGAACCCCTCAGCCGCCCCTTGCAATCCCTACTTGGCCTCACCGGGGGTGTAAACCGCAAGAGCAGAGGATTAGCACAACAAGTCAACAAGTCAGCGCTTACGGGTTGAAACCCCGGGTTGAGCGCCGTACCCCTCCGGGGCATAAGAACCATCCCAAACCGGCCTTATCTAAGCGTCATTTTGACCTGTCCCTACGCGCAGTCTATAGTGCGGGTTCGAGGTTGATGGAGTACTTTAGCGTAACGTCTCGAATTATTTGAGGATGAGAACTCGCTAGCGGTGCGGTCTGCCGCTGCCGACCGATTATTCAACCCACAAAAAGTAAAGGAGAATACAGTGAGTAAGAGTGCAAGCACAAGCAGCGTTTACCGGGTCACCGAGATCATCGGCACCAGTGAAAGCTCCTGGGAGGATGCCGTTAAACACGCAGTGGAAACCGCATCAAAAACGCTGCGCGACCTGCGTGTCGCGGAAGTGAACAAACTCGATTTAGTGATCGTAGACGGCAAAGTCACCGCATTCCGCGCGCGGGTGAGTCTGTCGTTCAAGTACGAAGGCAAAGACTAGTGTTATGTTCCAAATCATCGAAGTATTTTTAGGTTTTAGCATCGGGATCGCCGTACTGTGGGTCACTATCCTGGCGCTGGTGAAATTCACCCGGCGTGTCATGAGCGGGGAAGAGTGGCAGGACGTGTTAAAAGACTTGTGGAAGAAACCATTAAACGGCGCTCTACCCGCCAATACCAAGAGGTCGGTTTCGGAGGATTCTAGAAGCAACGGACAGGCTCGGAGAAAAAATCTTTGAACACAAACTTATGCGAAATCGGCTTTGTCCTTGATCGCTCTGGCTCCATGAACGCGATGAAAGAGGAGGCCATCGGAGGCATAAACGCTTTCTTGGAATCTCAGCAGAAACTTCCCGGAGAGGCTCGCTTGACCTTGGTGTTGTTTGATCACGAATACATCGTTGCTCATGACGGAGTACCGATTAAGGATGTGCCGCCGCTCGATAACCATAGCTATGTCCCCCGCGGGACCACGGCGCTCTTGGATGCAATTGGTCGCACGATCAACACAATTGGTGAACGGCTCGACAGGACGCCCGAACCAGATCGCCCCGGCAAGGTGATCGTAGCGATTCTGACCGACGGCCTGGAAAACGCTTCGCAGGAGTTTAAGCGCAAAGAGATCTTCAAAATGATCAAGCATCAGCGTGAGGTTTACTCCTGGGAATTCGTCTTTCTGGGCGCCAAGCAGAATGCTATTTCTACCGGGGCTAAGATGGGAATACCAATAGCGAACGCGGTGACTTTTAGTGAAGCACCTGGCGGCGCAGCACGAGCATTCCATGCAGTAAGCTGCGTCGCGGCAGCTTATCGTGCTGGAGAAGCGGATTACGTTCAGCACCTGGTCAAGGCTGGCAAGAAGGAAAAAGCCTGAGACATCAGAGTAAAGGTCAAGACCCGTACGCCGCTAAAGGCCTCCAGCCTTCGCATCAATAGCACAAATCCTTCGGCCTCGGGGAACCGTGGCCGGCGGTCTGGAAAATGAATTGACGGTCGACCACTCTGGAAACTCAGTGGTAAAAACTCTGACCCTCAGCCTTGAGGCGCGGGAATCTCATGGGAGTGAAGCAGACTATACAGAACAAAGGATAATCCACTTTCCAGTCGCCTTTAGGTCGTGACTTTTTCGGGTTCCTGGCTCAGCGTGGTGCGGCCTAGTTCGTAATCGACGGGCTTAAAGCACAACACCTCTCGCTCCCCTGGAATTTGCACCAGCGGCGGTTTGTTTACACGGCACACTGCTTGAACAAACGGGCAGCGGTTGGCGAACTTGCAGGCCGCGTTCTGGTGCTCTTTCAGCTCGATGTCGGGAAGCGCTCGTTCCCATTTTTTGCCGCCTGTGGGTACTGAGTCTAACAGCAGCTCGGTGTAAGGATGTATCGGATTGGTCAGTATGCGGTCTGATTTGCCGTACTCGATTACATTTCCGCGATACATGATTGCGACGTAATCGCTCACATAGTAGGCGGTGGACAAGTCATGCGTGATGTAGATGAAGCTGACGTTGTATTTTTCCTTCAGGCTCAGGAACATATTGACGATGTTCATTCGCAACGATGCGTCGATCATGCTGACGGGTTCATCGGCGACAATCAACTTAGGGCGTGGGATCAGGCCGCGTGCAACGGAGATGCGCTGAAGTTCGCCGCCAGAGAATTGATTAGGATATTTGCCCGCAACCGCATTGATGTCCAGCCCAACCGAGGATAAGGCGTCCGCGATGATGTCTCTGGCTTCCTTCCTGTCCTTTGCGATCTTGAGGTTCAGCGCCGTATCGTACAGGTACGAGTCGACGTACTTGCGCAGACTGAACGTTTCAAACGGGTTCTGGAAGATCGGCTGCACCGTGCGGTAATACGCCAGCGTATCTAGATCGGGGTGGGGGCCAAAAACGCTCTTGCCCTCCAATAGAATGTCACCAGATGTTGGCTCGTGCAGCTTCAAGATAATCTTCGCCAGGGTGGTTTTGCCGCTTCCCGACTCACCCACAATGCTCAAGATGCTGGGCTTGTTCTTGTCGAGCGACAGGTTGACGTGATCGACGGCAAGCAACTCAGTCCCAAACAGGAGGCCGCCTCTCCTGAATACTTTCGTAACGTCCTTGATTTCCAGTAACAGATCGCTCATCCAACGCCTTTCCTGGCTTGCAGCGGCTCACGATGCAGATAACAGGCTACGAAGTGGTCGGGTTCGACCTCTAGCAGCGATGGCATTTCCTCACGACAGATATCCATCACGAACGGACAGCGCGCCGCGAATCGGCAACCCGGCGGCGGATCGGTCAAGCTGGGCGGGCGACCACTGATCCCTTCGCGGTGCTTCTGATCGCCGACGTGCGGTATCGACTGGATGAGCATCTGGGTGTAGGGATGCAGCGGGTTGTTAAACACCGTCTCCGTCGGGCCGATCTCGACGATTTTGCCGTTGTACATAATGGCGATGCGATGCGTGATTTGATAGTGTACGCCAATGTCATGCGACACGATGACCAGGGAATTCTTCATCTGCTCCTGCACCTGTGCCAGCATGAGCAGAATGCCTTTTTGAATCACAACGTCCAGCGCCGTTGTCGGCTCATCGGCCAGGACGATCTGCGGGTGTAGAAATGTGCCAAGCGCCACCAGCACGCGCTGCCTCATGCCGCCGCTAAGCTGATGCGGGTAGGAATTCAGGACCTCGACGGGTAATTCCAGTTCCCGGAGATAGCTGGCGATTCGTTCGTGGATTTCGCGCCTATTGGTGAGATGGTGTTTCCTTGAGATAGCGTCAAAGAATTGCTTCTCGATACGCACCACCGGATTCAGAGCGCTCATCGATCCTTGCGGAATATAGGAGATAAAGCGCCACCAATGCTTGCGAATCTCGCCAGGAGCAAGGGTTACCGTTTTGCCTCTATCGTTTTTCATTTCCGCTTCGATCTTGCCAGCCACGATCTTCAGCGGCGGCTCCAACGAGTCGTACATTGCCCTCAGCAAGGTCGATTTCCCGCAGCCGGATTCCCCCGCGATGCCCAGGATTTCGTTTTCGCGCACATCCAAGGTCACGCCGTCAACCGCTTTGACGACGGCTCGCGGCGTTTGGTAGTAGGCTTTTACGTCGCGTAATCTAAGCACGTTGGCGTCCTCGTCTCTCGGCGGAGAAATCGGCGAAACCTGTCGAGGCCAGGAACAGTGCGATGAACAGCAAAATAATGGCGATCACGGGCGTCCCGATCCACCACCAGCGGTGCGCGAGCAGCGCTTGATATTGCAGCCCCCAATAGATCATCGTGCCGAGCGTGGCCTGTTCGACGCTGGATAGCCCGATGACGGCGAGACCCGACTCCGTGGCAATGGCAACCAGCACCGTATTGACGAAGTTTGCCAGCGACCAGGTCAGAACGTAAGGGAAAATCTCGCGGACGATGATCGACAGCGTGCTGGCTCCCGAAAAGCGTGCCGTGTTGATGAATTCTCGTTCGCGCATACTCAGGGCGATGGACCGCACTTGGCGTGCGGGCCAGGGCCAGTTGAAGACGATCAGCACCAGGCTGATCGTCAGCAGTGACGTTTTGCCGTGAAGCAGTGACGCGACCAGAATCAAAATTGGGAGCGACGGCACGGAGATAAAAACGTCCATCAGCAGCGTCAGGCCCCGGTCAATCGGGCCGCCGACAAAGCCTCCGATCAGCCCGGCCAGCACGCCAATCGTGGTAGCGAAAAACGCCACGACCACGCCGATAAACAGCGAATTCTGCACCGCAAACGTCAACAGCCAGAAGGTGTCCTGGCCCAGACTCGTCGTTCCGAGCAAATGCGCCAGGCTCGGCTGCAAATTGCGCGGCACAGCGTTCCACGAGCGCGGATCGTAGGGCGAGAAGCGCGGCAATATCACGCCGACGATGATGAACAGCAGCAGTAAAATACCGCCTGCCTTTAAGCGTCCGTTGAGCTTAATCAATGATGTATTACCTGTACTCAATGCGTGGATCGAACAACGGGTACAACAGATCGACGACCAGCGCCGCCGTCGCCACCGCGATAATGCCAATCGATATGGTTCCCATAAGCAGGTTGTAATCGGACTGGACGACGGCGGTATAAGTCAGCGTGCCCAGGCCGGGATAGCCAAATAGAATTTCGGTGATCAGCGCGCCGTTGAAGATCGTGCCGATATTCAGCGCCAATTGTGTGATCTGGGGCAAGATAGCGTTGCGCATAATGTAGCGGCCCATGATCGTCGGCTCGCCGACGCCCTTCAACCGGGCGAAAGAGACGTAATCTTCCTCCGCGATTCCTGCGGAGAGCGCTTTCATGCTCAGCACCCACCACCCAAACGCGCCAACGATAATCGACAGCGCTGGCAGCACCGAATTGAAAATCGCGCTGTAAATGAACTCCGGCGAGAGCGACGCACGCTGCACGTTGAAGGACACCGGGAAAATCGGGTTAATGTAAACGAACAGGATGATCAAGATCAGCGCTAGAATGTAATACGGGATCGGATAGAGAAAGATCGCAATGCCTTCCAGCACTTTTGAGTAGATTTTGCCGCTCTGATAGCCAGCCAGCAGCCCGATCAAATTGCCGATGACCCAGGCGATAAGCGTGGAGGTGAGCAGCAAGAATAACGTCCACGGCAGCGACTTCCCAATCAGCGCGTTGACGGGGGTCGGGTAAAAGGCCAGCGATGGGCCAAAGCTGCCGCCAAATACGGCGCGCTTCATAAAATTAAAATACTGTTCGGGCAGCGTGCCTTCGAGGCCGTACAGTTGCATCAGCGTGCTCCGCATGGCCTGCACTTCTTCGGGGCGCATGGTCGATCCGCTGGACATGACGCGGCCCAGCGCTGCCGTCACTGGATCGGAGGGCAAGAAACGCGGCACGAAGAAGATGACTGTCATGCCGATCCAGATGACGAGGAAATAAGTCACCAGGCGAGAAAATAAATAGCGAGCAAAGCGCACAGATCGTCTCAAAATTTCTCGGATCTTACAATACGGCGACGGTCGATAGCTCTAACCTCAGCGGACAGGTGATTATCCAGGCACTGATTTACGCGAATCAGGGCCTGGATACGTGCATTCTAGGAATTGTCTACGTCGTTGCGCACCTCATGGAATGTCACGTAAATTGTCACGAACTCTTGCCGGTTGGCGTGAACTTGGGCGTCATGTACTTGAACAGCGACCACCACCACCACGGCCCTTCGTAGAAGTTGTCGGGGCTGGGGAAGCCGGTCCAGTAGTACGTGTCTGCTGGGACGAACTTCGACGTACCGAACATCGGAATCCACGGCATCTGCGCGACCCATGCCTTCATGAATTCTTGCGTCATCGGCACGATCTTGGGATCGTCGCTGGTCAGCCCGGCCATCTGGTCGAGCAGATCACTGATCGTTTTGTCGCTGAAGCGGCTGGAATTGCCGGGCGCAGGCTGCCCAATCGGGACGACGTATTTGCTGTTCCAGGCCGTGTCCATGTTGAAGTAAACGTCGATCATCACGCCGCAGCCGGGCCAGTACGACCCGGTGTTGTAGTTTCCATTGGCCTCGGCGGTCCAGAATGGACCGGATTCAAGCTGCTGCACGTTGACTGTGACGCCAAACTTACGCCACGAGTCGGCAACCGCGAACGCCAACCGTCCGGACTGGACTTCAAAGTTGGATGGCGCATTGATGGTCACCTCAAGCGGGCTGCCGTCGGGATTTTGCCACTTGCCGCTGGCATCCTGCTTGTAGCCTGCGCTTTTCATCAGCTTGGTGGCTTCGGCAATGTCGTACTTCCACCAACCCACGCCGAACAGGTCGATCTGCGCTTGCGGGTCGGTTGGGATACCAGAAACGCCTTGGTCGATCATCTTCTTGGCGAAATTCGTAGCGAAATCAGCATTGAATGGCTTGTAACCGTCGGGCAGCGCGAAGCTGGTCAGCCAATCGCGTAGCGACTTGCCGTAAGCGTTTTGTAGAATGCTGATGGGCGGCACGGGCAGCGGCGATACGCGCAGCGCGCCTGCAAACGTCGCCTGCGATACGTTCTCGATGTCGGTTGCCAGCGCGAACGCCCAGCGGACTTCGGTCTTGACGAAGGGCGGCTTGCTGTCCAGGAGTTGGATACCGCGCTCGCACGGGTCGTCCATGTCCGCCCACGGGAACGTGTTGAGGAACGTCTTCGCGGATGAGTCTTGGGCGCGCAGGATGTCCCAGCTTTCCGGTGTGATGTCATCGAACAGATCGAGGTTGTGCTGAGTGCCCGCGATAATGCGCTTTTCTTCGGGGCCGTAATAGCGAAACAGGATGTACTGCGGTTTTGGCTCGCCCACGATCATGCCCACATCAGTCTTGGCCCAATCGTCGCGCTTCTGCCACAGGAACCAGTTGCCGTTCGGGTCCGCATCTTTGAGGGTGTAAGGTCCGCTGGTGACGGGCGGGTAGAAGTTAAAAGTGGCCGGGTCGGGCTGCTTCTCAAAGATATGCTTCGGGACCATGCGCATCCCGTTGCCCCACACCGTCACACCTAGCAGAGTCGATAGGCGAGGCTGCGGCTGCTTGGTCTGAAGCTCAAGCGTATACTTGTCAAGTACCTTGAAGCTTTTGACCAGGCCGTTAATGAAGCCGCCAAACGGGAAGGCTTTGGTCTTCATCAGCAGATCGAGATCGTAGGCCAGGTCATCAGAGGTGATTTCGACACCATCGCTCCAGGCCATCCCTTGGCGCAGCGTGATCTTGAAGTCGGTGAAATCGCTGTTAAGCGCTTCGGGCATCTTGGCGGCCAGCGCCGGGAACTGCTTGCCGGTGACGGTGTTCATTTCCCAGAGAGCCGAATACGCCAGTTGATTTAGCCCCTCGTTGAATAGGGTGCTTTGGAGATAAGGGTTCATCTGTGTCGGGTTGTTTACGCGCCCGTCGAGCGCGTCGAGAATTAGCGTCTGCGCGCGGGGCGTGCCGACCTCCGTCATCGTGCCGCCCTGCGCGCAAACCACCGTTCCGCCGAGCAGCAGCCCCTTCATGGCAACTAACGCCAATCTCAGGGTCACTTGCTTAAGCATCGGTGAAAACACTGACGACACTGCCGCGGTAGCGGCTACCTTACCTCCCGTTTTCAGGAGTTCTCTGCGGGTACTTCCTTCTGCCGCATCAGAATGATCTGAGCTACTGTTATCCAACTTAATCTCTGCCATAGTGGGCCTTTGTTTCAAAAGTTACCCCCGGGCGATCCGCCCAATTACCTGTCGACTGGCGCTACCGCATTTAAGCGGCCGCGTAAGCGAAGGCTTCAGCCTTTGCCGGCTACTAGACATGAAGAAAAAAGAGGGCAAAAGGTGGACCTTTAGCTTACGCCTCGCATAGCCAATCGCCGATAAACTGGTGTGCATCGAGTTGACAGCTGCCTTGCTGAGATTCTGGGGGCACGCAATCCAAATGCTGGTTTGCAATCGATTGCAGCATAGGATATGACCGTCTCAGGGTCAAGCGTAGAACCTTATTCGACCCGGAGGACCGGGTATTTTTCACCAAAGGCGCAACGGCGCAATCCGCTGATCGGAGGAGACCAACATCGGTGGATCACGCGTCGACAGCGATCAAGATGGCGACGATGTCGATCAGCGACATCGTTTCGGCTTCATCTTCCCATCCGTTCCTTGTAGCTTGCGGGTGCCAACAAGAGGCGGTTCACCGCAACACATTCTGGCAGATCCGGCTACCCACTTGGCGGTTTATCCTGTTCCGGCTTCGTTTCCGGTGGCGCGACTGGTTTAATCTCGCCGACCAACTGCCCCCATTGCGCCTGCTCGCCGCCCAGAATTTGCTCCACTTGCTGGACATGTGCGATGACTGCGGCCGCGAAAACCTCATCATCCACCGCCACCATCGGGTCGGGCGAATCAGCATCTGCGCGGAGCAGCGCGTTTGCCGTGTCGCCGTAGAGTTTCGCCTGGCGCTCGAACGCATAGAGCCCGTTATACGCCGCAAGGGCAGTCGAGAAGGCGGGAAACGCCACCGCCAAAATCGACCACAGCACATGAAGTCAACCGATGTTCGCTGCCGCCAGAGCGGAGACGCCGGCGGTCAATACGAAGTCGAAAACGGCCTGGTCAGGAATTATGCGGTGGCCCCGGGCAAAGCCTATTTCGCAACAGGCTTTAGCTAGTAACTATCTATATCTCCGCCGCAATCGAGACGCCGAGCATCTCTGCGATCGATTAATCCAACTTAATCCCGATAAGCCAATCTTTAAGCTTCAAAAAGCTGCTGCAGAGTTTTTCACAACGGCAGTTGGTGTGGTTAATAATATCAAAATCGCAACCCGCGTTGCGATTCAAACATTCCCGCAAATGAATTTGCACTACGTCCCTTAGTTTCACTTGAGCCCGACGATCAGAGGGCGGCTTGGTCGGAGGCTTGAATTCCGGATTTGGTTAGTCATCACAAATGGTTGATGAGGAACCAAACGCCATAGCCGCTACCTATGAACAGCAACAAAAAAGTTATGAGTCGCACACTGGTGATCATAGCACTAAGCCCCGGTCGATCGGGCGAGTAGACCACCAGTTTCCAGACCAGCCATTGCAACAAATATTCCACTCGGTCCCAAACGCGCGAGTCTGGTCTTAGCGGTTTAGGCTTGAGGTTGGGGTCTGTCATGCGTTTACCTGCTTGGAGGATAGCAAACTTCTTTGCCTCGAACGATAAAAACTTTTCTGTTACGCCGGCTCGAGGCCTTGCCCGGCGTGATCTGGCGGTGGGTGGGCCCGCGGGCGCCGGCCCCGATCCTGCCAAGCACGCCAAAATGGAGAAACACGACGAAAGCGGCTGCAATGGCGCCGGCGGTCCTTTTCGTGCCTTGCCGCTTTCATCTGAGATCGGATGTGATGCTTGGGCAACGGGTCAAATTCCGGGACGCTAATCTCTGGGGAGCGGATTCGTGTCTTTGATGCACTCAGACGTCATCTTCGCAACCGTGCAGGGGTCGTTGCGTGGGGTGCGATCCAAGGCCCATCGTCGATCAAAACGCTTGGCGAGGGGATCGTTTGGCATGGCGCTACAGGATGGTGCGATGACAAAGAGGGGCTGCCACGCAAAGAAAACAGCAATTGGGGCAACGATTGCGGCAACTGGGGGGAAAACAAGCCCGCTGCTGAAATGTTGGGCGATTGTCGCTAAGCCGCGATCAACGTGGCCTGGAACGGATATGACTATGACAGCGACAGACACTCTGAAACATCATATAAAAACAGGCTGAGAAAAGGTTGGCAAAGCCTCATCATAGTAGATGATATACCATCATCACAAACGATTATGTATCAGGGCGCAAAAACTCGTATCCGCCAATTGTAAAACCGAGCAAGCAAATGAATGAAATCAACTACCTATCGGGCGAATTCGCGGATGACTTCTTACGCGGACAAGCTGACCAAGCCGATGCGGTCAAATCTCTTAAAGAGCAGTATGCCGGTCGACTGAAGCTAAGGGCGCACG
>Ga0210408_10003476_pt1 | contig 14542 bp, 6 predicted proteins | sample IncBWH4MmetaG_FD_155471 | JGI IMG/M metagenome (GOLD analysis project Ga0210408, IMG submission 155471) | Forest soil microbial communities from Barre Woods Harvard Forest LTER site, Petersham, Massachusetts, United States - Inc-BW-H-4-M | ecosystem: Environmental > Terrestrial > Soil >...
CTCCTCCAAATCGTCCTATCCGGCCGGCGCCGTGGCGCTCTTCCGGCGCGTGCCCGAAGGCGGCGCGAAATGGAGCTGGAAGCCGATTGCAAACGGCGCCGAAGCGGGCGAAGCCGAACCGCTGACGGTCCCGTTGCAGGGGACGAGCGCACGCGCGCCGTTCACCGTCGCCGGCACGGGTGAGCCGCCGACGGTCATAGCCCAACTGCTGAGCGTCACCGGCGAAGGCGTCTGGATCGATGGACAGCGCGCCGATGTGCACACACCCACACCCGCCTCGACGACCCTCTTCTTCCAGCCCGAAGGCGCCACGGGCGGTCAGGTGCAGGCGAGCTGGTGCCTGCTTCCCGCCGGTGCGGAAGGAGCACTCTCCTGCCAGCATGAACTGCCCGAAGCCATCCCCGCCGGCTTCTCGCGCAGCATCGCCTGGAGCGCATCGGAAACGGGCCAGCGGTTCGGCGAACGCGTGATCACAGGGCTTGCCGAAGGCGTGAGCCTGCGCCTCGACGGCGAAACCTTCACGCGCGTGCTCGCACTCGGCGCAGGCTCGAACGCGAACCTCTTCCCAGGGGCGCAGCACGGCGCGGCGTTCACAAGTTCGCGCGAGGGCTGGCTCGGAGCAGGCGGTATGCCCGTGCACCTGACACTCGAACCCGTGCCCAGCCGTCTTGCGCCGTGGCCCGTGCCGTTTCGCCATGCCCTGCTCGCGATCGCGCCCCAGCCCGGCGCGCCCGTCGGCGCGTCCTCCAGCGAAGCCCTCGCCGTGGGCGACTACGGCGCGGTGGCGCGCTTTAGGCCGGGCGAGGGCTGGCTGCCCGAAAGCCTGTTCGGACCGGGCGGGCGCGTCGAGTATCCGCGCATACGCGCGGTCGCGTGGCCGGCGCCCAGCCGCGCCTTTGCCGTCGGCGATGACGGTCCGAATGACCGGACCCAGGCGCCGGTCATGTGGCTGTGGCGGGCGGAGTCCGGGCTATGGGAACCCGATCCCGCCACTCCGCTGAACTTCCGCGGCAACCTGCTCGGCATCGCCTTTGACCCAAATGACCCGGCCCGAGGGTACGCGGTGGGGTCGGGCAGGATCGCGGGCGCCGGCGGCGTGCTGCTGCGCTACGGCAAGACCTGGACGCAGGAAACCGCGCTGCCCCCGCAAATCCAGGGCGCGAGCTTCATCGGAGTCGCGTTCGCCGGCTCGGAGGCGATCGTCGCCTACCGTCAACGGCCGAGCATCAGCGAAAATCGCGCGGCCGGCGGCCTGCTCGTCAACGACGGCTCCGGCTGGCGGGTCGACGAAGGCGCCGCTGCGGCGATGGCGACGGGGGTGCCGGTCGCGGTCGCTGGGCTGCCCGACGGAGGCGCCGCGTTCGCGACCGTCGGCGGGCCGGACGGGCCGCGCGTGTACGAGCGCGAATCGGCCGGCTCGCCCTGGCAGCCCTCGGCCACGCCGCTGCCGGGATCCACCGCCGGCAAGCTGTCGCTCTTTCGCGAAGGAGGAGGGTTGCGGGCGATCGTCTCCGCCGGCGCGGTCAGCAACGAAAGCGAACCCCCGGCGCCGGCGCCCGGATTTCCGCCGAGCTTCCTCGAACCTTTCCCGCCGGTGGCCGGCGGCCCGGAAAGCGGCGGCGTGCTGCGCCAGACCGCGACCGGCTGGAGCGACGAGGGTCACGAACTGAACCCGGCAAGCGAACCGCAGGGGAGCTACACCTTTCACGACCTGCCCTACAGGCCCGATCCGATCCTCGCGGTACTGGTCGATCCGAGCGGCGCCCAGGGCTGGGCGGTCGGCGGAAGCGTCAGCTCCAACGAACGACTGGAGACGGGTGACGTCGAGCGCTACCCCGCCGACGGATCGGCGCCGCTGGGCACAGGCGCCTCGCAGGTGCCGCTCCTCTCCGCAGACGCGACGTTTGCGATCGGGGGCGGGGCGCAGTGCGCTGCGCCGTGTGCGGACCGCGCGCAGGCGGCGATCGGCCCCGACGTGTGGCTTTCGACGGCGCTCGCTCGCGCGGGGCGGATTGGCGCCCAGGCGTTCCTGTATACAGGCCCGCGGGTAAGCACCGCTGAAACCGACGGTCCGAAAACGCAGCCGATTCCCTTCCCGCACGAGCTCGCCCGCTACGCGCAGATCCTCGGATCCAGCCCGATCTCCGTCTTCGCGGCTGTGTCTCCGTATGAGCTGAACGCACGACCGGAACGCAACGGCACCGAGGCCACGTTCGAGTCGACGTTCGCCGGTTTCCCGCAGGCTGCCCTGTCGGCAGGCGACGTGGCGGAACAGGTGGCGGAATCGGGCTGCCACGAAGGGGTCGGCTGCCAGACCGCCTACTACGCGTTCGACTCCGCGGGACCGGGCGGCACGGTGCGGGTGATCGTGCTGGATGACAGCTCTGACGTGGACCCCGTGCAGCTTGGATGGCTCGAAGGTCAGCTTCAGGGCGCCAGGACGAGCGCGATTCCGGCGATTGTTCTGGGGGACGCCGACCTGAATGCACAGATCGCCACCGGGGACGTGCAGGCTGGGAACGTCGCCCGCGCGCTCGTCCTCGACGGTGCTTCGGCCTACTTCTATGACTCGCCCGAAGAAAACGTCACGAAGTCGCTGCAGGCGGGCGGTGAATCCATCTCCGCTTTCGGCTCGGGCACGCTCGGCTACGTGAACGTGAACGACGAGCGCTTCGGTGACTTCCACGGCGCGAGCGGCTTCCTGCTCGGACAGGTCGACGTCTCGGCGCGCAACCCTGTGAGCAACCGCGCCCCGGTTACCGTGCGGTTGATTCCCAACATCGGCGAGCTGGCGCTCGAAGCCAAAGACGGGATCCTGCTGCGCCGCAGCAACCCGGCGCTGTTCGCCGGGCTCGCGCGCCGCCCGCGCGCGGGCGCCCGCGCCGTGATCGGCAGCCAGCAGACCGAAGTGGACCCCTATATTCCCATCCCTGAGAACTGTGTCGGCGCGGCGTGCGCGAGCGCCATCTTCCCCGAATACACGTTCAGCTCCTCGCGCCCGGACATCGGTGACTTCGTCGAGCCCAACCTGGCATCTCCCAACTCCCACGCGGTGCTGCAGGGGCCTGACGGCAAACCGATCCCCGATCCCGCCTCCGGGCTGTTCTGCGCCTACAACCCGGGCACGACAATCGTGACGATCAGCGCGGGCGGTCTCTCCTCCTCGCTGCCGGTGACCGTTCAGGCCGGCAGCGTGCGCCAGCCGTGCGGCACTGTGCCGCTGAAAAACCTGTCCGCCGCGCGCCAGACCGCCTCCGCTCCCATGCCCCCGCCCGCTCCCGCCCCCGCGCCGGCCGGACCCGCGCCGTCCTCGTCTCCGCCGCCCGTGCCCCTTCCCCCTGCGCCGATCGCCGCGCCCGTCCCGCCGAGCCGGCCGACGCCTGCGCATCCGACGACGTTCTTCGTGCCGCTGCCCCCTCCCACGCCCGTGCTTGCGTTCCTGCCGCCGCCCCCGCCGACTCCTGCTCGCCCCACTCCCCCGAGCGGGACCTCGGCGGTGACCTCGCCGGTCGAGGTCGCCGAACACGAAGAGGAAGACGAGGAGGCGACCGAGTCGGTCTCCAACCAGGCGGTCACCTACCACCCCACCGAACACGAGCTATCGCCCGCCTACGTCCTTGGGATCGTGCTGCTCGCCGCGTTCGCGGGCGCCTCACTCTGCGGGCGTCCTCGTCGCGGTCGGCGCGAGCTGCGCGTCGCCCCGGCGACCATCTCCACCATCCGCGGCCAGCGGCGCATGTCTTCGGACAGTCGCCGTCCTCGCCGTTGAGACGCTCTATGCAGCGGCGATCGGTTCAAGCGGCGATCGGTTCACAACCTGGCAACACGCTCATGGCGGCAATTGGCGACGCTGCGGTAGGTCCGAGCACAACGATGGTCCAGCGCGCAAACGCCATCCGCTTTCTGTCGCTCGCACTTGCGGGAGTCCTCATGCTGCTCGCCGCGCTCACCGTCACGGCCCGCGCCGAATACGGCGGCCTTGGCAGCCTCGCCCCGTTCACGCCCGGTCGTAATGGAGGGCACCTGGAAGTCAATCCACGGTCCCATCATGCGTTCGGCGTCGCCCCCGACGGCAGCTCTTATATCGCCGAATCGATCGAAATTGCAGGAAAGCCCTATTTTCGGATCCAGAAGCTGACTTCCAAAGGCGAATACCTGGCTGAAGCTCGAGTCAAGCTGTCCGGTCAGCCACACCAGCTGGAGGGGGTTGCGGTCGACGCGGCCACGCAGCGGATTTACCTGCTCGTGGTGGGCGAACGCAATGGGGAAGTGGAACAGCCCGTGTTCGACCCCGAAGCTCCCGTGGCGAGCGAACTCTACGCGTTCTCGACCCAAGCCAAAGCGGGCACGCTGGAACCGGCTGCCGGGACGACGGCCGGTCTCCTGGCAGGGGAGAAAACTCTCGACTCGCTCTCCGAAGAAGCGGGCGTGCCGCTGCTTCACCCACACGGGATCGCCGTGGATCCCACCACCCACGACGTGCTGATCCTTGGTCAGCAGGATGTATCGACGAAAAAGGGCCTGGGAGAAGAAGCCCTGCGTGCCGCCGCCCAGCGCGTACACACCGAAGGCGCCGGCGCGGGCAAGCTCGGGCCGCGCTACGTCGATCAGGAGAACTGCCTCGATGAAGGCGCGACGATCGCAGCGGAACCGGCCTGCGCGGACGGCTTCGGTCAGTCGTCTTCGCCGTTCGTCTCGCCGGGTGGCCGGTTGTACGGCGAGCGTTCGAGGGAACTCTGGGAAATACCCGTCGCGGAAGGGGTCTCTGAATCGTACGAACCTGGATCTGACCCACATGTGTACGAAACGAAGCCAAAGCGCCTCTTTACGATGGGACGGGCAGAGGGCATAGAAGGGCAGGAAGGCATCGTCGAACCGGTCTCCGAAGAAGAAGGCGAGGGTGGCGCTCTGGCGTTTACGCCGACCGGTCCCGGCGAAGGCAGGATCTATCTCGATGCGGAAATAACCGCGGAAGAAGGTGGGGGGAACAGGAGCCAGAATCGGGGGGCAGCGGTGCTCGACTACAGCGAAAGCGGTGGAACGCCCAAAGCGAATGAGCTCGGCTGGACCGCAGGCCAGAACGCGACGGGGGAAAACGCAAAGTGCATTCTGCCGCTGGGAAGTGAGCAGATTCTGGTGGGCGCCGACAGCAGCGGACGCCTGCTGCTATTCGACGTGACTGCCGCGGTTCTGACTGAACACAAGCTTGCCACGATAAACGTGATGCAGTTCGGAGAAGGGGGAGAAGGGTGCGGTCACGCCCAGGCGACGCCGCCCGCCGTGGCGATCTCGGGAGAAGCGGTCACCAAAATGCGACTCGACGAAAAGGCCACGCTGTCGTTGAACGTGTTCGAGGCCGACACCGGGCGCGTCGAATGGAGGTTCAAGAACGGCGACAAAGAAGAAGCTGACGAACAACCGGTGGTGGAAAGCTATCCTTTTCCCACGCAGGTGCCGACATTCGAGCATGAATTCAAACATGCCGGCAGCTACGAGATCACAGCGATCGTAGAGCCCGACAATTTCGGTCCAAAGATCGAAGAGCACTCGAACGTCACGGTAGAAGGAGCTGTCATCGGAGCCGAATTCAGCTACACGAGCGCCGCAACCGTCGGCGGGCCTGCGAAGTTCACCGCCAAAGTCACCGACCCGTACAAAGCATCGCCACACGTGAAATACAAATACGTGTGGGAATTCGGCGACGGCACCAAGGCGGAAGGCAGCGGGCCCCGCGAATTCAAAGTGGAACACGTCTACACGGGCGAAGGGCGCTACACGGTCAAGCTCACGGTGACAGACGAAGGAGGGCGGACGGCGGAAGAGACGCACACGGTTCAGGTAAGCCCTCTGAGAATCCCGATAAGCGCCTCGAGCTCAGCTGTTGGCGGCGATAGCAGCGGGGGTACCGGCGGCAGCGGGAAAAGCGTCGGCGGGACGGGGGGTATGACTGGTACGCATGTTCCCAGCGTCACTCTGGCCGGAACGTCCCTGATCGTCAGCAAGTCGGGAGAGGTGACGCTGAAGCTGGTGTGCCCGGCGGGGGAGACGAGCTGCTCTGGCACTGTGATGCTTCGAACCCTGGGAGCGGGCGCGAGCGCGAAGGCACATGCCAAGAAGAAGGTACTCATCCTGGCCGCCGGGTCGTTCACGGTCGTGGGCGGGCGGATGAAGGCTGTCGCGCTGCACCTGTCGGCCAGGGCCCGCGCACTGCTGGCTCATTCGCGTGTGCTGCGGGCGCGGGTGGCGCTGCTGGCGCGCGGTCGCGCCGGTGCGGCACATGTGACGCAGACGGTCGTGACGCTGCGCCTCGCGAGTTCGTCGCACCGGCGCAGACGCTGATCACAGCGATGGCGTGCCCGGGCGAAGCGGACATCGCGCAGGTGCTCGGACCACACAACCGCTCGGACCACGCAACCGCTGGATGCTTCGCCTTCAGGTAGCCGCCCCGCTAGCCGAGATGTGAAGAAGTAGTGAAGGCGGCGGACTCCGGTGCTCGCATTGGTGGCAGCATGTAAACGCTGAGTGAAGTTCATCGCCGCCCGGCCAGCCTTCGCTGGTACTTTTTTCCCACCCCCTCAGTGATTAGATGTAAACAGGCAGTGAAGTTCGGCGCGGGGCACAGGATCGTAACTCCGGCCGAGGGTTGCAGGTGCGAGGGTGCGCTGCGCGGGAAGACTCCCGCTGGTGCGGCCGGGCTGCATCTGGCTGCTGAAAAGTCAACAGGAGGTTGTAAATCAATGAGATTTCTCTCTGGGCGCCGCTTGGTCTCGGCGGGCATAGTCTCGGTGGCCGCAGTGGTCGCCGTGGCCGCGCCGGGCACGGCAAGCGCGTCTGACTTGAGCGAACAGTGTTCGGGTTCCAACATCAAAGGCAACGGCTCGTCGTTCCAGGCACCTATCCTGAAACTGTGGGCGATTGACTTCAACCAGATCGCCGGGGTCCCCAACAAAAACGAACTGGCCTGTGGCGGCACTCAGGGTTCCAAAAATGAACCCAAAGTCGAATACCTGAGCGGAGGAAGCGGCGCCTGCCTGCATGGATGGGGTGCTGAATCGAGTGAACCCGTTAAATATGGTGAATTCGGATTCTGCGGTACAGACGAAGCGCCTAATCCGACACAAAAAGCCGAAATCGAATTGCACAAAACAGGTGGCGCAGAAAAATCGCTCGAGGAGGTCCCTGTCCTACAGGGAGCTGTGGCGGTTCTCGTCCATCTGCCCAAAGGCTGCAAAGCGGAAAGCGAAGTCGAACAGGGTGGCAAAAAAATCAAACTGGGCCGTCTCGTATTCGACGATACATCGATCGAGGGAGTCTATTCCGGCACGATCAGGACGTGGAAGCAGCTCATTGAAAATCAGGGAGCCGGCAAAGACAAGCTGACCTGCAAAATCGCATCCGAAGAAGAAAAGCGGATCGTTCCTGTGGTGCGCCTGGATCACTCGGGTACGACGCACATCTTCAAGTCCTTCCTGCTGCAGATCAACGCCGAACCCAAAAAAATGGAAGCTTATCCCGAAGAAATCGGCGGTAAGAAGACCGGCTGCGGCGCGGCGAAACCAGAAGAAGAAGAGGTCTGGAGTGAAGTGTCTGAAGGCTGCCAAAACCAGCGTTGGCCGGTGGCCGCTGAAGTGCTCCGTGGCGCCGAATCAGGTAACCCGGGCATCATCAAGCAGGTCAACAACACCGAAAGCAGCATCGGCTACGCCGACCTCGCGGTCACGCGGGAACTGCACTTCTTCTCGGCGAAGTGCAACGTTCACCCGGGCGAATGCGGTGGCGAAAACACGAAAGGCACGTCGGAAAAAGTGGGGCTGCAGAGCGTCAAATTCTGGGCCGAGGTCCAGGACAGCGAATCGCCCGAAGCGGCTGGATATGCAGAACCAGCCACCAATGGAGACACGGAACTGCCAGGCAACTCCAACTGTGCCGGCACGGTGTACACGAACGAAGCGGGCAAAAAATTCCCGCCGGCAAACACGCGTGAACCGTGGAACGGCGCCAAGGCGGAACTCATCCAGTCAAAGTACGCCCTCTGTGGGCTGACGTATGACTTGGCGCTCAGGCAGTACAAGTTCTACCCAGGGACGACCAAAGAAGAGGCCACGACCGTGGAGAACTTCTTGCTTTGGGCGCTGAACGGCAAAGCCGAAGGCGGTGGCGTTCTCGAGAAAGGCACCGACTACGAAAAACTGCCGACTGAAATCATCAACAAATCCGCAGCCGGCGTCAAAGAAATCGGGTTCGAAAAAGCATAGGAGCCGCGCCGTCGTGATGCGAATGATCCAGTTCGCACACGCGTAGAACCTGAATGCAGGGAAGCAGGCGACGGGCCGCCCCGGGGATGGGGCGGCCCGTTCGCTTTCTCGCCGGTGCGGGACCACGGTGCGGGACCGGCGCATGGCTCATGGGCGTGGCGCGAGGGGTCGGGCGCGACAGCGGGTCTCCATCTCGTGAGGACGATGACGCTGACGGCCCTGCCGCGGAGCTCGGGCTGTAGCCCCACGGCCATAGCCGTCCGGTACCATCGACCGTGTGACGCCAACCTCCGCAACGATCCCCGGTCCTGGGGGTTAGTGTCTGATGGGAGGGCGAGATCGAGCAGGGGCGCACATGCCAGGTACCCGACTCGTCCGGCCTTGGCGATCGACAGAAAGCGTGGGCTTGCGTTGAGTGGGATGGCTTGTCGGATCAGGGTTCCACATGGCCGCCGTGTGCTGGCTGTGCTCGTCGTCATGCTGGCGGCGGCGGGCACGTGGGCATGGGCTAGGCCGACCGCCCGCATATCGTCGCTGTCGACCGCGACTCTGAGCGCTGCCCGCGCATCGTCGACGCCGACTCTGAGAGTCGACACGCGCCGGCCCGGGAACGAGTTCGCCCCCGGCGCGGTGGGGCTCTCGACGGAGGCCTTGGAATTGAGCAGAGGGAATCTCAACGCCGGGAACTACCGCTTGGTGCGGCTGATGCGGCTGCTGGGCCCCTCGGTGCTGCGCATCGGGGGCAACAGCGTGGACTCCTCGTGGTGGACAAGCAGCGGTGAGCCGCTGCCTGCTTGGGCGACCAGTCTCGTCACTCCGTCCAATCTTGCCGTTCTGCGCGGGCTATTGGCCGCCTCTGGATGGAAGGTGCTGCTCGGAGTCGACCTCGGCCACTTCGAACCGACCCGTGCGGCTGACGAGGCTCGTTATGCGAAGGGGATCCTTGGTAGCAGCCTCCTGGGCGTGGAGATCGGCAACGAGCCCAACAAGTATCGCAACCCAAATACTCATCTTCGTTCGCCGACCTATACCGTCGGCGAATATCTGCGCGAAGTCGAAGCCTACCGTCAGGCGCTGGCAGCGGCAGCGCCTGACGTGCAGGTATACGGACCGGCTCAGACCGTAATGCCTCCGTGGTTGACACAGATGGGTGCCGCCGCGAGCGTATTTACAGAACTCACCCAGCACTACTACCCCACCGGCACATGTCCACGCACGCCGTCCGCTCCAGCGGTACCGCCCCCAACCGTCGCCGGCCTGCTCTCCCCGATGGTGCGCCAGCAGGAGGACGAAGTCCTCCAGACGCTCGCCCTTGCCAGAGGCGTCACGGGCCGTCCGACGCGGATCGGAGAGACCAACGGCGTAGCCTGCAGCAGCATTCCCGCCGTCAGTCGTCAGTTTGCCAGTGCCCTCTGGTCGCTTGACTGGTCGCTGCGTGCCGCCAGCAGCGGCGTGCAGGGCCTGAACTTCCATGGGCATTTCGGTGTGTGCGGGGCACATAACCAGAGCCCGATCTGTGCCGCCGGCAACGAAGCTGCTCGGGTCGGGGATGTCACGGTGCAGCCCGAGTACTACGGTCTGCTCGCCGCGCGCCAGCTGGAGGGTGGCAGATTTGTGCCGACCAGGCTGATCGCTCCCGCCCCGCTGCCGAATCTCACGACGTGGGCCACCCTTGCTCCTGGCGGCACGGTCAGGATCGCGATCGACAATCTTGCCACCACAGGCCCGAGTCAGCCGATACGCATCGCGATTCCCGGCTATGACGTCAGTGCCGTGGAAACGCTGGTCGGTCCATCGGCCGAAGCGGGGGGTGGCATCGTTCTCGGTGGCGCTCCGGTGACCGACGGGGGACGGTGGGGACCCAGATCCGCGAGGCCATCGCGCGGGAACGGCTCTCTGCGCATCCTCGTACGCCCGGCCAGCGCCGTCATCGTCACCCTGCGCCGAAAGCGCCCGGGCAGGCGCTGACGGCGGTCTTGCCGACAGATAGAGTCGCCTACATCTGACGGAAGACCCCATCGCACCCGTACGAGCCCGAGCGGACCAGCCAACCGGTCCATAATGGGCACTCGGTCGCGGATGTTTAACGAGCTTATCGCCGTTGATGTTGAGCATGCAGTTGTCCAAGCCAGCGCGCGATTGTGGTCAGGCTCGCCCTAAGCGGTCTTGCTCCGACCTATCGGAACACTTCAGAGACAAAAGTCTGCTAATGCACGGCGGTGGGCGCATACGGGAGCCGGAGAGGCCAATGGAGAGGCATTGACGCTTGAGAACGGACATTCAGGCGATCGGCGCTTGTCGATCGCAATGATTGGAACCCGAGGCCTGCCCGCGACTGACGGGGGCGTCGAGATGGCCGTGGAAGCGCTCTCACGCGAACTCGCAAGGCGGGGTCATCATGTCACGGTGTACGGTCGCAGGCCGTACTGCGACCCCGACCTGCGCTGGCATGAGGGCATCCATCAGATCCCGGCTCCAGCAGCCAACACCAAGCATCTGGAGGCTATAAGCCATACGGCATTGGCGGCTGGTCATTGTCTTACGACGAGCGACTATGACCTCGTGCATTTCCATGCCATCGGTCCTTCGCTGCTTTCATGGCTGCCCAAGTTGAGGCGCCTGCCCACCGTCGCCACCATCCACGCGTGTGACTGGAAGCGCGAGAAGTGGGGCGTCGTGGCCAAAAGCGTTCTGCGCGTAGGGGTACGTGTCGCGGCAACCGCCCCCGACAAGACGATCGCCGTTTCCTACGTCCTGCGCGACCTGCTGCAGAAGACCTATGGACGCCAGCCTCGGTATATCCCGAATGGGGTCTATCTATCCGCGATGAGCGAGACGCTTCCCATCGACGGTATTGGCGACCGTCCGTTTGTGCTGTTTCTCGGCAGACTCGTGCCGGAGAAGCAGGTTCACGTCCTGATCCGGGCATTTGCGCGCCTTCGAGGAGATTTTCAGCTTGTGATCGCCGGAAGCTCGTCCCATTCCGACGCGTACGTCGATGAGGTGAATCAGCTGGCCGCCGCGGATGATCGCGTCATGATGGTTGGGTCTCGTTATGGGGCGGAGAAGGCATGGCTGCTGCGCAACGCCGCGGTATTCGTACAGCCGTCGACGCTCGAGGGACAGCCGATCGCTCTGCTCGAGGCGCTTGCTTGCGATCGGTTCACGATCGTAAGTGACATACCTGAGAACGTAGCGGTGGTCACGCTGGGAGACGACGAGCCTTTTGGCTTGATATTCAGAGCTGGGGACATTGGCGATCTCGCCCGTAAGCTGGAGCTTGCCCTCTCCCCGGGCTCACGGTTGCTGAGTGATACCCCCAGATGCGGCCAGCTTGTGCAGGACAGGTATGACTGGGCGCGTATAGCCGGGGAAACAGAGGCGGTCTATAGAGAAGCCGTCGCTGCGGGGGACCGGATCACCCACTAAGACGGAGAGGCTTAGGCCATGGATCTATCAATCATCACGACATATCGATGCGACTCGCGTTGTTCGATGTGCTTCATCTGGAAGAACCCTACGCATCCGGACTACGAGATCGATATCCCGACGCTCGAAAAGCTTCCTGGTGGGTTTGATTACATAAACATCACAGGCGGCGAGCCGACGCTACGCAAGGATCTCATCGAGATCTGTCGCACTCTGAGGCCAAAGGCGAACACACTTGAGATCAGTACGAATGGTCTGCATGGGAACGTCCTGGAGCCAATCGTCCGCGAGTTCCCGGACATTAAGATCCGTATCAGCGTTGAGGGATTTGAGGCTACGAACGACCGCATCCGCGGCGAGCGAGATGGCTACAAACGCAAGATGGACACCATGAAACGACTGATCTCCGCCGGCGGACAGGATCTTGGGTTTGCGACGACCTTTCAGGACGAGAACATCGAGGAGGTCGTCGACCTGTACCGGTATGCGCAAAGCATGAAACTCGAGCTCGCGACGTCGGCGCTGCACAACGCGTTTCAGTTCCATAAGAATGACAACTACATATATGATCGCGTGCGGGTCGCGAAGCGGGTCGAGGGACTGATCACGGAGATGCTGAAGTCGTGGAAGGTCAAGAACATGTTCAGGGCCTACATGAACCTTGGACTGATTGCGAAGATCCTCGGCCAGGACCGCCTTCATCCCTGCACGCAGGGGACTGACAGCGTGTTCATCGATCCGTGGGCCGATGCTTGGGCGTGCAACGTGCGCAACGATCTGCGGATGGGGAACCTCCGTGAGCAGACGTGGGAGGAGATATACCATGGCGAGGTCGCAGAGGGGATACGCAAGCAAGTGGGGGCCTGCCCACAGAACTGCTGGATGGTCTCCTCGGCAAAGACGGCGATTCGGAGTAAACGCTCCGCAAGGCTGCCAAAGCTTGCGGTGATGCAGTGGGTCCTATGGAATAAGTTGAAGGTCACACTGGGTCGTCCGATCGACTTCGATCGCTACATCGATTACGGTGACGTGAAACAAGACACACCGTTGGTTAAGCGCCCTTCCAACTTGGGCAAGGTTGAAAAGAAGGTGCTGCAGCCAGAAACCAGCAGGCGCTATGCGCAGGTGGAGGGTGGCTTCTTCAACCGCTAGTGGTTCGTTTTGAAAATTCGGTAACGGCGTGCCGGATGGATGGTCTGCGCCTGAGGTTCAATGGACAGGGTCTTCGTACCGTAGTACGAGGCCATGGACGGCGAGGACTCGGGCGCGCACAGGCGCCCGGGGAAGCATCAACGAATTCAAAAGGGACCGCTAGACACCATGGCGGTCAGGGCACCATGGCGGTCAGGGCACCATGGCGTCAGGGCACCATGGCGGTCAGGAGGCGATGGTCGCTCTTCTTGCGCAGGCACCTTCGTAGACGGCAATAAGCCGCTCATAGTGGACGTCGGGCGTGTTGTCACGCAGGAGCCGCTCATGGCCGCGGTGTCCCATTTCCCAGGCAAGCCGCTGGTCATGGGCAAGTTTACGAATGGCGTCCGACAGCGCTTGTGGCTGTGCCCTTGGCACCACCAAGCCGTCGACTCCATGCTCGACCATCTCAGGCAAACCCCCCATCTCCGTGCAAATGACGGGCACGCCGACGGCGCGCGCCTCGAGGATGCTCATCGGGTTGTTCTCATGCCAGCGAGCGGGCATCAGCAGGGCTCGTGAGCGGCGCAGCTGCGCGAGGACCTGCGCGCGGCTGAGCCGGCCCAGGTACTCGACGTTGCGCGAGCTCTCCGCCGCAGCGAGAACTTCGCCCTCGAGCTCTCCGCCGGCGCCGGCGAGCACGAGCGTGCCGAGTCCACGATCGTCCGCGGCGTACGCGCCAAGTATGTCTCGTATGCCCTTGACCTCCTCAAGCCGTCCTGCAAAGAAGAATCGCGGCTCTTGCTCGAGCGCTTCGACAGGATCCTCCAGCTCCTCCGCGGGGAGGAAGTTGGGAACCACGTGGACAGTGTCCGGGTCTATGCCGGTCGCGATCGCGACGCGGCCGGCGAATGCGCTTGGCGCTATATGAGCGTCGATCTTTTTGTAGCTGCCGCGCATTCGCACCGTGCGAGCCTCGATCGCGGCCAGCAGGCTGCCGGCTCGCGAGCCTTTTACACAGCGGTGCAAAAAGACGTTCTCGACAGGCCCGGTCGTACAGAGATCGCACGGCGCGCCGTCCCGGTACAGAACATATGCTGGACAGCCGATCTTGTAGTCGTGCATCGTCAAGACGCTTGGGATATTCCGCCGGGCGAGCTCGTCGACGATCGATAGCGTCAGCTGGTGATAGATGACGTGCAGGTGAGCGACATCGGGGCGAACATCGTCCAGAAGCCTGCCCAGCCTGCGCCGTGCGTCCACCGAGTAGACCGACGACAACGCGTCATGCATGCGCGATGGGAGGGGGCGCTCGGGGTCCGTGTAGTCACGTCGCGGCACGAAGTAGTCGGCGTACGGTGAAGCGACGTTGTCCGGATGCTCCATCGCAAAGTCGATGATCTCGTGCCCGCGCGAGCTCAAAAGCTCTCGCGTGTTGAACAGGACCGTCTCGGAGCCCGCATGCGGGTAGAAGAACTTATGGATCTGGAGGATTCGCATCAATCTAGGTGGCTACTGTCGGCAGGTGGACCGAGCTCTAGGAGGTCGGGCTCGGCTAGACGCTCCAAGTGGGAAATGTCTTTCCCGTGAGCTCACGAAATCGCTTGACATCACTGGCGTACAGCTCCTGCAAGCGAGACCGCAGGTCATCATCCAGAGTCGGCGCTTGGAGAGGCTGCGATACGACTCGTTCGGCCGACCGGCGCATGAATAGGCGCAAGCCGCGA
>Ga0210408_10003478_pt1 | contig 14534 bp, 12 predicted proteins | sample IncBWH4MmetaG_FD_155471 | JGI IMG/M metagenome (GOLD analysis project Ga0210408, IMG submission 155471) | Forest soil microbial communities from Barre Woods Harvard Forest LTER site, Petersham, Massachusetts, United States - Inc-BW-H-4-M | ecosystem: Environmental > Terrestrial > Soil >...
CGGGCTAGGCCGCCTCGGCGAGCTGTGTCTTTAAGACCTCAAGGGAAGCGGCGATTTGCTCATGGCACAGGTTCTGCGCAGCCATCTCTGACGCAAGTTTGTCGAGCGCTTCTTTCGCTACCTCAGTGTCCTTGCTCAGCTGCCGCAGCTGAGTGAGGCGCTGGAGTTTATTGCTGACGGCTTCTAGTTCCGCCTCGGTCCTTACAATCTCATCTTCGAGGAGTTCAGGCTCATGAGGGACGAGGGTAGCTAGGCTGACGTTCATGGAGCGCACTCCACCGTGTGCCCCGACACCAGCGCGGAGATTAGCGCTTATCCTCAGCTCGCGCCATGGCTATTCCGCTGCCTTCGCCGCGGGCAGCGCCAACGCATTTGCTGATCCGGAGAGCTTTCCAGCTTCCCTGAGGGCGGCCGGTGCTCGAGGCTGCCGGTGAGCTCGCGGGTCGGCGGGAGCCGCGAACCGATCTCTTCGAGCGTGTGCTGGGTGCCCATCCGATCCCCGATCGCGCGCGCGGCACGTCGCTTACAACGGCAATGGACGAAATTCGACGGCGTCGACCGCGCTATCGCGCTTCAACCAGTGCGGTGTGAGGAGAGGCTTGCGCGGCGAAGTTCGCCGATCCGCGACAGATAGAACCTTGCCCGCGATAGATCGATTCGTGACACGGCCATGCCGAGCGCGATCGCCACGCCCTCGATGACGAATTGCAGCGCCGAGGAAAGGCCCAGCATCTGCAACATCTGGCCCAACTGGGTTAGAAACAGCGCGGCGCCGGCGACGGCGACCATGCTGCCGATGCCGCCCGACAACGCGGTTCCGCCAAGGACGGCGGCAGCGATCGGGGCGAGGAGATAGGGTTCGCCGACCCGCAGCGTCGGATTGCGGATGAACGCGGATACGAGAATTCCGGCAATTCCATAGAGGAAGGCGGCCACCGTAAAGGCGGCGCACTGGTAGACAGCGACATTGATGCCGGCGATCCAGGCCGACCGCGGGTTCGCGCCTACCGCCGAGAAGTGCCGGCCGATCGTCGTTTTGCGCAGAATGACGTTGAGGATGACGGCCAACGCGGCCACGACCCAGACCGAGACGTTGATCCCCAGGAAACGTGCATCGCCCCAAGCCGCCATTCCCGGCGGCACGCGCGATTCCTGCGGCAGCGCCTCGCGATACCAAAGCGTGGCGCCCGTCGTGATCGCACCGACCGCGAGCGTGACGATCAAGGCGTTGAGTTCGAACACCGCGACCAGAAGGCCGTTGATCAGACCCACGAGCGTGGCGAAAAACAGCGCCGCGAGTGTCGCCCAGAGTATGGCGTCGTCTTGACCTCCCGAGAAACCCAGGACCACGGTGCTCGAGAGCGTAACGACGGCCGGAATCGAAAGATCGATGCCGCGCGCCATGAGCACGAGCGTCTCGCCGATGGCGGCGATGCCGAGAAAGGCCGCCAGCGGGATGATCGCCAAGAACGTCGACGGAAGGAGGCTGCGCGGCACGACAATCGCGGAGACGACGACAAGGCCGACCATCGCGAACCAAATCGCGGCGAAGCGCATCTGGATGCGCCAGCCGCGAAGAATGGACGCGGGTTTTGGCGCCGGATCGGCGGCGGGTGCGTCTACGGGACTCTTCATGGCGTCTTGGCAGCGGCCATTGGCCTGAGGGCCGCACGCGTGTTCGCCCAAACGCGGCGGATCGGCTGCAAGCCGGAATAGAGGGCGAGCGCGAACAATGTCAGCGCCCCGCTGGTCATGATGCCGGCACCGGTGTTGAGGCCCAGGAGGGCGATGATGTTCACCGTGAGCGTGAAGAACAGCGCGCCGAGCAGTGCGCCCACGAACGAGCCGCGCCCGCCGGTGAGTGCCGCGCCGCCGAGGACAGCCGCCGCAATGCTGCTCAGGGTGTAGCTTGAGCCGATGATCGGGGTGCCGACGCCCACCTCGGAGCCGACAAAAAGACCGCTGAGAACCGCGATGACTGCGGAAAGCAGGAAGGCGCGAATGTGGACGATGTCGATGCGTACGCCGTTGCGCTTCGCCGCTTCCTCACGAAAGCCGACGGCGCGCATCTTGAGGCCGCTGCGCGTGCGATAGAGCCAGATGTCGCCGCCAATAGCGGCAGCGAGAATGACGAAGAACGACACCGGCATGAACCCGATGCGGGTCTGAAAGAAGTCGATGAAATCCTCGCTGATCACGCCGAAGGGCGACGGCCGCAGGTAGAGTGCGATGCCTTGGACGACGCTCAGCATGGCGATGGTGGTGACCACGGAATTGATGCCGACATAGCGGACAAGCGTGCCGTTGGTCAGGCCGACGATGATGCCAGCCGCAAGGCAGACCAGCGAGCCGAGCAGGATGAGCCCGGCGTCCATGTCCTCGGTCATCAGGAACGAGGCGATAACGACAGTGAGGCTGATGACCGCGCCCACGGAAACATCGAAACCTCGCACCATCAGCACGTTGAACTGCGCCATGGTCACCAGCGCCAACGGCGCCGTCGCGAACAGGATGTGCCGGACGTTGAGCGGAGTGAAGAACACCTCCGTGCGCAATGACGCATAGCCGCCCACGGCAACGATCAACAGGCAGAGGAACAGCAGCGGTACCCACCATTGATTGCTGCCGCCGGCGATCAGTTGCCGCAGATGGGCGGTGGAGAACCAGGTCGGCCGCGGGGCGTCCACCCCCTTGTTCGCGGTCGCGGCGACTTCCTTCGAACGCAGGAAGGAGGAGACGATGCTCTCCTCGGTGATTTCGCCGCCCTTGAGTTCGCGGATGATGCGCCCGCGCGAGAACACGAGCACCCGGTCGCACATTCCCGCCAACTCCATGGCGTCGGAGGAGTTGATGACGCAGGCGACCCCTTGGTCGGCCTTGGCGCGGATGGCGCGATAAATGTCGAAGCGCGCCTTGGCGTCGACGCCCTGGGTCGGCTCGTCGATCAGCAAGGCCTTGGCCTCGTAGAGGAAACTCCGCGACAGGACGGTCTTCTGCTGATTGCCGCCGGAAAGCCCACCGATCGGCTGATCGAGATCCGCGGTTGCGATATCGAGCTTTTCGATCAGCGAGAGTGAGGCCGCGCGTTCCTTCGGCGCCGAGATCAGTCCGCCGGCGGCGAACTTGTCGAGCACCTGTACCGTCATGTTTTCGCGCACGCCGAGGCCGGGAAAGATCGATTCCGCCGCCCGATCGGCGCTGAGCGAGAGAACGCCGGCGTCGAGCGCGTCGCGCGGCCTGCCGGTTCTGACGATCCGGCCGTCGCACAACACCTGGCCTTCGGCGTCTTCAAGGCAGCCAAGCGCACGCAGCGCTTCGCGCTGCCCGTTGCCCTCGGAGCCGGCAAAGCCGACGATCTCGCCGCGGCGCACCTCGAGCGTGAGATCATGGAAACGCGCCCCGCTCAGAGCCTTCGCCGAGAGAACGATCTCGGTCGGCGCCGCGCCTGGGCTCGGCGGATATTCCGTGTCGATCGGCCGCCCCACCATCAATGAGATGAGATCGCTCTCCGACAGCCGGCTGTCGACTTCATAGGTTCCCTGGCTTTCGCCGTCGCGGAGGATGGTGACGCGGTGGGCGAGCGCCAGGATCTCCGGCAGCCGGTGGCTCACATAGACCACGGCGGCGCCGGCGGCGACGATCCGGCGGATGATGCCGCTCAGCTTTTCGACGCCGGAAATGTCGAGGCTCGAGGTCGGTTCGTCGAGCAGCAGAACCCGCGGGTTTGCCGCCAGTGCCTTGACGATCTCGAGGAACTGGCGCTGGGAGGCGTTGAGATGCCCGACGAGCGCGTCAGGCGAGATGCCGAGCGCGTAAGGAGCAAGCAGCCTCGCCGCCCATTCGTGCTTGCCGCCGATGGTCTTCGGGCCGTCGGTGACCCCGAGGACGAGGTTCTCGGCGACGGTGAGCTCGCGCACCAGCGAGTCGTCCTGATAGACGACGGCGAGGCCGAATTGGCGCGCCTGCAGCGGGTCGGCGGCCGTGAGCGGCCGGCCCATGATCGTCACGCGGCCTTCATCGGCGGCGACGGCGCCGCCGGCAATGCCGAGAAGGGTACTTTTGCCGGAGCCGTTCTCGCCGAGGACGGCGTGAATCTCTCCCGCCCGGCATTCGAAATCGACCCGATTGAGCGCCTGCACGCCGGGATAGTGCTTCGAAATGCCGGACAGTTCGAGCGAGGCCGCGCCCATCACCCCATTCCAGAAAGCCGAGCGTCTATTCTATCTTGAACCAAACGAAAACGGCTGGAAACGGCTTTCTCGCTTGCACCCCCGCGTCGAAACGGGCGCGGCTATCCGCGCCCGTTCCGCCTCAATTGGCACTCTCACTCGCTATTGTTTGGCAAACATCGCCTTCATCATGTCGTTGTCGACCAGCGTGTTGAGCGAGGCGCTCTCCGGAATTGCCGGATTGCACTGACCCTTGACGACCGCATGCATCTTGAACGGCACGTCGATCGCCACAGGTACGTCCTTGCCTTCCTTCTTCATCATCGCAGCGGTGAGCGCAAAGCGGGCCTGATCGTTCTGCCCGTTCGAGTAGTAGATCTTGAAGTTGGGGTCATTGGCTTTTTCCCAATCGCAGATGACTCCCATTTCGTCGGTGCGCAACGTGACGATCACGTCGGGCTTCTTGCTGGCCGCTTCATAGGCGCGCACGCCGCCGCGGAAGCCGTCTGCGTATTCGAACAGAACCGCATCGACGCTGCCATGCTGGGCCAGAAAGCCCGACATGGCCTTGAACGAGCCCTCTTGCGTCCAGTTGGTATCGGCCTTGCCGAGCAGCTTCAGGTTCTTGTGCTTGGCAATCTCTTCCTCGGAGCACTTCTGCCAGCCGGCGCTGAGCGGGTTGCCCGGGGTGCCACCCAGCTCAACGATGGTCGTCGGGTCCTTCTTCGATTGTTCCAGGACTATTTTGACGAACTCGGTACCGAGCCCGCAGATGTTCTCGGCAATGGCCGTCACGAAGTCCTTGCCCGGCTTGCCGCCGACATAGGTGCCGTTGTGCAGAACGACGAGGATGCCGGCTTCGGAAGCTTCCTTCACGGTCGGCAGCAGGGCCGGCCCGGCATCGGCGAAGATCACGATCACGTCGACCTTCTGCGCAATAAAGGCGCGCATGTCGGAGACCGCCTTGGTGGCATCGCCGGCGGCCGAGGTGTAGATGATCTTCTTGATGTTCGGATAGGTCAGCGCCTGTTCGATGAATTCCATCTTGGTGACCTGGCGCCAGACGTTCTCGCCGAAACCGTCGGCATAGGCCACGGTGAGAGTGCCGTGTCCGGTCTCGCAGACGTTGTTCTTCCAGCATTCGAGCGCGAGCTTGCGCTGCTCCGGCGTGAGATCCATCGCCGCGTGCTTGATGGCTTCGACGATGACCGGCGAGACGTTGTCGGTCCGGCCCACGGCTTTCATCATCAATTCGTTGGCGTCGCGGGCATAGGATGCCGTGCCCGCAGACAGCAACATGGCTGCGGCCACGATCGGACCGGCCCAGGAACGCATTGACTTAAGCTCGTATTTCATGGTCGTCCTCCCTTGGAAGCGTTCTGTACGTCAGGTGACGGTAGTCCAGGCTCTACTTGTTCTTCAACCACGGATACCGCGCCGTGTCCTTTCCGGCGTAGTCGGGATCGAGATAGATGAAGCACCGCTGAATCTTCCAGTCGCGAATCTCGAACACGTCGCACCAGCGCCCGGCGCCGTGCTCCGGCGCACCGGCGCGCCACGGCCCGTCGCGATGCTCACCCTCACTGGTGCCTTCGCACACCACGAGGTCGCTGCCCGAGAAGATGAAGTTGAAGTGAGAGAAGTGATGTTTGATCGACTTGATGGTGCTGCCGATGTCGCCGAACATCTGCCCGATCTCTTCCTTGCCGTAGGCAACACCCCATTTCGGAAAATAGACCTGCGCGTCCTCGGCGAACAAATCCAGGATGCTGCCCCCGTCCCAGGTCTTTCCCGCCCGGTCGAAGGCCTTGAGATAATCGATTACGACCGACTTCCGCTGCTCGTCGGTCATCGTCTGCTTTGCTACTGCCATTCATCTCCTCCCTGAAACGGTACGGCATCCATCGCCCGAAGTTTCATTGCTCAACCTATTTGGCGAGCTTTTTTCGTTCCTTGTGTGCGGCTGCGGCCGCCAGGTGAGCGAACGCCAGGATCGGCCCGATCGTGGCGCCGCCGGCCCAGTAGGCGCGGGCCGAAGCCGAGGCGACGCAGTTGCCGACCCCGTAGAGCCCGGCGATCGGCTTGTCCTGATCGTCGAGGACCTGCCCGGAGACGTTGGTCTTCGGCCCGCCCTTGGTATCGAGGTTCCCGCCGGTCAGCAGCGCCGCGTAGAAGGGTCCCTCCTCCGAGATCGGGAACATCGTCGGATTCGGCGCCGACGGCGACGGCGCCACCGCGCCGTTGAACAAGTGCTCGACCTGACGCTCGCCACGCCGGAAGTCGAAATCCCGCCCGCTCGCGGCAAAGCCGTTGAAGCGCTGAATCGACGCCGCGAGCGTTTTTTCGAAGTCCGGCGCCAGTTTCAATCCACCGGTGACCTGCGCGTAACGCGCCAGGCGTTCGCCAATCGCCTCGCTCAAGGCGGCGAGCGTCGCGCCCTTGATCACGTGGGCGCCGTCCGTGCCCGGAGGCACGATGAAGCGTCCGTACTCGTCGCTGGCGCTGTGCTCCTGGCTGCGCTGGTCCCAGACCGCGATCAACAAAAGGTTCGGATATTCGGAACGCGCGCCGTCCCATTGGAAGAAAACTTGCGCCATTTCGTTGTAGGCGAGCTTTTCATTGGCGACGCGTTGTCCCTCCTTGTTCACGTAGATCATGGAATCGCCGCAGGGCGAGAATGTTCCGATCAGGCCCGGATCGCGAGCCATGGCCTTCTCGAACACGATCGGACACATCCAGGCGTAGTTCATGTTGCGCAATTGCGCGCTGACGGTGCTGGCGATGTAGATGAAATCGCCCTCATTGCTCAGCGCGGCGCAGCCGCCATAGACCGGCGCGCTGAGGTAGTTCTTGCGCAATTCGACGTTATGCGTGAAGCCGCCGGTGCAGAACACGACGGCTTTGCGCGCGAAGAAGCGCTTCTTGCCCTTGGCGGTGTCGGCCTCGACGCCGATGATTTCGCCTTTTGCGTTCTTGATCACGCGCTGCACGCGATGGCTGGCGCGGACATCGACGCCGTCGTTCTTGGCGGCGGCCGACATCGTCTTGACCGCCACCTCGCCGCCATCGGACATGGTCTCGCGCGCGCCCTTGGGAAGAAGGACACGGCCTTTCGGCGCCTTGTCTTCGGGCAGCTCGGCCCAATAGTCAGGCACGAAGTCGCAGTGGCGGTATTCGAGCGCGCCCTTCTTGCTGAGCAATTCCGTGGCCGTCGAGGCGTTGTCGTAGATCGCTTCGTACTGCGAATATTCCCATTCGGGCATGCCCAACCGCGGTGCGTCGGCGTTGTACATTTCCGGTCGAGACAGGCGCGCCATGTAGCGAATGCAGTCCTTTTTCGGATCCTTGGTGCCGGCCGCCCGCATCGCCGCGTTGTTCGGCACCCAGTACCAGAAGGCCGCCTTGCGCGTCGTGCCGCCGAGTTGCGACGCTTTTTCAAGAACCAGAACCTTGTTGCCGTGCCAGCGGCTGAACAGCGCCGTGGCCAATCCCGCGATGCCGCTGCCGACGACAATGACGTCGAACTCGCCGTCGAATTTGCCCTTCGCCGCAGCGGGTGCCGCCGACTTGCGAGTGATGGTAGCCATCGCATCCTCCCTACTTTCTGGAAAAAGACTCCGCTATCCAAGCGTCGCGATCTTTCAGCTTTTACGATTTTATCGAATCCTGAAAATGCCAAGCAGAACGGGTACTTGGCTGTTGGCAGCAGGGTTAAAATGCGTTAGTCTCGCCTGTTTCCACCTTCCCGGAACGGGACCGTCAGAGCCTCGCCGTGGGGGGTAGGTTGTCGCCTCCGGCATCGGTGTTGGCACGGCGATCGATCTTGGGAGGAACGCGATGGCGCTGTGCGCCGGTGACCAGCACGGCTCGGCCGGATTTCGCGGCCTTGAGCAGTTTCATACACGCGGCGACGCGGATGGTGTCGGCTACTGCATCGCCGCAGCCAAACCCTACGCGCTGGAATTTTCCAACAATGCCGATGTCATCTGCCTGCTTCTGGGCGACATCAACACCACGACGAAGTTCGAGGACAATCACGAAGGGCCGCTCGTGTTCCTGGGCGAGAGCACGGCCTTTCATCCGCGCGTCGGCAATGTGCGGGTGCGCGCGGACGAGGTGCGGCATGGATTTATCGCGTTCAACTATAGTCCGGACTTCCAGGGTTTTCTCGACGATCGCAGCATTGCCGGACTGCGCCGTGACGGCAGCTGCAATAACATACGCAGCGATGCCATCAAGTTCCTGGCCCGCTATGTAAGGGAGCGGCTGCGCCGGCCGGAAGCGTTGCAGGCGCTCGAACTGCAGTTTTTCGCGCTCGGTACCTATGTCGAAACAATGCGCCAGCTCGACACCGCCGGCGTCACGCGTCGCGACACGCTCTCCGATCAGGAATTCCGCAGGCTCTGCGACTACATCGAGCAAAACCTCGAGGAAAAACTTACCTGCGCCGGCCTCTCCCGGGCGGCGAACCTGCCGCTGCGGACCGTATACGACGGCGTGAAACTTCGCACCGGCCGCTCACCTTACAATCTGGTCATCGAGAAACGGATTGAGCGCGCACGCAACATGCTGCAGCACTCGCACGCATCCATTGCCGAGATCGCGTGCGCCTGCGGTTTTTCGTCCCAGCAACATTTGACCGCGACTCTGTCGCGACGACTGGGCCGCACGCCGCGGCGATTGCGCCACGAGGCGTAACGGACCAATCGACCGCCGCTGTCAGAGATCGTTGTCGCCTTGCAACTGCACCTATTGGAGCGGCGTCGCGTCATTGCGCCTTGCTTCAATATGTATTTTATGCTGGTCTAGCGGCGTCGCGCCGCTTGGCGTTGCTCTATCTCTGATTTTTTTCAGAACGCGCAAACGGCCACCGTCCGTCGGCAGGCAAGCCGCCATCAGAGCTGGCACCAATGACGGGCGTCGTCAGCAACGGTCAATTCAAGCGTGAAACAGCGTCGGGAGGAAAAAGATGAGATCAAAGATCGGCGCCGCCGCGATAGGCATCGCCACGGTTACCGCCGTTGCCGCTGTCGGCAACCGCTGTCGCCCAGGAAAAGGACGGATGGAAGGGCGCGCCGCGCACATTCCTCTGGAACTCGGGTCCGATCCAGTTCACCGAAACGGCGAAGTACAAAAAGAATCCGCCGTGGACGATCGCGGTGGCGAACGCTTCGATATCGAACGTGTGGGCAGTGGGTTGGCTGCATTCGCTGCAATACATCGCGGCTCAGCACAAGGACGTCATCAAGCAGCTCATCGTCACCGATGCCAATGACGATGCGAACAAGCAGGTCGCCGATATCCAGGACCTGCTGCAGCGCAAACCAGACCTCCTGCTCGTGCGCCCGGCGACGGCGCAGGCGCTCGACCCGGCGGTCACGCGGGCGATGAAATCCGGAGTGCCCGTCGTTTTGTCCGATCGCAGCATCACCTCGGACAACTATCTGTCGTTGGTCAACGCCGACGACTGGTCGCTGGGGCGCAACATGGCGCAATGGATCGCCGAAACGCTCAAGGGCAAAGGCAACATCGTCATGATCGCCGGCATTGCCGGGGCAAGCCCCGCCGAGAACCGGATCAAGGCGGCTCACGAAGTGTTCGATACCTATCCCGATATCAAGATACTCGATCTGCAATACACTGACTGGAGTCCTGCCAAGGGCAAGACGGTGATGGCCGCTCTCATCCAGAAATACGGAAAGCAGATCGACGCGGTTTGGAGCGATCACGGCCTTGAGGGCTCGGGCGCGATCGAAGCCTTCGTCGATGCCGGCTACAAGGACGGGGAGATTCCGCCGATCACCTGCGCGGATCTCAACGGCTGTCTGACATTGGCGGTCAAGCACAAGGTGCCGTTGATGAACTTCGACTACCCGCCGAAGATGGGCGGAGTGAGCCTCGACGTTGCGCTCTCGGTGCTGCGCGGCGTGCCCGTTCCCAAACACTATGTCATCAGCAGCGAAATCTCAATTTCCAAGGGGCACGAGACAGCTTCGGTCAAGGCTGATCGCTGGCTGGAAGACTACGCGCAGATGAACAAGTCGGACGATTTCATCGTCTCGACCGGCATTCCGAACTACGATCCGAAGACGTTCAAGGTTGAATAGTCGCGGCAAACGCGATCGCCGCGACGGGCCTGGACAGGTCTGTCGCGGCGCAGCGATGCGCGCCGCGGCTTCGAAGTGTCAGCGGAGCAGTGCCGGCGTGCGATGTCCGGGACATGGCGCACGGGCATGCTGAGCGTTACCGCAATCTCGAAAAGCTTTCCCGGCGTGAAGTCGCTGCAAGACGTCGACTTCACCGCTGCGTCGGGCGAGATTCATGCCCTCGTCGGCGAGAACGGTGCCGGCAAAAGCACGCTGATCAAGATCATTTCCGGTGCCTACGTTCCGGACCAGGGCGAAATCGAATTGGACGGCCGCAAGGTCGCGTGGACCAGCCCGCGCGAGGCGCAAGGCGCAGGCATCCACGTCATCTATCAAGAACTGGTCCTGTTTCCGGAACTCACCGTCGCCGAAAACGTGTTCATCAATGACCAGCCACTCACTCGTTTTGGCATCATCGACCATCGGCTGATGGAGAGCCGCGCGGACGACGCGCTACGCCGGCTGGGCGCCAGGATCGACGTGCGCCGAAGGGTCAGGGAGCTGACCGTCGCCGACCAGCAGATGGTTGAGATTGCTCGCGCACTCGTCGGCTCGGTCAAGGTATTGATCCTGGACGAGCCGACGGCAGTCATTTCGGGGAGAGAAGTTGACCTTCTTTTCGATCGCCTCGTCGCACTGCGCACGGCCGGTGTCGCGATCATCTACATTTCCCACCGTCTGGAAGAGATTTTCCGGATCGCCGACCAGGTGACGGTATTGAAGGACGGGGTGCGGGTCGCGACGCGGCCGGTCAAGGAGGTCAATCGCGATCAGCTGATTTCGTTGATGGTCGGCCGTGCTCTGTCCGACGTCTTCCCGCCGCGCCGTCCGCTCCGCAATGACGCACCGATCCTTCTGCGGGCTGAGGGGATCAGCGTCGGTACCCGCGTGAAGAACGTGTCTTTGACGCTCCGAGCCGGAGAGATCGTCGGCCTCGCCGGCCTTGTCGGCTCGGGCAGGACTGAACTGGTCCAGGCCATATTTGGCGGAGTGCCGTTTGACGCCGGCAAGGTCGAGATCGAAGGCACGGTGTTTACAAGGACGTCGCCGAGGAGCTCGATTGACGCCGGCGTCGGTCTGCTCACCGAAGATCGCAAGGGCGAGGGTCTGTTGATGCATCTCGGCGTCGCCGCCAACATCGTGGCGCCGCGGCTTGGCGAGATCGCGCGCGGTCCGTTCATCGATCTCGGCGCCGAGAACAAGATCGGCGCCGATGAGATTGCGAGATTTTCCATTGCGGCATCGGGGCCGCAGGCCCTCGTCGCCAGCCTGTCAGGCGGCAGCCAACAGAAGCTCCTGTTTAGCCGCTGGGTTCGGGCTTGTCGTCGCGTGTTGCTGCTCGACGAGCCGACACGCGGAGTCGATGTGGGCGCGAAAGTGGAAATCTATCGAATCATCCGCCAGTTGGCGGACGCCGGGTTTGCCATATTGATGATCAGCTCGGAACTGCTCGAGATTGTCGGCATGTGCGATCGGACGCTGGTCATGTGCGAAGGAGCGATCACCGGAGAACTCACCGGCCCCGCGATCACGGAAGAAGCGATCATGACGTTGGCGTTGCCGGTATGACGAACGACGCGGAATCGAAGCCGTCGCGTGCGCTGGCGCTGCTGCGCCCGTTGACGCGGTGGCTGACGCCTGCCGTGCTGATTGAAATCGGGGTCATCGCGCTCCTGTTTATGATCGGCTTCGTAATCAGCGAAAACTTCCGCACGGTCGACAATGTGGTCAACATCTTCGAGCAGACCACCGGCCTCGCTTTCGTGGCGCTGGGCCAGACTGTAATCATTCTGTCCGGAGGGATCGACCTGTCACTCGATGCAAATATCGCGCTCACTTCCTCGTTGCTGTCCGGCGTGGTCAACGGTCGCGCTGAGTTGGCGGCGCCGATGATCGCCGCCGTTCTGACCATTGGCCTTACGATCGGCATCGTCAACGGTGCGCTGATTTTGGTGCTGCGCGTCCATCCGCTGATCGTCACGCTCGCCGTGGCCGCCATCGTGCAGGGCATTACGCTTCTCTACACGCTGATGCCGATCGGCGGCATGCCCGACGGTTTTGATATGCTCGCATTCGGGCGGGTATTCGGCATTCCGATCGGCGCGGCCTTCTCCGTTTTTTGCTTTGCCGTTGTCGCTTTCGTGCTCGCCTATCTGCGCCCGGGCCGACAAATCTTCGCGCTCGGCGGCGAGCCTGCGGCCGCGCGCCTGGTCGGCGTGCCGGTCCGGCGCGTCATATTATTCGTCTACGGTCTTTCCGGCCTCCTCGCCTCGCTTACCGGCATCTATCTTGTCAGCCGGCTCGGTGTCGGCAACCCGACTGGCGACACCAACTACAACCTCGCCTCGATCACGCCGGTGGTGCTCGGCGGCACGCCGCTGACGGGAGGCCGCGGCGGCGTACTCGGTACGTTGCTCGGCGTCTGGCTGGTCCAGACGCTCAACAACGTCCTCAATTTTCTTGATATCTCGACCTTCTATCAGTGGATGATTCAGGGCCTGATCATCATCGCTGCGGTTTCCATCTTCATAGACAAACGCAGGCGGGCGGCATGAGCACGGCCGCTTCTGCCACACCGCGATTTCGCGCACCCGGCGCCGGTGCGTTCATCGAGCGCAACGGCTTGTTTGTGTTCTGTCTGGTCCTCACCATCGGTGCCGCGCTGTTCGCGCCGGGCTTCCGCTCGCCGAACAATCTCCAGAATGTCCTCACCAACGCCGCCCCGCTCGGCGTCGTGGTGCTCGGCCAGTGCCTGGTCATCCTGGTGCGCGGATTCGATCTGTCGGTAGCCTCGGTGATGGCGACCGCCGCCGTCATCGCCACGTCCTTTGACGAGACCACGAACTGGTCGGTCGTTTCGATTCTCGCGGTGTCATTGTTGATGGCGCTCGTTGTCGGCTCCGTGAACGGTTATCTGGTCACGCGGCGCAAGGTTTCGCCGTTTCTCGCCACCTTGGCGATGATGATCGTTCTTCAGGGCGTTCGCTTCGCCTGGACGAAGGGCGCCGCCTCCGGACGCGTCCCGGAACTGATCCGGGTTGTGGGCTCGCAGGCCGTGTACGGAATCCCGATCAATCTCCTTCTGCTCCTGGTGCTCGCGCTGATCGTTGGCATCACGCTGCAGCGCACGACCTTTGGCCGCAAAGTCTACATGGTCGGCGGCAATCCCCGCGCCGCCGAACTCATAGGCATCAACGTAGAGCGGGTCACCTTTTCGTGCTACGTGCTCAGTTCGGCTTTAGCCGCCGTCGGCGGACTGGTCCTGGTTGGCTACGTGGGCAGCGTCGACAATTGGGTCGGCCGCGGCTACGAGCTGAACTCGATCATCGCCACCGTGATGGGCGGGGTGTCGTTGGCCGGCGGGCGTGGCACGGTCTTCGGCGCACTGGTGGGCGCGTTCGTTCTCACCGAGATATTCAACATCGCGCTGCTTCTTGGCTTCCCGGTGCAGTTCCAATGGGTGGTGAAGGGCGTGGTCATACTGTTGGCGGTGGCCGTGTATCTGGTGGGCCAGCGGTCGCGTTGAAGAGAACAGGCGACCGCATCACCCCTTGGCGCTCAGCGACAGGAACAACGCCGACCTTTCTAATCGGGATCGCTCAGCATCGTGATGAACTTGATCTCAACGTCCTTTTCCAGCAGGTCCAGACGCCGCGCCCAGAAGCTGGTGAGAATCGGCGTTTGCAAATGCTCGTCAAGCTCCTTGCGCGTGCGCCAATTCTCATAAAAAACGAACAGGTTCGGATCGTCGTTGCTGACGTGAAGATGATAGTCCACGCACGCGGGCTCGGAGCGTGAAGGCTTGACGAAGCTGTGCAGTATCTTGAGGAGCTCGTCGCGCTTTTCCGGTTTGGCGTGAAGATACGCGATCAAGGTGCATCCCGGCTTCATGTTGTCCTCCCAGACAAGACCATTGCAGCCGGACGCCATTCGCGCACGGCTCCCGCTCCACGGCGGCGGTGACGATAGTTAGACTTGGCTACTCCGGCAATTCGGCCAGTTCGGCCTCCGTACCCGACCCGCCCGGCGGCAGGAAGCTTGCGGCAAACGCCAAGGCCCGCATCGGGACGGTGGTGCCCAACGGGGCGATGCCGTGAACGGTGTTCGGCGGAATGTGGATCAGGTCGCCGGGCTCGACCTCACGCTTGTCGCGCCCAACCTGCATCAGGGCGCGGCCGGAGAGAATGTAGAAAAATTCGTGGGTGTTGTGCTTGTGCGG
>Ga0210408_10003480_pt1 | contig 14531 bp, 10 predicted proteins | sample IncBWH4MmetaG_FD_155471 | JGI IMG/M metagenome (GOLD analysis project Ga0210408, IMG submission 155471) | Forest soil microbial communities from Barre Woods Harvard Forest LTER site, Petersham, Massachusetts, United States - Inc-BW-H-4-M | ecosystem: Environmental > Terrestrial > Soil >...
CGCGCCAATCCTCGGGCGCGACTTTCAACCAGGGGAAGACCGGCCCGGCGCTGCGCAGACTGTCGTGCTGAGTTATGAGACATGGCAGAAGCGATTTGGGGGAGACAAGAATGTGGTAGGCAAAACAACCACGTTGGATGGGGAGTCCTTTCTCGTAGTTGGGGTCATGCCGAAGGGATTTCATTTTGCTCCGGTTGGGCGCGCCGAGTTCTGGAGAACGCTGCAATGGCTCTGCGATGATATTCACTCGTGTTTCGCGTACTACGGAGTAGCGCGCCTGAAAGAAGGTGTTTCCGTGCCTGCCGCGTTAGAAAACGTGGCACAGATTGCACGACAGCTTGCCGTGGAATATCCGCGATCGAACCGCGATCGCAGCGCAACGGTGATTCCACTGGCGGACGCGATTCTTGGAAATATCCGTCCCACTTTGTTAGCGCTTCTGAGCGGATCAGGACTTCTTTGCCTGATTGGGTTTGTGAACATATCTAATCTGTTTTTGGTGCGGGCTGAAAGCCGGAGGCGGGAGGTTGCCGTTCGTGAAGCGTTGGGAGCGTCGCGTGCACGGCTCGTTCGCCAATTCGCTGTTGAGGGATTCCTGCTTGCCGGCACCGGTTGCGTTCTTGGCCTGGCGCTTTCATTTGCTTCATTGCGAATTCTTACAAGGCTGATACCGCCCAACCTCCTTGAGAGCATGCCGTACCTGGAGGGGCTTCACTTCAATTTGCAGGTGCTGTTATTTGCGGGGTTGGTGTCGGCCTGTGGTGGCGCTCTGTTCTCCGCTGGTCCAGCGGCGCATCTGTTGCTTTCGGGGATGCAAGAGGGCATAAAGGGAGACGGACGTGGTTCCGCGGGAAGAGGCAGGCGCAAGTTTGGACTATGCCTGGTAGCGGTTGAATTGACCATCACCGTATTGCTGCTGGTGGGGGCCGGTTTGCTGGCAAAGAGCTTTTATCGCCTGCTGCATGTTGATATCGGGATGTCTCCCGATCATTTGGCAATCGTGCACGTTGCAAAGCCCGCGCCGGCGGGATACGACACGCACAACATTGAACTGGAGCGGCAGATCATTTCGCGGATGTCGGCTCTCCCGGGCGTTTCTTCCGTAGGAATCTCCGGAGAGGTGGCCCTGGGCAGTGGGGAAGGCTTTAGCCGTCTCTTCACGCATTATCGTGTCGCAGGCAAACCCTCAGTGGGCATCGGCGACGAGGCGATCGATCAAATTGTGAGTGCCGGCTACTTCGAGACCCTGCGAGCGCGGCTCCTGCGAGGCCGATACTTTGTTGAATCGGACGATGGTTCCAAACCGCACGCGGCCATTATCAACAGGAGCATGGCGGCGCTGGAGTTTCCCGGAGAAGATGCAACGGGCAAGCGGATCATCAGCCAATACGATCCAGACCACCCTTTTGAGATTATCGGCGTGGTGGACGACGTCAAGGATGGACCGCTGGATATGAAACCGACTCCGGCAGTTTATAGTCCGTTCAACCAGGCGCCCACCAGCGATTTCTATGTCACGCTTCGAACCTCGGAATCGGAATGGGCGGTGCTTCCTTCAATGGTTAATACGGTTCGTCAGCTCGATCCCGGACTGGTTGTCAATGGGGACGAGACCATGATCGATCGGATCAACGATTCCGAATCCGCCTATCTTCATCGGTCGGCGGCCTGGGTCATTGCGGGATTCGCGGTTCTGGGATTGCTGCTTGGAACGGTGGGACTCTACGGTGTGACTTCGTACTCAGTGAGCCAGAGAACACGCGAGATCGGGGTGCGGATGGCTCTCGGAGCGCAGCGAACCTCAATTTACCGGCTGATTTTGAGCGAGGCGGCGTCGGTGGTGATCTTTGGCGTGACGGGCGGGCTGCTGGGTTCTGTCTGGGTGACATCGCTTCTACGCCGCATGCTCTTTGGCGTCAGTCCGTGGGACGCAGGAACTCTGCTCGCCGTGATTTGTGTGCTGATCTGTTCTTCTTTCGTCGCCAGCGTTGTCCCAGCCCGGCGCGCCGCCTCAATCAATCCCACAGAGGCCCTTAGGGCAGAGTAATTGTGCCCTTCCGATCTCAGTGTTAGATCCGTTCCGTCCTGAACTGCCAGATTAATAGCTTCCGAGTGAATCAAAGAGAATCCACGGGGGGGGGAACAAACGGCGAATATAGGTCTATAATTCCGCCATGGGCGGAGAACGAGCCTCGACGACTAGGATGCGACTGGCAGGCAAAATCTGCTGCAATTGCAGAGTCTCCCTTCCCCCACCGCACGTGCCCGGCGAACATTTTTGCGCCCGCTGTGCCGCATCTCGCACCCCGCGGCACCGCGTCTATATGAGCTTTATGCATCGCGAGGGCTGGCATTGCCAATTCCTCGAAGAAGACCTGAAGACTTCGCTGCCTCGTAAAGTCACACTCGATACTCCGGCAAAGCTGATCGAAATGGCGAAGCGCGGGGGCTCCAACCTTAACCTCGAAACGCGCCAGGCGCTTGACCACGGAATCGAAATCGGCCGGGGCGGGGTCTGGCTGGAGCTGACGGAGGAGCAGTATGCGAGGCTAAGGAAAAGGTAAGCTCTCCTTATGTGCGGCCGATACTATCGACGTTCAGATAAACAGCGAATCGCCGAAGCTTATCGTCTTGGCGAGATCCCCTTCGACCTGGTCTTGCCGGACTGGGACTTCAACATTGCCCCTACGACATTCCAGCCAGTCATACGCAGCGCCAAGGAGACGGGCCAGCGTGAGCTGGTGCTGATGCGCTGGGGTCTTGTGCCCTTTTTGATACTGTTGGCGAAATCGGTCAAATGACGGTCAAATGACCCGTTCTCGCAATCTGGCGAAGGCTGAAGTACGTGTCGTAGCCGGTGGAATACTTGCCCAGTGGTCGGCGAGCCGCTGCATATTGATGGCGCATGCGATTGCCACATTCTGCAAATGAGTCTTGGACAACCCTCGGTATCGCGAGCGGCGGAGCCCGACTGAGCGGACTCCCTGCGAAATGGTGCCTTCGATGCCCGCTCGTTTGTTATAAAGTTGCTTCCACTCCGGCGTGCGCTGTTCAATTCTGGCTGCCGTCTGCCACTCGTGCTCCGCACGCCGTAGCAGTACCAGTTTACGCGAGTTCTTCGAGCCATTCTTCGTACAGAGTTGGCTGACCGGGCACATGGCGCAGTCAGTTCGAGAGAACTTCGTGTGGATTGTCACGCGGCCCGTGTGGCTTGTGGCTGACCACCATCCGGAGCTCTTTTTACCTTGTGGACAGATTGCAAACTGCCCGTCCCAATCAATTTTGAACGCGCTTAGATCATAGCCACTTTTGACCTGAGCGTGATGGCAGTTCTGCTTCACCGGGCCGATTAGATCGATGCCGTGCGTGATTCTACTCTCGAGCACGATCTGGCTTCCAATGTAGGAACCATCCACGAGTTGACGTTTCGGCAGCAACTTTCGTCGTGCCAGCTCATCCTGACCACGAGGCACGTGTGCGGCGTCCGGCGCATGAGAGACTGTGGTGTCGACGCTGGCGATCAAATGCGGTACGCCGGGTGAACAGATCTCTGTGAAGTGAACTTTGTAGCCCACCCACTCGGTCGAACGCTTCACACAATATCGGGCCTCGATATCGTAGGGCGAATCAATCCGGACAGGAACGGGTGGAAGATTTCCCGCATGGCGCCATCGCACGACTCCGTGGTCAATCCAAAATTGAGAAACCCAACATTGACGCAGCGTCTCGACCGCAGGCACGCCACGCAGGTACAGAGAAGCACCTTCAGCCCAGATTTGTTCAAGCAACACCATGCCATCTTCGCCGATCTCTTCCGCAGCCGAGATCATGGCTTCTTTTGACAACGTTTCACGAGGGTATCCAAATCGTCTGGCGTACTTCGGATACCACGAAGCATCCACATTTGCTGCTACCCAGCTTGGGTCGACCGTCGAAAGCGCATTCAGTGCGGCCCGGAGTGACTCTCCGACAAGTTCGCTTCGGTTCAGGTTGCGAATCGAAGCCGCAATGTGGGTCGAATCCGTCCGCATGTCGCCGTGTTGGCGCAGCAAGTCGAGAGATTTGCATTTCTCCAGTAGTCGGTCCAGTAACAACGTCTCGGCGTGGCCTTCAATCAGCCGGTCACGAAAGCGGGACAGGATGGAGAAATCAAAACCGGGATCGGCTAGCTCAAGACCGAGAAGGTATTTCCAGTCGATCCGAGTTCGCACGGCATCGGCGGCATCACGGTCTGACAAACGCTCGGCAAATTGGAGAATGGTTACAAGCGCCAATCGCCAGGGAGCGGCGGCAGGTTGCCCTCTGGCTGGAAAGAGAGGCGCAAAGAGCGCATCATCGAATATCACACCAAGACGATCGCGGAGCGCCAAACACGTGTTGCCTTCGGGGATGGCAGCTTTGGCGACAAGCAACGTCTCAGCCGGGACTGGTGCGACTGTTCGCAATTGGAGCATGTTTATGACCGCGAAATGCCGCCAGAGCGTGGCATTCATAGGCTACTTCCGGAAAGCAACGTTGAGAGAAGTCTATGTCTGGAGGAATCGAGGTAATAACGTGTTCAGCCATGCACGGACAGTATCAAAGCAGTGGCTTATAGGCTGACCGCAGAACACCCTGATCTGAATGTTCTCATCAATAACGCGGGAATCATGGAACCGGATCAGGCCGCGGGCGTCATCGACGACAGGATGCTCGTCTCGACCGTCACGACCAATCTTCTCGGTCCCATCCGCTTGACATCGGCTCTGGTGATCAGCTGAGGAGCCGTCGCGGTGTGATTGTGTACAACACCTCAGTCCTTGCCTTCGTGCCATTGGCTGTGACGGCTGTCTACTCTGCCACAAAAGCTGCGCTCCACTCCTATGTGTTGTCGCAACGCTTCTTACTTCGCGACAGCGGTATTCGGGTGCTTGAGGTGGCACCGTCCTGGTTGCGCACGGAACTGATGAATAGCCAGGAGGCAGAACAGGCGACGCCCCTCGACCAGTTCATCGCAGAAACTTTGGCCGTGCTTGGAACCGATGCTGACGAAATTCTTGTTGAAGCGGCGAAGCCGTTGCGTGCGAATCCCGGCTCTCAGGAGCATGCATTGGTCAAAGGGTTCAATCAGCAAATGCTAGAACTATTCACTTCAAGCCATGCGTAAGCGGCCGGTCTGCATCTCTTCTTTGGGCGGAATGTCGCGCGGCACTTAAATCGGATCTTCCGCACTTTTGGTGCAGGTTGGATGGGGGCTAGACAGGTTTGGTACGTTGGCACATGAACCAACGTGTTGATCTTGTTAAGCTTCCGCACGAGCGCAGTCTTTTTTAACGATGGTGTTAGTGCTGGCTCGGATTTACACGGGACAATGCCATTCGACTCGCGACCATTGGTATTAGTCTCGGAGTCAGGTATGCTGGATAGACGAATGAGAGTACTGCGCCAACTCGGGGTTTTGGTCGTGCTGGTGGCGTCGTGCCTCACTCCGGCGATGGCCTGTATGATCCCCGGTGCGCCGATGACCACCGAAGAGCAAGCCTGCTGCCGCATGATGCAGAACCAATGCGAGCAGATGGAAATGCCCGCATCGCACGGTTGCTGCCATAAGACTCCACCGAATGTTTTCGATAACGCTCTGTATGCAAAAGCGGTGGGCCTCCACCCTGTTGCAATCACCGTTGTCTGGCTCGCTTCTCCCGAGTTGCTGAATCCGACCTCTGCCACCGGGTGGATTGAACACCGCGACTATTCGCCGCCAAAGTCCCCGCCTTCGATCATTTCCATTCTAAGAATCTAGTCCGCTCCACTCTCGCACTCTACTCTCGCCGGGCGCATCCGCACGTCCACGCTTCGGCGATTGTCTTGAACTGCATTTGAGAATGGAGCTTCCCGTATGAGCGTGGTCTCTGTCTTGACCGCTGCGTTTGTGCTGGCCGCTGCGCTTTCTGCTTTTGGGCAGCAGCCGGCGGCGAGCAATCCTACGCCTTTGTCCCAGCTTCTGGCTGAGGCCGCTACAAACAACCCGCAAATATCCGCTGCCGATCATGGTGCACGAGCAGCGAGACAGATGGCGCCGCAGGTGACCACGCTGCCGGACCCAAAGTTCACCTACCAGCAATTCAGCGTTGGCAGTCCAAAGCCGTTTGCCGGATACACGAACAGCGACTTCGCCTACATCGGGGTCGGAGCGTCGCAAGAACTGCCCTACCCGGGAAAGCTGCGGCTGCGAGGACAGGTTGCCGAACGCGATGCCGACACAAAGCAAGCAGAAATTGAAGTGACAAAGACCGGAATTGCCGACGCCGTAAAAGCGGACTATCTCCAGTTGGCCTATTTGCAGCAAACACTCGGCATTCTCCGGCAAAACGAAACCGTTCTCGACCAGCTCATTCAGAGCGCAACCGCTCACTATCAAGTAGGACAAGGAATGCAGCAGGACGTTCTGCAAGCCCAGGTGGAGCGGACCAAGATCGTTCGCGAAATCACGATGCATCACCAGCAGATGGGACAGGTGCAGGCGCACCTCAAAGGTCTGCTCAATCGAGATCAGGGATCTGCGGACATCGTTACCAAAGATCTGGTCGAAAGCCCCTTCAATCACACTTCCGAGGAGCTTCTAGCGATGGTGCGGCAAAGCAATCCGCAGATTCAGGTCGATGCAAGTTTGATTCGCAAGCAGGACGCGCAACTGGAGTCAGCGAAGCGCGAGGGAAAACCGGACTTTGAACTCGGCTACATGTACGAGAACACCGACCGCAAGTACCGCGACTACTACGTGCTCTCCTTCGATGTCCGCTTCCCTCGCAAGAAGCGTGTCAACGCAGAGATCGCAGAAGCTGCCGAAAACCGAGCTCAATCGCAACAGACACTCAATGCGCACTCGGAGCAGCAACTTGCGGAGGTCCAGCAGGGGTACATCAAAGCAACGAGCGATGAAGAGCTTCTGAAGGAATATCGCGAGGGACTCATCCCGCAATCCGATGCAGCATATCGAGCCACGCTGAACTCATACGCGTCGAATCGCGAGCAGTTCACCCATGTCCTCTCGTATTTCACAGACGTTCTCAACCTGAAGCTCGAATACGCCCAGACGCTTGAAGAACACGAAGCTGCTTTAGCCCATCTCGAATCGATGACAGGAGCGACGCTGCGATGAATAAGTATGTCTTGAGAACCTCTCTCGTCTGGATTGTTGTCCTCGCGGTTCTCGCCGCTGTTTGGGTATACCGCTCCCGAACGACGAAGCTGTCGATGACTGCGAGCACGAAGATGTCCGGGGATGTCCAGCCTGCGGCTGCCGGTCCAGCTCCGGAAATGAAGACTTCAGACCCGTCCATGCCGGAAAAGAAGATGGATACTACTCCTCTCGTTCCTGTTCAACTCACGCCCGAGCGGATGCAGCGCATCGGCGTTACCACGGGCACTGTCGAGTACAAGCGGCTGAGTGACGACATACGCGCAACCGGCACCGTGGATATCAACGAGCGCCTTGTCTCTTACGTGCAAGTTCGGTTTCCCGGCTACATCCGACAGGTTTTTGCCAACGCCACCTATCAGTACGTTCACGAAGGAGAACGCCTCTTCACCATCTACAGTCCGGACGTCGTGGCCACCGAGCAGGAATATTTGCTGGCACGGCAGAATCAGACGGCTTTACGCACCAGCCATGTGGACGGAGTTGCGGTCGGGGCAGAGTCCCTATCGGTAGCGGCAGGGCATCGCTTGAGGCAATGGGAAGTGTCGGAGAGCGAGATTGCAAGGCTCAAAGAGACGGACAGACCTATTACAGACCTCACGATCAACTCGCCGGTTACGGGGTACATCACGGAACGAAATGCTCTGCCCAATATGTACGTTGAGCCTTCGACCAAGTTGTACACGATTGCCGATCTGTCGCAGGTGTGGGTCTATGCGCAGGTCTTCCAGAACGATGTTGGACGTATCAAACCAGGCGATACGGCTCAAATCGCCGTTGACGCGTATCCAGGCCGGACATTTTCCGGTCAGATCGAAGCGTTACTTCCGCAAGTGGATTTGACAACGCGCACAGTCCGAGTGCGGCTGGCGATTGCGAATCGGGAGCTCAAGCTGAAGCCGGGCATGTTCGTGAACGTCGATGTAAAGTCCAACCTGGGACGTCAACTCGTCGTGCCTGCATCGTCAGTCTTCCAATCCGGCACCCGGCAGCTCGTATTCCTCAACCATGGGAACGGCAGTCTGGAGCCGAAGGAAATCACCGTCGGCCCTCGCGTTGGCGATGACTTCGTCGTTGCCAATGGACTGCAAGCTCATCAATCCATTGTCACCTCGGCCAATTTCCTGATCGATTCGGAGAGTCAGTTGCAAGCTGCAGCAGGCGCTTTTGTTCCACCTCCGCCAGGCGCCGGGAGCAACGCTCCGACAGGCAATTCACCTGCTGCCGCACAGGCAAAGATCGATTTCACCACCGATCCCAATCCCCCGCAAAAGGGAAGTAACGTGTTTCGGGTGAAACTGACGGGAGCAAATGGCAGCCCCGCGACAGGCGCCGACGTCACGGTCACGTTTTATATGGCAGCGATGCCGGCGATGGGCATGGCCGCCATGAACACAACCGCCAAGCTTACCGAGAAAGGCAATGGCCTCTATGAAGGAAACGGCGCGCTCGGTTCCGGCGGCACCTGGCAGGTGACCATCTCCGTCCAGAAGAACGGTCAGGTCATTGCGACCAAGCAATTGAGCGTGAACGCGACAGGAGGCATGTAATGCTCTCTCGAATAATCGAAGTCTGCGCGCGCAATCGCTTTTTGGTCTTTACCGCGGTCTTGCTGTTGACCCTGGCTGGAATCTGGTCGTTGCAACACGTGCCATTGGACGCGCTACCGGACATCTCCGACGTCCAGGTGATTGTTCATACAGGCTGGGAAGGAGAACCGCCAGATGTCATCGAAGACCAAGTGACCTACCCCATAGTGACCAGTCTCCTGGCTGCGCCTCATGTGAAAGCGGTGCGCGCTCAGACCATGTTCGGCGACTCCTACGTTTATGTAGTCTTTCAGGATGGTACCGACCTCTACTGGGCGCGCTCGCGTGTCATCGAATACCTGCAACAGATCGGCGGGCGTCTGCCTCAGAATGTCCATCCTTCCATCGGCCCCGATGCAACCGGCGCAGGCTGGGTATATGAATATGCCATCGTCGACAAGAGCGGAAAGAACAGTCTTGCCGACCTGCGCAGCTTGCAAGACTGGCATCTTCGATACGCGCTGGAGACTGTGCCAGGAGTGGCCGAGGTCGCCAGCATAGGCGGCTTTGTCCGGCAGTATCAGGTGCAGCTCGATCCCAACAAGCTGCTTGCCTACGGCATACCGCTTTCGACTGTCCTCGACAAAGTAAAGATGAGTACGAATGAAGTGGGCGGGCGCTTGCTCGACCTCAGCGGCGCAGAGTACATGATTCGCGGGCTCGGATATCTGCGTTCTCTTGATGATCTCGCCACGGTTGCGGTCGGCAGCAAGAATGGGACGCCGATACTGTTGCGCGATCTGGGAACAGTGAGCTTCGGTCCCGATATCCGCGAAGGTGTCGCGGAATGGAACGGAGAGGGTGAAACCGTTGGCGGAATCATCGTCATGCGCCAGGGCATGAATGCGCTGAACGTCATCAATGGAGTCAAACAGAAACTCCATGAGATCGCGCCCTCGCTTCCGCCCGGCGTCCAAATCATGCCCGGCTACGACCGCTCCGATCTGATCGATTCATCCATCAAGACCTTGCAGCGCGATCTGCTGGAAGAAGCGGTCATCGTCAGCCTGGTGATCATCGTCTTTCTTTTTCATTTCCGATCCGCGCTGATTGCCATCCTCGCCTTGCCTATTGCCGTCCTGGTGTCCTTCATCCCGATGTACTGGCTGGGCGTGACCTCGAATATCATGTCGCTGGGCGGCATTGCGCTGGCGATTGGAGTGCTCGTCGATGCGTCCATTGTGATGGTGGAAAACGGTTACCGCCATCTGTCCGAACGGCAGGACCAAGACGCTAATCCGGTTTTAGAATCAGAACGCCAGAAGATTCTCATCAACGCGGCCAAGCAGGTAGGTCCGGCACTATTCTTCTCATTGCTGATCATCGTCGTGTCCTTCCTGCCGGTCTTTCTGCTCGAAGCGCAGGAAGGACGTATGTTCCGTCCGCTTGCTTGGACCAAGACCCTGGCAGTCGGCTCGTCCTCCATCCTCGCTATTACACTTGTGCCGGTGCTGATGGTGATGCTGATCCGAGGACGGCTGCGCCCTGAGCGCGCGAATCCGATCTCACGCATCACACAGGCCATCTACCTGCCGGTTCTGAAGTTCTGTTTGCGTCATCGCTGGCTCACAATAATCGTGAATCTGATCTTTCTAATTGTCACGTTTCCTCTCGCTTCGCGCCTGGGCAGCCAGTTCATGCCACCTCTCTTTGAAGGCTCTACCTTGTATATGCCGACTGCTCTTCCCGGCATCTCGATTGAGCAGGCGAAGGCGCTCCTGCAGCAGCAGGACCGCATCCTTCGGGGCTTTCCGGAGGTTGCGAGCGTATTCGGTGCTGTTGGCCGCTCGGATAGCGCAACTGACAACGCACCTCTTGATATGTATGACACCACGGTCATGCTTAAGCCCCGCGAGCAATGGCCATCCGGGATGACCTACGAGAGACTCATTCAGCAAATGGACGAGAAACTCCAGTTTCCCGGGCTCTCAAATACGTGGACGATGCCCGTCGAAAATCGGTTGGACATGGAACTGACCGGCATCAAGACACCTCTGGGAATGAAGGTACAAGGACCGAATGTTGACGGCATCCAGGAACTTGCTTCGCAGATTCAGAATGTTCTCACCGGACTCCCCGCGATGAGATCAATCTTTGCCGAGAAGGTTGCGCAGGGCTTTTACGTCAACGTAGACGTTAACCGAGCGGAGGCTGCTCGCTATGGCCTTACCGTTGCGGATATTCAGACGGCAGTTGAGTCCGGTATCGGCGGCCAGAACATCGCGGAGAACATCGAGGGGCGCGAGCGCTATCCCATCAACGTCCGTTATCAGAGAGACTTTCGAGACAATATTGACCAGATGCGCGGCGTGCTGATTGGCACCCCAACCGGTGCGCAGATCCCCCTCGGCCAAGTGGCGCGCATTTCGTTCTCACATGGACCGGCGATGATCCGCGACGAAGATGGCGCGCTGACGGGATATATCTATATCGATCTCTCGAACACCGATTATGGCGGCTTTGTCAAAGGAGCAGATAAGGCGCTCCATGACAAACTCGGGCTGCCGGCAAATTACACGTTTCAGTGGTCGGGGGAGTACGAACTCGAACTGCGGGCAAAGCAGCGGTTGCAACTGATCATTCCCGTAGTCTTCTTCGTGATCTTCCTGCTGCTCTATCTCGTCTTTCACTCGGTCGCGGAGGCGCTAGTCTTGATCTTCCCAACCATCTATGCAATGAGCGGAGGATTGTTGCTGCAATGGCTGCTCAAATACAACTTCAGCGTCGCGGTAGCGGTTGGATATATTGCACTCTTTGGAATCGCCGTTGAAACGGGCGTAGTCATGGTCGTTTACCTCCACGAAGCACTCGAACACAAGCTGAAATCCGGGAGACCATTGACAAATGCCGATGTGGAGGCCGCAGCGATCGAAGGAGCCGTTCAGCGCTTGCGGCCAAAACTCATGACTGTATGCGCGGTTCTCGCCAGCCTGGTTCCGATCCTCTGGGAATCCGGTATCGGGTCCGATGTAATGAAGCCGATTGCCGCCCCCATCGTTGGCGGCATGATCACCTCGACCGTTCACGTCCTTATCCTCGTGCCCGTTTTCTTCGTCATGATGAAGGAGCGGGCTTTACGCAATGGAACCCTACAACCCGTCACTCAGACTGATTCCAAGGCGCCGTCGGAAACTCAACCTCAACTGCCGTAATCAAACCCTAAGGAGAACACTCATGCGTTTCAACTCACTGGCTTTCGTAACGTCTGGACTCATACTGACTGCGTCGCTTGCTGTCGCCCAAGCGACTAAATCTCTAACCGGAACCGTTAGTGATGCCATGTGCGGAAAGACGCACATGATGAAGGGTGAGAGCGCGGCGCAATGCACGCGCGAGTGCGTAATGTCGGGGTCTGACTATGCCCTCGTGGTAGGAGATAAGGTCTATACCCTTAAGGGAGACAAGACTGCGATTGACAAATTCGCGGGCGCAAACGTCATCGTCAAGGGCAAACTGAGTGGAAGTACGGTGACCATGGAATCGATCAAGGCCGCTCAGTAGAGCGGGCAGCGCGACCACATAACAATGCGCTGGCTCCCCTGTGGACGGGAATGGTCCTGACCTGTCCTTAGGGGGCCGAAAGGGAGCGGGAGGCCGGCATGGCAACCGATGATGTTACAACCAATGCAGTTCGTCCTTCCGATCCACTGAAAAGTATTGTGGCTCACCAGGCAAAGTTTCTGGGCTTTCTTTCTGCCCGTGTTGAAGACAGGGCTGCTGCCGAGGACATCCTCCAGGCTGCATACCTGAAGGCTGTGGAACACGGTTCCGAGATCCGTGACGACGAGAGCACGGTCGCGTGGTTCTATCGCATTCTCCGGAATGCGATCACAGACCACTATCGGAGGAAGGCCGCGCGTACAAGTGCCCATGAGGCGTTCGCCGCTGAAGCACCTGTCAGCTACGAGGCGGAGGTTGCGCAGACAGTCTGTGCCTGCATTGGAGACGTGATCCGTGACCTGAAAAGCGAGTATCTTACCGCGATTGAGCAAGTTGACCTCGGTGGCGTGACCGTCGAGGAGTTCGCTCAATCGCAACAGACATCGGCCAACAACGCGTCGGTACGACTGCACCGGGCACGGAAGGCGGTGGCGAAGAAGCTGACGACTGTCTGTGGTGCGTGTGCCAAGCACAAATGTCTCGATTGCACCTGTCGGCGAAGCCAACTGTAAGACGCAGTCGGCTCGTGCATCAGCAACAGTACAGGAACGAGGAGACAATATGTGCTGCTGCGATGAACTGACCAAAGACCCAAAGGATGCCACGAGTATGACGACAAATGAGCCGACGAAATCCCTTACGACCGATCCGGTCTGCGGTATGACCGTTGATCCTGCGAAGGCACCGTTCGTGGAACACCAGGGGACGAATTTCTACTTCTGCTGCCAGGGCTGCGCGACGAAGTTTCAAGCGGATCAGGCCAAGTATATCCAGCCGAAGCAGGCCCCCACCTTGATCCAACTGGTCGCGAAAGAGGAGCCGAAGGCCGACTACACCTGCCCCATGCACCCCGAAGTACATAAGGCGGGGCCGGGCAGTTGTCCGAAATGCGGTATGGCGCTCGAGCCATCAACCATCGAGGCGCCATCGTCACGGACGGAATATACGTGCCCGATGCATCCGCAGATTGTGCGCGACTCGCCGGGCTCCTGCCCAATCTGCGGAATGGCGCTTGAGCCACGCACCGTCTCTGCCGGCGACGAAAACCCTGAACTGGTTAACATGGCGCGACGCTTCTGGGTAGGCATCGCGCTCACCCTTCCACTCCTCGCGGTAATGGTTTCGGATATTCTGCCCGGTCAGCCGATTCAACATCTCCTGTCGGGAGTGCTGCTCGGCTGGATCGGATTTGCGCTTTCAACGCCCGTAGTCCTCTGGGCGGGGTGGCCATTCTTCGTGCGGGGGTGGGAGTCGATCGTACATCGCAGTCCCAATATGTTCACACTGATTGCAATCGGCACCGGCTCTGCTTATTTCTACAGTGTTGCCGCCGTGGTCGCACCGGGCATCTTTCCTGCTGCCTTTCGCGATATGTCGGGCAATCTCGGCCTCTACTTCGAGTCGGCAGCGGTGATCACAGTTCTCGTGTTGTTAGGCCAGGTACTCGAATTGAAAGCACGGAGCCAAACCAGCGGCGCGATCAAGGCATTGCTTGGACTAGCTCCCAGGACCGCTCGTCGCATCGCCCCAGATGGAACCGAAAGCGATGTCGATCTGAGTGCAATTTATGTGGGTGATATCCTTCGTGTCCGCCCAGGCGAAAAGATTCCGACAGATGGAGTTGTGACCGAAGGCAGCAGCTCCGTGGATGAGTCGATGGTCAGCGGCGAACCGATCCCGGTTGAGAAGATTGTCGATACCAAGGTAGTCGGCGGCACCATCAATGGGACCGGAAGCTTTGTTATGAGAGCGGAGAGGGTCGGGGCAGATACGCTGCTGGCCCAGATTGTGAAGATGGTAAGTGAAGCCCAGCGGTCCCGTGCTCCCATCCAGCGCCTTGCGGACAAAGTCGCTTCCTGGTTTGTACCCGCGGTCCTGGCGTGCTCTGTCACCACATTTGCAGTCTGGGCTATCCTCGGTCCCCAACCTGTCTATGCGCATGCTCTGATCAACGCGGTCGCGGTCCTGATCATCGCCTGCCCGTGCGCCCTGGGGCTGGCAACTCCGATGGCGATCATGGTGGGTACGGGCCGTGGTGCCGCAGCAGGTATCCTCATCCGAAACGCCGATGCGCTGGAGACGTTCGAGAAGGTGAACACCCTGGT
>Ga0210408_10003481_pt1 | contig 14531 bp, 11 predicted proteins | sample IncBWH4MmetaG_FD_155471 | JGI IMG/M metagenome (GOLD analysis project Ga0210408, IMG submission 155471) | Forest soil microbial communities from Barre Woods Harvard Forest LTER site, Petersham, Massachusetts, United States - Inc-BW-H-4-M | ecosystem: Environmental > Terrestrial > Soil >...
CACAATTCACCGTGCAGCCGCACCATTCCCTGAAACAATTCGCTGTCCGAATGGCGCAAGAGCGGCTCGGCCACTTCTCCCGGCGAGCCCACGAGCTGCTCAACGCCAGTCGACTGCTTCCACGAACGCGAGCGCAGCACGAGCCGCATCAGCAGAATCGTGAGCAGCGCAAACGGCAGCGTCACGCCGAACGCAACGCCCAGGCTCACTCCGGCATGCGTCAGCGGCGAACGCACCAGCATCAATGCGCCCAGCAGCATGGCCACAATACCGCCGATGGCAAGCACGCCGTGGCTCGTATACTTCGCCTCCAAAATGAATAACCCCAACGCCAGTAAAATCAAAACAATGCCCGCGGGAGCCACGGGCAAAATCTGCATCGCGAACAGCGCCAGCACCAAGGCGATCCCGCCGACCACTCCCGGCGCGACCATTCCCGGATGCGTGAATTCGGTGTAAAGCCCCAGCACCCCCACGATCAAAAGAATGAAAAACGCATCCGGCTGCACGATCCGCGAAAGAAATCGCTGGCGGAACGACATGGAAAACGCAACGCGCTCTGGATTACGCAGCGCAAGCTGAACCGTGGAACCATCAAACCGTTTCACCGTGCGGCCGTCCAATTTTGACAAAAGGTCTTCCGGCGAGTTCGCAATTAAATCGATGAGCTTGCCGTCGAGCGCTTCCGTTTCCGTCCACGCTTTGCCATCGACGACGGCCGATTCCGCCAGCTCCACATTTCGTCCGCGCTTCGCAGAGTAGCTGCGCAGGAATGCCGTCGCGTCATTCAGAATTTTCTTCTTCAGGGTTTCGTCCACCTGCAGGGGAACTCCTCCGATGGCCAGAAGCGGCGATGCCGCGCCGGTGTGCGTTCCTGGAGCCATGGCCGCGACATCCGCGGACAGCAAAATAAAAAATCCCGCCGAAGCCCCGCGCGAGCCGACCGGCGAAATAAAAATTGCGACCGGCACGGGCGAGTCCAATATGTGGTGGATGATATCTTCCATGGAGGTCGAAAGGCCTCCGGGAGTGTCCATGGTAATCAGGATGAGGTTGGCATGAATCCGGGCAGCTTCCTCGATGCCGCCATCGACGTACTCAGCCATTACGGGCTCGATTTCGTCACCGATGCGCAGTTCGAGCACTTGCGCCGGCCCTCCGGCCGCCCCTGATATTTTCGTGTCCTGCCCTTGCGCTTGGAGAGCGAACGCGATGGTCATCGCCATGGCCAGGGTTGCTGTCGCCAACATCCAGGCATAACTCGACGCAGAAATCATCACCGCGCGGCGGCTGCCGGTGCCCTTCATTGACGCTCTCCGCCACTGTCGATCTTGCGAGGTCCCTTCCCTGCTGTTGGCTGTCCTTCAGGAACTTCGCCCGCCGGGTGCAGAAGAGTACGATCCAGATTTCTGGATACACGCGCCAGCCGCGCGAGCGCATTGCCGTCCTGCAGATTCGGTTGCGGCGTTTTATCGCTGGTCTCCGCACCTTCGGCGCGAATCGCTGCTGCTTCCGGGTTTCGTCCGAGTGATTCCAATGTGGCAATCAAAAGTGCTTTCGCTCCCTTGTCATCCGGGTCAATTTTCCGAGCGCGTTCCAGCGGAGCTACCGCAGAGGCCGCCTGTTTTCCTACAATTTTTGCGATAGCAATATTGATCCAATAATCGGCTTCCTCCGGATCGAGCGCCGATGCGCGTTCGAATTCCGCGCCTGCCTCATTCCACTTTCCGAGGCGCAGCCGGGCGACGCCAAGGTTGTTGTGCATTTCCGGCAATTCCGGAAGCGAGCCTTTCTCACCGGTTTTTCGTGTGCGTTCGAGCAATCCGGAAAACGCCGCGTCCGCCCGCCCGGGGTCATTGCGCGCCAGATGGCAAACCCCGGTGGCGAAACTTGCCTCAGGCCCGTCGCGGCGATTGGGGGGAACGCGCGAATACCACACCAGCGCCGAGTCGCAATCGCGCTTCTTGAAATAAATCTGGCCGAGTACAAACGCCGGACGTTCCCAGGCAGGTTCCAACCTCGCCGATTCGCGCAGCAAGCGGAGACGTTCCTCGTCCTGCGATCCGGTAAGCCCGCGAACGAAATTTTCAAGGGCGTCAAGGCGCAGCGAGGGCGGCGGGTCGGAAAAACTCGATTCGTCCCGGTTTGTGCCTTGCGGGGGACATACTTTTTTGTCGAGCGAACATAGAATCTGCCAAGTCAGGCGGGCGTGCGCCCGGAGCAGATCCTGCATGCTGCTCGTCTCCCTAAGCGCGGGCGAAAGAGAGGGTGGACTGAGATGCAGCAGGCGCGCTTCCAGGGTCGCGGTCTTGCCGTCGGATTGAAATCGCCCGTAGACGACTACATCGGCGTCGGCTTCTGTGGCGATCTTTATGATGGTGGCGTGCGAAAATCGCGCGGAATCGGGCAAACCCATTTTTTCCAGCGTCGCCTGCCGCTCCTCCCGGGAAAGCACATTCACTTCCCTATCTTCGAGGCGCTCCGCCGTCAACTCGGATAGGCCTTCGCCAAGCCAATCGAGAGTGGCCATCCGGCTTTCGTTCTCAAACGGAAAGAGCAGAATTGTTTCGTGGCGCGCATCCGCGGAAGCGGCGCGGGTTTCTCCTGGGGACTGCGCGGGATGAGCGCGGCCCGTCGTCACGGCTCCGCAAAGAGCCGCGCCCAGAACGAAAAGCCCAAATCGAAAAATTCGAGGGGGCATCGCAGTCACATTGTAACAGAGGCCATGCGGCGCGTGTTCGCGCTTGTCGCGCATGACGCGGGAAAATTACGCTCCGGGGTGTGTCGCCGAACTCTTCTCCTCCGCGGGAACGATGCGCACCATCACGGCCTGCACGACAGGATCGTTGATGACATCCTTAAATGCTGGGTCGGTCGCTGCTTTGGCGACGTCCTTGTACCCTTCGTCCAAAGACTTGCGGAGGTATTCGGCGCAGTGCTCGGCGTCGCCCTTCTGCGCATAGACCTTGGCCATCATGAAGAAGAACAGGCCATGATTGGCAACCGAGCGGTCCTGGACAGTGGAGCCGGCGCGGTCGTTGCGTTCGAAAATCCTGGGGTCAATCTCGAGCGCTTTTTGAAATTCGGCGGCGGCTTCGGGAAACTTGTCCGAATTGTAGTAGGCAAACCCAAGGTTGGAATGAGTCCCCGCCGAGTTCGGATCGATGAGGACCGCCCTCTGATATTCACGTATCGCCCCGCGGAAATTTTTTTGGTGGTAATAAACCATGCCCAGGTTGTTCACGGGACTCGAATACTTTTTGTCTGCTTTGGACGAGCGGGCAAAATACTTCTTGGCCTGGTCGTAGTTGGACAGGGACAGATAGGCGATTCCGATCATGTTCATGAAAACGGCGTTCTTCGGATCGGCCCTTAATAAATCTTGATAGGACTGAATGGCCGCCTCATACCGCTTTTCCGCCATTTGGACTTTGGCCCGCTCCTCCTGCATTTCTTTGGGACTAAGCGCAGCGGGCGCGGGTTGTTGCGCGCACAGGTGAGATGTTGTTGAAAGAAGAAAAATTCCCAGGAAAATCCGAAAAGGAAGTTTCCATTTCATAGCGAACGCCTCTGAACGACGCCGCATCAGTGTTGCTGATCTGGTGAGCTGGATGGTGTCTTGTCGGCGTCTTTCTTGCCTCCAAAGATACCAAAAATCCGTCTCAGAACGCCTTTTTTGTTCTCTTCCTCAGGCTGCTGGTTATCAGCGGCAGCGGGCGGAGTTGAAGAAGGATGGGCGCCGGTGTTTCCCGGCGCAGTTGCGGCGGAGTCGGCCCCCTTCGCTTTATCTCCGCCAAAAATATGCGATAGCCAGGAGCCCGGAGGCGTGTCGCTGGCCATGCGTCCACCGTGCAAAGGACAAAACTCGGTGGGTTCCGTGCCGTGGATGTAGACTTCCTCACGCGTGACTGGGCATTCGGGTGTCGCCAGTGCCAAAGATTCGGGGTCAATCGTGACCTTCGTCACTCCTTCCGGCATCTCAAAAGGCTTCACGTCGCGATACGCGGGCAATTCCACCGCGCGTTTCATAAATTCCGCCCAGATCGGCGCGGGGGCATTCGCGCCGGAAAGTCCCAGGTCGCGGTTGTCGTCAAATCCCACCCACACGATGGCCAACAAATTCGTGGTATAGCCCGCAAACCATCCGTCCCGCGAAGTGCCGGTTTTCCCCGCGGCAGGAGCGTTGAATCCACGGGAGCGAACGGTGGCCCCCGTGCCGTGATCGATGACGTCCTCCATCATGCTGGTCACAAGGAAAGCAACGCGCGGATCAAGGGCGCGCCTCGAACGAATCGAGTTCTGTTCCAGCGATTCCCCTTGGGCGTTCACCACATTGCGAATAAACATCGGCTCGGTGCGCACACCTTCGTTGGCCAGTATCGTGTATCCCGTGGCCACTTCGAGAGGCGTCATCTCATAGGCTCCGAGCGCCACCGAAGGCGTCGGTTGAATGGATGGATCGAGCCCGAATTGATGCGCCATGTCCGTGACGCGCGTGTATCCCACGAGCTCGGCGACTTTCACCGTGGCGACGTTGAGCGAAAACGTCAGCGCTTCCCGCGCCGTGACCTGGCCGTGGAATTTTTCCCCGTAATTGTTGGGAGTATATTCTTTGCCGTCAAAATCGAAAGTCGTGGGCTCATCCATCACCGTGGTTGCCGGAGTTACAATGGGCTTTACGCCGTCGACCCCTCCTTCAAAGGCCGCCGCATACACAAACGGCTTGAAGGCCGAGCCGGGCTGTCGACGCGCGAGAACGTGGTTAAGTTGGCTTTCGCCGTAATCGCGCCCGCCGATCAGCGCTTTGATTTCTCCGGAATGCGGATCCAGAACCACCATCGCGATCTGAGCCTGAGGCGCAGGCTGCCCTTCCTTTTTCCAACGCGCGTAACGTTTCGCGAGCTGGGTGTCGATGTTCTTGGCTCCCAGGTCAACGGCATCGGAAGCCGCGCGCTGCAGCTCCGGATCGAGCGTGGTGTAAACACGGAAGCTCTGGGAGAGAAGATCCGATTCCGAAAAACGGTCGAGCAGGTGGTCCTTCACCATGTCCACGAAATACGGCGCCGTGCTGCCTTCGAGCCCGCCGCCCACGATTTGCAATGGATTCTTCTTGGCGCCAGCAACCTGTTCGGATGTGATCACCCCGTTCTCGGTCATCGCCAGGAGCGCGCGGTCCCGGGCCTCTACCGCACGGTCTGGACGCCGTTCCGAAGCCGAGTAACGATTCGGCGCATGGATGATCCCGGCAAGGAAGGCGGCTTCCTGAAGATTGACTTCGCGGAGATCCTTGTTGAAGTAGGCCAGAGAGGCCTCGCCAAATCCGTGAATCGCAAAGCTGCCCCGGTTCCCGAGATAAATTTCGTTCGCGTAAAGCTCGAAAATCTGTTGCTTGTTGAAGCGGTGCTCGAGTTCAAGCGCTACAACCGTTTCGGCCACTTTGCGCCGCACGGTCCGGTCTGTATTGAAAAAGAAGCTGCGCGCCACTTGCATCGAGATCGTGCTGCCGCCCTGCACGCGCGCCCCGTGGCGCAGGTCGGCCCAGGCCGCACCCAAAATGCGGATCGGATCAAAACCTGGATGCTCGAAAAAGCGCCTGTCTTCCACGGAAAGCACCGCATCGCGCAAAACTTTCGGAATGTCGTTATAGCTGATGGCGCGGCGCTTCTCGCGAGAGCTGTCAAACAAGCTGGTCAGAAGTTCCGGCTCTACCTCGGCGGAATCCAAAGAGGCTCCACTTTCAAGGGAGCGGATTCTCTGGATTTCGCCGCCCTTGAAGTCCACGATAAGTTGGTTTTTTGCTCCAAAATAGGACTCGCTCGAAGGGCGAATTTCGATTTCGTTTCCATGCAGAACGTAACGGCCAGTGGTTCCCGCAACGTCCAGCTCACTGTAACCGGCTCGTTGCAGGTGGTTGGCCATATCCGCCACCGTGAGGGATTCACCGGTGCTGATCCGCATTGGAGCGGCATAAATTTTGGCTGTGGTTTGCTGAATGTGTCCCGAAAGACGAAGATCGATCATCCGGCCGAAGGAAATCCAGTAGTACGTCCCTATGCCGGTTGCCACCAGCAAAAGAAAAACCGCACTCCCAAGAAGGATGAGCCCAAGCCGGGATCCCCATAAACCCCGGCCAATTCGAATACGCACGGTAGTTCTCCGTTCCGCCGCGAAAAACCCTCAGTAGCCCTCAGGACCCTGATTACCCTCTATACCTTTAGATGCGCCTTCAGGCTGCACTGAAATAAGTGTACACGTTCCTGGGGATCGAATTCGTTTTCGTCAGACGCGTGGGGCGAATACATCTCGCTATCGTATGGTGGCTTCCCAACTGTAGGGAAACGCCGTGCCCCAACAGCCGCGACACGCCTGCGAACTACGGACCCCATATTGAGGGTCGATGACAACTACGGCCCCACTTAACGTCGCTATAACAGCGATGCGTTGTAGGCGGCAGGGTGGAAGTTCAGCGTCCATTGATAAAATTTCAGGTCGACCGTAACGGAATAATCGACGCTGATGTGCACATTTCCGGCGTTACCTTCCACCTTAATATCTGCTGCTTGAATCGGTAAATCCTCTTTCTGCGCTTCTTCCAATACATCCTTCCGGACTTGATCGTTACTCTTGCGATTGACGCTCGCGAACCGCGCAATGGTCTGGAGGCTGTCTTGGAATTCGTATTCACTGATTAGTACCGGAAGGACCATTGCTGCCGTATAAATGAAGGCCACCAGAATCATTGTCCAAACGACCGCTTTGAGGTGTCCCGCACCTCTTTCCCCTTCGCGTTTCGGTGCACGACAAGTGCCGGGAGCCGAAGGAGATAGCTCCTCTGCCGACCAGGACGCACTCGTCCTGGTTAACCTCGCGCGTGGGCGGAATTCCATATCCTAAAATGCTAGCATCGGACCAGAGGAGTGTCGAGCGTGAGTCCGCGCCGGGTTTCGGCCCAGTCACTTTCCGCAAATGATTGATAAAGGATGACTTACTTGCAGAATCGACCGTCGGGAGGACTTAGTAAGCCTTTCCAAAAATGGCGATCTCGTTTGAGGGTTTTCCGCATTGGACACAGGCCCCTGTTCCACCAGGCTGCTCCGTTGGGATACACCGTAGGGTAGCTTTCGTGGTTTCCTTAATTTGCTCTTCGCACCTGGCATCGCCGCACCAGCGGGTGCGCGCAAAGCCCTGCTCGACCGCCTCCTGGAACTCGTTGAAATTCTTGGGCTCAAATGTGTGCAAGTTGCGGAATGCGAGTGCCCGGTCAAAGAGCGCTTTCTGGATCTCCGCAAGTTGCAGCTCGACGGCTTCCGCAATTCCGTCCTGGGACACGAATTTTTTCCCTTCCTTGCCCGGCCTGTCACGGCGTGCGAGCACCACGCTGCCTTTGGCCACGTCCTTGGGACCTATTTCCATGCGCAATGGGACGCCGCGCATTTCCCAATCATTGAACTTGAAGCCGGGGCTTTGTCCTTCTCGTTCATCCACTTTCACCCGGATATCCGCATGCACCAATTGGTCGCGAATTTTTCTGGCGGCCGCAAACACCAGCGCTTTCTCTTCCTCCGTCTTGAAGATAGGCACTATCACCACTTGGTGCGGCGCGAGCCTCGGCGGCAGAATCAGGCCCTGATCGTCGCCATGCACCATGATGATGGCGCCGATGAACCTGGTCGAAAGGCCCCACGACGTGGTCCAGCAGTGCTGCAGCACGCCGGCCTGGTCAAGGTAGCGGATTTCGAAGGCCTTCGCGAAATTCTGTCCCAAGTTGTGTGAAGTGCCGGCTTGCAGGGCCTTGCCGTCGCCCATCATGGCTTCTATGGAATAGGTGGCATCGGCTCCGGCGAAACGTTCCGACTGGGATTTTCTACCCGGAATCACAGGGATGGCCGCTTCGTTCACGGCAAAGTCGGTGTAAATGTCCAGCATTTGGCGCGTTTCCGCTTCGGCTTCTTCGAGGGTCGCGTGCGCTGTATGGCCTTCCTGCCAAAAAAATTCGAGTGTGCGCAGGAATAATTTTGTGCGCAGCTCCCAGCGCACCACGCTGTTCCACTGGTTGATCAGCACCGGCAAATCGCGGTACGACTGAATCCATTTTGCGTAGGCGTGCCCAATGATGGTTTCCGACGTAGGCCGAATCACCAGCGGTTCTTCCAGCTTTTCTCCGCCGCCGTGCGTGACCACGGCCAGCTCCGGCGAAAACCCGGCGACGTGCGACTGCTCCTTGCTGATAAAACTCTGCGGAATGAGCAGAGGAAATGCGGCATTCACATGCCCGGTCGCCTTGAATCGCCGGTCGAGTTGCGCCGTTATGTTTTCCCACAGCGCCCATCCGTACGGGCGCACAATCATGCACCCGCGCACCGGCGCATAATCCGCCAGCTCCGCCCGCAACACGAGCTGGTTGTACCACTCGGAAAAATCTTCAGAGCGTGTAGGAAGCTTCAAATCCGCCATGCGCGATCGTCCTCATTTCGACGGGCTTCCTGCACAGCCCGCGCCTATTTCTGGTTGTTTGCAACCGGAGTCCGCGCTCGTGTGCCGTCAGAGCAAGCGCGGCAAGATTCAAGAAAAAGAAGCGTAGCCGAGGGTGCCGGAGGTGTCAACCAACTCCGGGGAGGGCTGTCTATCCGTTTCCGACACGCCGACTTATCAAGAGTTAGCAAGAATCACCAACCTGTATGGCGGTATTACTAGAACATCCTCGAGGCGAGGACTGCCAGTTAGACAATAAGTAGGGATGTGCCAACCAGGCACTTCGTGACACTGAAACCAGGAACCTCAGGGGCTGGGCGAAACGGCAAATGGTTTCGTCGACAAGAGTAACGGCATCATCGATGATGTGAATCCACCTGGCCGATCGCGGTGGATTGGATCGCCTTGACTTTTGGACTCAGCGCAGCTCACACTCCCGCTGCATTATAAGGAGCACTGCTTATGATGAGCGCAACCGCTATAAGAGGGTATTGCGGCAGGGTAAGTCAGTTGTGGTTTCTGTTTGGGTTGCTCTTGATGGCGTTGCCCTTGTCGGCAAAGACGTTCCGAGTCTATGTCACGAACCACGCGGGGGACACGGTTGATGTCATCGACCCAGCTACGAACAAGATCGTGCAAGTGATCGAAGGGGTTGAAGCACCCCATGATGTTAGCTTCTCGCCCGACAGAAGTCGGGTCTACCTTAGCATTGAGTCTGAGAATGTGCTCGACGTTGTGGATCGAAAGACTGGAAAGATTATCAAGAAGGTGGCCCTCAGCGGCCGCCCCAACACGATAGCCGTTACTAAGGACGGCGGGCGGGTCTTTGTCGGCATCCGTTCAAGGCCCGGCGTGCTGGACGTTATCGACACGAGGTCCCTCGAGAGGGTCAAGAGTATCCCAGACACAGGCCCCCTCCATGACATTTCCTTGACGCCGGACGGTAAGTATGTGGTCGTGGGCTCGGAAGAATTCAAGAAATTAACCGTGATTGATGTTCAGACTGAACAAGCCGCCTGGTCGATCAAATTCAACAATATAGTTCGCACCATGGCGTTCGAGAGGAACTCTGACGGCTCGACGCGTCGGATATTCCTAAATACTTCCTATTTGCACGGGTTTGAAGTGGTGGATTTTGCGGAGCGAAAGGTGACAGCTACGATCAAGCTCCCCGACGAAGACGGCGGGCAGGCCCCACCACGAGGCGTTTTCTCACACGGCATGGGCGTCACCCCGGACAACAAGACCCTTTGGGTTAACAGCACCCTCGCGGATGCTGTTTTTGCATACTCTCTTCCTGATCTCAAACTGCTGGGGCATGTCCGTACCGGGATATACCCGATCTGGATCACATTTTCTCCCGACGGCAAGACGGTCTACGATAGCAATCGCGCGGACAACACGGTATCGGTCATCGACGCTAAGAGTCTGAAAGAGGTGACTCGCATCCAGGTCGGTGAGGCGCCCGAGCGGAACGCCACGTTGGTTCTACCCTAGAGTGGGCCGGGATTGGCACACCTGGTGTTTTCCCATTCTCCTCCCAACTACCGGTTACTTGTCGGAAGCACCGTCTGCTTTTCGCCCGCGGACCCACTCGGCTAGCGTCAGCCAATCGGGGTCGTTCTGGGATGCAAATTGCCTGCCTCCGCCGTGGGAGATATCGCCGCCCGCATCACGCGCGAGCGGATGCTTCAAAAGCAAACTTGACAGCGGTTCGGCGGGAGTTACCAACTGCGAGACAACCTCGAAGTTGCGTCGAGATTGCTCCTCGCTCCAAAATGTGCTCCCGGGCGACAGCTTCTCCAGGTGGAATGCAGTGCCCCCTCCGTTCCCCCCAGACTCAACCTCATGGCAAACGTAGCAGCGCGCGTGGCCAGGCCGCTTCTTCAGGAAAATAGGCTCAACTCGGCTTTTGAAAAACTCGAAGTCAGGAGCCGACGCCGCTTGTTGCTGTCCGGAGGCCGTCGGCACGCCAATCGCGAGGGTAAGCGCCACGATTGAAACAATTCGCCGTATCGTCATGGGTTTGCTTGCTACCTTCCACACTTACGCGGTGAGAGAACCATGCAATTGTGGATCAGTTTGGATTGAGAGAACATGCTCACCCGGAATCACTGATTTGGATTTCTGACTCGCGAATCGTACGCTTCTTCAGCACTCGACACAACGAATTTGCCGCGAGAGCGCGCCACTAGATGCCTCGCGACGATCTGACTGTCAACCCATTGAGACCACCGGACTTATCAGGGTCTCGCTGAAATGGGCCACAGCACACAGGTCACGATTATTTCGAAATCGAATCACGCACCACCGTCTGATCGGCGATTGGTACCCACAACACCAGACGGTCCTCAGGCCCGAGGTTGCGGTTCCGGTGGCCTTTGGTCGGGGCGAGATCTTCAATGAGCTCTATGTCTCCGGGATTTAGAGTGATTCTCTCCCCTCCCGAAAATTCAATCTCCTCATGGCCGGCAAGATCGAAAATATATTGCCGGCGCGGTCCTGGATGAAACGCTCCGAAATCCGCGCCGGTTGCATCGTGTCTTGACCTGCGGAGCGTAGCTCCCGTTGTCGTTTCCATTAGGCTGCCGACGTTATTTTTGTCGAAATTCATCACTTCAATCTTTTCCACGTGCGACAGCCCATCTTTGCCCGTATAGAACCGGTACATCATCACCGGCTTGCCTCCTTGGGCGGCAACTACATCATTCCGCGTTTGTCCGCAAAACATGAGAAAACAGACCCCAACCGTGACAACAGCGATGGAAAACCTGAGCATCGGTTTCATGGTGTGCTCCTAATTGTCGCTTTCAGGATTAGTCACTTCCAGTTCTGAATGATCGGAGACATTTGCGATTTTCACGTTGTGACCAAGAAACATCCTAGGCAGTGCAATTCGAGATTTCAAGGAGAGTCCCAAACAAAGAGGCACGACTTCTCAGGAGTTGACGCCGCAGCCAAGGCAGATAACCCCACAAATGCTACCGTGATGCCATCAGAAATTCGCGTCCAGCAAATCCAAAAGAAAAAGTGAGTTAAGTTCTCTTAAGTCCGCTTTCGGGTATCCGTAATATCTGGCCCCGAAGCCGCCGCGACAAAGTTACAGCGAGGGAGCGGTAAAATCGAGACGCAAGATGAGGATACAACTCAAATAAGTTCTGCAAAATCGGCCATTCAACTGCGTACACAACCATTGCTTCTTCCGCGACTACCGAAGCACTGGCGTTGGTGTTTTCAAGAAAGGCCATCTCGCCGCAGATCTCGCCTGGGCTAATCCGAGCGATTTTCACGCCGAGACCATTCGTGATCTTTGCCCTGCCATCCATGACCACGAAAACCGAACCGGGTTGCTCCCCCTGCTGGATCAAAGTTTCACCCTTCTTGAAGTTGACGTATTTGGCTTTGTCGAGGATCAGAACCCAGTCATTGCGGTTGACGTACTGTAGCTGGCTTTTCGACACCACCAAATCCACATCTAGCTTGTCTGCCATAATCCTATTTGACATTCCCTAGTGTCTTAAATGCCCGTCACGCCTGTAACAGCACAGTGAAACGGGATTCTGATTGCAGTTACATAATACTTCCGAGGAAATGCGGTGCCGCAAGTGATTCGGTGAGCTCACCTGCCCAAGTTCTTGTACCATGGTGAGTGAGAGAGTTCATATCACAAGTCTAGAGTCTCACATAAGACTTCATCTCTAGGGCCTTGCAATCTTCCCTTTGCTTGACGGTTAACGCCCCCCCTCACCCCCAGATTAAATTTCTGATGAGATAACGATGTAGGATACCTTCCAGGCGGATCGCTGCGCTTTCACACGATTGGTGCTTGGCGAATAGAAGCCAATGGGATGGGTCCTGATAAACAGGGCTTACCGGAAACCGGGATGTACGGGAATGGGCGCTACGGCCACACTCTAATAGTCGTCTTCCAGGGACTTGCCGCTCTGGGATGGCCAAATCTGAGATGTAGGTCTATATTCACTTGCTGCCCCCGATTCGTTGAGGCAATGGTTTTTTTAGCGAAATGAAAAGAGAACAAACGCACATGCCTGGGCGCGGCGCGATCCTTACCCCCGCAACACTTCGATTCTTCCGCGACTTGAAGCGCAACAACCGCAAAGAGTGGATGGACGCCAACCGCGATCGATACCGCACAGAAGTAGTTGCGCCCTTTCGAGCGCTCCTTACAGCAGTCACGCCTCATGTGATTCAGCTCCACCCCGGGTTTGATATATCAGGGCGGACAGGAGTTAATTTTTCACGCATCAATCGGGATATCCGCTTCGCGCGGGACAAGACTCCTTATCACACTCAGATGTATTTGAAATTCCCCGATCCGGGGGCGGGGGATGATGCAACGACGCAGCTCTACGTCGGCATTTCCGCCGAGGCCGTTACGGCCGGCTTTCGTGCATACTCCATGGGGCCGGCAAAGAAATCTCCATTTCGGCAGATGATCCTTCCGCGTGTGTTGGCCAATCCGAACTGGGTCGAGCGGCAGAAGAAACGTCTGGGGCGCCGCTATGAGAGTTATTGGTATTCAACCGAAAAGGGCGAATGGACTAAGCACGTGGGCTGGCCGCTCGGACCGGCGGAATGGGAAAAGCTCCAGGGTTGGGTAGTACGCCGGAAATTTCCGCAAAGCGCGGCTGCGCTCCCCAGATTCGTGACGGACATCGGCCATCTATTTCGTGACGTCTACCCACTATTTTCGTTCGTGTCTTCGACCATCTGGAAGCCTTGACCTCCGCCCGAATGCATTTTCATTTTCAACGCAGCTTTAAGTCCGGCCCGGTGAAGGTTTCGACTGGCGTGATGAACAATTCGAGCAGCGACGGCGGAACTGGCCCGTAACACTCGAATTGTGCCACCCTTCTGTCTTTCCGAGCGGAGCGAGGAATCTCCCTTCGGTGTAAATTGCTACTATGAAAGAGAGATTCCCCGCTCCGCTCGGAATGACAAAATAATGTCTATATTCCAAAACCTTCTCCCTCCCAACATCACTTTCGCGCTCGCGCCATTTTCCGCGGCTTGACCGTGCGCACTCGAATGAATTTCTGCCGCCTCGAACTATAAGTCGTCACGATCCCTCTGCCGATGTCGTACACCCACCCGTAGAGCTTCAAATTCCGCTGTTCCAGCCGCGCGGCAACGGCGGGATGCGTTTGCAAATTCTTGAGCTGCTCGATCACATTCCTCTCGGTTAGCGCCAGCAAAAACTCAGGATCGCCCAAATCGGAATCGCGTTTTGCCAGCGCCTCGCGCGCGGGCTGCGCGTGGGCGAGCCAGGCGCTTACGTTCGCGAGAGGTTTCAGCGCCTCCGGATTCAGGACGCCCTTCATCACGCCGCAATCCGTGTGCCCGCACACGATTACATCGGGCACGCCCAGAACCCCCACAGCGTATTCAATTGTCGCGGAAACGCCGCCAATCGACTCCGGGTAACGCGGCACGATATTTCCGATTACACGGCAGAGGAACAGCTCGCCCGGTTTGGTTTGAGTCAGCAGGCAGGGATCAATTCGCGAATCGGCGCACGTAATGAACAGAGCTGTCGGCCGCTGTTGCAAAGCCAACTTGTGAAATAACTCGCGATGTTTCGGATAGACTTTCTTTTGAAAACGCTTAAGGCCGCGAAGGATGTTATCGACTGTCATGAAGGATCATTCTGCAACAGTTTGAAGGCGCGAGCCTAGTCAAAATGGCCAGACTATACGTTGCGCATTCGTGCTATGGTATCGCGCTCTTGGCAGGAATGCAGGAACATCGGTAGTGCATCAGTTTGATTTGTACTACATAAGAACACTGCCCGCCCAAAATTCGGGCGGCCTCTACAAGACCAAAGGTTTGTGTGTTCGCCTTTGTAGAGAACTGTCCGTCCCGTTCACGGTGGGCGTTTAAGGTGAACCGTGCTCTTCGGGACGGATAAGGCACGCCTCCGTCAAACTGAGACACTCCCGGAACATCCGGAATTTGAGGCCGAACCGCCTCTTCAAGTGTTCCCTCTTTAATTAATGGCCGATTGGCACGATCTTGCGTGCACGAATCATGAAATCATG
>Ga0210408_10003482_pt1 | contig 14525 bp, 10 predicted proteins | sample IncBWH4MmetaG_FD_155471 | JGI IMG/M metagenome (GOLD analysis project Ga0210408, IMG submission 155471) | Forest soil microbial communities from Barre Woods Harvard Forest LTER site, Petersham, Massachusetts, United States - Inc-BW-H-4-M | ecosystem: Environmental > Terrestrial > Soil >...
CAACCCTCCTGGAAGAGGAACAAGTTCAATCGGCGTACATTGCAACCAAGTCAGACTGGCGTCCGAAGGAAGCAACAGCAGCAATCGATGCCCTGAAACGAGTCAGTGGTATATCTCATTGGCGCAAGTGGGCGCTTCTGTCGAGCATTTTCGTCGTGGTCATCGCCGCGACGATCCTGTTGCTCAACGTTGGTCGGTTGCGGGACCGCCTGTTCGCCAGCCGGGTTGTGCCGGAAGCGAAGCATATTGCGGGACTACCCACCCTGGAGCAGGGTAAGTATATTGCGGTCCTCCCTTTCCGCGTGCTCGGCGATCGTTCATCGCTCGGTTATGTCGGGGACGGAATCGCTGAAGCATTGGCGGCGAAGCTGTTCGACCTGTCGGACGTGCATGTGGTTGCTGAACCGTCAATAAAAGGGACGGACCTCGCGCAATCCTCCGAAAGCATCGCACGCAGCCTCGGCGTAAACCTGCTAGTCAGCGGAACGATCCAGGGTTCGGCGGAAAACATGCGAGTGGTTGGCAACCTCGACGATGTCAGCAGCGGGCGACGACTTTGGAGCGGCGAACTTACCGGCTCATCGCAGAACCTTCTGACGATGGAAGATGATATATACGCAAAAGTTGTTACAGCAATCCAGAATGGCGTCACATCTGAAACGAGTGGCGCCAGTGCTCCCCACCCGACTGAAAGTGTCGAAGCCTATGACCTGTACCTGCGGGGCCGCGAGATTATGCGCAACCAACAGAGCTCCAAGGAGATCGAAGGCGCGCTGCGCCTTTATGAAGACGCTCTGAAGCAGGATTCCCGCTTCGCATTGGCCTACACAGGCGTCGCTGATGCGAGTTTGAGCATGTACTACAAGAAAAAGGAGCCCTTCTGGGCGAACAAGGCTCTCGTAGCAGCGAAACAAGCACAGCAGATCAACGATGCACTGCCGGAGGTGCATTTGGCCATGGGCAGGGTAAGTCTGGCTAACGGAAGATTTGCGGAGGCTGTCGAGGAAATGAAGAGAGCGGCAGTACTGGCCCCTAACTCCGACGAGGTAAATCGAAACCTCGGAAGCGCATACCTGCGAGCAGGCCTGAAGAACGAAGCCATCGAGGCTTATAAGAAAGCAATTCAGGCCGGACCATATTATTGGAGAAACTACGAAGATCTGGGCGATGCCTACAACGATCTCGGGGATTATGACAGGGCCCTTGTAAGCTTGCAGCGCGTCATTGAGCTTGCGCCCGACATCAGCCTTGGTTATCAGGATGTCGGCACCGTTTATTTTAACCAGGGCAAGTTCGTCGAGGCGCTACCGTACGAGTTGAAGGCTCTCTCCATCACACCAAACCCCACTTTGTACGCGAATATTGGTACGATCTACTTTTATCTTGGACGCTACGCGGAGGCCGTGCCGATGTTTGAAAAGGCGGTCGCGTTGAACCCCAACACCGAATGGTTCACCGGCAATCTTGCCGACGGTTACCGGTGGAACGGCCAGAGGGAGAAGTCCTTGCAAACTTACGATAAAGCAATCGCTTTATCTTACAAAGAGCTGCAGGTAAACCCGAAGGACGCCGTCGTCATGGGCGACTTGGCGGGATACTACGCCAAAAAAGGGGACACTTCGCAAGCCCTCGAATGGCTGAACCGCGCGCGCGCCATTGATCCGAACAACGTTAGCCTTATTTCCCAAGCTGCCATCGTGCACACCCTGGCCCATCAGCCGGACGAAGCCCTGAAGGACCTGCGGGACGCGTTTCGGAAGGGATATTCCACCGATCAAGCTCGCATAGAACCTGAGTTCAAAAGTCTTCAGAGCCGTCCCGAGTTTGCCAGCCTTCTCGCAGAGTTTAGTGCCACGAAGAAGTGAGCTCGAATTGCCCGTTCCCCGAAGCAAGGCGGGGCGGGAGTACGCTGGGGCCACGTCAGGAAATGCCGGTTCCTGAATCTTCTCCCTCTCTGTGGCATCATGTATGCATGCCTAAGATTCACATTCCAACCCCTTTACGGCAATATGCCGGGAAGCAGGCGGCGGTCGACGTCAAGGCCAGTTCCATCGCCGACGCCCTCTCCGCGCTGGTCCGCCAGCACCCCGACTTGCGCCGCCACCTCTATACCGACGACGGCAAACTGCGCGCCTTCGTCAACGTCTACCTCAACGACGAGGACGTCCGCTACCTGCAGAAAGACGCCACCGCCGTGAAAGAGGGTGATACCATTTCCATAGTGCCTTCTATCGCCGGAGGCCACGCTTGATTGAAGATTTTATGATCTCCGATTGCAGAATGAGAGCCGTGCCCGCCATCTGCTGTTGTTGTCCCTTCTGCTGTCCCCAGTGTTGTTGAAGCTTCGACCTGAAGCCTTCAATCTGGAATCTTTAATCTGAAATCAAAAATCTGAAATTTCCTGAGGTCCTTATGGCCACCACATTTGATGTCAAACCCGAAACCGCAACCCTCACCAACGACGAGATCCAGCGTTATTCGCGCCACCTGATCATGCCCGAGGTTGGCATGGAGGGGCAGCAGAAGCTGAAAGCCGCGCGGGTTCTGTGCGTGGGCACAGGAGGGCTAGGTTCACCCTTGGCGCTTTATCTGGCCGCCGCCGGTGTCGGGACGTTGGGGATCGTGGACTTCGATGTGGTGGACGTTACCAATCTGCAGCGGCAGATCATTCACTCGACCGCGGATGTCGGCCGCAAGAAGCTGGACTCCGCCGCCGAGAAACTGAAGGCGATCAATCCTTACATCAATCTGCGAAAATTCGACACTCGGCTCTCTAGCGAGAACGCGCTGGAAATTTTCCGCGATTTCGACATCATCGCCGACGGCACCGACAACTTTCCCACGCGCTATCTCGTCAATGACGCTTGCGTGCTCACTGGCAAGCCCAATGTCTACGGATCGATCTTTCGCTTCGAAGGCCAAGCCAGCGTGTTCGCCACCGAAGAGGGCCCGTGCTACCGCTGCCTCTATCCCGAACCGCCACCGCCCGGACTCGTTCCTTCCTGCGCGGAAGGCGGTGTGTTGGGAATTCTTCCGGGACTGGTGGGCGTGATGCAGGCCACCGAAGTCATCAAGCTGATTCTGGGCGCGGGCGAGCCGCTCATCGGGCGCCTGCTGCTCATCGACGCGCTAAGCATGAAGTTCCGGGAACTCAAGCTGCGCAAGAATCCCGACTGCCCTGCTTGCGGCACGCATCCCACAGTCACCAGGCTGATCGACTACAATGAATTCTGCGGAATCCGCGGAGAGGAAAAGCTAGTGGAGACGGGAATTCCCGAAATGCAAGTGGAAGAGCTGAAACGCCGCCTTGATGCAGGCGACGACCTTTTTGTGCTCGATGTGCGCGAGCCGCACGAATATCAGATCTGCAATATCGGTGGACACCTGATTCCGCTGGGCGATTTGCCCAAGCGCGTCAACGAACTCGACTCCAGCCGCGAGATCGTCGCCCACTGCCGCTCCGGCGTGCGCAGCGGCAAGGCGGTGGCATTCCTGCAGCAGGCCGGCTTCAAGAAAGTTCACAATCTGGCCGGCGGCATTCTTGCCTGGGCCGACCGTGTCGACCCGAAGATGCCGAAGTACTAAGTTGAGTTGAGGGGCTGCAACTTGTTATAGGGAGCGGATTCCGCTCCCTATCTCTTCTTGTGGCTTAGTGTTTTGCGGAGTCCTCTCACCTTATCACCCGGTAATGGTGACCAAAATCACTTGAAATCCGTGCCATTCCCGGCATAATGCCCTTTCGCTGCGCCGCGAGGTACGCCACTTATGTCTTCACGCCGGGGTCTGCTTTTTCGCATAGCTGTGTATGCTCTCCCGATTTTTTGCGTTGGTCCCGTGTTCGTTGCTGCCCAGCAGACTGTGGCTCCAAATTCCGACGCCACCTATCAGCAACTCAGAAACATCACGCTAAATGGAGATGCAGTCGCGATCAGCAACTTGACTCTCAAACGCGACGCGGGAACCTTCCACCTGCGCTCCGGGACTATCTGCTTCCTCGCTCCCGTTCAAGGGAAAGTGACGGGAGGGGCCTTCATTGGCGACGGGAGCCTTGTCCTGGATCCTCCGTTGCACGCGGAGCGACGCAGCTTGAGCCTGCTGACCAAAGACTCGGAATTCGTTGAAGCATTCAACCGCATGGTGTTGCGCTTCACAGATGACACTTATGAGGAGATCAAGAAAGCATCGTCCGGAACTCCTGGGGCATGCGACGCATCGTTGCTGCAAGAAAATCTTCAGACCGTCCGCAAAAAGCTTCGCTTCAACCTCGACGCTCGCATCTTGCAAGATGTTCTCAGCCCGCCACCCGATGGTCTTTTCGTCGCCTTCATTCACGGAAAACACTACAGCGACAAAATGGTCTTCGCGATGGACCCGCACGGAGTACCGCAATTTGCGGAAGAGGTCTACCGCGACTTTCCCATCGCGTTGCCATTAGCTCCAGAAGAAGTGGGCCTGATGACCTACGAAGATAACAAGCACGGCTACTGGGCGGCCTTCCATCTCGCTGGGGAATACAAGAACGGGCTGGCCAACGGCGCGCAGAAAAATGCCTTCATGCACATCGATCATCAGGTGCTCGATACCACCATCGAGAAAAACGGCAACCTCACCGGGAAAGCCACCACCACGTTTGTTTCCCAGGTGGATGGCCTGCGAGTCGTCCCCTTCAACCTTTTTCAGAGGTTAAGAGTGCAGAGCGTCGTGGCAGACGGCGGCGCCGCCCTGCCATTCATCCAAGAGGACAAGAATGAGGACTTTCAATTCTCCGTGATCCTTCCGAAACCCCTAGCCCTAGGCGAAAAGTTCACAATCACCTCAACCTATGGGGGAAAAGAAGCGGTCTTCAATACGGGAGGCGATAACTACTATCCGGCTGCTCGCGAGAACTGGTATCCAAGCAACGCGAGCGGCTTGCTCGGTGACTACGCAGCCTATGACATGACCTTCCGCGTACCGAAGAACATGAAGATGATCGCCACTGGAGACCTCATATCTGAAGGTAATGATGGCGGACAAAGCGTAAGCGTCTGGAAAAGCGAAGGAGCGCAAACGGTTGCGGGGTTCAACTTCGGCAGATTCAAGATTCAGGAAGCCAAGCTGTCAAAACCGCAGTACGTGGTCCAATCGGCTGCCAACGAGGAACCGCCTGACTGGGTGCGCAATCTTAAACTCGTCGCGGACGGCGATACCCTTCCCACGCAGGGTTCTCACCTGGGTGCCGAAGTCGCTCTCGGCAATATGAGCACCACTCCGCTCATCAAGAAGGCTCTCGCGGAGGGCGAGCTGGCCGTTGATCTATACTCCAACTATTTCGGTCCATCTTCCTTTAAGCGCGTGGCCATTACGCAACAGACGAGCTGCAATTACGGGCAGTCGTGGCCCGAACTCGTCTATATCCCCATGTGTTATTTCTTCGACACGACGGTCCGCCACGAGCTCGGCATGGATTTCGGGGACCGCGGATACTGGAAGATCGTGACGCCTCACGAAGTCGCCCACCAATGGTGGGGCCATACGGTTGGTTTCAATTCCTATCGTGATCAGTGGATGAGCGAAGGCTTTGCGGAAATGTCGGCCTCCATTTATCTGCAGATGATCGAAAAGAACCAGCAAAAATTTCACGCGTTCTGGAAAGATGAACACGAGTTGCTGCTCGAGAAAGACCCGCAAGGCTTTCGCGGAATCGACGCTGGCCCCCTGACGATGGGTTATCGCCTGAATAACACAAGGACCGGCGGCAACGTCACACGACACCTGATTTATCCGAAGGGGGCGTACGTCCTGCACATGCTGCGCATGATGATGTCGGATCGCCGAAATGGCGACCAGAGTTTCAAAGAAATGATGCAGGATTTCGTTAAGACCTACTCTGGCAGCGCAGCCAGCACTGAAGATTTCAAAGCCATGGTCGAAAAACACATGACGCCGGACATGAAAGCGATCGGTGACGGCAAAATGGACTGGTTCTTCGACGAGTATGTCTACGGAACCGCACTACCCGCCTACTCGCTCGACTACTCATTCGATAACAACGCAGAGAGCGACGTTGTTCTCAACCTCAAAGTCACGCAATCCAATGTTGACGATCGTTTTCGGATGCTGGTGCCGATCTACATCGAGCTCGCCGATGGTCGCACGATCAATCTCGGCCGCGCTCGTATGGTTGGGAACACAACCGTCGAACAGAAAGTACCGATCAAGGGACTGAAGGAGCGACCACACCGCGCCATCTTGAATTATATGGACGATGTGCTTGCTTCCAACTGACACCGCGGAAACACATCACCAATCACGGTCCCCAAAAAGCTAGGGGAGCCTCAAGCTCCCCTCCACAGAGACTCTCACTTCATCCCCTATTTCGTTGCGTCTGCCTTAGCTGCTTCTTCTCCTACCGCCAGCGCGAACTTCTTGCCATTGAGTCGAACTTCGCTCAACGTCTTGGTTCCGTCTCCGTTGCTCTTCACCACGGTTGCGTCGCTCGGTGAGGCAGCCCCGATATCGACGATGTGCGCCGGAACCTTCGTGACGACTTTCTTACCTTTCAGGATACTCATTTCAACGCTTGGTCCCGTGCCGTCCCACTCCACCTTGTAGTCGCCCGGCGCCAGTTGGGTCCCGTTGACGCTCACCGGTTCCTGTACCTGCAGTGATCCCTTGTTCGCCGCAAATGCACTCGTTGCCAGCAGCAAAGCCAGCCCCAGGAAAAGACTCTTTGAACCCTTCATAGACTCCCTTTTCTCTCCCGAATCGACGTCGGGAATCGGTTCTGGGCGGCCCGGCTGCGTCCAGCTGCGGGGATACTTGCGTTTCCCCAAAGTTGGCATACAATGCTGTCGTCGGGGTTCAAGACAGAAGGGCCAGGCCGCAAAACCTTGTGCTCTTGCTCCGGGGATTGCTCTCACCTGGCCGCCAAACCGAGTTGAGACAGTCCCCCGAACCCCGTAAACTTTTTATCTGGAAACGCCGGCGATTCTCCTCGCCTCATCCCCAGCATCTATCGATTGATACGATTAACCCGAGCAGAAAGTTCCGATGCTTTTCTGTTTCGGATTCACAGCTTTGGACGAAGGCGCCCGCCCACCGTTAGCAGTCGATTTTCTCGACGCTCTACACAGCACAGATACGAATGTCTATGTTGAGGTGAGGTAATCTAGGCGTAACCAATCGCGAGCTCGGCTCTTCGGAAAGAAGAATCGATCATTCGTGCGGATGAACACTCGCACGCGTTGATTCAGGTTATTTCAGAATGAAAGTTGCATTTCATCGCGGCATTAAGACGCGAATGTTCTTCAACCGATGGGTGGTCGATCAAAACATTGTTGCTGACGATCGAGTGACCCTTAGCTCGCCATCTTCAGCACCACCTTGCCGAAATTTCTGCGGCCCGCGAGCAACTCGTATCCTTCTTTGACTCTATCTCTCGGCAACACATGTCCCACGACTGGGTGTAACCTGCCTTCGGCGATCCACGCCGATAGTTGCTGCCATGCTTGTGCCATTAAAGCGCGCTTTCCCGAGAGGTAAGTCAGCCATAGTCCCTGCACGCTGGCAGCTTTCGCATACAGCGCTCGCAAATCGAGCTGCGGATGTTTCCCGGTCGCGGTTCCGTACTGAACCACTTTTCCGAAATCGCGCAGGCATCGGATGCTCTTCGCCGTGTGCTCTCCGCCCAGCATCTCGAAAACTGCGTCAACACCTTCGCCGCGGGTCAGGTCTTTCACAGCCTCTTCGTAGTCACGTTCTTTGTAGTTGATCGCTTGTTGCAATCCGAGTTCTTTCACGCGCGACAACTTGTCCTCAGAAGATGAAGTGCCGTACATCTCGGCGCCGAGGATGTGTCCAATCTGGACAGCTGCCGTGCCCACGCCCCCGGCTACCGCGTGGATCAACACTCGCTTTCCCTGGGCGCGGGTACTCCCGGAAAGAAATCCCGCTTCCCAATAAGCAAAGTAAGCGGTGAAGTAATTCACCGGGAATGCGGCTGCCTGCTCCGCGCTCCATCCCTCCGGAATTGACCACAGTAGCTGGGGATGCGCCGAAGTGGTCTCCGCAAAAGCAGCCCACTGCGTGTACCCCATCACTCTTCGCCCGGTTGGCTTCTCCACGCCTGCGAATTCCCGCCCTGCCACCAACGGTGGCTTGGGCGTGCCGGGATACCCGCCCTGCGCACTCATAATGTCAGCGAAGTTCAGTCCCCCGGCCTGCACACTTATGAGCGTCCGTCCGGGTTCAGCGGCGGGCTCGGGCACGTCGCGAACCTCGAGCACCTCCGGGCCGCCTAAACGCGTGATCACAATGGCCTTCATGCAGCAAAGTCTACCAGTCGAAGCGGTCGACAGGGCAACTCACTTGGTCCCATTCGTGACCACGACCTGCCGTCAGGCTCCGGTACTGTCTGTTTGGGTCTTTACCTGCGGTATATACTTAATCTGTTACTGCAGTAGTAGTAGCTCCGGAGCGGGCAGCTCGTCCCGGTCCGGCAGCGGGGCGTCGATTATCTCCCATTCATAGCTCCGCTTTACAGATCGTTGGCTGGGCTCAGGCCAATGCGGGATCGCCGTAAGCGCCAGGCTTTTATTTACGGTTTTCCCGAGGAGGTCCATATTCGTGGACTTGGTTCTTGTACGTGTCTTATTTGTTCTCATTGTTGCTGTTGCTTGTTACGTCATTCAGCCTTTTGGGCGAAGCGCCGAAGTTGACGCCGGGCTAGGCGTCATGATCGGCCTCGCGGTAATTCTGTTTGAATGGCGCCTGCGCCTGGTCAGCCTGAAACGGCTGATCGGTGCCGCCATCGGCAGCATCCTCGGTATCATCGGCGCCTACCTGTTCGCGCTCGTCATTCGCAGCAGCATCCCGGAGGGGCACACCCAGAGCTTTCTGCAGATCATGGTGATGCTGCTCATGGCCTATGTCGGGCTAATCGTGGGAGCAAACAAAGGGGACCTGCTCAACCTCGCAGCGCTCGGCGGAATCTTCGGCGGCGAAAAGCAATCCAAGAAGAGCTATAAGATTCTCGACACCAGTGTCATCATCGACGGTCGCATCGCCGACATCGCCGAGACCGGCTTCCTCGATGGTGTCATCGTCACGCCCCAGTTCGTTCTGCGGGAGCTGCAACTCGTGGCTGATTCCGCGGACTCCCTCAAACGGAACCGCGGCCGTCGTGGTCTCGACATTCTCCAGCGCTTACAGAAGGTCGCCTCGCTGAATATCCAGATCGTCGAAGACGACTTCCCCAGCGTTCGTGAAGTCGATCTCAAGCTGATCGAGCTAGCCAAGTTGTACGAGGGGAAGATCATTACCAATGACTTCAACCTGAACAAAGTGGCTCAGCTGCAGGGTGTGGAAGTCCTGAATATCAACGAACTCGCGAACTCTCTTAAGCCGATTGTGCTGCCTGGCGAAACCATGCGGGTCTTCATCCTCAAGGAAGGGAAGGAATACAACCAGGGCGTCGCCTATCTCGACGACGGCACCATGGTCGTGGTCGACAATGCCCGCAAAATGATCGGCAAGACCATCGACATCTCCGTTACGTCTGTCCTGCAGACAACCGCCGGCAAGATGATTTTCGGAAAATGGGATGAGCGAACGGCCGCTCGGACCGACACGACACGATCGGTGAGCACCGCATCCTCGCCGGCCAATCCTGTGCCGAATGGAGGAGAAGCGAAAAAGCCTTTGCCCGTGGCCGCGGATCGCCCGTCCGACTGAATCGAGTTCCAGGCGTAGAAATATCAGTAGAAATATCAAAGGGCGGGAGCCAAAACTCCCGCCCTACTTTCTTCTCTTCACACCAAATTCACTGCGCAAGGGACACGGTGCTTACCGTCAGTACCCGGCCGTCGAGTAGTCCCACAACCTGTACGCGCTGGCCAGCAACCTTGTCGAGTTCCGTCGTGTTTCCATCCAGTCGATAGATGCCTTCACCAGCCACCAGCACATACGACGCGGACTTCGCGACGCATTCCCGGGTGCACTCCGCCGCACTCTTGCCCGTCGCCATGTGACGTGCCCGACACGACGAGTCAGTGAGGACCCCAGTGAAAACCCGCTGTTGTGGCCCTGCGTCCTGCCGGGCTTCCGGCTGCATTTCCTGATCTTGATGAGAAGCAAACGCCAGCGCGGCACTCGCCGAGATCAGCGCCAATGCCAGGGCGAAAATGCACGCGATTGCGGTGCACAGTCCCACCATGTCGAGCCAGAACCGGTTTCGCTGCATCGAGGACCTCCGGTTTATGCGTGCACTTCGTTGAATGACAGGGCGCATTCTCTTGGTTGGCAACTCGGGGGCCATTCCACGGGAGAACTATCGCGATGTAAGTGATTGATAATGCGCCGGTTGTTTCCCGGGCGGACCTTTCTCGCCGAGTGCGAACTCGGAAAGAAATGCCCGATCTCCGGCAAAATGGGGGGGACCGCCGAATGGAAAGGCAAAGCAGCAAAGCAGGCAGAAGGAGGCGGGAAGGGTTACACCGTCGTTGTCGCGGTCGCCTCTGCCTGCTCGTGCGCATGATAGCTCGACCGCACGAGCGGCCCAGACTCCACGTGCCGGAAGCCGAAGCGCAGAGCTTCGTCTTTCATGAGCTTGAATTCTTCCGGCGTGTAGAAACGCGCAATCGGCAGGTGATCTTTCGATGGCCGCAGGTACTGGCCTACCGTCAGAAGATCGACGCCGCGCTGCGCAAGATCGCGGAACACAGCGATCAACTCCTCCATCGACTCTCCCAGACCGACCATTACGCCGCTTTTGGTGATCGTGCCCGGTGAAATGCGCTTGGCGTTCGCCAGTAGATCCAGTGTGCGCTGATACCGCGCTCCTGAACGAACCGCTCGATACAGCCTCGGCACGGTTTCCGTGTTGTGGTTCAGGACATCTGGCGTGGCGTCGAGCACAATTTGCAATGGCTCTTCCAAGCCTTGAAAGTCCGGGATCAGCACTTCCACCCGGCAATCCGGAATGCGCTTGCGAATCTCGCGGATGGTTTCCGCGAAAATTTTTGCTCCGCCAACATTGTCGTCGTCGCGATTCACGCTGGTGACCACCGCGTGCTTCAGTCCCAGCGTCGCCACGGCTTCCGCCACGCGCTGCGGTTCCTCCCAATCAATTGCCTCGGGCTTGCCTTTCGGGACCGCGCAAAATCCACATCGCCTCGTGCAGATGTCCCCCAGCAACATGAATGTCGCCGTTTTGTGATTCCAGCATTCCCCGATATTGGGACACTGCGCGGACTCGCACACGGTGTGCAGGCCCAGCCCGCGCGCCAGTTTCTTGAGATTGTGGAAGTTGTCGCCTACCGGGGCCTTCGCACGCAGCCACTGTGGTTTCGGTTGGCGCGCCGGGGGACTAGTCTCAATCTGGACAAGTTGGGAAACGCTCGACATGAATATCTGATTTTACATGGCTATAGGCCGATTCGTCGAAGACCGGTGCTTAGCGATCACGTTCGTTTCGGCGGCACACACACGGAATCGAACCATCGGCTGATAAAGACCTGGGCATGGCCTTCTCCACAGAAGTGACGGGCTAAGGGCCCGTTCGCCGCTTCCAGATTCCATTTCAGAACGGCCAGCCTGGTGTCGCCACATTCAATTACGAACCAGTGGATGGGAGTCGCCGTCACGGTTCCACAAATCTCACATTTAAATTCTCTTAATGTAGCCATAGCGAATCAGTTCAGCCTGTCACAATCGGAGGAATAGGTGCCCCATCACTTTCTCAGAACTCCCGGCAAAGACGCAAACTGGTCAGGACAACGGGGAGCCGGCAATTCGAACGTAGACAGAAGATCTTCGCGGATCCATGGCAAACGCGAGCCCAATCTGGAATACATCGACCACCGGAGTGGTTCGATTGTCACTTGGGACTTTCGGGGATTCTGGTATTCTCACTCATCCCTGTTAGCTGTTCGATGTGCGGCTTGGGGGTCGAACAGGTCTGATGCCACAATCGAAGAAAGACTCTGCCCAGCAGGAATTAGTCGCCATCCTGCAATCGGCCAAGAACGGTCTGGAGTACCTGACGCCAAACGATTGGACCCTCATCGTCGACCGTGCAAAACGAATCTCGTTTCACAAAGGCGATGTCCTGATTCAGCACGGGAAACAGGTCAAGACCATTTACCTGCTTGTTCATGGCACGGCCAAGGTGGAAAGCCTTTCCAAGGCTCTCATCGCTCGCATCGGTCCCGGACAGGTCTGCGGAGAGATGGCCTTCCTTGAGCGCGCCGCTGCCAGCGCCATGGTTACCGCGGAAGAGGAATTAGAAGCCTGTTCGATCGATTGGATCGAGCTCACAGACTTGTTTGAATTGTTTCCTCATCTCGGCTCGCGCTTCTATCGCTCGCTGGCCGTCAGCCTGTCACGCCGGTTGCGCGACCAGATCGCCTCCAAGCTCACCCCGCCCAAAACAAACTGAGCAGCGCGAGGTGGGATTGCCTCTCATTGCAGCGAATCATGATTCATCGTCTCAATTGCATATTGAAATGCGTCGGGCGAAACATGCACCTGTCCCTGGAACGGCCGGTCGATCGCGGCGATCGCCACCAACATCAGAGAGATCAGGAAACTGATCTCGAAGACCTGCACGATGTGCAGCTTGAAATCCTCGATTCCAAACAAGCACGTCGATCCGACCGTAACGATGCCGCCCACGATCAACACCGCCCAGAGAATGGCTGGCAGTCTCTTGCGGCTTTGCAGCAGGCGGATCCGGCGGTGTTCGGTCATCGTCGACAATTCGGAAAGGGAGTGATCCATCACCTGCTGTTCGGTGGACGTGCGGGGCGCGACGCTCGCCATCGCGTGCCACAACCCTCGCATAATCGCGTGGCCCGCCGCGCTCGAATCATCACGCGCCATTGCAGGCCACTCCCGACTCACCATCACTTGCGCATAATCCTGCACCAGCTTCTGAATTTCCGCTCTCGACTGCGCCGGAAGCTCCTCTGCAAACCGATAAATGTTTACCAGGCTGTTCGCCTCCTGTTCGGTGTTGAGTCGCGCCGCCTGCATGTCGGTCCATACCCCTGACAGCATGAATGCAATGATGACTGCATAGGTCGTCCCAATGACGCTGACGTTTGGCCCGATCGCGTCGTTGTGCACGCGGCGGGCGCTCGGCACCCAGAGGCGGCGGATACCGAACAGAAACCCAAGCGCGGCTGTGATACAGACGATGATGACAACGACGCTGCCAGTCACGGTTTGCGCCATGAATCGCCAACTCCCTCGAAAGATGGCTCATGTTTTTTCACATCGGAGATGAGCAGGGCAAGGGAAAAAACGTTCGTAGCGGCGGGGGCGGCGGATTGTTGCCCGATTGTCACTTGTGAAGGAGTCGCGGGCGTCAGCCGACTTCCACCAATCCATACGTATGCTGCCAGCGGTTGCGCATGTGACGAACCGCACGATTGATTTCTTCCTGGGAGATTTCGGAATTCGGCCCGGCCATGACTGCGGTGGCTTCACGTTTCGCAGCCTCGAGGATCTGCCGGTCCCGGATCAGGTTCGCAACCAGGAAACTGGGCATCCCGGCTTGCCTCGTTCCGAAGAACTCGCCCGGCCCACGCAACTCGAGATCGAGTTCGGCGATCTGAAAGCCATCGTTGGTCCGGACCATCGCGTCCAGCCGGCGTTCCCCTTCTTCCGACACCTTTCCGCCGGTCATCAGAATGCAGAATGACTTTGCGGCGCCACGTCCGATGCGCCCGCGTAGCTGGTGGAGTTGTGACAAGCCGAAGCGTTCGGCGTGCTCGACCACCATTACGGTGGCGTTCGGCACGTCCACGCCGACTTCAATCACCGTCGTGGCGACGAGGATGTTGAGTTCCCCCGCCTGAAACAAACGCATGACGTGTTCTTTCAAGTCGTTGTCGAGCTTTCCGTGGAGCAGACCCACCTTCAGATCCGGGAAAATGCGGTTGGCGAGTTCCTTGTACATCTTGATCGCCGCCTTCATCTCGCGTTCTTCGTTCTCCTGAATCACCGGATAGACCACGTACGCTTGATGTCCGGCGGCAACCTGCTTGCGGACGAAATCCCAGACCTCGCTCGATCGCTCATCGGAGACGCGGCGGGTCACGACCGGCGTTCGCCCGGGTGGCAGTTCGTCGAGCACACTCAAGTCGAGGTCGCCATACAAAGTGAGCGCCAGGGTGCGCGGGATTGGAGTGGCCGTCATTACCAGCACATCCGGCTCCGGAACATCCGGCGCGCTCGTGTCCGGACTGCCGCTCGCCCCATTCCCATTCGCTTTGTCCGCGCCGGCGGACGGTTCCTCGTTGGTTTTCTTCATCAGCTTTAAACGCTGCATCACACCGAAGCGATGTTGCTCGTCGACCATGACCAGGCCGAGTTTTGCGAATTCGACGGTCTCCTCGAGCAGGGCATGAGTGCCAATGACGAGATGCGCGTTGCCTTGCACGATGTGCCGGCGTATGTCGCGCTTCCGATCCTGCTCCACCGAGCCGGTCAGCAGCACGATGCGATAGCCTGCGTTCTCCAGAATTCGCCGCGCGGAAAAA
>Ga0210408_10003483_pt1 | contig 14524 bp, 12 predicted proteins | sample IncBWH4MmetaG_FD_155471 | JGI IMG/M metagenome (GOLD analysis project Ga0210408, IMG submission 155471) | Forest soil microbial communities from Barre Woods Harvard Forest LTER site, Petersham, Massachusetts, United States - Inc-BW-H-4-M | ecosystem: Environmental > Terrestrial > Soil >...
TTCCCAATTCCTGCGCCAGCATGACGATGATTTCGCGCCCGTCGCCATTGAGTTGGGCGCTTCCGCTCTCGAAGAACGTTCCCGCTGCGGATTCCGTCAGTTCAATCCGCAGGCCCTCGGTGGTGACCGTCATCTCAATGTGGCTTTGCAGTTTCGCAAAGTCAGCCATCTGCCGCATGGCCTGCTGCAGTTGCTCCTTCAATTTGGGCATGTTGTCTTTGGTCACGATAAAGTTCTCGCCGGCCCCCAACATATTGGAGCCGACTCTCTTTGAAGTGCCCGTGGGATCCTTAAAGTATCCCCCCACCGCTTCCTGCACCTGTTTGCTGCTGTTGAGCAGCCAAAGAACAATAAAGAGAGCCATCATGGCCGTGACGAAGTCGGCGTACGCCACCTTCCAGGCGCCTCCGTGGTGGCCGCCGTGGCCACCTTTCTTCTTCCTGATGATGATGGGTCGGGTTTGGTCCATGGCTATGTCTACTTCTCAGCTATGCCGATGCGCCTGCTGCCGCGTCCGCGTCTGGAGTTTCTGCGGCTGGGGTGGTTGCCCCGTCTGGCGCTGGGTCTGCTGGCCTCCGGCATGCCTGCTCCAGTTCTTTGAACGAAGGCCGAACATGCCCGGGCACCGCTCGTCGCGCCACTTCTACCGCCATGATCGGATTGATCCCTTTGAGAAAAGCAACCATCAGCACGCGCAACACGTACAAGTACGCGTGTTCGTCCTCCGCAGCCTTGGTCATGTTGGAGGCGATCGGGCCCACCAGCCCGTAACACAGCAGAATGCCCAGGAACGTGCCTACCAGGGCGGCCGCCACTTTGCGTCCTATTTCCTCCGGAGGTCCGCCCATCGCACTCATGGTGATCACCACTCCCAGCACCGCGGCCACAATGCCCAAACCCGGCAGCGAATCGGCCACACTGCTGAGAGCGGCCGTGGGTTGACTGGCGTCATGGTGGTGCACTTCCATGTCCAGATCCATCATCTGATCCAACTCGAACACATCGATGCCCGTGATCGCCATGCGCAGCGAATCGCACACAAAGTTGCAAGCGTGATGATCCTTTAAGAACTCCGGCCTCTTCGAGAATGCGGGACTCTTCTCCGGTTCCTCGACGTCGGTCTCCAGGGTCATCAGCCCCTCCTTGCGCGCCTTGTTCAGCAGCTCATACATCATCTTCAAGGTGTCGAGATATCTCTGTTTGGTGAGCTTCGATCCTCCAAACACGCCGGTAATTCCGCCAATGATTTCTTTCAGAATGTGCAGCGGGTTGGCGATGAGAACCGTGCCCATCGCCGCCCCGCCGATGATGAGCAGTTCCGCGGGCTGCACCAGAACGCGGAGACTTCCATGCTCCATCAGGTAGCCACCCGCCACCGCGCCGAAGACCACGACAATTCCAATAATGACAAACATAAAAATTTAACTCGTCCGGCTCGAATCACTCCCGGCCGCGGCGCTGGAACTTTCTTGCTCGAGGTGCGCCGCAAACGACTCCTGCACCCGCTGCTGCAGCAGTTCCAGCGTGTCCTCCGCTTGCGGGACGGTCTTTGCGATAGTTACCGCAAAATGAAGCTCGCGCCCCCACCATTCGATTCCGCCGCTACCAGCCATCTTGAGGACTCGTTCGCTGACCGCATCGAGAGCTGAGATGTTGCAGTTGGTCAGAATGGCGAGGAATTGATCTTCGGCCCAACGTCCGACAAAATCGCTGGGACGCAGGCTGTTCTCCAGCGTTTGGGCCACCACTCGCAGCATCGAGTTCGTGGCTTCGCTTCCGTACTTGGCACGGAACTCAGCCAGCCTCCCCAGCTGGATGCCGAGCACGCCAAAAGTGGCGCCCAACTCGCGGAACGTGGCCAGGGTCTCGCGCAAATGGGACTGCATCATCGCGTGGTTGGCGACTCCGCTCACCGGATCCAGAAACCCTGCGTTGCTCGTGCTGTCCCGACGGCGATCGAGACTCGGTACCACGTGCCGTGCTTCGAAGCACTGCATGGCGCCGATCACGCTGCCATGCTTGTCGCGTACTGGCACCGTCCAGGTATGCACGAAAATCCGGTGCCCCCCCTTGTGGTGTACGAATCCCATCGCATCCATCGGCTTCGCGTCGTGCAAGGCCGCGGTCAGCGGGCAACTTTCACCGCACAGTTCACAACTCTTGCCATCGCAATGCTGCAGCAGGTTCTCCACGCAGGAGTGTCCCACTACCTCGTGCCGCAGATAGCCCGTCGTTCTCTGTGCGCCGTCATTCCAGAAGACAATCTTTCGCTGCCGGTCCACCACGCACAGACCCGTCTTCAGCGCCTCCAGTAAAGTTCGATAGATTTCCGGATCCTCGAATCCAGTCATGGCTCCCTTGCTGACAACGCTACTGGCCTTTCCATCGGCACGCCGAGCGTCTTACTTCACAATCCGCGGAGGGGAACGGAACCATCGGAACCTGTGTCCTCTGGTTTTCGGGACAGGCCAAGAAATGCTATGTTTACAGCAGTTTAGCGGCTGGCACTTTGGAGTACGCCGCTTGGCACGGAAGTGCCATTTGCAAAAGCCTGCAACCCATTTATCTTCACAAGTGAGCAGTTCTGGGGGAGGGCTGCCCGGGCGTCCTGGACTCGAAAGAGTTCAGGACGCTCGTCATTTGGGGCAAATTTTGCCCAGTCCCTGTGGCTGAACCTGCAGATTTCAATGCGGAAGGTCTTAGCGGTACTCAGTTCGTCGAAATGGTGAAGTTGACCGTGATCTTGGCCTGCGTCTCCACCGCGTCCGCGCCCAGGTAGTGAGGCTTGAAATGCCATTGCCGGACTGCATCCTGCGCAGCGGTAGCTAGAATCGGCGGTCCACTCAGCACGCGCAGATCCTGAATCATGCCGTCCTTACCGATCAACGCCTGCAGAATCACCGACCCCTGCACCTTCATTTGGCGTGCCAGCAATGGATACGCGGGCCTCACCGGCCGGCTCACCACTTCGGCCGTCCCCGCTGACATCTGCACGCGTTCGGACGCGTTGCTGGTGACGCCCGCCGTGGTGTCCGCTGTTCCTGCATCGGACGCGGCTTGCTGCGGCATGCCGGGTTGCAAATCGACTCGCACCGAATTCGTTCCCGGACGGATGGTGCGATGCGTGTCACCGGCCACCACTTCCACTTCGAGCGGCGGCAGCACGGTGCGGTTGGTCGTGGCAGCGACCGGTGTAGCTGGAGTTGTCGCGGCTGGCGTCTTTGCCTCTGCCTTAGCGGCCGCTGCGCTGCGACGCTTCGACTTGGCCGCGGGTGCAGCGGTTTTCCCCGCAGCTGTAGTGGGCTGCGCGGACGCGCCCGCCACCGGTGTGCTCACATCCGGCTCGTCCAACTCCGCTTCCTGCGTTTCGGGAAACCAGAAGTCGCGATCCCGGTAGAGCACGAATCCCAGGGCCACCAGCAATAAAGCTAAAGCCACTGCCATGAGGCGCCGCTGCTTGGCATCATCCGGCGTGCGCGCTTGCGACGCGACCACCAGCGGATCGGTTTTCGGGATTAACGTCTTCGATTCGGACATCAACTTTGATTCGGACATCGACAGGCCTGGCCGTCCTGGGGGACAACGCTCCGCATAGTATGCCCCGAAAAGCCCCGAAAGGCCAGCAAAACCGTATGGTTTGGCCGGTCGACGCCCAGCCAGCCGACCCTCAGCCGCCCCCAAACCACACCCCAAATGCATTATTTTCTGGCCTTTTGCCGCCCGAAGTCCGTATCTTGGTCGAAACTTTGAGGGGTCCGGGGAATCTTATGTTGCGGACCTCGAAATTCCCTCCAAGAGGGCCGCGAACCGGAAATGGCAAAACCGAAGATCATCGATCCCAGGATGACCGAGCGCAAGTTCTCGCAAGTGAGCCGCCGCGAGCTGCTCAAACTCGCACCTGTAATTGCTCTGGGAGCTTTTGCCATCCCCAGCCTGCAGGAGTCGCTGCTCAGGAAGGGACTCGCCTTCAGCGACTGGGCTTCGGCGCGGCTTTTCCGTACCGGCCATCTGGCGGCGACATTTGCGGACTCGGATCTGACACCGTTCGAGAAGTTTCCTATCAACGGTTACGACGTTGAGGACCCCGGCGTGATTTTCGAGAATTGGACGCTCACCGTCAGCGGTGCTGTGCAAAAGCCCGGCGAATACACGCTCGCGCAGATTCAAGCCTTGCCCCGCATGCGCCAGAACACGCGCCACGTCTGCGTCGAGGGCTGGGATGTGATTGGACGCTTCGGCGGCGCCCGGCTCTCGGATTTCCTGACCATGATCGGCGCCGATCCGTCCGCCCGCTATCTCACGATGACTTGCGCCGATGACTACTACGAATCACTCGACATGGCGACGGCGCTGCATCCGCAAACTTTGCTGTGTTACGAAATGTACGACCGTCCGCTGACGCGCGAGCACGGCGCGCCGCTGCGCTTGAACGTCCCCACCAAAGTCGGCTACAAACAGGCGAAATATTTGACTGACCTGAAAGTGACGCACGTGCTCGACAAAGTCGGCTATTGGGAAGATCAGGGCTATTCGTCGTTCTATGGTTTGTGAGTCGAGAGGCTGGGAGAGTTTGGGTGGAGCAGGGCATCCAGCGCTTGCGACTGAACTGATTTTAATAAGTGCGTCTGGGTGGGGCACGGCTGATGAGCAACTCAGGATCTATCCAGCACCGTGGAAGAGCGGCCCTTTAAGGGCCGCGTAAGAGGCGGATTGACAAAGGGCTTTAGCTCCGGTGGTCGTTTTCCTGTCATTCCTGCCGGAGCTTAGCGGAACCAGAAGGCGGACTCCAACACATGAGCGGCGCGATCATCGAAATCATTCGGACCAAGGGCGAAGACGAAGCTCCCGAAACCGTCACCCGCGCCGTCTACGAGCATCCCTTGGCGGTTCGCCTCTGCCACTGGCTGAATGCGATCTCGCTATTCGTGCTGGTAGGCAGCGGCCTGCAAATCTTCCGTGCCTTCCCCAGTTTCGGCGCCAAGATTCCCCAGCACGATTTGCTGCACTGGCCCAAATCCCTTGCCATTGGCGGATGGCTGGGCGGTGCGCTGCAGTGGCATCTCACTTTCATGTGGATTTATCTCGCCACCGGCGTTGTCTATCTCGGCTACGAATTGTTCAGCGGCCAGTACCGCCAGGTCTTGTTCACGCACCGCGACGTTCCCGGCGTGTGGCCGATGGTACGGCATTATTTCTTTTTCGGACCGAAGCCGCCGGTGCGCGAAGCCTACAACTCGTTGCAGAAGCATGCTTACACCACGGTGATCGTGCTCGGCATTCTTTCCGTGTGGACTGGCCTAGTGATCTGGAAGCCGGTGCAGTTTTCCTGGCTAGGTTGGCCGATCGGCGGATTTCACTACGCCCGCTTGTGGCACTTCCTGATCATGTGGGCAATCCTAGCTTTTGTGTTCGGACACCTGATCATGGTGCTCCTGCACGGCTGGAATAATTTCGTTTCCATGCTGACCGGCTGGAAGAAGGATCCGGAGTATTGAGGAAAAGTAGTTAGAGATCGGTTTGGCGAAGCGCACGACCTCACAAGTTACGGCAAAAGCGTGTGAATGCCTGTGGTGCCACGGAGGAGCGACGCTTCAGCGCTGCGTAACGGCAGCAGAACCTATGCGGGCTTCAGCCCTTGAGGGCATGCCTTACGCGAAGATGTCAGGCTTGCTAGCAAGATGTCGGAACCAGAGATGGTGTTGAACAATGCGGCGCCAGCCAGCGGCACGCGCGAGCAGGATCTGATCGCGCGCGTGCAACGCGGCCAGCACGAATTGTTCTATGAACTCGTGCGTCCCTACGAGCGCCGGCTGTACGCCGCCGCCCTGGCCATTCTGCGCAATGAGGCCGACGCCGAGGACGCGGCGCAGGAAGCGGTGTTGAAGGCGTTTGCCAACATCCGGCAGTTCCGGGCCGAGGCCCGCTTCAGTACCTGGCTGATCCAGATCACGGTGAACGAGGCGCTGATGCGCCGCCGCAGGGAGCGAACTGTAGTCATGGAAGCCATCGACGATCGCCGCAAGAATAACGACGAGAGCGATTACGCGCCCCGGGATTTTGCCGATTGGCGCGAAATTCCCTCAGAAGCGCTAGAGCGTAAGGAAATCCGCCAGCGCCTGGCCGACGCTCTGGCGCAGCTGGACCAGAAGTATCGCGAGGTTTTTGTGTTGCGCGACATGGAGCAGCTGAACATTCAGGAAACCGCCGAGACGCTGGGCATCTCCGTGGCCTCGGTGAAGACGCGCCTGCTGCGCGCACGCCTCATGCTGCGCGATCTGTTGGCGGCCGGATGGGAGCAGGGCTGGTTCAGCCGCTTGCCCTTCGAGAAAGGAACTAAGCCATGGTAGTTAATTGCGATCAAGTCTGGCGCGAGATTTCGAACTATGTGGACGGCGAAATCGACGCCACGCTGCGCTCGGCGATGGACGAGCATTTCCACACGTGCCAGCGCTGCACTTCGGTACTCGAGGGAATGCGTAACGTGATTCAGCTCTACGGAGACGAACGCATGCTGGAGGCGCCCTCGGGATTCGGGCGTCGCCTGGAGAAACGGGTTGCCCAAACGGTGAGCGGCCGCGCGGGATGGTCCACGTGGTCGGCCTGGCTGATACCGGTTGCTGCGCTGCTGCTGATCGCGGGCGGCCTGCGGCTGGCAAGTTCGCTCACTGTCAGTCCTCCGCTGCGTTCTGAACACGCGCAGGCGGGCCATGACATACCTCCCGATATGCTGGTCGTGGTCTCAGCCGATGCCAAGCTCTTCCATCTTGCCGGCTGCGACGCGATTCACAACAAGGACAAAGTGCGAACCCTGACGGCGAAGGAAGCGATTCGACAAGGCTACGTCCCATGCACCCGCTGCCTGCGGAAATATGTAGATGTCGCGGAACGTCGCGGGACCGGTGGTGGGTTGGAGCAGGGAAGCGACGCCAGCCCGGAAGCGCAAGAAGATGAGAAAGGAGATCTTCACGGCGCTGGAAACTGATCTAGTCGGGCAATCTTAGAGGGATGTTCTGGCGGAAGAAGGGAAGCCCGAGGCACTGGCGGTTAATAAAGGCTCACCACGGAAACGCAGCCTGACTGGAGAACTCGATTCAGTTCGCCGTCCTCCGCGTCTCCGTGGTGAAGAAATTCTGGAAGACGAACTAGTTCTGCTTCATCTCGTCTTTTTTGGTGTCATCCTTCTTCATGTCATCTTTCTTCATGTCGTCTTTCTTCATCTTGTCTTTCTTGCCGGCTTTCTTTGCCTTCTTGTCCTTCTTCATTTCGTCTTTTTTCATGTCATCCTGCTTCATCGTGTCCTGAGCAAAGGACGCGATGGGAGCAGCCAGCATGCAGGCAAGCATCAAACTTCCAATAAGCTTCTTCATTAAAAATTCTCCTTAAAGGGAATCGCGATCGTGCCCACAGGCAGATCGTCACCTGCGAGGCTCAGATAGGATGAAAGATTTGGAGAAAAGTTGCAAGCTCAGAAGGACTACTCGGAACCCGAAGTTGCAAGGGTAGGGTTTCGCGGTCTTGCTGTCGCGTATTCAGCAGGCGAGCTGATCGCGCGTAAGCTTCAGACCGGTCAGATTGCCCAGTGCCGTCACCGCAACCGAGTCGGTCTGGAAGAATTCATTGGCCAGGGTTTGCAGGTCTTCAACCGTGACCCCTTCAATCTTCTCGATCAATTCGTCGAGGCTGTAGAAGCGTTCGAAATACATTTCCTGGCGGGCCAGGTTCGACATGCGGGCGGTGCTTGATTCCAGCGACAGCATCAGGCTGCCCTTAAGCTGATCCTTGCAGCGCCGCAGTTCGTCCGCAGGCACGGCTTCTGTCTTGAGTTTGCGAAATTCCGTGACCACCGACTGCACCACTTTGGCCGCGGAGGCCAAAGACGTGCCGACATACACCGCCATGCATCCTGTATCGCGATAGGGATTCAGGTCACTATAAATGGAGTAGGCCAGGCCCTGGCGTTCGCGGATATTTTGAAACAGGCGGGAACTCATGCCCCCGCCGAGCAGCGTATTGAGAATGTAGCCGGCATGGCGCTTCTCGTGCGCGATGTGGTGAGAAGGCACGCCAATGCAGATCTGCACCTGCTCCAGCGATTTCTTGTTGCGCAAGATGATGCGCGCCTGAATCTTGGGCGCGGTCGAGTGGAAGCCGTTCGACATGGGCTTCATATGCTCGAAGTGCTTGCTCACCAGCTCGACGAAGCGGTCATGATCCAGATGTCCGGCCGCCGACACGATGATGTTGCCGGGCGCGAAGCGATGAGCATAGCCCTCGAGAACCGCGTCGCGCTCGAAGCGCTTTACGGTTTCTTTTGTACCCAGGATCGGCTTGCCCAGCGGATGATCCTTCCAAAAATTCTGAGTGAAGATTTCGTGGACGAGGTAGTCAGGATTGTCCGCGTCCATCTTGATCTCTTCCAGGATCACGCCGCGCTCGCGGGCAATGTCCGCGGCCGCAAACACAGGATGCAGCACCAGGTCGCCCAGAATATCGAGAGCGATGGGGATGTGCTCGTCGAGCACTTTGACGTTGAAGCAGATGCACTCTTTGGCGGTGAAGGCATCCAGGTTGCCGCCGATGGAGTCGACCTGGCGGGCAATCTGTTCCGCGGTGCGATGCTTGGTCCCCTTGAACACCATGTGCTCGATGAAGTGCGAAATGCCGTTCCACTGCGGGTCTTCGTCGCGCGAACCGGTCTGCAGCCAGACCCCAATCGAGGCCGAGCGGATGTGCTGCATCTGCTCGGTGATGACGGTCAGCCCGTTGGGCAAAACGCGACGGCGAATGTTTCGAACTTCCTGGACCATGACTTACCTAATTAGAACCCAGTGAACTAGTAGTGGAAGAGCCTTTACTATTCTGACATAGGGCGGGAAGGTATGCGAGAATAGTTTAGTCATTTAGAATCAGCGTTTTGCAGGAATGCCGATTTTGGACGTTGCGGTTCGCGATCCGGCTGTAGCGTTGCGACCGCGCCTGCAAGCCTTAATCTGAGCCTAGAATCATGGCCGATGCCTCGAACACGTTTCTGCTGGGTCTGGACCGCGCGGAATTAGCGGCACTCGCGAAAGAGGCGGGTGAGCCGCCGTATCGCGCGAAGCAGATTGCGGAGGCGATCTACCGGCGGAGGGTGGAATCGCTCGATGAGGTTTCCACGCTGCCGCTGCCGCTGCGTCAGAAGTTGTCGCAGGATGGCGTGGCGGTGGGCTTGCCGCGAATCGAGAAGAAGTTCACGTCGCAAGACGGGACGGTGCGCTATCTGATCGGCCTCGCGGATGGTCAGAGTGTGGAGACAGTTTGGATGCCCGAGGGCGATGGCGGAGAATCCGAGGATGGCGGTATTGTGGGTGCTGCGTCCGAGAAAAATGTGGCGCGCAGATGGGATCGCGCGACGATCTGCATCTCGAGTCAGGTTGGCTGTGCGGTCGATTGCCAATTCTGCCTGACGGCGCTGCTCGGTGTGAAACGTAATCTGACCGCAGGCGAAATTGTGGGCCAGGTCGGCGTTGTGCTCAACGACCAGAAAGTCTCGCCGCCGCAGGATCGCATTAATCTGGTCTTCATGGGGATGGGCGAGCCGTTCTTGAACTACGAAAATTTCATCAAGGCAGTGGTTCTGCTGGCCAGCGAAGTAGGGGTTGCGGAATCGCGCATGACGGTTTCGACGGCAGGCATCGTCCCGCGCATCTATGATTTCGGCCGGGAGCCGGTCCGGCCCAAGCTGGCGATTTCGCTGAATGCGTCCAACGACGAGCTGCGGACGCAATTAATGCCGCTGAACCGGAAATGGAATCTGGAGAAACTGATGGCCGCCGCGCGCGAGTTTCCGCTGCGCCGCCGGGAGCGGATTACATTCGAATATGTATTGCTGAACGGAGTGAATGATTCGCCCGCGCACGCGGCCGAAGTGGTCGAATTGGTTCGCGGGCTGCGCGTGCGGATCAATCTGATCGCACTGAATCCGGGGCCAGGAATTGACTTCCGGACTCCTGCGGAGGAGCGAGTCACGGCATTTCAAGACGTTCTGAGGAAAGCAGGAATTCTGGCGTTTGTGCGGCGTCCGCGAGGGCGCGATATCTACGCTGCGTGCGGACAGCTCAAGCGGACGGTAGAGCTGGCCACAGCGCCGGAAGTGCAGACTCGCTGATTGCGCCGGGGACGTACAGCGGAAGTTCAATGGACACCGTGGTCCCGCCCTGCGGCCCGCGAATCATCCTTCCATGATGCTCCTGCACAATGGCCTGGCAGGCGCTCAAGCCGAGAGAGTCCGCGGAGATTTGCGAAGAGGAATCCGTCAGGGTATTGGCGGGCGAATCCCCGGCGATCACGAGTACTGCGATCTCCTGTTGCCGGCGCGAGGTGATCGTCAAAGCGCGGCCGCCGCGCTCGGACATTCCATACAAAGCATCGCCGATGACCTGCAGACACACCTGCAGCAGCTGGTTGGAATCACCCAACACTCTGAGAATGTCGTGGTCGAGCTCCAGACGCACTTCGATCTTGAGCGCGTCCCATTGCGGCTGTGCCAGTTTTACGGCGGTGCGGACCAGCGTGTTGAGATCAAGAGGAGCCTTGGAGCTTGGCGCTTGGCGGGCAAAATTGAGCAGGCTGGCCACCAGGGAGCGGGTGCGGCGAACGTGCTGGCCAATCTTGGCCGCCAACGCAAGCTGGTCCATATTGAGCTCGGTGGCGAGCAGCAGCTCGGAATAGCCGAGCATGGCAGTAATCGGATTGTTGAGTTCATGCGCCGCACCGCCCACCAACTGGCCGATGGAAGCCATTTTTTCCGACTCCACGATTTGCGCCTGCAGGCGCATCAGGTTGTCCACGGACTCGCGCGAATGTTTCAGCAGCCGGAACAATTCCCGGTCGAGCAAATGCTGGCGTATGAAGACCATGATGCCCATGAGCAACGCCGCGGCCAGCGTGACTCCCAGGCGGAAATAGCGCACGCGGGGCGGCAGTTCCATATCAAATAACGGCCAGGCGCCGAACAGCGGAAGCGAGAACGCGGCGATCATGCCGCAGCGGGCTACCCACACGCCGTAGGCGGGCGATCTCCTGCCAGGATTTCCTGCCGGTTCGCTGGCGGGCGTCCACACGCCGATCAACGTGAGCGACGCCATAGCCGTGGCTAGTGGGAGGTCGTAGAGGCTGCCGCTGTAGTAAACGTTGCGGGCAATCGCCCAGTTGGCCAGGTAGGAGCTGGCAGCGTAAGTGAAGCTGGCGCCGAACAGGCTGGCGTAGAAGGTTCTCCACGGACCTTTGCTTCCTGCAATACACGCCACCAGTGCGCTCAAGAAAACCACTTTCTCGGCGAGGTAGACCGCGTTGAGGTTGCGCGAGTAGACTTCGAGATTCGCTACCGCATACTGCCAGGGCATTACGATCAATACGTAGAGATAAACCCACCAGATCATCAGCAGTGCGAAATCCAGGCGTCCGAGGCGCGCGGCATATTCGTCGCGCTGCAGGTGTGGACGCAGAGCCAGCGCCGCCATCAGCGGAACTATATGCAGGAACAGGACGATGTCTCCGGTGTACAGGTCGGGCACGTCACGGTGCAGCCAAACTTCGAAGTAGGTCCACAGCAGCTGGTAGGAAAGCCAGAAGGCGATGCCCAGGGAAATGAGCGCCCAGAACAGCCGCATGCGGCCCTGCGAGCCCACGGCGCGAGGCAAGAAAGAGATCATGCCCGACAGCAACAAAATGCATTGGATGACATCGCTGAACGCGGTCAGGCGAAAGGACTGATGCGGCCAGAGCAAAGCGGCCAGGATCAGGGCGCCCAGGCACCCGAGAACACCTATCGTCCAGAGCTTGGCGCGAGTAATCAAAGACACTCCGTGAGCGTTATTCTAGATTGGGGTCGCCGAAAGCTATGGTTACTGTAGTAACCTGAACCGACTCCAAGGGCACCGAGGCGACTGGCCAGGATGAAGCCGAGCGCGGGTTCACCAGCAAGTTTCGACTTGCTGCAGTCCTTTGGTTTCAATAATATGCCGCACAGCCGCCATTTCCGTGGAGATTGACGCAAGTGCATCCTCGGACTGATCGCTACCGATTCTCCTGGAGATTGCGAGCCCCTATCGATCCGGGCGAGGTTCGCCGGACCGAGCGCTGGCTGGCGACGGCGCGTGTGTTCCTGGCGGTTTCCGCGCTGGTCGCAATCCGGATGGACCCCACCGCACTGGGCCCCTCCTGGGCCGCGTACGGCCTGTTTGTTTTCTACCTGACGAATGGCATCGGGATCATGATGCTGCTGCGGCGGCGGCAGCGGTCTACTGCGTCATTTCGCGTTCTGGTGCACGCGGCGGACGTGGCCTGGCCCGCCCTGATTTCGATTTTTGCCGAGGGTCCAAGGAGTCCTTTCTTCCTGTTCTTCGTTTTTGTGCTGGCGGCGGCAGCCTACCGCTGGGGTGTCTGGGAAACTTTGGGAACCGCAGCAGCCGAAGTTGCTCTGCTGTGGATCGAAAGTTTCGTCCTGCTCCATGCCCGGCTGGGACCGGGGGGCACATTGCCCTGGCATGTGTTGGAAGGCCTGCGGGTGAATGTGGCAGAGTTTCAGCCCGAGCGTTTGTTCATGCTGTCGGTGTACCTGCTGGTGATGGGATTACTGCTCGGGTATCTGGCGGAGCGGCAGAAACATCTGCAGTCGGAAAAAGCGTTGATCACAGGAATTCTGTCGAAGGTGCGGGTGGAAGCGGGCTTGACCGGGACGCTGCAGCAGATATGCGGCGAGATCATGGCCATGTATGGTGCGGAGAAACTGGTGATCGCGTCTCAGGAAGTCCACAGCCATCGCGTGTTCCTTGGGGAGTTAGAAAAGTCAACAGGAGCGGTGCGGGAGTTTGTCTGGGTGGACTCCAACCCGCGCGAGGCGGGGAATTATTTATACGACTCGCCGTGGGACGTTTGTTTTGCGTCGGGGGACGGAGACCGCTGGTCTGCCGTTGCATTGGATCGCGAAGGCAACCAGGCGCCTGCTCCATCCACCGAATTGCTGGCGGGCTTGAGGGAAGTGCGACCCTTCCGGTCTCTGATCGCGATCTCCTTCGTTTTTGGTGGAGACTGGAGAGGGCGAGTCTTCTTGTTCGATCCTGCACGGCAGGGCGAGAAGCTGGAGGAGTTGCGCTTTCTGCTCGATCTGGTGCGCCAGGTCGGGCCCGCGGTGTACAACGTCTACCTGCTGCACCGGCTGCGGCGTCGCGCGGGTGCGATGGAGCGCGCGCGTTTTGCCCGGGAGTTGCACGATGGCGCGGTGCAGTCGCTGATTGCCGTCGAAATGCAAGTGGATGTTCTTCGACGACAAGCCACCGGAGAAGGGCCGATCGGCGGGGAACTGGGACGAATTCAAGGGTTGCTCCGCGAGGAAGTGCTGAAGCTGCGGGAACTGATGCAGCAGATGAAGTCGATCGACGTAGACGCGCAGCGGCTGCTTGCTGTCCTGAACGATACGGTGGAGCGCTTTCAGCGGGAGACTGGGATCACGGCGCGTTTCGTCACGGACTTAGGGGAGTTGGACATGCCGCAGCGGGTCTGCCGCGAGCTGGTGCGCATTGTGCAGGAGGGTTTGGTGAACGTGCGCAAGCACAGCAAGGCGCGCCACGCCCTGGTTCGCCTGGGATCCAACTCCACACATTGGACGTTGACGGTGGAGGATGATGGGAAAGGATTTCCGTTTTCCGGCCGGATGAGCCAGATGCAACTGGACGAGATGGGCAAGGGCCCGATGATTATTAAGGAACGGGTGCGTTTGATTGCCGCACAACTCACTGTAGAATCGAATCCCGGCCAGGGAACGCGACTCGAAATTACTGTACCTCGTGGTGGAGATGTGCCTCATGAATTTTAAGAAGCCGCAAACGGTCCGCATTGTAATCGCCGACGACCACCCGATTTTTCGGGATGGCCTACGCCGGCTGCTGGAGGCGGAACCGGATTTGAAAGTGTTGGGAGAAGCTTCGGACGGCGCCGAGGCGGTAAAGCTGGCGCGCCAGTTGAAGCCTGACATTCTGTTGCTCGATCTCGCCATGCCGAAGCATCCGGGACTGGAAGCGCTGCGGGACCTGAGCGTGCCCGCCAATGCCACTCCGGTGCGCGTGATCCTGCTGACCGCGGCTGCGGAAAAAGGCCAGATCGTGGAGGCCCTGCAGTTAGGCGCGCGCGGCGTGGTGTTGAAGGATTCCGCGACCCAACTCCTGCTGAAGGCCATTCATACCGTGATGGCGGGCGAGTACTGGGTGGGGCGGGAGAGCGTTTCAAACCTGGTGCAGTATCTGCGGACGTTGATGCAGTCTTCCAGCGATGAGGCGCGGCAGCGGAAATTCGGCCTCACTCCTCGCGAACTGGAAATTGTGTCAGCGGTGGTAGCGGGATATTCCAACAAGGAGATCGCCGAATACTTCAAGATCAGTGAAGATACGGTGAAGCACCACCTGAGCAACATCTTCGACAAACTGGGAGTGTCAACCCGCCTGGAACTGGCTTTGTTTGCCGTCAATCAGGCGCTGCCGCTTAAGAG
>Ga0210408_10003484_pt1 | contig 14521 bp, 11 predicted proteins | sample IncBWH4MmetaG_FD_155471 | JGI IMG/M metagenome (GOLD analysis project Ga0210408, IMG submission 155471) | Forest soil microbial communities from Barre Woods Harvard Forest LTER site, Petersham, Massachusetts, United States - Inc-BW-H-4-M | ecosystem: Environmental > Terrestrial > Soil >...
CGAGCTTGAGCCACAGCGTGGGCGTGAAGAAGAACAGGCAGCAGATCAGCGGGAAGTTGATCAGCCAGTAGATCGCGCCCCACATGTGGACCTTGTACTGGGTGTACGGGTTGGTGGACAGGTCTTTGAATAGCAGCTTCATCCAGCCGTGCCGGATGTGCACCGCCGTGTGCGCGGCGTGCAGCCGTGCAACGTCGGCGCGCAATTGGCGGACCTCGGCGATCAGGGACTCAGTCTCAGTCATAGCACCAGTATCAGCACGCTCACGCCGATGAGCACGCCGTCCGGCCGCCGCACCCATGAGGCGACAGCGGAAGGTCGGACCGGTGCTGCCGTGACAGGCCAGGGCCCCGCGCAGCTGGGCCGAGCGCGCCTATCCCCGCAACCTCATCCACTACAACAAGCTCGACCGAGGCGGCCACTTCGCCGCGTGGGAGCAGCCGGACCTGTTCGCCGCCGAAATGCGGGACGCGTTCCGGACACTGCGCTGGCCGGGCAGAGGCGGACGGCGCTCGGCCTAGGCGCCGTCCGCGGAGACCTGGCGAGACTGGCCGGGACCGGCAACGACCACGGCGGACAGGTCGAGTGCGGTGGCCGGTCCCGCGCAGTGAGTTTAGCCATGACCAATGCCGCGATAGGCGGCAGCGTCTTGGCCCGGCCCCCGCGGCGGCCGGCGGCAGCCTCAACGCTTGATGAAGAAGTCGCGGATGCTCGCGAGCAGCAGGGCGGCGGCGGCCAGGATGAGCACGATGGCTATAGCCGATCGCCAATGGCCCAGAGCTGCCCAGGTAGCCAGCCATGCCGCCGCGGCTACGACGGCAAGCGTGATCAGTCCCGCAACGAACCGGACCAGCTGACCTCTGGCGAAGGCTTCCGCACACAGCATCACCACCGCCAAACCGCCGACGGCCGGGATCAGTGCGCCGAAATGGCCAAGGATGACCAGGGCGAGACCGGCGAGGAGGATTGATGCCGAGATGCCGGACCATATTCGCAGCACCCGGGTACGGGTGCGGGCCGGGTCGACGTTCGGCAGGGCCCGGTGCCGCAGGTGCGCATGCGGGTCCTCCTGCGGAAGGCCGTGGACAACCGCGCGTGCCAGCGCTTCCCGTTCTTCGGCAAGGGCCTGGCGGCGTTCGCGTGCCTGCATGAGGGCGGCCTCCAGCGCGGCCAGGCCGGCGGGGTCCCGCCGGATCCCGGTACTGCTTAGTGCCCGGATGCCGACGCGGGCACGGCGCAGTTCGTCGCCGCGGTCATCGAGTTCCGCTGTGACGGCGGCGAGCTGAGCGTCCAGCTCGGTGATCCGGTCCTCGACGGCTTGCTGCTCTGCGGTATGAGACGGTGCCTCCTTATCTAGGCCTGCCCATCCCACCGGGTCAGACCAGCAGAGCCGCACCGCCCCATCGCGCTCGTAACGCGGGCCGGCCGGCGCGCGTTCCCCGCCGAACGGGTCGCCGGTGTCCAGCCCCCACAAGCCCTGGTAGTCATGTACCCATGGCGTCTGGTCATCGATGAGCACCGGGCACCACCTCTTCGCCTCGCCCGGTCCCACGCCGGGACCGTCGCCCCGGTGGTAGTCGATGAACGGGAGGCCGAGCGAGGTGCCGCCGTCCGTCCGGGTCCACGGCAGGAGCAGCCGACTAAGGCGGCGCAGCCCGGCGAGCATCCGTGTCAGCGAAGGGGGCTCGACGGTGACCAGGTAATCGCCCGGAAGGCAGGCGCCCGAGTGCGACCCGGCGCCGACGAAGACGACCGGGTGGGTGTCCTGCCAGCGCAGGTCCGGATCGTCGAACCGGCGGCGCAGATCGTCGCCAGTTTCGTCATGGGAGGAAAACGCGACCCAGGCCGGCCGCATGGATGAGACCGGCGGGTCCGGCAGGAAAACGGTCACCTGCTCCCAGTCGGCCTCGTGATCGTTTACGCCTGCGAAGGTCGACCGCCAGTCATTCATCGCGTAGAAGAACCAGTACTGCAAGGCGATGAAACCCCGATCGCGGCTGACCCGGGCGTAATACGGGCAGCTGTCCGGCTCAGCATGAGCCCGGTAATCCAGCTCGGCCGCAGCCGTGGTACCACCGGGCACCCGCCCGCGGAGCAGCAGCGACAACCGCATCACCGCGTCGATAAACCGGCTCAGCAAGCCGACCGCGGCGAACCGGCCGCTTCCTCCCGCCAGCCGGGGGCGATCCGCGTCACGCCGCCACGCGCGGAGCTCTCTTCGGCCGAGCGGCCGCTCCACGAAACGAAGGGCAAGACCTGACCCCGGTACGCTCATCTGGGCCAGACGACTCGGCGTGAGCTCTCCGGGCGCGCAAAGCCGCTCCCCGGCGCCGGGGCGGCCCCGTCCGCGTTTGGATCCGCTCCGCCACAGACTGCATCTCTCCAGATAGCCCTCGACCGGCATCGGCAGGAAAAGCTCACCCTCGGTAAAGCGCAGCACCGGTTCGTAGTGGCGCAGCAGCCGCAGATCGTCCGCCGCCCCCGCCCCGGCGGGGCAACTCGTCACGTCCGCCGGGAACAGCTCATTACTCGTCATCACGCCGCCGCGACTGCGGCACCGGCAGCAGTTCCTCGCGCGCCATACAGGCCTGACCGTGCATCCCCCAGGGGTCGGTGGAGATCAGTTCCAGGCGGTCAGCGATCACCACTCCAGTGTGCCGTGCTGGGGCGGGAACGCGAAGCCATTGCCCGGCCCGGCGATCGCCAGCCTGCGGTTATCGGCCCATAGACCGCGGTCATCGGCCGATGCAAGGTCCCCGAGGTCTCTCGCACGACGGGATAATGACGTTATGCCCCGCCCCTCCAGCCCGCTGATCAGTCACGACACCGTGGTCGAGGCGTCGCTGCGCATCATCGACGCCGACGGCCTCGATGAGTTCAGCCTGCCCCGGCTGGCCCGCGAGCTGAACGTCCAGGCCCCGTCGCTGTATCACCACTTCCAGGACCGGGCCGGGGAAACCCGCGAAGCGGCCGGGGTTTAGGGATGCGGGAGTTCGTGACCGATGTGACCGATCCGCGGCTGGCGGATTACGCGCGGCTGACGGACATGGAGCTGCGCACCAGGCTGGAGTCTGGGCAGGGACTGTTCATCGCCGAGGGGACGAAGGTGATCAGCCGGGCTGTGGCGGCCGGTTACCCGGTGCGCTCGGTGCTGGTCGCCGAGCGGAGGCTGGCTGACCTCCCAGCGCTCCTTCCGCAGCTGGCCGCGACCGGCGCCCCGGTGTACGTCGTCGCGGACAAGACCGCCGAGCGGCTCACCGGGTACCGCGTCCACCGCGGGGCGCTAGCCTCGCTGCACCGCAAGCCGCTCCCGAAGGTCCCGGCGCTGGCCGCCGCGGCCCGGCGGGTGATCGTGCTCGAGGATCTTGTCGACCACGCTAACGTCGGGGCCATCTTCCGGTGTGCCGCCGCGCTCGGCGTGGATGGCGTGTTCCTGTCGCCGAGATGCGCCGACCCGCTCTACCGGCGTGCGGTGAAGGTCTCCATGGGCGCGGTGTTCGCCATCCCTTACGCCCGCATGACCGGCTGGTTCGACGGCCTGGCCGGGTTGCGGGCGGCCGGGTTCCGGTTGCTCGCGCTCACACCGGACCCGGCGGCCCCATCGATCGGTGTGGCCGTAGCCGTTCAGCGGACCGCCCAGCGGATCGCACTGCTGCTCGGCGCCGAGGGCGACGGCCTGTCGTCCCGCTGGCTGCACGAGGCCGATCAGGCCGTCCGCATCCCGATGCATCCAGACGCCCTGGCTTCCGGGGTCGACTCGCTCAACGTGGTCGCTGCCGCCGCGATCGCGTGCCACCTGCTCGCGGGCGTGGACCAGGGTCGTTCGGGCTGATTACCGGGATTCGCCGGGTCTGGTGCAACCAGCGCACCCGGTGACGAGTCACAAGAGCCGGAGACTTGTCCCGCCCCGGAGGAGGCGCCGGTGAACTGGAGGCGTGCGGCGGCGGTATGCGCGGTCGCCTGCGCGGTCACCTGCGCGGGCTGCGCGGGACAGGCACCCGTGCCGATCAGCGCGGCACCTAGGCCGGCGCCGTCGCGGGTGCCGTGGCCCGAACGCGGGGTCCTGCGCGAGGACGCCAGGCTCTTGGCTGCCAGCCAGGTACTCGACCTGGCCGCGGGGATCCTCTACGCCCTGGTCCCCGCCTCGCCCGCGTCCGGATTCGGGCCGTATTCCCTGCAGGCCATCGACCTGCGCACGGGCAGGGTGCGGCGAGGGGAGTCCTATCCGGTATCCGGCCTCGCGCTGGCGTCGGGATACCTGTGGGTATACGGGTCCTCGGGTACTGCCGGGCGCCCGGTCCTAGACGAGGCCGATCCCGGGACGCTCGCCACGGCCCGTTCGGTACTGGTGCCCGGGGTTTCCGGCGTGGCGGCGGTGGCGGCCGGGCCGGCCGGAACGGTCTGGGCCGGCGCCGGCCGGAGGCTGCTGCGGGTATCGGTGAGCACCGGCGCCGTGCTGGCGCGCGCGGTCCTGCCGCCCGGCCTGGACCTGACCGATCTCGCGGCTGGCCCGGGAGAGGTGAACCTGTACGCCTCAGCCGCGCGGCTACGGCCAGGCGGGGCCGTCGTGCTGGAATTCTCCGCCGGTACCGGCGGGCTGCTGGCCCAGACCGGCCGCACGCCGCTGACCTGGTCGGCTGGAGGCGCCCAGCTGGCCGCGGTACCGGCGGGTGTCTGGGTGTCGTTCCGCACCGGGATGCTGGGCCAGAGCCTGCTGCTGAGCGCCCGGTCGCTGTCAATGATCAACGAGGCCCTGGCTGGCAGTGCCGCGGATTCGCCGGTAACAGGGAGCGGGACCGTCTACAGCTGGGCCATGGGCAGCGTCGCCGCCTACGGCGGCGGCGCGCTGTGGGTGGCGACCTCGAGCGGCCTGGTGGCCTGCGTGAATCCGCTGACCGGCACGGTGCGAAGCCAGGGGGTCATGACGTCCAGGCAAGGGCTGGTCGTCGCCGTGCTGGCCGCGGATCCCACGGCGCGGGAGGTGGCGGCTGTGGTCAGCGACGGCGGCTATACCGGCGTGGTCGCCATCAGCCCGCCGCGCGCCTGCTGGAGCCCGCGTCCAACCTGAGTGCCGGCGCGATGCCGGCTTCGTCCAGGATGAATGCGAGGATCTCAGCCTCGTACCGCAGCTGATCGTAACGTCCGGCCGGGCCAACGTGAGCGCCCGCGCCTAGCTCAGGGCGGAACAACAGCCGGCCGCCCGGCGCGGCGGTGGCGCGCAGGCGCGCCACCCACTTTGCCGGCTCGTGGATCAGCACCCGCGGGTCATGCAGGCTCCCGGTGACCAGCAAGCTCGGGCGAACCCCGTCAGGCACATTGTCGTACGGGCTGTAGGACGCAAGATAGGCGCGCGCCGGCGGATCCCGCGGGTCGCCCCATTCATCCCACTCGGCGACCGTCAGCGGAATACTGGGGTCCAGCATGGTGGTGACGCAGTCGACGAACGGGACTTCCGCGACCACCGCCCGCCACCGCCGCGGGGCCATCGAGAACACCGCCCCCTGCAGCAGGCCCCCGGCGGACAGACCGCGGGAGACGATCTTGTCCGGGGCGGCCCAGCCGTCAGCGGCCAGCGCGTCCGCGACCGCGACGAAGTCGGTGAACGTGTTCCTCTTGCGGTCCAGCCGCCCGTCGAGCCACCACCGCCTGCCGCCCTCGCCGCCGCCGCGGACATGCGCGACCGCGTACAGGTAGCCGCGGTCCAGCAGGCTGGCCACCGGCAGGCTGAACTCGGGCCACGAGCACGCCTCGTACGCGCCGTAGCCATAGAGCAGGCAGGGGGAGGTGCCATCCCGGCGGAACCCGGCCCTGTAGGCGACCGTGACGGGGATCTGCGTGCCGTCGGCTGCGGGCACGGCGAACCGCGCGGTCCGGTACCGGGCCGGGTCGTAGCCCGGCACCTGCTGCCGCTTGCGCAGCTGCCATTCGCCGCTGGCCAGGTCCACGTCGTGCCAGGCTGGCGGGGCGATCAGCGACTCGATGCGCACCGTGACGCTGGCGGCCTGGTACTCGGGGTTGTCGGCCAGTTCCAGCGTGGTGTGCGGGCTGCTGGTCTGGGTTAGTCGCTGCGCACCGGTGTGCCGGTCGAGGACCCGCAGCTGCGTGGCCGCCCCGCGCCGTTCGGTGAGGACCAGATACCTGCTGAACGCGTCGCAGGCCACCAGGCGGGTGTCCGCCGACTCCGGAACGACCTCGCTCCAGCCGTCCGCGCCCGGCGCCGTGACAGGCGCCTTCACCAGCCGGAACTCGGTCGCGCCGTCGTTGGTCACCAGGTACAGCTCGCCGCCGTCGGGGCCGTCGGCGTGGTCGGCCCGGTACTCGATGCCGCGCCGCCGCGGCTGCACGACCCTGGGGGCCGAACGGGTGTCCGTTGCCAGGATGTAAAGCGTCTCCGTGGTATCGCGGCTTTCGCATTCGATGAGGATGAGCGCACCGCTGCGGCTAGCCCGCACGAAGACCTCGAACCGCTCGTCGTCCTCGGTGAACACGCAGGCGTCGTCGCCGGGGGCGGTGCCGACGTCGTGCCGCCATACCTGGTACGGCCGGTAGATGGGGTCGGTGACGGTGTAGAAGACCGACCGCGAGTCGGCCGACCAGGCCAGCCCGTAGTAACTGCGTTCAATGCGTTCCGGTAGGTCGATCCCGGTGGCTAGGTCGCGGATGCGCAGCTGGTAGACCTCGTCACCGTCGAAGTCGGCCGAGAAGGCGAGCAGCCGCCCGTCCGGGCTGACCTCCCGGACGCCAAGCGCCACGTAGCCCCCGCCGCAGGCCGGGTCGTCGAGCAGCACGTTCTCGTCGAGCAGCACCTGATCGGCTCCGCCGGAGGAAGGGCGGCGGCAGAACTGCTCGAAGTTCAGGCCGGAGAGCGTCCGGGTGAAGTAGTGCCATCCGCCGAGCCGCCAGCCGGCCGATTCATCCGCGGGCGCCAGCCGGGCCGACATCTCCGCCGCCAGCGCGTCACGAAGTCGAACGGTGTGAGCGGTCTGCTGGTCGTAGTAGGCGCGTTCGGTCGCGAGGTAGCCAAGCAGGGCCGGGTCGCCGGTGTCGCGCATCCAGGCGTAGGGGTCGGCACCGTCCTGGGTCGGTGCCACTGGCGGTTCCATATCCGGGACTATAGAGAGGTGACGGGAAATCTGCCGGTTCCTGTGGTGTGGAGCGAGCAGTGCCTGCTCCACGACCCCGGCGGGGAGGTATGGCTGGGCGTGCGGGATGTCGGCACCGAGGTGCCGGCCCGGGCCCAGGTACTGCGGGACGCGCTAGCCGCGGCGGGGGCGCCGGAAGTGCCCGCCACCGCACACGGCGATGAGATCCTGCGGGCCGTGCACGACCCCGCGCTGCTGGATCACCTGGCCGGGGTGTGGGCGGAGTGGGAGCGGGCCGGGTTTCCCGCGGAGTACGGCCGGGACCGGGTGGTCCCGTATGTGTTTCCCACCCCCGGGATGCTGGCCGGACTGCCGGTGCGATCACCCCCAGCCGTGCACGGCCGGGCCGGGCGGTTCTGCTACGACACCATGACGCTCGTCGGCCCGGGCAGCTGGGCGGCGATCCGCGGGGCCGCCGACGCCGCGCTGACCGCGGCCGGCCTGGTGAGCTCGGGTGCCCGGCTGGCCTATGCGCTGTGCCGGCCGCCCGGCCATCATGCCACCCGTGCCGCCTATGGCGGTTCCTGCTACCTCAACAACGCCGCGATCGCGACCCAGGCGCTGATCGCGGCCGGAGCTGGGCGCGTGGCCGTGCTCGATATCGACGCGCACCACGGAAACGGCACCCAGATGATCTTCTACAGCCGCGGCGACGTCTACTACGGGTCAGTCCACATCGACCCGGGGGCGGGATGGTTCCCGCATTACTGCGGCTACGCGGGGGAGCGCGGCACAGGCGCGGGCGAGGGCGCCAACCAGAACCTGCCGCTGCCGCCTGGCACCGGCGACGAGGGCTGGCTCGCGGCGGTGCGGGCCATGTGCGCGGCCGCGGCCGCGCACGGCGCCGACGCCGTCGTAGTCTCACTCGGCCTGGACGCCGCTGAGGCCGACCCCGAGAGCCCGCTGCGGGTGACCGAAGCCGGCTACCGGGAGGCGGGCCGGCTGGCCGCCGCGCTGGCGCCGACGGTGCTGGTCCAGGAGGGCGGCTATGACCTGGCTACGCTCGGCCCGCTCGCGGTCGTCGCCCTCACCGGCGCGGCCAGCGCTGCGGCCGGATGATGCTGCCGCGGCCGGATGATGCCGCCGCGGCCCGATGATCAGGCGAGTAGGCACGCGACCTGGTGGGATGGGCTGGCCCCGCTGGCCGCAACCCCCAGCGCCGGGTCCTGGACCGAACAGCGCGCCACCGCGACCGGGCAGCGCGGGTGGAAGCGGCAGCCCGTCGGCACGTCTACCGGATCGGGGGTCTCGCCGGTCAGCAGCTGCGGCGCCGAGCGCACCCGCGGATCCCTGGCCGGCACCACCGACAGCAGCGCCTTGGTGTAGGGGTGCTGCGGATGCCGCACGAGCTGACGGGACGGCCCGTGCTCGACGATCCGGCCGAGATACATCACGGCGATCCGGTCGGCGAAGTGCGCGGCGGTGGACAGGTCGTGGGTGATCATGAGGATGCCCATCCGCCCGTCCCTGCGCAACCGGTCCAGCAGGGCCAGTACGCCCGCGCGGACCGAGACGTCGAGCATGGACACGGGCTCGTCCGCCAGCAGCAGGTCGGGGCCGAGCACGAGCGACGCGGCGATTGCCACCCGCTGGCGCTGGCCACCGGACAGTTCGTGCGGGTAACGCGCCAGGAAGGCATCTGCCGGGGACAGGCCGGCGCGTTCCAGCGCGGCGACGATCAGTTCCCGGCGCTCGGACGGCGAGGCCCCGATCCCGTGCACCAGCAGGGGCTCACCGACGGTCGCCTCCACCCGGAACCGCGGGTCGAGCGATTCGTAGGGGTCCTGGTAGATCATCTGCAGCTGGCGCCGCAGCGGCCGCATCTGGCGTTCCGGCATGCCCGTGATGTCGGTCCCGTTCAGCCTGACCGTCCCGCTGACCGGCGTGACCATCCCGAGGATGGTCTGCGCCGTGGTGGTCTTCCCGCAGCCGGACTCACCGACCAGGGCCAGCATCTCGCCGCGGGCGAGCGTGAAGCTCACCCCGTCCACCGCGTGCACCCAGAGCCTGGACTGGCGGGTAACCCGCTGGGTGAGGCGGGGCCGCACTTGATAGTGGGCAGTTAGGTTCTCGACCTCGAGCAGCGGAACGGCGGACGCATGGTCTCCGGCCGCCGCGGGCCCCTGGCTGCCGGTCACGTCGAGCCCGCCCGTTCGGTGTGATGGCATGCGGCCTCGTGTCCGGGCCCGACCAGCCGCAGTGCCGGGTGCTCCTCGGCACAGCGGTCGAGCACCACGTCACAGCGTGGCTGGAACGGGCAGCCCGCCATCGGCCGGTCCAGCCGGGGCGGCGCACCGCCGATGGACACCACCTCACTGTCCCCGTACAGGTCGGGCGTGGCCTCGAACAGCAGCCGGGTGTAAGGGTGACGGGGCTGGTGAAACAGCATCTCCATCGGCCCGTACTCTACGATCTCGCCCGCGTACATCACCGCCGCCCGTTCGCAGGTCTGGGCCACCACCGGCAGGTCGTGGGTGACCAGCACGAGCGCGAGGCCGAGCTCGGACGACAGCCGGGTGAGCAGGTCCAGGATCTGAGCCTGCACCATCACGTCCAGCGCCGTGGTGGGCTCGTCGGCCAGCAGGATCCTGGGCTGGCAGGCCAGCGCCATGGCGATCGACGCACGCTGCCGCATGCCGCCGGAGAACTCGTGCGGATAGCGCTCGGCGGCGGCGGCCTGGATGCCGACCATCTCCAGCAGCTCGCCGGCCCGCCGCCGGGCCGCCGCGCCCTGCGCGATGCCGTGAAAGGCCATCGGCTCGGCGATCTGCCAGCCGACCTTCTTCACCGGGTTGAGGGCGTTCATCGCGCCCTGGAACACCATCGCGATGTCTTTCCAGCGGTAGCCGCGAGCCGAGTCCTCGCCGCCGGCGAGGATGTTGTGCCCGTCGACGCGGACCTCGCCGGACGCCGACGCGGTCGGCGGAAGCAGCCCCATCAAGGCCAGGATCGTGGTCGTCTTGCCGCATCCGGACTCGCCGACCAGCCCGAACCGCTCTCCCGGGTCGAGCGCGAAGTTCACCCCCCGGACTGCGTGCACCTGCTGCCCCTGGGGAAGGTCGAACCAGACGTGCAGGTCCGACACCTCGAGCAGGCTCATATCGCCTCTGGCCCCCTTCCGGCCAGCGGCCGGATCCGCCAGCGCCGGACCGACAGGTGGGCTACCTTCAGCCGCGGGTTCAGCGCGTCCTCGATGGCCTGCCCGAGCAGGAAGCAGCCGACGATGAGGATCGCGATCGCGAATCCGTCCGGCACGATCGCCCACCACGCGCCGGAGCTGATCGCCGTCCGCTCGAAGGCGTGCTCCAGGATGGTGCCCCAGGTGGTGACGGTGGGGTCTTCCAGGCCGAGGAAGGCGAGCGCGGTCTCCAGGTAGATCGCGATCGCGACGGTGAGCACGGTGTTGGCCATCAGCAGCGGGCCGACCTGCGGCAGGATGTGCCGGCTGATGATCCGCGCGTGGCCGGACCCGATCGCCTTGGCGCGCTTGACGTACACCCGCTCCTTCAGGCTCATGACCTGGGCACGGATGATCCGGGCGGTAGCGGTCCACTCCAGGATGCCGATCACGATGATCACGTGGAACAGGCTCGGCCCCCAGATGTCCGCGATCACCAGCGCGAACACCAGGTCGGGGATGACCAGCAGGTAGTCGGTGACCCGCATCAGGACGGTGTCGGTCCCGCCACCGAAGTAGCCGGACAAGATGCCGATCCCGCCGCCGATCACCATGGCTACGAAGGTGGCGGCGAACCCGACCACGAGCGAGATGCGGCCGCCCTGCATCAGCTCGCTGAGCATGTCGATGCCGCCGTCGTCGCAGCCGAGCCAGTGCCGGGCTGACGGCGGCGCGTAGACGGCGCACGTCTGGGCAGTGGCGCTGTACGGCGAGATGTAGGGGGCGATGACCGAGAGCAGGATGAAGAACGTGATGATCGCCAGCCCGATCACCGCCGCCTTGCGCTCGCGCAGCACGCCGCGCAGGAATCCGTGGCGCCGGGGCGGCATTCCCAGGCCCTCGGTGGCCAGCAACGGGTCCTGGAGCGGCAGCGTCATGTGGTGATCCTGGGGTCGAGCCGGAAGTAGAGCAGGTCGGCAAGGAAGTTGAGCACGATCACCGAGACGGTGAGGATCAGGAAGCCGCCCTGCAGCATGGGGTAGTCGCGCTGACCGATCGCGGTGTACATGGCCAGCCCGATGCCCGGCCAGCTGAAGATCACCTCGACCAGCAGCGCCCCGCCCACGATGAAGCCGAGCTCCAGCGCGATCAGCGTGACCAGCGGCAGCAGTGCGTTGCGCACGGCGTGCCGCCACACGATCCGCCGCACCGGCAGGCCCTTGGCACGGGCGGTGAGCACGTAGTCCTCACCCAGCGTCTCCAGCATCGACGACCTGACCACCAGGGTGTAGCTGCCGTAGGCGGTCAGCATCAGCGTCGCCGCGGGCAGGATCATGTGCTTGGCGATGTCGGCGAGGTGCTGCCAGAACGGCTCGGCCGTGAACAGGAATGGGTCGCTCATCCCGCCGGCCGGCAAGATGCCGGCGAACAGGATCAGCAGCATCAGGCCAAGCCACTGGGTGGGGAAGGCGTAGAAGAAGATGGCCAGGTTGGTGCTGATATGGTCGGGCGCTGAGCCGCGCCGCCATGCCGACAGCACGCCGGTGAAGACGCCGACGATGATCGCCGCCACGGTGCCCACGGTGACCATCGGGATGGTGTTCTTCAGGTCGGCGATCAGCAGGTGGCTGACCGGCTGCTGGTTGGCGAACGAGATGCCCATGTTCCCGTGCGCCAGGTTATTCAGGTAGATGAGGTACTGCTGCCACTTGGGCTTGTCCAGGCCGAACTCCACCAGCAGCGCGTGGCGTAGCGCCGGGGACGCGTGCGGGACACGGGACAGGTCGGTGATCGCGTTGCCCGGCAGCACCCGGAACAGGAAGAAGTTGATCGTGATCGCGACGAAGATCGTCACCAGGGCGAAGAAGCCCCGCTTGATCACGTAGTCGGCGCTGCGCACCCGCTCAGGCCTTGTGCACGCTAACCATGGGGATTGTCGACATCGAGTTGAACGAGCCGCCGCCGACCTCCGGCAGGGCGCTCCAGTGGTTGCTCTGTGCCTCGATCGAGTCCGGGTAGTCGATCACCAGGTACGGCTGGGCGGAGGCGATCATCTGCTGCATCTGGTACACCACCTGCCGCCGCTGCGCCGGGTCCATCGCCGCGCTCTGCTGGGAGTACAGGTTGTCGTAGGCCTTGCTGCAGTACCCGGTGTCGTTCCACACGTCAAAGGAGTTGCAGGTCAGCACCGAGAGCATGAAGTCGGGGTCGGTCAGCGGGTACCAGTCCCACATGGAGATCTCGAAGTTGCGGTAGTTGTTGGCCGTGAGCGCGTCGTAGGCGGCGGACGGGTCGAGGACCTTCAGGTTCAGCTGGACGCCGATCTGCTTGAAGGCGGGCTGGACGATCTGGAACGAGCGGTTGCCGTACTCGCCGGCGACGTCCGACGGCATGATGACGGTGTAGGACATCGGGTGGCCGTTGGCGATCCGCAGGCCGTTCGGCCCCATCTTGTAGCCGGCCTTGTCCAGCAGCTGGTTGGCGGTGGCCAGGCTGAACGGCGTCGGCTTGATCGACGGGTCCGACCACTGGCCGGTGGCGGGCGGGATGATCGTGGAACCGGGCTGCCCGTGCCCGAGCAGCGAGGTCGCCACGACGGCCTGCCGGTTGATCGCGTGGTCGAACGCCTGCCGCAGCAACGGGTTCAGCAGCTCCCGGTGGCTGGCCTGCTGCTGGGGGCTCGAGTTGATGATGAAGTCGTCGAAGGCGATTCCGGGGGTGGAACGGACCTGGAAATGGTCAGCCTTGAGCGTGGCCACCGAGGTCGGCGGTACAGGAACCTCCACCCCGTCCAGCTGGCCGCTCTTGAGCGCTGTCACCTCGGCGTCGGTGGTCTGGAAGAACTGCAGCCCGAAGCCGTCGATGTGCGGCTTCGGCCCGTAGAAGCCGGGGTTCTTCTTGAACAGCGCGACCTGCTTGGGCGTGTATTTGGTCAGGATGAACGGGCCGCCGGAGACGATCGGCGCGTTGTTCTGGAACGTCTTCAGCGCCTTGCCGTTCCCGGTGGCGTATTGGGCCCAGATGTGCTCGGGCAGGATCGGCACCTGCTGGACCTGCGACAGCACGTTGGCCACGGGCTGGGAGTAGGTCAGCACGAGGGTGGTCGCGTTCGGCGCCGTCGCGCTCTTCATGTGCGCGACGTAGCCCGCCGAGTTAGCTGTGGCGCCGTCGGCGAACTTCATGATGGTGCTGAACGTCCAGGCCGCGTCCTGCGCGGTCAGCGGCTTGCCGTCAGACCACTTCGCCTTCGGCTGGGTGGTGAAGGTCCAGCTGCGGCCGTCCGGCGACGGCTTCCAGCTGCGCGCGAAATTCGGCACGATCTTCAGCGCCGGGGTGTACTGGACCAGCGTGGGATAGATGTATTCGAACGTGGTGTACGCGTCGCTCTGGAAGGCGATGAACGGGTTCAGCGAATCGATCGTGGAGGCGGTTCCCATCCGGAACACCCCGCCCTCCTGGACCGTGGCGGCGCTCCCCCCCGAGCTGCCGCCGCAGGCGGCCAAGATCAGTGCGGCCGCGGCCGCCGCGAGCAGGGCCGCCGGCCTGTGCTTGCGCAGTCCGAGGCGGGTCCATGTGCCGAAGTGCTTCCTAGTGCCCACGTCCCACTCCCGCGGATCGAGCCGGCTTGGTCAGATGGGCGGCGAGGTTCGCGGGCGGGCAACGGTGGTGCTGCACACGCGGCCACTCATCGGCAGTCCCATCAGGTACTTCTTGAACGAACGTTTAAGGTGCGTAATCCTGACATAGCACGCAGGCGACCCGCAAGGCCGGGACGCAAACGTTAACGATCAGAGACCCATGAAGGCGCTGGCCAAGGCCACTATCCGCACAAGTGCGTTTTGATCGCACGGAGTCTGCTTCACCGTCCTGGCATGATGACGTGGTGACCTTGTCAGCGGACTTCTCGGCCACGCCTGACCGCCAGCACGGGGCGGAGATCCAGCGGCTATGTGACGCCATGGAGGCAGCCGACCAGGCTGGCCGTTACCCGCAGCTGACCGTGGAGCGGCCCTGGTCAGTCCACAATCCGGTGCTGGAGGGTGAATTCGCTTCACCCAGAGCCATCCGCTGGTACCTGGAGCGAGAACTGGGTCGCCTAGCTGCGAGCGGCGCCCGGATCTCTGTCTGTGCCGGGCGCGAAGCGCTAGATCTGCGTGATCCACGTCTTGCGTCTGCGGTTGACGAAACCCGCTGGGATCTGCGGCGCAAGAAACTGTTCCTGTTCGCGCCGGAGCGCATGGCCCTGTCAATCGACCGGCTC
>Ga0210408_10003486_pt1 | contig 14510 bp, 16 predicted proteins | sample IncBWH4MmetaG_FD_155471 | JGI IMG/M metagenome (GOLD analysis project Ga0210408, IMG submission 155471) | Forest soil microbial communities from Barre Woods Harvard Forest LTER site, Petersham, Massachusetts, United States - Inc-BW-H-4-M | ecosystem: Environmental > Terrestrial > Soil >...
CGCCTGTGCCATGCAATTAGCTTCCAAACCCGACCCATCCGTCCCAGTCGTGCCGGCGGCAGTCGCGCCCCGAATGGCAAATGACGAAAACCGCACCGGAAGCGCCGGCGGTCCTGCCACTTCCGTTATCACCAAGGTCAAGCCGAAGACCAAGCGCCCGAATCTCTATCGGGTCCTGATCCTGAACGATGACTACACGCCGATGGAGTTCGTGGTCCACGTGCTGGAAAAGTTCTTCCAGAAGGACGTCGAGGCTGCGACCAAGATCATGCTGCACGTCCATCATCACGGGATCGGCGAGTGCGGCGTGTTCACCTATGAAATCGCCGAGACCAAGGTGACGCAGGTGATGGACTTTGCGCGCAAGCACCAGCACCCCCTGCAATGCGTGATGGAAAAAAAATAGGCTTATTCCCGCCTCGCGCCAAATCCGCCCAAATGGGAACGGGTTTTGCATCAAGAATATCAGGAATATGCAAGGATACGGTAGACGACAAGAATACCGTAGACGACAAGAATACCGTAGACAAAGCGGTGGACGCGTAAAAATACGGTGGACGCGTCAGCCGGTGGCGGAACCGGTCTTTTGCCGCGATCCGGCATAACTATATGTGACCAAGGTTGTTGTTGCCTGACCGGGCAACGGCGATCATGATGGCCGGGGGCCATAGAGGACGCGAATGCCGACTTTTTCCCAAAGCCTTGAACAATCCTTGCATCGCGCGCTGGCGATTGCGAACGAGCGCCATCATCAATATGCGACGCTCGAACATTTGTTGCTGTCGCTGATCGATGACTCGGATGCGGCAGCCGTCATGCGCGCCTGTAGCGTCGACCTCGACAAGCTGCGCACCAGCCTCGTCAACTATCTTGAAACTGAATTCGAAAACCTGGTCACGGACGGCGCCGACGACGCCAAGCCGACCGCGGGCTTCCAGCGCGTGATCCAGCGCGCGGTGATCCACGTGCAGTCGTCCGGCCGCGAGGAAGTGACCGGCGCCAACGTCTTGATCGCGATCTTCGCCGAGCGCGAGAGCCATGCCGCCTACTTCCTGCAAGAGCAGGACATGACCCGCTACGACGCGGTCAATTACATCAGCCACGGCATTGCGAAACGGCCCGGAGTCTCCGAAGCGCGCCCGGTGCGCGGCGTCGATGAGGAAACCGAGACCAAGGGCAACGAGGATTCCAAGAAAAAGGGCGAGGCGCTGGAGACTTACTGCGTCAACCTCAACAAGAAGGCGCGCGACGGCAAGATCGATCCGGTGATCGGACGCAATTCCGAGATCAACCGCGCGATCCAGGTCCTGTGCCGCCGGCAGAAGAACAATCCGCTGTTCGTCGGCGAAGCCGGCGTCGGCAAGACCGCGATCGCCGAGGGGCTCGCCAAGCGCATCGTCGACAGCGAAGTGCCGGAAGTGCTCGCCGCCGCCACCGTGTTCTCGCTCGATATGGGCACGCTGCTGGCAGGCACCCGCTATCGCGGCGATTTCGAGGAGCGGTTGAAGCAGGTGCTGAAGGAACTGGAGGCGCATCCCAACGCCATCCTGTTCATCGATGAGATCCATACCGTGATCGGCGCCGGCGCCACCTCCGGCGGCGCCATGGACGCCTCCAACCTGCTCAAGCCGGCGCTTGCCTCGGGCACCATCCGCTGCATGGGATCGACCACCTACAAGGAATACCGCCAGCATTTTGAGAAGGACCGCGCACTGGTGCGGCGCTTCCAGAAGATTGACATCAACGAGCCGACGGTGGAAGACGCGATCGCGATCCTCAAGGGCCTAAAGCCGTATTTCGAGGATTACCACCGGTTGAAATACACCAACGAGGCGATCGAGGCCGCGGTGCAGCTGTCGTCGCGCTACATCCATGACCGCAAGCTGCCGGACAAGGCGATCGACGTGATCGATGAATCCGGCGCGGCGCAGATGCTGGTCTCCGAAAACAAGCGCAAGAAGACCATCGGTATCAAGGAGATCGAGACCACAATCGCGACCATGGCACGGATCCCGCCCAAGAGCGTATCGAAGGACGATGCCGAAGTGCTCAAGCATCTCGAGCAGACCCTCAAGCGCGTGGTGTTCGGGCAGGACAAGGCGATCGAAGCGCTGTCGGCGTCCATCAAACTGTCGCGGGCGGGCCTGCGCGAACCGGAAAAGCCGATCGGCTCGTATCTGTTTTCTGGCCCCACCGGCGTCGGCAAGACCGAAGTCGCAAAGCAGCTCGCGGCTTCGCTTGGCGTGGAACTGATCCGGTTCGATATGTCCGAATATATGGAGCGGCACACGGTGTCGCGCCTGATCGGCGCGCCTCCGGGCTATGTCGGGTTCGACCAGGGCGGTCTGTTGACCGACGGCGTCGACCAGCATCCGCATTGCGTGGTGCTGCTCGACGAAATCGAGAAGGCGCATCCGGACCTCTACAACGTGTTGTTGCAGATCATGGACCATGGTCGGCTCACCGACCACAACGGCAAGCAGGTCAACTTCCGCAACGTGATCCTGATCATGACCACCAATGCGGGCGCCGCCGACCTCGCGCGTCAGGCCTTCGGCTTTACCCGCAACAAGCGGGAAGGCGACGACCACGAGGCGATCAACCGGCAATTCGCGCCGGAATTCCGCAATCGGCTCGATGCCATCGTCTCGTTCGCGCATCTCAATGCCGAAGTGATCGGCATGGTGGTCGAGAAATTCGTGTTGCAGCTCGAGGCGCAGCTCGCCGACCGCGACGTCACCATCGAACTGTCGGAGCCCGCCAAGGCCTGGCTGATCCAGCACGGCTATGACGAGCAGATGGGTGCGCGGCCGATGGCGCGCATCATCCAGGAGCACATCAAGAAGCCGCTGGCCGATGAGGTGCTGTTCGGCAAGCTCAAGGGCGGCGGCCACGTCCGCGTCGTGCTGGTCAAGGACGAGGCGGGCACGGATCCCGAAAAGGAGAAGATCGGCTTCGAGTTCGTCGAAGGGCCGGTCACGCCGAAGCCGGAAAAACTGCCGGTGGCGCGCAAGCGCAAGCCGAAGCCGAGCGGTCCCAATGGCGGTGGCGGGTCAAAGGGCCCGGCGTCGCGAGGGCCGTTGGTGAAAGCCTGAGCCAGAATTCGATCGATCGACGCGAAAAGGCCGGCTGAACAGCCGGCTTTTTTGTTGGCGCCAAGCCGTTGGGGGTGCGCTTAGCCTTCGCCCAATAGTTCGTTGATACGGCGCTGAAGCTGGCGCTTCTTGATCTCGCTCTTGCGCAACCGCTCGCCGAGATCGTCGACCGGCCCGTCCGACGTCATGAGCCGGAAGGCCAGCCCAACCTTGTTGGCCTGTCGCCAGATCAGCCGGGCGAGGAAGGAGCGGCCTTTGCGTGCGATGGTCAGGCTCATTTCCTCGGGGATTTTGGCGGCCTGGTCGATCTCGACGCAGGCGCCGCGCTCGCTGATGTTGCGCACCACGCAATCCATCGTCGAGCCACGTTCGTTGATCTCGGCCACGCCGCCATAAAGTACCTTGTCGCGGGCGTTCTGGCGCCGATCCAGCATCTCAAATCTCCACCAATATGCGGCGGACTCTACGCGGCCTGGTGGCCAATAGAAGGTCGCGGAAGACGATAAGTGGCGTTAACGTAAACCGAGTTCCGCCGCGATGATTGAAAATCCGGCGAAATTATCGCAGCTGCGAAAGGTTAAGCCGCTTTCTTCCGCGTCGTTGCGGCCATTCCTACATAGCCGAACGACGGGTTTTCTGTGTCAACCATGATGTTTGCGGAATTCAGAACTGCGATGCGGAGGCGCGTTTGCCGGTGCGCTGTATTCGGCATTGCCGCGCTGCTGCTACAGCTGGCATCGGTGGCCGCTGAAGAAGCGGCGCCTGCCAAGACCGGTGTCGCTATTCCGAGCGTCGAGGAACTCGCGATCCCCGACGAAGCCAACAAGGGCATCTGGAAACAGCCGGCCGAGAGCGCGCGCGAAAGCGATACCCGCGAGGCGATCTGCCTGATGATCGAATCGGCGGCGCGGGCCAACGACTTGCCGCTGGAGTTTTTTGCCCGCGTGATCTGGCAGGAGAGCCGGTTTCAGTCCGATGCCGTCGGCCCCGTGACACGCAGTGGCCAGCGCGCGCAGGGCATCGCGCAATTCATGCCAGGAACGGCGAACGAGCGGCGGTTGCTCGATCCGTTCGATCCGGTGCAGGCGTTGCCGAAATCGGCGGAATTCCTGAGCGAGCTGCGCAACCAGTTCGGCAATCTTGGCCTTGCCGCCGCCGCCTATAATGCTGGACCCCGCCGGGTGCAGGAATGGCTCGCCGGCAGCGGGCCGATGCCGGCAGAGACCCGCAACTACGTCGCCGTCATCACCGGCTCGACCGTCGATGAATGGGCGAAAGCCGGCAAGGGCGGCAAGATGCCGGCGGGCACGCCGGCGACCACTTGCCGCGAGTTGATGGCGCTGTTGAAGCGCGCGCCCAATCCCTTCATCACCCAGCTCGAACAGCGTGTGAGGATCGCGGCGGCGAAGCTGTGGGGTGTACAGCTTGCCGCCGGCTTTGACCGCAACAAGGCGCTCGCGATGTATGCGCGTGCGATCAAGGGCCTGAGGCCGGTGATCGGCGATCTGGATCCGAGCATCCTCGCCTCGGTGATGCGCAGCCGCGGCAGCCACACCTTCTATCAGGTGCGGATCGGCGCCGACACGCGGCCCCAGGCGGACGATCTCTGCAACCGCATCCGCCGCGCGGGTGGGGCGTGCTTTGTGCTGAAGAACATGATCGTCCGCGGCTAGCGCAGCTGCATAACAGCCCCGAGGCATACTTCCTTGACGCAAGGCCCGTTCGTCCGCGTTATGCCGCCGACCACATTAGATTGTTCCGGTTGCCTGTGCCGCTTCACCCGCTCGATTCCCCGAAATGGCGAGGCCCTTTCCGTGCATTCGCGTGGGGGATGAGGTCGGTCGCTTCCACGGTCCTGGCGCTCGTCCTGTTCGCGACTTATCTCGGCATCGGTGCGCTCGCCCACGATACGCATTTCAGCCTGGGCTGGACGTTATTGAGCACCGTTCTGGTCTGGGCGGGACCGGCGCAGATCATCGTCATCACGACGCTTGGATCCGGTGCAACCGTCCTCCAGTCGGCGATCGCGGTGACCGTTAGCGCGATCCGCTTGTTTCCGATGGTGGTGTCGGTTCTGCCCTTGATGCGCACGCCGGAGACGAAACGCTGGCAGCTGATCCTGGTGGCGCATTTCACCGCGATAACACTGTGGGTGGAATGTCATCGCTTCCTGCCGCAGGTGCCGCGCGACAAGCGGATCGCCTTCGTCCACGGACTAGGCACCGGCCTGCTTTGCATCAGCCTCTGCGCCAACACCATCGGCTACTTCCTCGCGGCCAACCTGTCTCAGACATTTGCATCGGCAATCCTGCTGCTGACGCCGCTGTCGTTTTTGTTCTCAACCGCCCGCAACTCCTAGGAGCTTGCCGATGTGGTGGCGCTGGTGCTCGGTCTTGTGCTGTATCCGCTGGCGGCGCGGATGAACAGCGGCCTCGATATCCTCGTCAGCGGGGTAGTGGCGGGCACCATTGCTTATGGCGTGCATCGCTGGAGGGCGCCCGCATGAGCGACTGGCTCACAAATTTTCTGGGCGACTGGCATGCGCTGGTGGTGCTGATGATCGCGGGCGCAATCCCCAACCAGATATGGCGGATGCTCGGGCTCTGGCTCGGCGGCGGGCTCGACGAGGGTTCGGAGCTCTTGGTGTGGGTGAGGGCGGTCGCGACCGCGATTCTTGCCGGCGTCATCGCGCAGATCCTGGTGCAGCCGCCGGGCGCGCTCGCAAGCGTACCGGACATGCTGCGCTATGGCGCGCTGGTCGCGGGCTTTATCGCCTTCATGCTGTTGCGGCGGTCGATCCTTGCCGGCGTCGTCTGCGGCGAATTCGTCATGCTGGCGGGCAAATGGTGGCTCGGCTGACGGCGGCGATTGCGGCCGACGCCGGTTGCGTTACTGTCGGGCAACCAAGCCCTGGGAACGCATGCGCGCAAGAGCGGCTCTGATCTGCAGTCTGGCACTCGCCGTCCTCCCGGCCGCGGTTGGCGTGGTAGATGCTGCCGACTTTCCGGTGCGGCCGATCAGGTTGATCGTGCCCTATGCCGCGGGCGGGCCGACCGACGTGCTCGGCCGTCTCGTGGCCGACTATCTCGGGCGCGACCTGAAGCAGTCGGTGTTTGTCGAGAACAAGGCGGGCGCGCAGGGCGCGATCGGCGCCGAGGCTGCGGCCCATGCCGAGCCTGATGGTTACACGCTGTTTTTCACGGCGGCTTCCGTTCTTGAGCTCAACCCGATGCTCTACAAGAAGCTGGCCTACGATCCCGACCGCGATTTTCGGGTGCTGGGGATCGTCAGCGATCTGCCCATGATCATGATTGTTCACCCGTCCGTCCCGGCGAAGACGCTCGCGGAGTTCGTTGCCTACGCGAAGCAGAATCCGGCCAAACTCAATTTCGGCTCGGCTGGCACCGGCGGCATCGGTCATCTCGCGGGCGAGATGTTCAAGCAGACGGCGGGCGCCGAGATGACTCATGTGCCTTACAAGGGCGCTGGTCCCGCGCTGACCGACCTCATTTCGGGTAACATCCAGTTGATGTTCGAAACGGTCGGCACCGCGCTGCCGCCGATCAAGGCGGGATTGTTACTGCCGCTCGGAGTAAGCTCGCCCGAGCGTATCGCTGATCTGCCCGATTTGCCGACTATCGCCGAAAGCGGTTATCCCGACTACCGCGTCAGTGTCTGGTATGGTGCTGCGGCGCCCGCCAGGGTGCCGGAGGAGGTCGTGCAAACAATCAGGGCGAGCATCAACCGCGCGCTGGGCGACGAAGCGTTCCGGGCTTCGCTGACCAAGGTCGGCTTTGCGCCGTTGCGTCCGCTCAGCGAGGCCGCCACCAAGGAGTTCATCGACACCGATCGCGCCCGCTGGTCGGTCGTCATCAAGAAGCTGAATATCTCGCTGGATTGAAAGAGAATGGTACGTGAAAACGAAATCCGCGACGGCGAGATCGCCGTCGATTTGCCGCCGGCGCGCGATGCCGGCCTTGTCTTCATCGGCCGCATCCGCACGCCCTGGACCTCTCGGCTCGAAACACCGCGGCAGGGCCGGCATGACGGGCCGGTGTGCCGGCTCGAGATTTTCGAGCCCTGGGTGCCCGCGATCAAAGGTGTCGATTTCTACAGTAATCTCGAGGTGATCTACTGGCTGCACCAGTCGCGCCGCGATCTCGTGCTGCAAAGCCCGAAGAACAACAAGTCGACCCGCGGCACGTTTTCGCTGCGTTCGCCGGTGCGGCCGAACCCGATCGCGACCTCGATCGTCAAGCTGGTCGGTGTCGAAGGCAATGTCATCCTGGTGCGCGGGCTCGATTGCCTCGACGAGACGCCGCTGCTCGATATCAAGCCCGACCGCTGCGAATTTACGCCCTTGGCGCCGCCGCAAGCCGGCGATTTCGAGACGGAGTAGGATTTCGTCATTGCGAGAAGCGTAGCGACGAAGCAATCCAGAGTGGGATTATGACTCTGGATTGCTTCGCTTCGCTCGCTATGACGACGTTACACGATCGACTCAAAGAGATCTTTCCACTGCGGATTTGAAGCTTCGATCAAAGCCAGCTTCTTCGCGCGGCTTCCGGCCTTGATTTGACTTCTCCCGAGTGATCGCATCGATCATAGTTTCGCGCATCTCGTACCAGACGAGGGTCTTACAGCCGTATCTTGACGAAAATCCCTTGAGCAATCCCTCGCGGTGTTCGTAAGCCCGACGCGGAGGATCGGACGTCACGCCGACATAGATCGTGCCGTTACGCCGATTCGCGACCATATATACGCATGGCTGTTTCATAGTTCGCCCGGCCGCTTTCCCCGAGACTGCCGTACGATTTCGTCATTGCGAGCGAAGCGAAGCAATCCAGAGTCGCAAAGAAAGTCTGGATTGCTTCGTCGCTACGCTCCTCGCAATGACGACGGCCTCACCCCTCCTTCAGCGCCGCGATCAGTTTTGTTGCGTTGTCTTCCAAAACCTTGAGGTCCTCCTTGCGGCTTGCCGGCGGCAGCAGCGCGACGCCGTCATGGCGCGGCATTACATGCATGTGCAGATGAAACACCACTTGTCCGCCGGCGGCTTCGTTGAACTGCTGCACGGTGATGCCGTCGGCCTCGAAGGCCTTCATGGCGGCTGCCGCGATCTTGTGGGCGCCGCGCGCGACTTGGGCAAAATCCTCCGCGCTGATATCGAGGATGTTGCGGGCAGGGACCTTTGGAATCACCAGCGTATGCCCGGGTGCGCGCGGCATAATATCGAGGAACGCCAGCACATGGTCGTCCTCGTAGACCTTGAAGCAGGGAAATTCGCCGCGCAGGATCTTTGCAAAAATGTTGTTGGGGTCATAGGCGGTCATGGCGGCGGCTCCTGAAATCCTGTGCTAGCTTCGCGGTCACGTCCGCCGCGGTCAAGGCGCCTCATCCGCGACTTTGCGGAACGGCCCGGCGTCGCTCAGCTCGCGTCCGGCCTCGGCGACATAGGCGCGCTCGCGCTTGAGATAATCCGAGATCGCACGGCGCAGGTCGGGATCGGCAATGTAATGCGCGGAGTAGGTGGTTTGCGGCAGATAGCCGCGCGCGATCTTGTGCTCGCCTTGCGCGCCCGCCTCGACCGTTTTGAGGCCGCGCTGGATGGCAAAATCGATCGCCTGGTAGTAGCAGACCTCGAAATGCAGGAACGGGTGATGCTCGATCGCGCCCCAGTTGCGGCCGAACAGCGTGTCCGAGCCGATGAAGTTGATGGCGCCCGCAATCCAGCGGTTGTTGCGCCTGGCCATCACCAGCAGCACATCCTCGGCCATGCTCTGGCCGACCCGCGAAAAGAACGCGCGCGTCAGATACGGCCGGCCCCATTTGCGCGAACCGGTCTCCATGTAGAAGGCGAAGAACGAGTCCCAGGCGTCCTCGGTGATGTCGCTGCCGGTCAGCCGGTGGATGGTGATCCCGGCGGCAACGGCCTCGCGCCGCTCACGCTTGATCGCCTTGCGATGGCGTGAATTCAGCGTAGCGAGGAAATCGTCAAAGCTCGTAAAGCCGTGGTTGCGCCAGTGAAACTGCTGATCGGTGCGCTGGAGGAAACCGTGTTCGGCGAGAAACTTCGATTCCGCCTCGCGCGCGAACGTCACATGGGCGGAAGAGGCCTTGCTGACACCGGTTAGCGCAACGAGGCCGCTCGCCAGCGCGGTACCGATCTGGTCCTGGTCGACGCCGCCGCGGATCAACAGGCGCGGTCCCGTCGCCGGCGTGAACGGAACCGAAGCCTGAAGTTTTGGATAATAGCGTCCGCCGGCGCGCTCATAGGCGTCGGCCCAGCCGCGGTCGAACACGTATTCGCCCTGCGAGTGCGATTTCAGATAGCAGGGCACGATGCCTGCGACCGCGCCGCCGAGCTTCGCGACCAGGTGCCGCGGCCCCCAGCCGGTCCGCGCACTGGCCGAGCCGGAGGCCTCAACCGCGGAGAAAAACGCGTGCGAAACGAAGGGATTATAGGCCTGCTTTAAATTGACGCAGGAATCGTCTGCGACCGTGGACAAGACAAGCGGGTTAGCGCAGGCATCCCAGTCCTCAGCCTTGATTTCGCTGACGGAGGGGACGGCTTCGAGGGTGATTTCGGATGATGCCATCGATGATCTTTGGAGCCTGACCCTAAAGATCGTGCATTGCAGCAGAGACTTCAAGGGCACGGGATTTGATCACGGTTCCGGCCGAAATCCCTCAAAGATCATCTGATCCGCGTGGCGCACCGCGCGCTGGCGTTGCTCGCCCGTCCGCACCGTCCAGGTGAGCAGCGGGCAGCCAAAAATATTGCGCGCGATCCAGGGCGCCGCGGCCGGCAGCTCGTTGACCCAATAGGCCACGAAATCGGGCCGGGTGCGAAAGAAATGACGCATGTGGCTCATGGCGCGGCGCTGCGCGGGCGAGGCCTCGGGCCAGTCCTCCTCGCTGTAATAGCGCTCGGCCACGATCCCGCGCGGGCGCGAGGGGATCAGTTCGCGCAAGCTCATCACATGATCGGGATCGAACGACATCCCAACCGCTGGACCCGCATAGGCGGCGAGCACTTCCGCCATCCGGCTGACCAATCGGCGGTCGCCGTCAAAATGGCTTTTCACCTCGATCACCAGCGGCACCCGGCCGGCGACCAGGTCGCAGAGATCGCCGAGCGTCATCATCCGCTCCGGCGTGTCCTTGAAGCTCACGGCTTTCAGCTCGGCCGCGGTCTTGGTGAGCAGCGCGCCGCTGCCTTCAGTGAGGCGTCCAAGCTCATCGTCATGATGCACCATGGCCTCGCCGTTGGCGGAGAGCTGGATGTCGCATTCGATTGCGAAATCGCCTGCGATGGCGGCCTGCGCCGCCGCCGGCATGTTTTCGATGATGCCGCGGGCGCGGTCATGCAGGCCGCGATGAGCGACCGGCCGCGCCGTCAGCCAGTCCGGGGCGCGCAAATCTCCAAGTCCCGTCAGGAGACTTCGAAGATGCCCTCGACTTCGACTGCCGCGTCCGCGGGCAGGGAGGCGACGCCGACGGTGGTGCGGGCATGGCGGCCCTTGTCGCCGAATACGGCCACCATCAGGTCGGAGGCACCGTTCAAGACCTTCGGCCCGTCGAGGAAATCGGGCGCGGAATTGACGAAGCCGCCCAGCCTGACCACGCGCACCACCTTGTCGAGGTCGCCGAGCGCGGCCTTGATCTGCGCCAGCAAGTTGATCCCGCAGCCGCGCGCCGCTGCATTGCCTTGCTCGACGGTGACGCCGGCTCCCAGCTTGCCTTTGGCGATCAGCTTGCCTTGCGCATCGAAGCAAACCTGCCCGGAGACGAACAGCAGGTTTCCGGTGCGGACGAAGCCGACATAATTCGCCACGGGAGCGGCGGGCTCGTGCAGAGTGATGCCCAAGCCTGCCAGTTTCTGCTCGATCGTACCCGCCATGTTTCGTCCCCGGTTCAAATGATTAAAACCCGATCTTGCATCGGGCTCGCTTGTTTCGCGCATCGTCAGGCGACATGCAAGCGAGGGCAGGTCGGCAGCTGACGCGGCCAGCGGCGGTAAATCCTGCGGAAAGATGCGCAAAAACATGGCACTCCAGCCCGCAACCGTACTTTTTCGTGAACTTGCCCTAGTTGCGGCGCAATAGAGCCGTCACTAAGGTGACGAATCTCTCTCAGGGCTCAGGATCAGACATGGCTCACGCGTCGCGGACTTCGCTTGGTCTGTTCATAATCGCCGCAGTGGTGTTCGGAACGAGTTTCGCGAGCGGGGAGACGCAAGCAGCCGCCGGCGGGGCGTTCCTGCCGCATCAGGCGCTCTATGAGCTGAGCCTCGTCAAATCGCGCGGCTCCAACGCGATCAACAGTGCGCGCGGGCGCATCCTGTATAATTTCTCCGGCAGCCCCTGCGAGGGCTACACCTCCGAATTCCGCCAGGTTTCCGAGCTCGACAGCGGCGAAGGCAAGGTCACGCTGAGCGACCTCCGCTCGACCTCCTGGGAAGACGGCGCCAGCAAAAGCTTTCGGTTCAAGATCGACGCGCGAACCAACGATACCGATTCGAGCCCGGTCGACGGCATCGCCGAGCGCACCGGCGACCACATCACGGTCAAGCTGAAACAGCCGCAGGCCAAGACGTTCACGCTGGACGGCGCAACGGTATTTCCGACCGAGCAGATCCAGCGCATCGTCGCGGCCGCCAAGCAAGGCAAGTCGGTGCTCGAACTGACCGTCTATGACGGATCGGACAACGGCCAGAAGGTCTACAACACGCTTTCGGTGATCGGGCAGCCGATCAAGGGCGACAAGGCTGTCCGCTCGCCCGACCCGTCCATCAGCAACGAGCAGATGAAATCGCTGACGCGCTGGCCGGTCACGGTGAGCTATTATGACCGCGACGCCAAGACCGCCGACGGCGAGCAGACTCCGGTCTATGCGATGCAGTTCGAATTGTTCGAGAACGGCGTGTCGCGGGCGCTGGTGCTCGATTACAATGACTTTGTCATCTCCGGCGCGCTCGGCAAATTCGACGTCAAGGATTCCAAGCCGTGTAATTGACGGCCGAAAGGCCGTCATTCCGGGGCGCGCATTAGCGCGAACTCGGAATCTCGAGATTCCGGGTCTGGTCCTTCGGGCCATCCCGGAATGACGACGTCGGAATATTACTCCTCCTCCGCCTTCTCCGGCCCGTCATAGGCAATGCCCCGGATCACGGCGGCGCTGCCGTACTTCTTGCGCAAATCATCGATCGCGCGTTCGGCGTGCGCTGCGCGGCGGTCGATCATGTCGGTGTCGTCGGCTTGCGATCCCGGCTTGAGCGCGCTGACGCCGGTGCCCATCAAGCGGAACGCGGTGCCGTCGATTTCTTTCACCAGCATCTCGCGGGAAACCGCGAAAATCTTCGCCGCCAGTTGCGTCGGCGCAGGCATAGATTGGGAGCGGGTGCGCTGCCTGAAGTCGGCGGTCTTGAGCTTCAGCGTGATGGTAGAGCCCGCAAGCTCGCCGTTCTTCAGGCGCGAGGAGACCTTTTCCGACAATCGCCACAACAGTTTTTCCAGCGTCGCGAAATCGCGGATATCGGTCTCGAACGTCGTCTCGCTGGAAATCGTCTTGGCGCCGCGATCGGCCACCACACAGCGATCATCGATGCCGCGCGCGAGGCGCCACAGTCTGCGGCCCTCGGTCGGAAATTGCTTCATCAATTCGATTTCGTCGGCGCGCTGCAAATCGGCGATGGTGCGAAGGCCGCGCTGCGACAGCCGTTCCTGGGTTGCGGGTCCAACGCCGAAGATGAATCCGACCGGTTTTTCGGCCAGCATGGTTTTGGCCTCGGCCTGGTCGAGCGCCGCAAAGCCTCGGGGCTTGTCCATGTCGGAGGCGATCTTGGCCAGGAACTTGTTGCAGGAGAGGCCAACGGAGACTGTGATCCCGATATCGCGTTCGACCTCGCGGGCAAAGCGCGCCAAGACTTTTGCCGGGATCATGCCGTGCACCCGCTGGGTGCCGGAAAGATCCAGAAACGCCTCGTCGATCGACAGCGGCTCGACCAGCGGCGTCAGCGCATGCATGGCATGGCGCACCTCGCGGCCGACCCGGACATATTTCGCCATATCGGGCCCGATCACGGTGGCGGAGGGGCACAGCGCGAGCGCCTTGAACATCGGCATCGCCGAGCGCACGCCAAATGTGCGGGCGATATAGCAGGCCGCCGACACCACGCCGCGTTTTCCGCCGCCGATGATGACCGGCTTGTCGGCGATCTCGGGGTTGTCGCGCTTCTCGACGGTGGCATAGAACGCGTCGCAGTCGATATGGGCGATGGTAAGCTGCGGCAGCGCGTGGTGGCGGACCAGGCGAGGGGAGCCGCATTCGTTGCAGCGCCGCGCCGAAAAGGAGAGATCAGCGAGGCAGTCCCGGCAAAAGCAGGTCGGTGCGCTTATCTCTGGCGCGGGAGCGCTCACGGCACATCGCGCTCCCACTCTGGGTCGCCGAGCACCTGGCGCGCCGCAGCAATATTGGTAGGGTGGAGTTTTGAGGCCTCGGCGAACGCCTTCACGGTCGCGTCATCGCGCATGACGAAGTCCAGCACGCTGGCAAGGAAGCGCGGATCGGCGGCGGCGGAGCGCAGGGTTTCCGGTCCGATGCCGCTTTCGGCCAAAAACAGCCCCAAACGCTCCGGTTCGGCGGCGATAAAAGATAGCGCCTGAACCGCAACGATTTCAGCCACTTCCCGAGGGTTGTGAACAGGCTTTTTCAACGAGTGATTTGCCTTTCCATTAACTTATGGTCTCTAATTTGGAACCATCATGCCCGAGTCTCCGCAATTGGTTCAAGCAAGCGGAAACCAATTCACCAGGACGCAAGGCGGGCTTAAGGGGTTGGAGCGAATCTGACGCTAGTTTGAATTCACATGTCGACACGTCCGGTGATGACACTTAACGCCGGGCCTGTCTCCTGAGAATTGGGAGGGACGGGATGGCTAAAACCGTCCTGATCGTGGAGGACAACGAGCTCAATATGAAGCTCTTTCGCGATCTGTTGGAAGCGCATGGCTATCAGACCTCGGGTACCTCCAACGGTTTCGAGGCGCTCGATCTCGTGCGCAAGATGCGCCCCGATCTGATCCTGATGGATATCCAGCTCCCGCAGGTCTCCGGCCTCGAAGTGACACGCTGGATCAAGGACGATCCGGAACTGCGTTCCATCCCGGTGGTTGCGGTCACGGCATTTGCGATGAAGGGGGACGAGGAGCGCATCCGCGAGGGCGGCTGCGAAGCCTATTTGTCCAAGCCAATTTCGGTCGGCAAGTTCATTGAAACCGTGCGGCGTTTTGTTGGGTAGGGAGTAAGTCGATGTCCGCGCGTATCCTGGTCGTCGATGACGTCTCGGCCAACGTGAAATTGCTGGAAGCCCGCCTGTCGGCGGAATATTTCGACGTGCAGACCGCATGCAGCG
>Ga0210408_10003487_pt1 | contig 14510 bp, 9 predicted proteins | sample IncBWH4MmetaG_FD_155471 | JGI IMG/M metagenome (GOLD analysis project Ga0210408, IMG submission 155471) | Forest soil microbial communities from Barre Woods Harvard Forest LTER site, Petersham, Massachusetts, United States - Inc-BW-H-4-M | ecosystem: Environmental > Terrestrial > Soil >...
CTGGTTCGTCTGATCGGCGGTTCGCTCGTGGACAACGCGTTCGGAGTTGAAGCCGGGGCGAGCGGCTGCGGTGAACCTTTCTCAGCGCTGGTCGATAAACTAGTCAATGAAATCTTCGGTGTGCCGTCGACAGCTGGCCACAACACCGCGATTCTCACTGGCAAGCTCGAAGAGGCGGTTGCAGCTGCCGTCAAAGCGAGTGAATAGCGAGTAGAGAAAGTGCTCGAAGTAGAGTAGCTACGCAGTAAGAGCAGCAAGTCGCAAAGTGGGGACCGCCGCGTGACGCGGCGGTCCCCACTCATTGCCCTGGCCCTGCGCTCAGTACCGGGGCCCCGCGAGTACCGGGCCCCCGCGGGATCGATCGAAAGACCGGCGATCGAAAGACCGGCGAGACCGATCTGAGGCGGATGCGGGACCTACCCTCGCGCCCGCAGCGTGGGGAACGGCACGACCTCGCGCATCGACTCCACCCCGGTCAGCACCATCAGCAGCCGATCGACCCCCAGCCCCCCGCCTGCGGTGGGGGCCATGCCGTATTCCAGGGCCCGTACGTACTCCTCGTCGTTGGGCTGAGGCTGGTCGCCGTCGTCGCCATCGCCGGAGCTCTGCTGGCGCTGGATCACGAAGCGATTCAACTGATCGAGCGGGTCGTTGAGCTCGGTGTCCCCGCTGAGGATCTCCATCCCACGGATGACCGAGTCGAAGTGCTCGGAGAGCCGGGGATCCTCGGGGTGACGCTTGCAGATCGGGAAGAGGTCCACGGGGAAGTCGAACACGTGGGTGGGCTGGTGCAGCGTGGGTTCGACGAACTTGACGTAGATCGCGTCCACGAGCTTCGCCCAGCTGGGGTCGGAGTCCTGTCCACCCTCGCCGCCACTCTCCCCCAGGGCCGCGAGCAGTTGCTCGTTGGAGGACTCCAGGAAGTCGATCCCGACGGCGTCTCTGATGGCATCGCGCAACGTGATCCGCTTCCACGGCGTGGCAAGGTCCACGACGCGCCCGTCGTGTTGCTCGACCTTGGTGGTCCCCAGGGTGCGCAGCGCCACGCTCTCGGCGAGGTCTTCGGTGAACTTGGCGACGTCCCAGTAGTCGGCGTAGCTCATCATCCACTCGAGAATCGTGAACTCGGGGCTGTGGCGGTGGGAGATGCCCTCGTTGCGGAAGGCCCGCCCGAGGTCGTAGATGTTCTCGAGCCCCCCCACAATGCAGCGGTTGAGGTAGAGCTCCACCGAGATCCGCAGGTACACGTCGATGTCAAGCGCGTTGTGGTGGGTGACGAATGGCCGCGAGGCGGCGCCACCGGCGAGCGTTTGCAGCATGGGGGTCTCGACCTGGGTGAAGCCGCGCTCGCGCAGGAAGTCGTGAATCGCCTCGATCATCTTGGTGCGCCGGAAGAACATGGTGCGGGTCTGCTCGTTGGCGAGCAGGTCCAGTTCGCGGTAGCGGTAGCGGGTGCCCTGATCCTCCATCCCGTGGTAGCGGTCGGGGGGAGGGCGCAGGGCCTTGGCGAGCAGCGTGCAGGCGCTCACGGCGAGGGTCAGCTGGCTGCGCTGGGTGATGTAGACATAGCCTTCCACGGTCACGATGTCCCCGATGTCGAGTCCCACCATGTGCTCGTAGGCCTGCTCGCCCATCGCGTCGCGGCGGGCCACGACCTGTATCACTCCCGACTGGTCGCGCAGATCGAAGAAGGTCGTCTTGGCGTGGCCGCGGCGTGCGATCAGGCGCCCGGCGACGCGGTAGGTGAGGCCCTCGTGCGCGCCAGCGGCAAGGGCGGCGGGGTCGTGGGCCGCGAGGATGTCGGCGGCCCAGGTGCGCGGCACGCGGGTGGAGATGTGGGGGAAGGGCTCGACGCCCTCTGCGCGCAGGCGCTCCATCTTTGCGCGGCGCTCGTCCGCGCCACTTGCGTCCGCTCCATCGCCCGGCTGCTCACGCGCGCCGTTCGGCCCGCTGGCCGCTGCTGCGACGCCGCCCCCGGTCCCGTTGCCCTCCGGGGCGGACGGTTGTTGAGACTCCTCGGCGAGCGCCTGGAGCTCCTCGGGCGGGGGGCCGGCGGCGCTCACGCGGCGGGCACGAGGTTGTAGGTGGGGTCGCGCACGTCGAGCACGGGCACGTCGGGGATGACCTCTTCGATCATGGCGCGCAGGCGCGCGGAGTCGAAGCTGTGCGAGTGGGGGGCGACGGGGTTGACGGTGATCGCGCGCAGGTCGATCCCGGCGAGCACGGCGATCGAGAGCCCCTGGCGGTGGTACCAGTCCACCCCGTGGTCGGTGAGGAAGACCCTGGTGGGGTCGGCGACCACAAGCTCGAGGGATCTGAGCCCGCCCACCGGGCTCCCATCCTTGCAGGCGCGCAGGAGCTCGGCGAGGAAGGGCTCGCAGAGGGCCCCGCGCACGATCAGCCGGGTGGCGGAGGGCCGGGCGCGCAGCAACTGGGCGATGTCGGCGGCGGTGCTGGTGAGCACGAACCGAGGGTGCAGCGCGACGGGCTCCTCGTCGGGCTCCCCGAGGAGCACGCTGGCGGGGTTGGAGGCGGCGATCGCGCGCACGCGCTCGTCGCCCAGCTCGGGCAGGCGCACGAGGTCCACGGCGTCGCGGGTGCGGGCGACGAGGAGCTCGATCTCCTCGTGGAGGGCGGCGCCGGTGGACATCACGAGACCGTCGGAGACCGCGGGGGAGGAGGCGGCGCGGCGGTCGATGGCGCCGTCGATCAGAACCTGCTCGGCGCCGTGGGCGAGCATGGCGTCGCAGACCTCGCGCACGTCGGCGGCGGCGCTGGGGCCGGCGACCTCGATCGTCCCCTGGGCGTGCAGGCGGGCGATCAGCACGCGTCCGAGGGGGGTGCGCACCCCGGTCTCCTGGACGATCTCGTGAGGGATGGCGCCGGCCCGCAGGAGGGCGTCGGTGGTCGCCACGAGCGCGCCGGCCCAGAGCTCGACGCGGGGCTTCTCGATGCGGATGTCGATCACGTCGCGCTCCTCGCCGTCGCGCCCGACGGAGGTTACCCCGACGCGGCGGCCGCGCTCGCGCAGCTCGCGCAGGGCGGCGGCGAGGGTCTCGGTCTTGCCGGTGTTCTTGGCCAGCCCGACGAGGGCGAGACGGCGCGCGGAGCCAATCAACTCGGAAAGCTGCTGCATGGCAGTCAGCCTAGTGCACGCATCAGCCCGCCGCCCGGGCGTGACGGTCCGCGAAGGCGGCGCGGCCGGGGGGCTGCTCGCCGAGGCCGCCGTCCGGTTCGCCCCGCCCGAGGCGGGTGGCGAGCTCGCGCACGAGGAAGGTGGCGAGGTGGTTGGGGTAGGTGCCCTTGGAGAAGCCGGCGTCGTAGCCGAGCTCCTTGGCGAGCTCGCCCGAGACGCGGGGCCCGCCGCAGGCGAGGATGGTCTCGCGCCGGCGGCCCTCGGCCTCGACGATCTCGACGAGCTCGGTGAGGTTGTGGATGTGGAGGTTCTGTTGGGTGACCGTTTGGGAGACGAGGATGGCGTCGGCGCCGAGCTCGATCGCGCGGGCGACGAGGGCGCTGTTGGGAACCTGGCTGCCGAGGTTGTGGGCTTCGAAGGAGCGGTAGCCCTCGAGGCCCTTGTGGCCGTGGAAGCCCTTGAGGTTGAGCATGGCGTCGATCCCCACGCTGTGGGTGTCGGTGCCGGTGGAGGCGCCGACGACTACGATCGGGCGGCGGATGTGCTCCTGGGCGAAGGCCTCGACCTCGTCCTCGCTCATGTGCTGGGCGATGTCGACCCCCTCCTCGCTGAGGGTGGCGTAGTCCACGGTGTGGACGGTGTGGCCGTACATCACGAAGTAGGTGTACCCCTCGGTGAGGCGTTCCTGGTGGACGACCTCGGGGTGCTGGAAGCCCATCTTGCCGGCGAGGTCCAGGGCGGCGCGGCGCGCGTGGGGGCCGTTGGAGACGGGGAGGGTGAAGCTGAGCTGCACGATCCCGTCGCCGTGGTGGTCGGCGTAGGGCTTGACCTGGGAGAGGTCGGCCTCGTCAAGCAACGCTGAGGGCTCCGCGCATGAGCTCGGTGACGGGGTTGAAGTAGCTGTCCTCGATGGGGATGATCCCGTCGAGGCCGCGGCCCTGTTCGTAGTGGCGGGAGACGTCGCCGAAGATGCCTCCCTCGATCGCCCGGAAGAGCCCGATCTCGGCGATGTGCTCGAGGATGGTGTGGGCGTCGGCGAGGACCTCCTGAGCGCGGGTCTGGATGATCCCGCTGGGCTTGAACTCGATCTCCTCGCCGAGGTCGCGGGCGGCGTTGAAGACATAGTTGACGTTCTGCAAGCCGAGCACGCGGTCGTGGATGTGGGGGGTGAAGATTCCCTCGGTGGGCACGCCGATGGTCTGGACCCCCTGGGAGGTGGCGACGGTGACGAGGTTGAAGAGGGTGTCGCAGGCGTGGGTGCGGAAGAGGTTGCCGTCCATGTGGCGGGTGGGGGGCATGTACTTGATGGGGCAGTCGGGGAACAGCTCGCGGGTGAGCTGGGCCTGGGCCCACTCGTAGAGGAGGCTGTTGGTGTGGGGGGTGTCGATCTCGAAGGCGTCGCCGAGGGCGATCTGCTCGTCGGGTACGCCGGAGTCGCGGGCGAGCTGGTGGTTGATGAATTGGGAGGCGGTCACGGAGGGGGCGGCCTCGAGGGCGTCGGCGGTGCGCAGGTAGTTGTCCTCGCCGGTGTTGATGACGACGCCGAAGTAGCCGTTGACGGTGCGGGAGACGCGTTGGTCGACGAGCCCGCGGAGGGGGTTGATGTCGCGGTAGAGGATCCCGTAGAGGGCGTCGTTGACCATGTTGTCGAGCCCCTCGATGGCGCCCATGGCGGCGATCTCGGGCATGCAGAGGCCGGAGCAGAAGCTGGAGAGCCGCACGTAGCGCCCGTTGCGCTCGGAGAACTCGTCCAGCGCGGCGCGCATGATGGCGAAGTTGGCCTGGGTGGCGAAGGTGCCGCCGTAACCCTCGGTGGTGGGCCCGTAGGGGACGTAGTCGAGCAGGCTCTGAGCGGTGGAGCGGATCACGGCGACGATGTCCCCGCCGGCCTCGGCGACGGCGAGGCCGTGGACGACGTCCTCGTAGACGTTGCCGGTGGCGGTGAGCACGTAGCGCAGGGGTGGGGGGCTCTCCCCGAGGCGCTCGCGCATTGCGCGGCGCTCGTCCATGCGGAGGGAGACCTCGCGCAGCCCGTGGGCGAGCTCCTCGCGGGCGCGCTCGCGCACGGCGCCGTCGGGGGCGTGGGGGGGCGCGCAGATGTCGAAGCTGCCCTCCTCGACGGCCTCGGCAAGCTGTTGAGGGGTGCGGTCGGAGTGGAGCATGGCGTTGCCGATCCACCAGGCGACCCCCTTGCCGAGCCCCCCGCGGGAGCGGACATGGTCGACGAGCACGTTGGGCAGCGGCGCCCCGAGCGAGTTGGCGCCGTCGACGCCGAACAGCCGCGCGACGGTGCGCTCGACGGAGAGGGTGGTCATGCGGGAGATCTGCGTGGCGACGTCGTCGGCGATCCGCGCGGCGGCGTGGCGGCAGGATTCAACGATTCCCTGGTCGAGGGCGAGCTTCGAACTCCCCATATAGGGTCATGATAACTCTTTCGCGTCGGATCGGAGCCGGAGCCCGGCGTGGCAGATGGCCTCGCGGGTCGGGTGCAATGGGCGAGGTCGCGCAAACGGGGTCGATGACCGCCGCCTGCACGACCCGCTATCCACTGGCATATCGGACTGGTAGGACCGCTAGTGTCGTTGATCTTCGGCTCGTGCGGGAAGCGCTGAAGACCTTCCAAATCCGGGTTTGAGGGTGGTCAGGTTTCGAACACGCCCGCTTTTTCTCCGCTTACGAGTTCGATTTCCTCTTCTCCTTCGATACGGGCTTCATTTGAGCCAAATTTCAGTTTGGGTTCTCTTTCTCCTTGGCTTGGCTGCCAAAGGCGTTTTTGTTGTTCTTTCGGGAAGATCACCTTTCCTTTTAGAACTTCTTCCTTTTCGGGAGAGGGTTCTGCCGCTACGTCACCCAATACAGGATATTTACCTTTTAGCGAGCACATAGTAATCGTGAGTTCATAGATTGTTTCACCACTGGGTGGTTCGAACAGGATTTGGATTTTGCCAGTCTTTTCTCCAGAGCTCGTTACATGATACCAAAGTGACGCCCGGCCATTGATGGTTATTGGTTCGACTCCGCAACCGGGATTTTCTCTCAGGGAACACCCGGTTGATTTGATACTCCCACTACCTTCACCCTGATGGGATCCATTCCAGATCCTGCCAGTTCCTGTCGTTTTTTCACATTCTATCTCGAGTTCTTTTTTGGATATTATACCGTATTGCTTGAAGCCCACTCCTTTGCCGGTGCCTTCCTTGGCGTTTTTTTCACCTTCTGCGAGCTTTTTACCCCCAACGTGATACCACGGCCCTTCGGTTGGCAATGCCGAGGCCGTCACGGTTGTGGTTGTGGTTGTTATCAGCACGAGTAGCAGGCTTAGGAGGGTCGATTTTCTCGTTATGATCATGGTAGTTCTTCTTTCGCTCTGACAGCGTGGATCGCTGTTATAATCACGATATTCTCAGTGTGTCGCAAAAATAGCTCCTCTGCAACCGGGAGGCGGACCTTGTGGCAGGGATTATTCATTGGAACCGAGCTGATGGCCCGGGTACTGAAGATCGGCGTGGTTCTGCGGCAAGCAAGAAGAGCGGTGATGGGTGATCGCGTGCGCTAGCCTCGTGCAGATGTCTCTCTCTCCCTTCACCCCGCGGGTGCGCGAATGGTTCGAGGGGGCCTTCGCGCAGCCGACCCCGGCGCAGGCGGGGGCGTGGCCGGCGATCGCCAGCGGCGAGCACGTGCTGATCTCGGCGCCGACGGGCTCGGGCAAGACGCTGGCGGCGTTCCTGTGGGCGCTGGACCGGCTGGCGGCGGAGAGTGACCAGAATCCGGCCGGTTCGTCCTCTGCCAAGCCGCGGAGCACGCGCCTGGTGTACGTGTCGCCGCTGAAGGCGCTCTCCTACGACATCGAGCGCAACCTGCGTGCCCCGTTGCGGGGGATCGAAGCGGCCCGGCCCCGGGAGGCCGACGCTACCGGTGCGACCCTGCGGCCGGAGATCACGGTGGCGATCCGCACAGGCGACACCCCTCAGCGCGAGCGCCAGCGGATGCTGCGCGAGCCCCCGGACATCCTGATCACGACGCCGGAGTCGCTGTACCTGATGCTGACCTCGCGCGCGCGGGAGATCCTGGGCGGGGTGGAGTGGGCGATCGTGGACGAGATCCACGCGGTGGCCTCGAGCAAGCGCGGGGCGCATCTGGCGTTGACGCTGGAGCGCCTGGACGCGTTGGCGGGGGCCGGGGTGCAGCGGATTGGCCTGTCGGCGACGCAGACCCCGCTGGAGGAGGTGGCGCGCTTCCTGGTGGGCCCTAAGCGCAAATGCCGGATCGTGGATGCTAGCGCGCCCAAGCCGCTGGACGTGAAAGTCCAGGTGCCGGTGGAGTCGATGACGGACCTCAGCGCGCCGGCGGGCGAGCGGGACCCATTGGCGCCCAGCACCGAACCGCTCCACGGCTCGATCTGGCCGGCGATGTACCCGGAGTTGCTGGCGCTGATCCGGGAGCACCGCTCGACGATCGTGTTCGTCAACAACCGCCGCTCGGCGGAGCGGCTGGCGCTCCGCCTGAACGAGTTGGCAGACGGTGAGATCGCCCGTGCGCATCACGGCTCACTCGCGCGGGAGGAGCGGACGGTGGTGGAGGAGCTGCTGAAGGCGGGGGAGATCCCGTGCATCGTGGCGACGTCGAGCCTGGAGCTGGGGATCGACATGGGGGCGGTGGACCTGGTGATTCAGGTGGAGTCGCCGAAGTCGGTGGCGGCGGGTCTGCAGCGGATCGGACGCGCGGGCCACGGGGTGGGGGAGGTCTCGAAGGGCCGGATCTTCCCGAAGTTCCGGGCGGACCTGTTGGAGTGCGCGGTGCTGGTACGGCGGATGCGGGAGGGGGCGATCGAGCCGACGGTGGTGCCGCGCAACCCGCTGGACGTGCTGGCGCAGCAGATCGTGGCGATGGCGGCGGCGGAGGACGAGGAGCGGGGGCTGGGCGTGGAGGAGCTGTACGGGCTGGTGCGGCGTACGCACTCCTACGCGGAGCTGCCGCGCCGCCAGCTGGAGGGGGTGCTGGACATGCTCGACGGTCGCTATCCCTCCTCAGAGTTTGGGGAGCTTCGCCCGCGGATCGTGTGGGACCGGGTGGCGGGAACGATCCGCCCGCGCAAGGGGGCGCGCCAGCTGGCGGTGGCGAACGCGGGCACGATCCCGGACAGGGGGCTGTACCTGGTGACGCTGCCGGACGGGCGGCGGGTGGGGGAGCTGGACGAGGAGATGGTCTACGAGGCGCGGCCGGGGCAGGCGTTCATGCTGGGGGCCTCGACGTGGCGGATCGAGGAGATTGGCCGCGACCGGGTGATCGTGACGCCGGCGCCGGGGGCGCCGGGGGCGATCCCGTTCTGGAAGGGTGTCGGGCCCGCCCGCCCCAAGGAGCTGGGTGAGGCGATCGGGGCGTTCACGCGCTGGGCGGTGGAGCAGGAGCCGGGGACGCTGGAGCGCGAGTACGATCTGGACCGCCGGGCGGCGGTCAACCTGGTGGAGTACCTGCGCGAGCAGGAGCAGGCGACGCGGGTGCTGCCGAGCGACCGCACGGTGGTGGTGGAGCGTTTCCGCGATGAGATCGGGGATTGGCGGCTGTGCGTGCTCTCACCATTTGGGGGCCGCGTCCACGCGGCGTGGGGCCTGGCTCTGGCGGCGCGCATCCGCGAGCGCCTTGGCCTGGAGGCGGATGCGATCTGGTCGGACGACGGGGTCGTGGTGCACCTGCCGGACGCGGACGAGCCCCCGGGTGCGGAGTTGGCCCTGATCGAGCCGGAGGAGCTCGAGGATCTCGTGGTGGGGGAGCTGTCGGGCTCGGCGCTGTTCGGGGCGCGCTTCCGCGAGGCGGCGGGCAGGGCGCTGTTGATCCCGCGGGCGTACCCGGGGAGGCGCACGCCGCTGTGGCAGCAGCGGCTGAAGGCGCAGACGCTGCTGGAGGTGGCGCGCCGCTACGGCGACTTCCCGATCGTGCTGGAGGCCTATCGGGAGTGCCTGCGCGACGTGCTCGATCTGGCGGGTCTGACGGAGCTGCTGGGGAAGCTCCAGCGGCGCGAGCTGAGCGTGGTGGAGGTCGAGACGGCGAGCGCCTCGCCGTTTGCGTCCTCGCTGCTGTTCGACTACGTGGCGACGTACATGTACGAGGGGGACGCGCCCAACGCGGAGCGCAGGGCGGCGGCGCTGTCGCTGGACCGGGACCTGCTGCGGGAGCTGCTGGGGCAGGAGGAGCTGCGGGAGCTGATCGACCGCGACGCGCTGGCGGGCCTGGAGGAGGAGTTGCAGCGCCGCTCGCCGTGGTTGCGGGCCACCACGCGCGATGAGCTGCACGACGCGCTGCGCCTGCTCGGGGACCTGAGCGCGGCGGAGGCGGAGGAGCGGGTCCTGGGGGGCGTCGAGGCGGGCGCGCTGCTCACGGCGCTGGAGGTGGAGCGCCGCGCGGTGCGGGTGCGGATTGGGGGGGAGGAGCGCTACATCGACGCGGCGGACGCGGGGCTCTACCGCGACGCACTGGGGACGGTCCCGCCGGGTGGCCTGCCGGAGGCGTTCTTGGCGGACGTGCCGGACGCCCTCGTGCGCCTGCTCAGGCGCTACGCGGCGACGCATGGCCCGTTCCCGACGGAGTGGCCCCGCGCGCGCTACGGCCTCGGCGCGGCGGTGGTGGAGTCGGCGCTGGCGGAGCTCGAGCGCGCGGGGACGGTGGTGCGTGGGGAGCTTCACCCCGACGGGGTGACGGGGCGGCGGGAGTGGTGTGAGGTGGAGGTGCTGCGGCGCCTGCGGCGGGCCTCGCTGGCGGCGCTGCGGCGGGAGATCGAGCCGGCGGAGCGGCGGGCGTTTGCGGCGTTCCTGCCGGCGTGGCACGGGATCGACCGCCACGCGGCGGCGGGCGCGGGGGTGGATCGGCTGCGCGAGCAGCTGGCGCCGTTGCAGGGCCTGGCGCTGACGCCGGGCACGTGGGAGCGGGAGGTGCTGCCGCGCCGGGTGGGGGCGTACTCGACGGTGTGGATGGACGAGCTGTGCGCCAGTGGGGAGCTGGTGTGGGTGGGGGCGGGCGCGCTCGGCCGCAACGATGGCCGGGTGGCGCTGTACTTCCGCGAGGACGCCCCGCTGCTCGGCCCGCCGCCGCGCCGCGGGGAGGCCGTGCTGGAAGACGCAGACGACGACGATGTCCACGCGCGCGTACGCGCGCGTCTAAAAATAGAACCGTGTTTCTTCGCGGACCTGCTGGTGGACATCGAGCTGCCGGCGCCCACCCTGGTGGAGGGGTTGTGGGACCTGGTGTGGGCGGGGGAGGTGACCAACGACGCGTTCGCGCCGCTGCGCGCGCCGCGCCTGACGGCGATGAGCGGAGGCCGACCCGGCCGCGGGAGCGGTGGGGGCACGGCGGCCGTTGGTGGGACCTCTGCCCGTCAGTCCGTTGGCTCGCTCGCCGGGCGAGCACGTGGCGGTGGGCGCTTCTCGGGGCGCAGGATGGCAGGTCGTGCGGGTGGGCGGGCCTCGCATCCGCCGGGCCGCTGGTCGTTGACGGCGCCGCTGTTCGCGCGGGCCACGGCGGGGGAGGCTGGCGATGTCCTCCCCGCCGGGGTGGGTCCTCGCTTGGGTATGGCCGTGGAGGCCAGCTCCGGCGAGCGTCTGCGGGCGCTGGCGGAGCTATTGCTGGAGCGTCACGGGATTCTCACGCGGGAGCTGGTGCTCGCGGAGGGGGTGCCGGGGGGCTTCGCGGCGCTCTACCCGCAGCTGTCCCGCCTGGAGACGCTGGGGGTGGCGCGCCGGGGCTACTTCGTGGAGGGCCTGGGGGGCTCCCAGTTCGCGCTGCCGGGCGCGGTGGAGCGCCTGCGCGCGCAGCGTCCAGTCGCGGGGGAAGGGGCGCGCACGCTGGTGCTGGCGGCGGTGGACCCGGCGCAGTCCTACGGCGCGGCGCTGCCGTGGCCTAGCCGCGAGACTCCCTCCGGGGGTGGGAGACAGAATCCCCAAACTGCCCTCTCCCCGGAGGCAAAACGGGCGGCGGGGGCACGGGCGCGACACTCTCCGGCGCGGGTGCCGGGGGCGAGCGTGGTGCTGGTGGGGGCGGAGCCGGTGCTCTATTTGGAGCGCGGTTGCAGGGCGCTGCGAACGCTGTGCGGCGACCCCGCGGATCCCCGCGTTCAGCAGGCACTTTGCGCGCTCGCCGAGCACGCGCGCGGGGGACGTCTGCCGGCGCGGCTGGCGCTCGAGCGCGTGGACGGCGAGCCGGTGCTTGGCTCGCCCTGGGAGGCGGCCCTGGAGGGCGCCGGCTTCCGCGTGGGGCCGCGGCGCGTGGAGCTCGCCGCGGGCTGAGAAATCCGCTCCGGGACCCGGGTCAGGCTCTACGATCCGGCGACCATCCGCCCGCGCAGTTCGCACAGATCGGCAAAATAATCAGAAGCCGACGTTTCTGTCCTTGATCGGAAAGGTCGGATGGGTCCCACAAATTTAACTTGCAATCTTTGGTTCATGGTGTAAGGTCGAAAGCGTGGGGATGAGCGGAACCGAGAGGGAGCTGAGCGCCATGTATCGGCGTCTGCCGCATGGCCCGCACGGAATGGGGCGCGACGCGGTGGCGCGGCATCAGCGGGCACGGCTGTTCGGGGCGATGATCGAGGCGGTCCACCGCCAGGGCTACAAGGCGACGACGGTGGCGCACGTGATCGCGCTGGCGGGGGTCTCGCGACGGGCGTTCTACGAGCAGTTCGCCAACAAGGAAGACTGCTTCCTGGGCACCTACGACATCGCGGTGGCGCGCGCCAAGCGGCGGATGGTGGATGGGTGGATGAACGAGCGCGGGTGGGCCAACCGGATGCACAGAGCTTGCCAGGCGTTCGTGGAAGACGCGAGCCGCAACGTGAAGTCCTCGCGGCTGGTGCTGATCGAGGGACTGGGCCTGGGCGCCAAGAGCCGCGAGCGCATGATGCGCTCAGCGGTGGCCTTCGAGCGGGTGCTGGCCGACGGGTTCAAAGTAGCGCCGGACGGGGTGCAGCTACCGCCGCTGGGGCCGAAGGCGATCGTGGGCGGCGGGCGTCATCTGCTGTTCGACCGGCTGCGCAGCGATCGGGTGAGCGAACTTCCGGCGCTGACCGACGAACTGCTCGACTGGATCAGCGCGTACCGCTCGCCGGCGGCGCGGATCGGGGTGGCGCGCACGCCGCCGCCGCACCGGCCGGTGGAGCCGGCGCGGTTCCTGGAAAGCGACGAGAAACGCGCGCGGGTGCTGGGTGCGGTGGTGCACCTCACGCTCGACGAGGGCTACCACGATCTGACCGATCCCCAGATCGCGCAGTTCGCGGGGATGTCCACGGAATCGTTCCACAAACACTTCCCGAGCAAGCGGGAGTGCTTCCTGGCGGTGGTGGATGAGTTCATCGACGAAACGATCGAGGCGATTGCCGCGTCCACGGGGCGCGCAAGCACTTGGCAGGAGGCGGCGTACCTCGGGGTGAAGGGGGGCGTGGACCACCTGGTGGCTCACCCGGGCCTCACGAAAATGGCGTTTGTGGACGTGTTCGACGTGGGGCCGGCTGTGACGGACAGCATCGGCCGCTCGCTGGGGAAGCTGGCGACGATGTTGCAGGAGAATTCGCCTGAACCGCGCCGCGCCCCGCTGATCGCACATGAGGCGGTGGCGGGCGCGGTCTGGGCGATCGTGGGCAGCTACGCGGTGCGCAAGCGGGTGAAGTACCTGCCCTCGCTGATCGACCACGTGGCGTTCCTGGTGCTCGCCCCGTACGTGGGCCCGAAGATGGCGGGGCAGACGATCGACGCCACCCGCAGAAGCCTCGCCCGCGACGAGCAGATCTGAGCACCCCTCTATCCTGGTCCGGTGATGGGTGTCACGGGCTCGCGTACCGCTCCGCGCCGGGTGGGGCACAAGGGCGCCGCGCACCTGGCGCCGGGGAACACGCTGGCGAGCTTCGAGGCGGCGGTGCGGGCGGGTGTGGACATGATCGAGTTCGACGTCCTCAGCGAGCGCCCCGACGGCGGGGGGCGGCTGCTGCTGGCCCACGACTATGGCGCGCTCGCTCGGGCAACGGCGCCGCTGACGCTGCGGGCGGGCCTGGAGCACCTGGCGAGCGAGGCCTACACGGGGATCGAGCTCGACGTGGACGTGAAGCTGCCAGGCTACGGAGCCCAGGTGGTGCGGGAGCTGCGCGAGACGGGCCTGCTAGAGCGCTCCTTGGTGAGCAGCACTTACCCGGAGGAGCTGGACGCGATGCGCGCGCTCGAGCCCTCCCTGCGGGTGGGATGGTCGGTGCCGCGGGCGCGGCGGGACTACACGGAGAGCCCGCTCACGGCGATCCCGGCGCTGGCGATGCTGGTGGGCTACCGCGCGTGGCTGCCCCGCCGCGCCCGCGCGGCGCTAGGTGCGGGCCGCTTCGACGCGGTGATGGCGCATTGGCGGGTGGTCAGCCCGGCGCTCGTGCGGGCGGTGGCGGAGGGCGGGGGCGAGCTGTATGTGTGGACGGTCGACGACGCCGCGCAGATGGCGCGGCTCACGGCGCTGGGGGTGGACGGGATCATCACCAACGACCCGCGGCTGTTCACTAGCTGAGCGTACAGGTAGCGGCGCTGAACCCCAACGGTGGGCAGGGGGAGGGCAGGCCCTCCTCCTGAGCCCCCTCCCAACGGACTACGTGAGCGTGCAAGTCGCGGCGCTGAACCCCTTTGGTTCGGCGCCGGCGAGGCTTGTGTGCCGGGCGGTGGTGGTGCGGCTGGCGAGGTGCACAAGATGGCCGGCACGGCGCCACTGGAATTCGACCAGCCCACGCATGGTGAAGGAGGTGGTGGTGGGCTTGAATTCGAAGGTGCGTCCAGCCTGCCGGGTGGATTTGGCGGAGCCGATCTGCACGAAGCCGGAGTCTGCGCTCTTGCCGAGGTCCACCCACTGGTGGGTGGTGGCGTCGAGGGACTGCACGAGGAAGCGCATGTACATGACGTCGTGGGGGTGTCCGTCGGTGGGCATGGACCCGCGGATGCCGACCGTGTGGGGGTGGTTGGGGGAGTTGCAGACGTCCACGGTGGCCCACAGTTCCGGCGACTGGGCCAGCGCGCGCACAGGTGGGGCGGCGGTACCCGCCGCCAGAGGACCAGCGAGCGCCGGCGGACCGGCGAGCGCCAGGCCGGCGAGCACGAGCGGGGCCACGATCGTCCGAGGTGGGGCCATCTTGTGAAGATAGCGCTGAGTGGGTGATGGGTGGGGAACATGGCGATGTGCTATCCACTTGCGCGATGCGCCCGCCAGGCTCAGGGGAGGTCGTGGAGCTGCTTGCGCGCGTGCCGGTGTTCTCCACGCTCGAGCTGGAGGACCTCCGGCGGATCGCGCAACTGGCGGTGCCGCGCAGCTTCGACGCGGGCCAGGCGGTGTTTCGCGAGGGGGACCGGAGCGACACCTGTTACATCGT
>Ga0210408_10003488_pt1 | contig 14509 bp, 12 predicted proteins | sample IncBWH4MmetaG_FD_155471 | JGI IMG/M metagenome (GOLD analysis project Ga0210408, IMG submission 155471) | Forest soil microbial communities from Barre Woods Harvard Forest LTER site, Petersham, Massachusetts, United States - Inc-BW-H-4-M | ecosystem: Environmental > Terrestrial > Soil >...
TCATTGTTTCGGCTCGCCCTGCTTCTGTCCGTCCTGTTGAGGTGCGTCCTGCTTCGATTCGTCTTGCTTCGATTCTTGGCCTTGTTTGGCCTCGCCGTCGGAACGCCGCCTCTTCTTGGCACCCGGGGTCGCCTGATCGCCGCCCGCCGGCGCCTTCGCGGCGCCCGCTGGGTTATTGGCATCGGCCTCGGAGCGCACGATGACTTTCGCGCCTTCGCGCAGCTTGTCGGCGCCATCGATCACGATGCGGTCGCCGGGCTGCACGCCCGAGAGCACCTCGACGCGATTGCCATCGGTGATGCCGAGTTTCACCGGGCGCACCGTGACCGTGCTGTCGTCCTGGACGAGATAGACGAAGGTACCGGGCACGCCGCGCTGGATGCCCGAGGTCGACATCGTCACCACGTCCTTGTGGGTGTCGAGCAACAGGCGAATATTGACGAACTGGTTCGGGTAGAGCGTCTTCGGCTCGTTCGGGAATTCCGCGCGCAGCTTGATCGTGCCGGTGGTCGGATCGATCTGGCTGTCGAACGTGTTCAGCTTGCCTTGCGCCAGTGTGTCGGAGCCGGAACGATTGAGCGCGGTCACCGGCAGCGTGGCGCCGACCTGCAACCGCTTGGAGATCGCCTGCAGATTGTCCTCAGGGATCGTGAAGAGCACGCTGATCGGCTGGATCTGCGTGATCACGACCAGGCCATTGGCGTCGCCCGGGGTGACGTAGTTGCCCTGGTCGACCTGGCGCAGGCCGACGCGGCCGTCGAGCGGGGAGAGGATCTTGGTGTAGGCGAGGTTGACTTCGGCGGCTTTGACCAGGCCGCGGTCGGCTTCGACCGTGCCCTGATCCGTCGCGACCAGGGCGACCTGCGTATCCAGTGTCTGGTGCGGCACGGCATTCTGCGCGGCAAGGCCCTGATACCGGGCGAGGTCGACCTGTGCGCCCTTCAACGTTGCTTCGTCGCGGGCGAGTTGGCCGCGCTGCTGGGCGAGGGCCGCCTCATAGGGCCGCGGATCGATTTCGGCGAGCAGGTCGCCCTTCTTGACCTCGTCGCCTTCCTTGAACACGACCTTGATCAGATAGCCAGAAATCTGGGTGCGGATGGTGACGGTGGCGAGCGAGGTCACCGTGCCGAGCGCGTTGAGATTGACGCCGATGTCGCCCTTGCCGACCGTTTCCGGAACGATCGACATCGGTGCGCCACCGCCGCCCCTTCGGCCGCCTGCCGGTTGCTCCGGCGCGGGCTGGTTGCGGGTCCACCAGACGATGCCGGCAACGACCAGCAAAACCAGGAGCGAGACCAGCACGACCCGGCTGCCCGAGCGCGGCTTGGTCGGCGGGCGCTGGTAGTCGGGAACTTTAGCGGGTTGCTTGACTGGCTGGTCCATGATGCTCGTCTGCATAGGGAGAAAGGCGGAGATTTTAGTCTTTCGCAGTCTACCGCTTCCGATACCGTCGGGACATTCCCATGGACAACATTTTGAACAGCCCGGTTCAAGCTTGTCGCATTAATATTCAGAAAGAATTGTGCTTTTTGACCTTTCGTGACCAAGGAATCACGTTTTTGGTCAGTTCCGCCGCCGCCGAACCTGGCCGTTCCAATTCTTACAGGTGGATGACGCCGCGGCGCGCGGCATGCGCCACCGCATCGGTGCGTCCGGTGGCATCGAGCTTGTCCAGGATCGAGCCGACATGAAACTTCGCGGTATGGACGGAAATGCCGAGCTGCCGGGCGATCGCCTTGTTGGACGCGCCCTCGGCCATCAACGCCAGCACGTCGAGCTCACGCGGGGTCAGCTCGACGTCGCCTGATTCGCCAATGCCCGGCCGTTCGCGCGGCACGATGGCGATGTCGGCCGTTTGGCCCGGGGCGGCGAGGGCAAGACCGGCAATCCCGCCAAGCAGCGAGGCAAGCCGGTCCGCCAGCGCCGGATCGTCGATCTCGATCGCTATTGTGATGGTTGGCGAGGTTTCTTCGCTCACCGCTCCGGCCTTTCGCCGATGGTGAGCTTGAAATTCATGGGCTCGTCGGCGCGCCGGACCGTGACATCAACCACCGAGCCGACGCTGTCAGGACCGAGCGCACGCAATAACGCCCGCACACCGGAAAGCTTTTCGCCGTTCCAAGCGACGATCACATCGCCCTGGCGGATGCCGGCGGCGGCCGCGGGGCCGGTCTTGTCGACGCTCATCACCATGGCGCCGATGCCGTCGTCGAGCTTGACCGGCTGCAGGCCGAGCCCGAGATAGCCGCGCGCCACGCGGCCATGGGTCTCGAGCTTGGGAGCAACCCGCTCGATCGTGGCGGAGGGAATGACCAGCACGCGGCGCGGGCCAAGCACCGCCATGCCGAAGGCTTCGCCCGCGGCGTTCAGGGCAAGACCGCCCTGGTGGCTGAAGGCCAGCCGCACGTCGAGCTCGATCCGCGCGTCGATGTCCCCACCACGCAGGCTGCGCCAGCGCTCGCCCGAAAGCGATACGGCGCCGAGTGCTGCCGTCGGCACGCCGCGCTCGGCAGCGACGACGACGCTGAGGGCGCCGAGCGCAGGCACTTGCGACGACAGCGTCGCCGGCGCAAGGTTTGCGGTATCGACGCGGAGCACGGCGATGTCGGTGGTGTGATCGCGCCCGGCGATGGTCGCGGTGCGCGACGTGCCATCGGCAAGCTTGACGGCAATTTCACCTTCGTCGGCCAGCGCCTCATCGGCGGTCACGACGAGGCCCTGCTTCCAGACAAAGCCGGTCGCGCGCGAGCGGCGCGAATGCACGGAGACGACCGAAGGCCGCGCTTTGGCGACGACGCCTTCGAGCGCGGTGGAGAGGGAGGAGAGAAGGGTCGGGTCGGACATGGGAAATCTCCAGTTAGGTTGGGCCTAATCTGGGACTTCGCAAGGGGAGCGCGTAACTGCCCTGATGGGCGGGCTCTTCTTTACCTCGCCCCGCTTGCGGGGAGAGGTCGGATCGCATGTAGCGAAGCGGAATGCGATCCGGGTGAGGGGGGAGTCTCCGCGCACGCCGCTGGCAACGAATTTGCTGAAGCTGCCCCTCACCCCAACCCTCTCCCCGTAAGAACGGGGCGAGGGAGCAGATCGAGCGCCGCCGCTACAGAATCAGCCCACTACGGCTAACTGCCCACCATATTTCTTCCGCAGCTCCGTCTTCAGCAGCTTGCCGGTTGCGGTATGCGGCAGTGACTCCACGAAGATCACGTCGTCCGGCATCCACCATTTGGCGATGCGGGTCGAGAGGAACTCCAGGATGGATTCCTTGGTCGGGTGCGTGCCAGGCTTGGGCTGCACGAGCAGTAGCGGCCGTTCCTGCCATGTGGGGTGCGGGATGGCGATGACGGCGGCCTCGAACACCTCGGGATGCGACACCGCGAGATTCTCGATCTCGATCGAGGAGATCCACTCGCCGCCGGACTTGATCACGTCTTTCAGCCGATCGGTCAGTTGCACATAGCCGTCGGGATTGATGGTGGCGACATCACCCGTGCCGAACCAGCCGTCGTCGTCCATCACCTTGCCGCCTTCGCCCTTGAAATAGCCTGATATCACCCAGTTGCCGCGCACCTTGAGCTGACCGACGGTCTTGCCGTCCCGGGGCAGGGGCTTGCCTCTCTCGTCGGCGACGCGCAGCTCGACGCCAAAAATCTGGCGGCCCTGCTTGACCTGCATGTCGACGATCTCGTCCGGCGCAGCACCGTCGTGGCTTGCGAGCGGCGCGCCGAGCGTGACGATCGGGCTTGTCTCGGTCATGCCCCAGGCGTGCAGCAGGAAGACACCGAGCAGATCGCGGAATTTCTCGATGGTGGCGCGCGGTGCGGCAGTGCCGCCGCTGAAGACCAATTTCAATTTCAGCTTCGACAGGTCGAGCCTGGCACGATTGTTTTCGACATAGGCGAGGAAGTTGAGCCAGATGGTCGGAATACCGCCGGCCTTGGTGCAGCCTTCCTGCTCGAGCAGCATGTAGATGCTTTCCGGATCAAGCTTCGGCCCGGGCAGCACCAGCTTGGCGCCGCACATCGCCGCGGAAAACGGCAGGCTCCACGCATTGGCGTGGAACAGCGGCACCACGACCAGGATCGAATCCTTGGCCGAGAGGGCGAGCCCATCGACCGCGCAGGCGGCGAAGGCGTGCAATACCGTCGAGCGGTGGCTATAGAGAACGCCCTTGGGATTGCCCGTCGTGCCTGACGTGTAGCAAAGCGTGCAAGCGGTGCTCTCGTCGAATTGCGGCCACTCATAGTCCGGCGAGGCATTGGCGAGCAGCGTCTCGTAGCAGAGTAGATTGCTCACCTTGGCGGGTGGCATGTCCTTTTCATCGCACAGCGCAATCCAGCCCGTTACAAGCGGCAGCTGCGGCGCGAGTTGCTCGACCAGCGGCGTGAAATCGGGATCGAAGAAGACGTAGCCGTTCTCGGCATGATTGATGATGTAGACGAGCTGCTCGATGAAGAGGCGCGGATTGACGGTGTGCAGCACACGCCCGGAACAGGTCACGCCATAATAGACTTCAAGGTGCCGCCACGAATTCCAGGCCAGCGTCGCGACGCGGTCGCCCGGCGCGATGCCGAGGGCCTGGAGCGCATTGGCAAGACGCTTGGCGCGCCTGGCGACCTCACCGTAATTGGAGCGGTGCATGACGCCCTTCGGATCGCGCGAGACGATCTCGGTTTCGGCGTGCCAGGTCGCGACATAGTCGACGATGTTCGAGATCAGGAGCGGCCGGTTTTGCATGAGCCCAAGCATGATTGTGCCTCGTCCGGTAAGCGTTTCCTCTGGTCGCAGGCGTCCTGTTGTTTTTGTTCTGCCGGACGCAGCTGATGCGCAACATTAAGCCCCAGGGAACCGGCGCAAGTCCAGTCCTGGCTTACCGCCGATGCCGTGAAAGGCTAAAGAAGCGGCTTCCGATCATCGGTTTTATGGAAGTGCGCCCATGAGTGACGACAGACATACCATCAGCGCCAACGGCCTCAGCGCCACCGTGCTGGCCCATGGCGCCGAATTGCGCTCGCTGAAGACGGCAGACGGTCTGGAATTGGTGTGGCAGGCTGGCCCCGAATGGCGGCGGCACGCGCCGCTGCTGTTTCCGATTGTGGGCAGGCTGAAGAACGATCAGCTGCACCATGGCGGCAAATCCTTTCCGATGACGCAGCACGGCTTTGCGCGCGACAGCCGCTTTGAATGGGTCGAGCGGCGAGGGGATTTTTGCCGGCTGATGCTGACGGACAATTCCGAGACGCGGTCGCGTTACCCGTTCGCGTTCCGCTTCATCGTGACCTACACGTTGCACCAGGCCGATCTCGACGTTGCCTTCGAGATCGAAAATCCCGGCGATGAGATCTTGCCGGCATCGGTCGGTGGCCATCCTGCCTTCAACTGGCCCTTGCTGCCGGGAACGGTCAAGGAGAGCTATCACCTTCATTTCTCGAACGAGGAGACGGCGTCGATCCGGCGCCTGAAAGACGGCCTGCTGCGTGCCGAGCCGGTGCCGAGCCCGATCGCCGGCAAAAGCCTCGCACTGTCCGAACGGCTGTTCGATGACGACGCCATCGTTCTCGACCGCCTTGCCAGCACGTCGGTGCGCTACGGCGCCGATCGCGGGCCGGCGCTCGAAATCTCGTGGCGGGATTTTCGCGAGCTCGGCATCTGGTCGAAGCCCGGCGGCGCGCCATTCCTGTGCATCGAGCCATGGCGCGGCTTCGCCAGCCCATCGGATTTCGACGGCGAGTTTTCGGATAAGCCCGGCCTCATGCACATCAAGCCGGGCGAGACGCGTACGCTGAGCTATCGCGTCGGCGTTCAGTAGCCCTCACGCCATCGCGGGCACGCGGCCGAGCAGTTGCTCGAGCGCCGCGCGCAAGGCCGCTTGCGGATTAGGCGCACCCGACCGGCTGCGCCAGGCGACATAGCCGTCGGGACGGACCAATACGGCGCCGTCGGTGTCGATGCCATACGCGGCATGCCAGTTGCCTTCGGGGTCGCTGACCTCGCCGTCCATGCCGATCACATGTGCGACCAATCGCGGCCATGATGGCGCAACGGATTCCGCCGCGCGCTGCCATGCGGCGCCATCGCGGCCTGCGAGCAGGGTGAAATGCGCCCCGAACAGGTCGAGGGTCGAGATTGGCTCGTTGCCGCGCTTGATCCAGACATGGGGTGCACGGCTGCCGGGCCGCGCCGAGGGGACATATTCGGTGACGGGATCGTTGATTTCTGCCGGCAGCGTGCCGTCGGGTATCACGGCCGTCGATTCATAAGGCACGCCAAAAATCAGGCCCTGTTCGTTCAGGAATTCGCGCCGTGGCAGCACGCCGCTCTGGCGCTCGTTCCGTCCCATCGATAGCGCGTTTTCGAGCGCATTTTTCGTCGTGATCTCGGCGAGCGGCTGGCGCTCGTCATGATAGCTGTCGAGCAGCGCTTCGTCGGCCTTGCCGCGCAGCACGGCTGCTATCTTCCAGGTCAGGTTATGAACGTCCTGCACGCCCGTGTTCATGCCAAAGCCACCGGTCGGCGGCATTTCATGGGCGGCATCGCCCGTCAGGAACACACGGCCCGCGCGGTAGCGGTCGGCGACGATCGCGGAGGCCTCCCACGGGCTGACGCCGAGCACCTCGACGGGGATGTTCGGGATACCGATGCCCTTGCGGATCAAATCAACGCAAAATTCGGGCGTGAAATCTTCCCGCTTCCAGCCGAATTTGGAGATGCTGTGAATGAGGAAGCCCCAGCGGTCGCGTCCATTGATGGTGAGGAAGGTCGCGCGCAGATCCTCCTGCTCGACAAAGTAAAGCGCGGCCGGGCGATCCCTGACCCAAGGCGTCAGCTCGGCGTGGAACAGGATGTTGACGCTGTCGTAAACTTTCTCCTGCCCGTGCATTTTCACGCCGAGCGCGCGCCTTACCCGGCTTTGCGCGCCCTCGGCCGAGATCAGATAGCGCGCGGCGAATGGCGTCTCCGCGCCGGTGAGGCGATCGGTCAGCATGCCGGTGGCGCCGTCCGATGTCTGGGTGAATGAGGTCATCTCGGTGTTGAAGCGCAGCTCTCCGAGGCCCGCTTCTTCCGCATAGCGCCGGATCACCGGCTCGAGATCGTCCTGCGCGCAGAGGCAATTCTTCACCGGCGTCACCGCCATGTTTTTTGCAACGGCGCGGCCGGGGACGCGGCGCTCGATCTCGCGGCCGGCCAGCGTCTCGGTCCAGACGATCAGCCCGGTGCCGCCTTCCGCCAGCCCCGCTTCGCGCACCGCTTGATCGATGCCGCATTGCCGGAAGACTTCCATGGTGCGGGCATTGATGCCGCGCGCCTTCGGCGTGCGCGCCGTGCCCGGATGCCGTTCGACCAAAAGCGAGCGCACGCCGTGCCGGGACAGCAGCAGCGAAGCCGTGAGCCCGACGGGACCGCCGCCGGAAATCAGAACAGGGGTGTCGATCATTTCTTGTCCTTTTGTTGACCCTGCGAAGTTGCTTTTAATTGATGTCCATCGGCTCGCCATGCGGCTCGCGGCGGAACGCGACGATGGCGATCAGCGCGGCGAGCTCGCATGCCGCCAGGAACAGGAAGGCCGGTGCGATGGCATCGGCTGTGGCTTTCGGCGAGACCACGTCATTGCTGCCCGCGATCAGCGCGAGGCACACCGGCCCCAGGATCTTGCCGACGCCGTTGGAAGCCTGCGCCAACCCGAATGCGCGTCCACCAAGCGAAACCGGGAACACTTCGACGACATAGGGCGAGATGTTGGAGAACATGCCGCTATAGAACGCCGCGCCGAACACGATGAGCAGCGCAAACACCGACGAGTCGCCGACGAACTCGCGATAGAACGCGAAGATCGCAAGCATGATCAATGTCGAGATCGCCGTGCCGGTGATCGCCGCACCGCGGCGGCCGATATAAAGCGGCAGCACCGAGAACAGCACGCGGCCGAGCAGCGAGGAGATGCCCGCATAGACGAAATAATGCGCCGCTTCATGCGGAGTGATCTTGAGCAGCTGCGACAGGATGGTCGGGCCCCAGAGCTGCACGCCATAAGTGCCGGTGGAAATGCCGACCCAGATGACGACGACCCACCAGAAGCGTCTCTGGTCCTTCAGCAGCTCGAGGATCGAGCCGGATTTTTTGGCGGGCGGAAGCGCGTTCGGCAGTGAGACGCTGCTCTCGGGCACGCCCAGCAATTTGGCGGCCTCGCGCCGCGCATCCTCGTTGCGGCCGCGCGACAGCAGCCAGCGCACGGACTCCGGCACGATCGCCAGGATCAGGAGCGAGGTGATGATCGGTGCCGCGCCGGTGGCGGCGACACCGCGCCAGCCGATGACGGGCAACAGGCCCGCCGAGATCATCGCCGCGAACATGGTGCCGAGCGCGACCGGTACCACCATCATGCTGGAGACGAAGGTGCGGTAACGGGTCGGCGTGATCTCGACGATCAGCGGATTCTGCGCTGTGGTCGCCGCCATCGAGCCGCAGCCCACGACGAAGCGCAAGAGCGAGAACTGGATCCAGGCGCCATCGGGGATCAGGGCGCAGCCGGCAGCACCCAGCGCAAACAACAGGCCGCCGCCCCAGATCATCTTCTTGCGTCCGACGATGTCGGCAAAGCGTCCGCCGACCATCGCCCCCACGATGGCGCCGACGCCCGAGGAGAGCAGCATCATCGCGCTCTGCCCGTAGGTCAGGTGCCAGCCCGGCGCCAGCACCGAGACCAGATAGCCGACCAGGAAGAAGTCGTAGAACTCGAACATCTCCTGCAGGACGACGAGGACGATGGTCGCGTAATAGCGCGGCGTCAGCCGCGATTTCTCGATATTGTCGAGCCAGTCCTGCGCGGCGGAAGTGGAACTGTCTTGGGCTCTGGCAATCCGGCCCTGCGCGCCATCGTCAACGGCGCCTTGCGCGCCGAGCGTCACGTCAGCCATTTCTCTCCCCGGACGCCCGGCTGCCGCCGTCATGCGCAGCGGTTCGAGATGCCGAACGATCCGTTTAAAAATTAGCACCGGCCGTTTGATTACGATAATATTGAATTGTCATCAGTTTGATCGCAAATCGGCATCACCCCAAAAATGGACTTGCGAATGGATTTGCGCCAGTTCCGCTATTTCATCCAGGCTGCGAAGCGGCAGAATTTCCGGCGGGCAGCCGAGGATCTGCGCGTGGCGCAATCGGCGCTGACGCGGCAGGTCCAATATCTTGAGCATGAATTGGGTTTCCTGCTGTTCGACCGCGTCAAGCGCGGCGTCCGGCTGACGGCGGCGGGCCAGCGCCTGCTCGAACGCTCGCAGCTCATCCTCGGCGAAGTCGACCGGCTGAAGGAGACCTTGCAGATCGAGGCGCATGTGCCGAGCGGACCGGCTTCGCTCGCCGCACCGCCCTCGATCGGCCGGCTGCTGTTCAACCGTCTCGCGCAGACTTTCCTGAAATCCTATCCGAAGGTGACGCTAAGCCTGGTCGAGGGCTGGACGTCGAACGCCATGGGCCAGGTCAGGCGCGGCGAGCTCAGCCTTGCCATTGTCACTGACCCGCCGCCCGATCCGCTGCTCGAATATGTCAGACTCTTTACCGAATCGATCTATCTGGTCGGCCGTCCCGACGATGCCTGGCTGAAGAAGCGCAGCATCGAGGTGAAGAACCTCGGCGATCTGCCGTTGGTCATGACCAGCAAGAGCAACCGCACGCGGCAGTTGATCGAGAACAAGGCTGCGCGCGAGGGCGCCAGACTCGACGTCCGGCTGGAGCTGGAAAGCCCGGAAACGCTGCAACAGTTGTTGCTCAGCGGGCGGATCTACGGGCTGTTGCCCTATTCCTCGATCTATCACGGCGCGCAAACGCGCCGTCTCGGTGCCGTACCGATCCGGGGACTGGCGATGACGCGCTATCTGGCAAAGAGCCGCAGCGAAGTCACCTCAATTGCGTGCGAGACGCTGGAGAAGACCGTGATGTCGGAGATGCGCGAGCTCGCCAAGCGCCTCAGTGCGCGCGAGCGCGGATGAGCTTTGACGGTTTCGCGATCAACAACGCGTGTTACGGCGCTGCACGCCCATGCCGTTTCTTGACAGGAAAGCGCGGAGTCGTTTCCTTCTTCTCAAGGCGGTTTGAATATCCATCACATGCAAGACGAAGCAGCAGTGTTGAGACGGCGCGACCTGCTTTCGCTGATTGGGGCGATGGCGGGCAGCGCCGCGATGTATCACGCGATGACGAGCCTCGGTTTTGCCTCGGAATCGCGCTATCGCGGGCCGATCAGGCTCGAAGGAAATCCCAAGGGCGCCTCGGTGTTGGTTCTTGGCGCCGGGCTCGCCGGCATGACGGCAGCGCTCGAGCTGCGCAACGCCGGCTATCAGGTCCAGGTGCTGGAGTTCAACGGCCGCACGGGGGGGCGTAACTGGACGCTGCGCGGCGGTGACAGTTTTACCGAGCTTGGCGGCGCGACGCAGACCTGCGAGTTCGAGCCCGGGCTCTACATCAATCCCGGCCCGTGGCGGATTCCCTATCATCACCGGGCGCTGCTCGATTATTGCAGGCGGCTCAACGTTGCGCTGGAGCCCTTCATCCAGCTCAATCACAATGCCTATCTGCACGCCTCGCGCGCTTTCGGCGGCGCGCCGCAACGCATCCGCGCGGTCAAGGCCGATTTCCAGGGGCAGGTATCGGAACTGCTCGCCAAGGCGACGCGACAGGGCAAGCTCGACGAGGCCGTGACCAGGGAAGACCAGGAAATCCTGTTGCAGGCGCTGCGCTCCTGGGGCGCGCTCGACCGCAACTATAATTACAACGCCAGCCTGTTCTCTGCCGCTTATCGCGGCTATGCCAGCGCGCCGGGCGGCGGGCTGTCGGCTGCGCCGGTGCCAAGCGAGCCGGTGGCGCTGTCCGACATCCTGAAATCGCAGCTGTGGCGCTATTTGCAGAATTTCGCCAACTACAATTTCCAGACCACGATGTTCCAGCCGATCGGCGGCATGGACATGATCGGCAGAGCGTTTGCGAAGGAGCTTGGCGATGTCATCCGCACCAACGCCAAGGTCACCAAGATCCAACAGAATGACCGTTGCGTGACGGTCACCTTTGTCGACGCGCGAAAACCCGCGATCGTGCAGACCGCAACCGCCGATTGGTGCGTCTGCACCATTCCGCTCACGATCCTGAGCCAGTTGCCGCTCGACGTCAGCCCGGCGACGAAAGCGGCGATCGACGCCGTTCCCTACGCCGGCGCCGTCAAGATCGGCCTGCAATTCAGGCGCCGCTTCTGGGAGGAGGATGACGCGATCTATGGCGGCATCAGCTACACGGATTTGCCGATCCGCCAGATCGCCTATCCCAACACCGGCTTCAACCGCAGCGGCCGCGGCGTGCTGCTCGGCGCCTATCTGTTCGACGGCGCCAACGCCTATGAATTTTCAGCGATGCCGCCCGACGAACGCGTCGCGCGTGCGGTCGAGTTCGGATCGGAGCTTCATCCGCAATACAAATCCGAATTCGAGAATGGCGTCGCGGTGGCGTGGCATCGCGTGCCGTTCACGCTCGGTTGCAGCGGCGACTGGTCGGACGATGCGCGCAAGGACCACTACGCCGATCTCTGCCAGATCGACGGCCGCATCGTGCTCGCCGGCGAGCACGCTTCCGAGCTGCCGGCCTGGCAGGAGGGCGCGATCCTGTCCTCGCTGGATGCGATCACCCGGCTGCATGAGCGGGTGGTGAAGACATGATGCTTCGCTTCACCCTCGGCCTCACCGCATCGCTGGCGCTGGCGGCAAGCGCCGCCCCCGCTCAGGAAGGCCAGCGCACCTTCAGCTCCGGTTATCGCTTTGTCGAGATGAGCGGAGAGGAGCTCTACAACAATGTCTGCCGCGCCTGTCACATGATGGATGCCAGGGGCGCGGCCGGCGCGGGAACTTATCCATCGCTCGCCGCCAACCCCAATCTGGAAGCGGCCGGCTATCCCTTGACCATGGTGATCCATGGCCGGCGCGCCATGCCGCCCTTCGGCGACATGATGAACGACGCCCAGATCGCCGCGGTCGTGAATTATCTGCGAACGCATTTCGGCAACAACTATACCGACATGGTGACTGCGCAGGATGTGAGCGAGGCGCGGCACTGAACGAGAAGGGCCGACAATGAAAAACAGGAAATCGTCGCTGCTGTTATCGGCGGCGCTGTGCGCGTTGCTTGCGATCGCGGGCGAGGCGAGGGCGGACAACCTCACGCCGGACCAGCAGCTCGCGCATGACATCTATAAGGAACTCGTCGAGATCGACACCACGACCGCGACCGGTGACACCGGGCGCGCGGCGGAGGCGATGGCGGCGCGGCTGAAGGCGGCCGGTTTCCCGGAGGAGGACGTGCATGCCTTCTCGCCCGCGCCGCACAAGGGCGATCTGGTGGCTCGTTTGCGCGGCACGGGCAAGCGCAAGCCGATTCTCCTGGTCGCCCATTTGGACGTGGTGCCGGCCAATCGCGAGGACTGGTCGACCGATCCGTTCAAGCTCGCTGAAAAGGACGGCTATTTCCAGGCCCGCGGCGCCGACGACGACAAATACATGGCGTCCTCCTTCATCACCAATTTGATCCGCTACAAGAAGGAAGGTTTCAAGCCGGACCGCGACATCGTCGTCGCGCTGGAGACCGACGAAGAGATTTTCGACGTGGACGGCCTCGGCATCCACTGGCTGATCAAGAACCACCGCGACCTGATCGACGCCGAATACGCGCTCAACGAAGGCGGCGGCGTCACGCTCATCGACGGCAAGCCGGTCAAGGTCAGTGTCCAGGTCGCCGAGAAGATCCCGGTGAGTTTTGAGCTCGCGGTGAAAAATCCCGGCGGCCACAGCGCAGTGCCGCGCAAGGACAACGCGATCTATCGTTTGGCGGAAGGGCTTTCCCGGCTCGGCAAGTTCGAATTCCCGCTGCATCTGACCGATACCGTACGGACATATTTCGAGCGGTCGGCGCCGCTGGAGAAGGAGTCGACGGCCGCCGACATGCGCGCGGCGATTGCCGAACCGCCCGATCCGGCCGCGATCACACGCCTGTCTGCCATTCCCCCCTATAACGCGATCCTGCGCACCACCTGCGTTGCGACCATGTTGCAGGCAGGGCAGGCGATCAACGCGCTGCCGCAGCTGGCCAGCGCCAAGGTCAATTGCCGCCTCATTCCGGGCGAGACGGTGGATGAAGTAAAGGCGACGCTGACACGCGTGCTCGCAGATGACCAGATCACGCTCACGCAGCTCGACCCGGGGGTACCGAGCGATCCGTCCAAGCTCAACGAGGAGGTCGGCGGCGCGGTCGAGAAGCTGTCGCAGCAGTTCTGGCCCGGCTCGGTCGTGATTCCCCTGATGAGCGCGGGCGCGACCGATGGCAGTTTCCTGCGCAACGCCGGAATCCCGACCTATGGGCATTCCGGCATGGCGCTCGACGGCAGCGATGCCGCGCGCATTCACGGCAGGGACGAGCGGGTGCCGATGAAATCGTTCTATGAGGGCAACGAATATCTCTATCGCCTGGTGAAGATGCTGTCGGGCGGCACCTAATGGCCGCGCCGCGCGGCGCAAAGCCCCGGAAAAACACGGTTTACGGGAAAGACGCAGAAAGCCGGGAACCCCCGCCTGCGGCATTCGCGCGCAGTAACCTTGTTGATATCCCCAGCTGGAACTGAACCTCCGCCGGCCTAAATATACGGAACAACGGGGGCAGCTTTTTTGTTCGGGTATTCAGGAGGCCGAAATGGTCCTGAAGCGTTTTGTTCCTGCCTTGGTTCCTGCGTTGATTTGTGCCGGCTCGCTCGCATTGGCGAGCGCCGCGATGGCTGATGAATATCGCGCTGACGAATATCTCGGCCTCGATCTGTCCAAGGCGGTGCTCTCGCCGAAGCCGCTTGGGCCGCCGCAGCAGTTTGCGCCGGTCGCGGTTGAGGCCAAAGGCGACAGGAGCGACCGCGGCAGCGAAGCCAATTGGGCGCGCAATGACCTGAAAACCGAACCGCGCAAGGTCGCGGTGCAGGACGTCAAGGTCACCGCTCCGTTGCGCGCGACCGGTCCGCTACGCGTGACCCATCCGCATCGCGTGACCCATATGGCCAGCGAAGACCGGGCGAGCGCGAAGCCGAAGGGCTCCGCACGGATCAGGCTTGCGCACCGGCATCGCAACCCGCTCGACGCGCAAGCCATGGACACTCGCATCCAGAAATGGCCGTGCAGGGCCGGCGAAGGCGGCATCTGCGACTGGAAATGACTCGTTCCAGATTCATCTGGGCGTCGTAAAAGCTTCGAGCCTGAGTCAAAAAACCTTCGGCTGAGAGTCAAATTCGACGGGCACCCTTCATCGTGATTCGATGAAGGTCCCCTGAATGAATTTGCGCAGGCCGGCTCTGACCCGGCGCGAATTGCTGGTCCGATCCGCTTCCTCGCTTGCGCTGGCAGGCTCAGGCATTCTCGCAAAGCCCTATCTCAGCCGTGCCGCCGACCGGCCACGGATTCTGTGCGGCATCCAGTCCGGCGATGTCGATGCCGGCTCTGCA
>Ga0210408_10003489_pt1 | contig 14509 bp, 12 predicted proteins | sample IncBWH4MmetaG_FD_155471 | JGI IMG/M metagenome (GOLD analysis project Ga0210408, IMG submission 155471) | Forest soil microbial communities from Barre Woods Harvard Forest LTER site, Petersham, Massachusetts, United States - Inc-BW-H-4-M | ecosystem: Environmental > Terrestrial > Soil >...
GATGGAAAATACAACCGCCCGCCCAAAGAGCGGGCGGCCGCTACAAAACCTGTCTCCCACGAGGGCACAGGGTTTTGTAACTGCCGATCCGTCCCGTTCACGGTGAGCGTTCACGGTGAACCGTGTTCTTCGGGACGGATCGGGCATCTTCACCGTCTCAGAGAAACGCCCAGGAAAATCTGGCTCGCAACAGGCTCGCCGGCATTATACGCGGGAATAAACTTCCAATTCGAAGTTGACTTCAAGAGAGCCTGATCGATCCGTTGCTCATTCCCCATCTCTTCGACGGACCGAACTTTGCCGGCGGAATCAATCACGAGTTTCAACAGCGACTCCGATTGCGCCAACTCTTCCTCCGTTGGCGTCGCTGGAGCGGGCCGCTCCATTAGGATCGCTCTCGGCGGAATGATTTCCTGTTTGGGCTTCACGTCTTTGGGCGTCACACCTGTCAAGGGGGCCACGGTAGTAGTTCCGTCGAAGATCTTCGCGTGCATCTGGCGGCTGGGGGGAACTGGCGTTGAAACGCCGTCCACCTGGGAGCGGATCCCGTGCGCACGCGCGTTCAAGAGTGCACCGCGAATCCGATCCAAATCCGGCGCAGGCCACATCTCGGCGAGGGATTTCCAAGCCTCCTGTTCACGGCCGCTGTAAAGGTAAGACCAAACGATTTCCAACACCTTTACTTTCACGCTGCGCAGCCGCAAGAACTGGTCGGCCGGCATGGCAGCGGCGGCCGCCAGTTTGCCGTCGCTGCTTTTGAACTCGCCAAGATCCTGCGGATTGAGCTGGGCCCGCTCGTCAGCGATTTTCTGATCAAAATAGGATTGGAACTCGGAACTGGCATCCAGCAATCGGCCGCGCACGATGCGGAGGACCATCGGCGGGGCAAAATCCAGATCGCGCAAGCGCAAGTTCTCGAAACCCACCAGCGAAGCGGCGTCGTTCGTCCAGATTTCGACCCGGCCATCCAGATCGGTGTCCGCAGCGCTGAAGAATTCTCCTCCCTTAATGCTGCGAAGGAGTTCGGGCGGATCCCGCAGGGAATAGATCCTGTATTCCATGCAGCACTCGGTCTTTGATCTTCTCACTTGAGCAGCGACCACAGGCACACCTAAACCAAGATCCACGCCGAACGCGTCGATATCTAGGTCCATAGCCGCGTCCGAGACCACTAGGTTTTGATCGCCCCAGCTGAGCGCGGCCTCGCAGACTCGTGTTTCGAGTTCACCGATTTTTGAAGGTCCAACATGAACTTTGACCCCAGTGGGGTACTCCGCTTCGAAGTAGACCGAGCCCCCACGGCACACCACGTCACGACTTTGGGCGTGGCAGGCACTAACTGTCATGCAGGAAAGGAAAAACAATCCCAAGGCGGGAGCGCATCGAAATCGAATTGGCACGCCAAGCGCGCGATCAGATGGACGGCTGGAAGTGCCTCCCAAAGCATTGCTGTGAGAAAACGATTGGCAAAACATGGCCATGGCTTCCAATTCCTGGCTTGCTCTTAAAGCGAATTGTATCCCATAAGCCTATCCTAGGGCGGATTGGCAGGATTCAAATAGATCTCATGCTTCGAATCGTTACGCTGCGGGTAATTGAATGCGCCGGCGTAGTTCTTCACAAGTCTTGGTTGGCTCAGAGCCGGAGCATTTTGACCAATGTACCGCCGAGGATGGCTTCCTTCTGGGCTTCGCTCAGAGAGGGCGAGTTCAGAATAAGGTCCACATTCGATTGCCAGTTGAATGGCTCATCAGTTCCGAAGACAACCTGCCCGGAGCCTACTTCCGCCACGAGATGGCGCAGACCCTCTTCAGTAAGAATGATCGTGTCCACCAGAATCTGGGTCTTCATGTATTCACTCGGATGTTTCTTGTTCTCGCAATCGGATTTGGGGCGCACCTGGCAGGCGACTTCGGTCCGTCCAAGATACGACGCCAGATAGCCACCTCCGTGCGCCGCGCATATTTTCAACCTGGGGAAGCGGTCCAGCGTGCCGTCAAAAATCATGTGCGTCAGGAAGAGAGTGGTTTCGAGAGGGTTTCCGATGATATTGCCCAAGTCTCCCCTTCCATCGAGCGCGCCCTTCTTGATGATATTTTCAGCGCCTTGCGGATGCATGAACACCATGACATCGAGCTCCTGCACCTTGGCCCAGAACGGATCAAACCTCGGCGACGACAAGGGTTCTCCTTCGACATGCCCTCCGATCGAGGCTCCGCGCATCTTCAAATTCTTGACGGCATGCTCGAGCTGTTCCGCCGCCAAGTCCGGAAATTGCAGCGCCACCGCGGACATGGCCACGTAACGATCCGGGTGGCTGGCGCACCATTCCGCGAGTTTTTCATCTTGAGTCTTCACAATCCGGCTGGCGAGCTCACGGTTCGCGTTGTAGTACCAAGACGGGTTGATTGTCAGGAGCTGCACATCAATCCCGTGGTCATCCAGCCACTGAATGCGATCCGGCCCCATAAGCATTTGCCCGCGCGCCACCCCACTCGCAGCGAGGTTGGTGTCCCTTACGAGGTCCCCTACTTCGGGGATCAGGCAGTGAGCGTGAACGTCGACGACTTTCACGCGGCGGCCGCCGATGGAGACTTCCCGCCGCTTTCCGGGCGCGGCCGCACCGCCCTGAACGGCGGATTCGGCGATGGTGCGCCCCGCCAATAACATTCCGGTGGTCGCGCCCGCGACGGTCTTCAAGAAATCCCTGCGATTTCGCATGCTTCGCTCCAATCCGTCTGCCCCGGAAAATGAGCGGCTCGCCTTCCCTCCGCCATCAGGGCGCATCGATAATAAATTATCAACCTGCTGCACTTATTGCCTGAATTGCCGTAAGTAAACTCCTTGGAGAGATGGAAGTCAAGAAGTTGCAGTCTAGGGTAATCCGTCAGTTCTTGATTGGACAGGCGCGTTCCATGGGTCGTCCTTATCACTGACTAAGAGATCCATGACGGCAAATTTAGTCTCTGATTCCCGCCGGATTGGGAGAATCATCTTTTAGTTGAAAAAACGGGGGCGTCCCACAAGCTCCTGGCCGTTCGGCAGGATCACTCTCTCAAAGCGCATGGTGGGGGAGCCATCCTTGTTGACGTTGCCGACGATCGTTACCTGGTCGCCTGGTTTGAGCGAGTCCTTGGTCCAGCCGTGATTCGCTAGACGATTCGGACCGGGGCCTTCCGCCACCCAGGTTACGAGGTTGCCGTGTTCGTCAGGGGCGGTGAAGGTGATCTGCGAGTGCGGATTGACCCACTCGAACTGCGTGATGGTGGCCTTGAAGGTCGTGTCGTGTCCGCGGTCGTACATCGACATGGAATGGTGGGCAAACGCTGGTACAGAAATTACGAGAGAAATAGTAAGCACCGCGAGCAGCAAAACGATCCTGGCTTTCACCGTGGCACCTCTCGACATTCGAATCTTGACCGCGCATCGCGGGCATTCCACCCGCACAATTTAGACGGTCTCATGCCGCACATCGTTGCAACAAAATGCCAGCCGGGGACTTAGGTCATTATTGTGCTAGGCAAGTTCTCTACCCTCAATTTGTCCGTGCCGCTGGATTCGGCCTGATAAACGGGGCAATCAGAAATTGCTCCACGCCCCTGCCGAATAAAGGGAGGCATTTTGCCATTCGCAAACGCGGGGGCGCCGCCTGGGCTATGCTATAGTCAATTGTCCCCTTGTTTCAACGAATATGGGAAAACTGCGCATCTCCATTGTGGAATTCCTGAACACCGCGCCGCTAGTCTGGGGTTTTACCGACGGGCCCCTGGCGGGCAAATATGAACTGTTGTTTGCCGTTCCATCGCAGTGCGCGGAGGACTTGCGGTCCGGTCGCGCCGACGTGGGTATCATCCCATCCATAGAGTACCAGCGCATGGACGATGTGGTCGCCCTGCCAGGAATGGCGATCGCCTCCAAACAGGAAGTCCGCAGCTTGCTGGTCGTATCCAAAGTGCCGATCGAGATGGCGCAAAGCTTTGCCCTGGACACCAATTCGCGCAGCTCCGTAGGTCTCGCGCGCATTCTCAGCCGGCGCCACTGGAACATCGATCCCGAATTCATCGACATGCCGCCCGACCCGGACAAGATGCTGGCCCGCGCCGACGCGGCGCTGGTCATCGGCGATCCCGCCCTGCGTCTGCGTCTTAAGGTGGATGCGTTGCAAGCGAAAGTGCCGCAGACTGGAGATTGCGATTGCTGCGGCGGCGAGGATGAACAGCCCATCCAAGGCATCGAAACATTATTTGTGTACGATATCGCGCAGCAGTGGCGAGAAATGACCGGGCTTCCCTCGGTGCTGGCAATCTGGGTGGCGCGGCGCGGGACGATCACTCCGGAAATCGCCGCGGATTTTCAAGCATCGCGCGAATATGGCCTCGCGCGCATCGGCGATATAGCCGAAGGCGCAGCGTTGAAGCTCGAGCTTCCGCCGCGCGAACTCGAGCGCTATCTGACCGAGAATATTAATTTTTCGTTGGATGAGGAGAATCTGGCAGGCCTCCGGCGGTATTATGAGGAGTGCGCTCGAGCCGGATTGATTCCGCGGGCGCGTGAGCTGGAATTTGTGGCTGCTCCTCACGGCCGTCGGCAGAAGGTCGCTGGATAGTTGGCGGCCGCTTTTACTCATTTTGTCATTCCGAGCGGAGCGGGGAATCTCTCTCGTTTTCGGTACTGCGCAAAGAAAGAGAGATTCCTCGCTCCGCTCGGAATGACAAAAAGTGAAGCTTTTTTACTGGTGATGCAATCATGGGACTGACGCAACAAGAAGCGCTGGACCTATTCCGCTCCGACGACCTGGTGGGCATCGGCATGGCGGCGATGGAAGTTCGCCGCAAAAAAACCGACCCGCGCGTGGTCACTTATCAAATCGACCGCAACATCAATTACACCAATTTCTGCACCGAATACTGTTCGTTCTGCGCGTTTTACCGTCCGCTGGGGTCCAAGGAAGGCTACCTGCTCTCGTTCGAGTCGATCTATGAAAAGATCGAGGAGATGCTGCAACTTGGCGGCACCGGCATCCTGCTGCAGGGCGGGCTGCATCCGGATTTGCGCGTCGAGTATTACGAAAATCTTCTGCGCTCGCTCAAACAGCGCTTCCCGCAAGTCCATCTGCACTGCTTCTCGGCGCCGGAGATCGGCTGCATCGCCGAAGTTTCCGGACTGAGCGTGCGTGAAACCATCACGCGACTGATGGCGGCGGGGCTGGACTCGATCCCCGGTGGCGGGGCGGAGATTCTCGATGATGAAATCCGCGCGCGCATCTCGCGCCTCAAGTGCACCTCCGACGAATGGGAAGACATGCACCGCGTCGCCCACTCGCTCGGCATGCGCACCACCGCCACGATGATGTTCGGCTGCGGCGAGGAGTATCGCCACCGCGTCAATCATTTCGAGCGCCTGCGACGCATCCAGGAAGATACCGGCGGGTTCACCGCGTTCATCCCGTGGATGTTCGCGCCGGACAACACGCCGCTCGGAAAGAAAATTCCGCAAGCCACCGCGGTCGATTACCTGAAGACGCTGGCCATCAGCCGCCTCTACCTCGACAACATCGATCACATCCAGTCCAGCTGGCTTACGCCGGGAATCAAGGTCTGCCAGGTAGGTCTGCAATTCGGCGCCGACGACGTGGGCAGCATCCTGATCGAAGAAAATGTTGTTTTCGCCGCCGGCGTACGCAACCGCACTAACGAAGGCGAACTCCGCCGCATCATTCAAGACGCAGGCTACATGCCCGCCCAGCGTGACACGCTGTACCGTTCCTACGTATGGAAACAAGCAGCTGCGTAGGACGGTCCGCCGCGGCGGACTGTCGGGTTTCCACCGCGCCTTCCAAACTGAAAACGAACAGGCTGGAGCCTGCGCTACTTATCCGCTTGACACGAATGATGACACAAGAGTAGCGTCTCTGCTGCCGTGGAACTGGATGCTTCCCTCGATTGGCTGTCGCTATCGCTGACGCCGGGCCTCGGCTCGCGCCTCACTGGGAAATTGCTCCGCCAATTCGGATCGCCCGAAGAAGTGTTTCGCGCTTCTCTTACCGAACTCGAAGCGTGCCACCTGCCCTCCGTTCCTGCGCGGGCAATCCAATCCAAGCACGCTCATAAAGATGCTGAAGACGAACTCGCGCTCGTACGCAAATTGGGCTGCCGCTTGTTGAACTGGGATGAGCCGGAATATCCGCAGAGGCTCCTGGAAATCTACGATCCGCCGCCACTGCTTTACGTGCGCGGAGACGCCAGCGTGCTCAACCGGCATTCGATCTCGATGGTGGGTACCCGCCGGCCGACGCCCTACGGCAATCAAGTGGCGGAACGGCTCGGGCACGATCTGGCAGAGCGCGGGCTGACGATCGTTAGCGGAATGGCGCGCGGCATAGACAGCTTGGCGCATCAGGGCGCGTGCCGGGCCGCGCACGGGGCGCCAGTCGGCGTGCTGGGCACAGGCGTGGACGTCATCTACCCGAAAGAAAACAAGAAACTATTCGCGGAAGTGGAAAAGCGCGGGGCCCTGATCAGTGAATTCCCACTCGGTTCGCACCCGGCGCCTGAAAATTTCCCGGTCCGGAACCGCGTCGTCGCGGGAATTTCGCTCGGCGTGGTGGTGGTGCAGGGCGCGCAGTATTCCGGTTCGCTCATCACCGCGCGGCTGGGGATGGAGTTTGGACGCGAAGTTTATGGCGTCCCCGGGAACGTAACGGTTGACGTAAGTTTCGCCCCAAACCAGATGATCAAGCAGGGCGCCAAGTTGGTGACATCCTGGGAAGACGTGGTTGAGGAATTGCCGACGGAAATCCGGGCAGAGCTGTTTCCCGTCGAGGAGACCACCAGAGCCGAGCGCGCATCCCTCGTTGAGGAGTCACTCTCCCCTGTGGAGAAAAGGATTTTCAGCCTGCTGGGAACGGACGAGTCCATTCATGTGGATGAACTGGTGGAAAAGGCGGAGTTGAACTCCTCGGAAGTTCTGGCGGCACTTTGCGAAATGGAGATGAAGGGGCTCGTAAGGCAAATGCCCGGAAAGCATTTCCTCAAAATCCTTTTGTAGGGATGTCTCTACCCAGGAACCGGCGACAAAGACCAAATGCCGAAATTACCTGCTAACTGATTGAAATTACAGCCACCTACGCAAATGTGCTGCAGCGCATAGAATCGACAAGGACACAAGGCGCATCTATCAGGCGTTGACAAACCCTGTGAACGCGGGTCACGCTAGGAGAAGGGAAAGGGAAAAACGCTCGCCGCGGCGAGCGTTCTGGTTTAGAAAACGACATGGGAAGATCGCTGGTCATCGTCGAATCGCCGGCAAAAGCGAAGACGATCAACAAATATCTGGGCCGCAATTACTCGGTCAAGGCCTCTTATGGGCACATAATGGACCTGCCCAGAAAGGTGCTGGGCATCGATATTGCGCATGGGTTTGCGCCGACGTATGAAGTCAACCCCGACAAAACGAGTGTCGTAAAGCAGCTTCAGAAAGCCGCCGCCACCGCCGATGCCGTCTATCTGGCGGGCGACCCCGACCGCGAAGGTGAAGCCATTTGCGCGCACCTGGCCGAAGTGTTGAGCGGACCCAAGCTGGAATTCCCCACGGAAGAAGAAAAGGCAGCAATCGAAGAAGCGAACGGGAATGGGAAAAAGGGAAAGAAGAAAGCCAAGAAGCCTGCCAAGAAAGCCGTCGCCAAAGGCAAACCCGTCATCGCCCGGAAAAACATATTCCGCGTGATGTTCAATGAAATCACGTCGAAGGCGATCAAAGCGGCGTTTGAACATCCCGGCGAGATCAACGAGAACCTGGTGGATGCGCAGCAAGCGCGCCGCGTGCTGGACCGCCTGGTGGGATACAAGATTTCGCCGCTGCTGTGGGACAAGGTGCGCCGAGGGCTTTCCGCCGGGCGCGTCCAAACAGTGGCGCTGCGTCTGATCGTGGATCGGGAAACTGAAATCCGCGCGTTCGTCCCCGTCGAGTATTGGACGATCCACGCGATTCTGGCCGCAGGCGAGCCGCCCTCCTTCGAAGCCAAGCTCACCAAATTCAAGGGCGAGGACATTGAAGTCCACACGCAGGCGGAAGCGGACGCCATAGTAGCTGCGGCTGGAAACGCGCAATGGAAAGTGGCCGGCGTCACACAGAAGGAAAAGCGCCGCTTCGCGCCGCCTCCATTTACGACGTCAAAGCTACAGCAAGCCGCCTACAATCGCCTGCGCTACACAGCCAAACGCACCATGGGTCTCGCGCAGCGGCTCTATGAGGGCGTGGAACTCGGCCAGGAAGGCTCGGTTGCGCTGATCACTTACATGCGCACGGACTCGGTTCGCGTCTCAAATGACGCGCTGGACCAGGTGCGCGGCCTGATAGGCTCGCGATATGGCCAGCCGTATTTGCCAGAGAAGCCGAATTTCTTCAAGTCCAAAAAGGATGCGCAGGACGCGCACGAAGCCATTCGCCCGACTGATGCCGCCCGGACACCCGAGGACGTAAGGCCCTTCCTGAGCGATGACATGTTCCGGCTGTACCAACTCATCTGGCAGCGGTTTGTCGCCTCCCAAATGGTGCCGGCGGTATTCGATCAGACGACGATTGACGTGGCGGCGGGCGATTACACGTTTCGCGCCTCGGGTTCGGTACAGAAATTCGATGGGTATCTGGCCGTGTACCAGGTGTCAGCGGACGATGACGAAGACGCGGACGCAGACGCGGCCAAGGCTTTGCTGCCGCAAGTTACGGAGGGCGAGACGCTGCGTCTGGAAACATTGCGCCCCGACCAGCATTTCACCGAGCCGCCTCCGCGCTATACCGAAGCGACACTGGTGAAGGAATTGGAAGAGAAAGGCATTGGCAGGCCTTCCACCTACGCTTCCATCATTTCAACAATTGTCGACCGCGAATATGTCACCAAGGACCAGGGCCGGTTTGCTCCAACGATGCTGGGCGAAAAAGTGAGCATCCTGCTCGTCAAGAGCTTCGAGGATATATTCGACGTGGGCTTCACGGCCCGCATGGAAGAGGAACTCGACGAAATTGAAGAGGGGAAACTTCCCTGGAAGAAGGCCGTCAAGGAATTCTACAGCCGCTTTGAGGATGATCTCGAACAAGCCAAGGGCGAGATGGAATCCTATAAAGCGGGAATTCCCACTGGGCAAAAGTGCGAAAAGTGCGGACAGGGCGAACTCCTCGAACGCATCAGCCGGCACGGTTTCTTCCTGGGGTGCTCGCGGTATCCGGACTGCGATTTCATTCGCGATCTCTCGCCGGAATTGCCTCCGGAAGGCGAGGATGGCGCGACGAAAATCGAAGCCTGCGACAATTGCGGTCGCGATATGGTCATCAAGCGCGGCCGTTGGGGAATGTTCTTGGCATGCACCGGATATCCCGATTGCAAGACGACGCGCCGCCTGAAGGCCGGCACGCGCCGCGCCCTCCAGCCGGACGAACTGCTCGATGAAAAATGTCCCGAGTGCGGTTCTCAATTGGTCAAGAAGCACGGCCAGTACGGGGAATTCACTGGCTGCACTGCCTATCCGAAGTGCAAATTCATCCGCGCAAAAACGCTGGGTATCAAATGCCCGAAATGCGAGACCGGCGAATTGACGGAGAGAGTTGCCAGGAAGGGGCGCAGGCGCGTCTTCTACGGCTGCAACAAATACCCCGCGTGCGACTTCACGACGCCGCACTTGCCGATCCCTGAGCCCTGCCCGAAATGCGGCGCGGCGTTCATCGTCGAGAAACGTGGGAAACTGGGCGCGGTGAGAACCTGTATCAAAGAGGGTTGCGATTGGGAAGCGGCAATTCCGGAAATCCCCGCCGCGGCCGTTCCAGAGCCCGTGGGCACGGCCCAGCCCTGAGCGCGATCGCACCTGTCCTCGTTTTTTCGCAATGCGCATGCAGTTTTCTAGGTCCAGGCCCGAAGACGCGGAATTCCCGGCCCGGCAGGATAAAAATGGACTCCGCCGTAAAACAATTTTTGAATTATTTGCATTCGGTGCGCAATTGTTCCCCGCACACGATCCGCAGCTACGACAATGACCTCGGGCAGTTCCTCAAGTTTTTGACTCCTCCCGGCACCGCGATGCCGCCGCCACGGGACGTGACGCACCTGATGATCCGGGAATTCGTGGCGCATCTGCACGATCTCAAATTGGAAAAATCCTCGATCGCGCGGAAACTGGCGGCAATTCGATCGTTCTTCAAATTCGCGGTGCGGGAAGGCATGCTGGTGCGGAACCCGGCGCGCATGGTGGCGACTCCCAAGCTGCCGAAGCGCATCCCTCCGGTTTTGAGCGCCGAAGACCTGAATGCGTTTCTCGATGGCGTGGCCGCAGGATCGGGGCGCGGCAAGCGGGCATCTGAGAATGACGACGGCCGGTTGATGGTCCGGCGCGACCGGGCGATTCTCGAGCTGCTATACGCCTCCGGTTTGCGCGTCAGCGAACTGACCGGACTGAATTTGGGCGACATGGACCGGAAAGAACTCATGCTGCGCGTTCGCGGCAAAGGCAATAAGGAGCGGATTGTCCCGTATGGCGGCAAAGCCGAGCGCGCGCTCGAAGGCTATGAGCCGTTGCGCCGGGAGATCCTGCACAAAGCCGGGGGACGCGGCGACCGGCAGGCCGTGTTTCTCAACCATCTGGGGACCAGGCTGACGCAACGGTCCGTGGCGCGCATCGTCAAGAAATACGCCCGTCTGGCCAATGTGAATTGGGACTTGCATCCGCATTCCTTGCGGCATGCTTTCGCCACACACTTGCTGGCTGATGGAGCGGACCTGCGCGCGATTCAGGAATTGCTGGGCCACTCTTCGCTGTCCACCACGCAACGGTACACGCATGCCACGATTCGGCAATTGATGGAGGTGTACGACAAGGCGCACCCGCGCGCCTGAATTTGCCGCAGTGGCGCCGGCGTTCGGCCGGCGATTTTTCCGACCTTCAAACCGTGCCAGAAAATGCCGGCGGGACACCGGCGCTACAAAACTGGGCACGCGAAGTTCAACGTCCTAAATATCGCCTTTGAGGCTTATATCTATCGCTGGTATTGCGGATTATTCCTCCGCGGATTCGGGGACAACTTGGCTTACTACTTTCCGCCGACGGCGGCGAAAGAAAAAAGTCAAATGCCTCGCGGTGCACTGGCGGCAGCCGAACGGCCGCAGGAGCAGGAGGAGGATGATGGTCCACTCCAGAACGCCGCGCAGGTGAGAGCGCAGGATATCTTCGCTTCCGCAAAGAGGGCAGCGCCGCGTGCCAAAGCCAAGTGAGATTGCATGCGTTCTGGCCATAAATTTACATATATCGTGAAACGATAATACTTCGGCGCATTCCGATCTGAAAACGATAATTGCCGTAAAGATGCGGGTGAGTTATTCTCGGCAAGCTTCGCCAGGGGTGAAGTCCAAAGCGACGATGCTCCGCGGCTGCGGCGGGAGAATGACGGATCGAAAATCGTTCGTCAGCAGGATGACGAGCATCTCCAATCCGTTAGGGGCCAGTCCAGAATCCCGCTAAAAGCCGAAGATTGAGCCCACAGGGAGACCACGGCCAGAATGGAATTGTTTCGACGGAATACATACTTCGCGCTCGGGTGGCTCGCATTCACTCTGCTTGCAGCCCCCGCTGTGACTTTTGCGCAAACCGACGAGATCCAAGTTTACGACGCTGAGATTGAAGATAGGGGCAAGTTCAATCTCATGATTCACAGCAATTTTACTCCCAGCGGTCGGACGACCCCTGCTTTCCCCGGCGGTACCACCCCCAACCATTCGTTCAACGGCACGGCCGAGTGGGCCTACGGGGTCGCCGACTGGTTCGAGCAGGGACTATATTTGCCGGTCTACAGCTTTTACTCCCCGGGGCACGGCGGGACGATAAACGGCTTCAAGCTTCGCGAATTGTTCGTGCGTCCGCACGCTCACGATCACACGTTTTTCTATGGCGTGAATTTCGAGTTCAGCGTCAATCATACGTATTGGGAGGTCCGGCGCATCACGTCCGAGATCCGGCCCATTGTGGGTTTGCATTTGCACCCGGTGGACATCGTCTTTAATCCGATCGTGGATACCGACTACACCGGCGGATTTGGAGGCCTCGAATTCGTTCCGGCCACGCGCGTCGCTTATAACTTCAATGAAAAATGGGCCGCCGCGCTCGAGGAGTATTCCGATGACGGGCCCCTGCGCAAATTCCTGCCGGTGCGTGAGCAGTTCCACGAAGTCTGGGCGGTGATGGACCACAGCACAAAGTTCCTGAATATCGAAACGGGTATCGGAGTCGGCGTAACACACGGCGCTGACAAATTGACTTTGAAGCTGATGCTTTCACGCGATCTGAATTAAACGCGTCCAGCGCGCGCCTGCCCGCTTCCATGACTGAACAGGTTGCGGAAAAAGTACTTTTAGTTGTCATCCCGAGGTCGCCGCGGCGACCGAGGGATCTGCTTTTTCACAACTGCCAGGAGAAAAGCAGATTCCTCGGGCAACGTCGGCCCTCGGGATGACAAAATCGGCGTTTTCCCTCAGCCCGTGAAGCCGTATCTCAATAGCGCCGATTTGGCTGAGCTGAAGCCCAGCACTCCTAGACGCAGAACTGCTGAAATCAAAAAAGCAACTGAGAAGGAGGCGTTATGGCAACGCAACGCCTGATTGAGTATGGTGACGCGGCTCCCGATGTTCGGGCCGTGTATGACGACATTCTTGCCACGCGCAAGACCGATTACATCAATAATTTCTGGAAGGCGCTGGCCAATGATTCCGCCACTCTCAAACGTACTTGGGAATCCGTCAAGCAGGTCATGGCCCCTGGCGCTCTTGATCCGCTGACCAAGGAAATGGTTTACGTTGCCGTCAGCGTCAGCAACCAGTGCCCTTACTGCATTGCCTCGCACACCGCCGCCGCCCGCGGCAAGGGCATGAGCGACCAAATGTTTCATGAACTCATCGCCGTCGTGGGCATGGCCAATGAAACGAACCGTCTGGCGGCCGGCTACCAGGTCGAGATCGACGAGCGATATAAGGCAACGTAATGACGATCATTCCTGAGCAGTAGGACGGGCTTCAGCCTGTCTGGTTTTGCGCTTTTTCCCACGTGGAGGCGCCAAAACCCAGACAGGCTGAAGCCCGTCCTACTTTTGATATAATTCCACTTTATGGAACTCACAATTATTATAAATTTGATCTGCTTGCGGTTCCTGTATGAAATAGAGGCTGTGGGAGAGTGCCATGGAAATTGTACGCATTTTTGACACGACGCTGAGAGACGGGGAGCAGTCCCCGGGATTTTCGATGTCGGTGCCGGAGAAGGTCCGCATGGCTCGCCAACTGGAGTCGCTTGGCGTGGACATTATCGAAAGCGGGTTTCCGATCGCTTCGGCGGGTGACCTCGAGGGCGTGCGCGCGGTTTGCCGTGAAATTCGCAGCTGCACTGTCGCGGCGCTCGCGCGCGCGAGGCGCGACGACATTGATGCGGCGCTTGAAGGACTCGCCGGAGCCGCGCATCCCCGGCTGCATACATTTCTCGCAACTTCGGATCTGCACCTGCACCACAAGCTGCGCCTGACGCGCGAGGAGGCGCTCGAAGCCATCTCCACCAACGTGCGGTACGCGCGCGAACATTGCGCGGAAGTCGAATTTTCCGCCGAAGACGCGAGCCGCACCGAAATCGGTTTTCTCTGTGAAGCGGTCGGCCGGGCCGTGCGCGCCGGAGCGACGATCATCAATCTTCCGGACACGGTCGGCTACGCGGTGCCCGAGGAGTACGCGGCGATGTTCCGCCGTGTGATCGAATATCTGGACGGCGCGAATGGCGTCACGCTGAGCGCGCACTGCCACGATGACCTGGGCCTGGGCGTCGCCAATACGCTGGCCGCGGTGCAGGCGGGCGTGCGCCAGCTCGAGCTGACCATCAATGGCATCGGCGAGCGCGCCGGAAATGCCGCGCTGGAAGAAGTAGTCGTGCTGCTGAACGTACGGCAGGCCACGCTGGGCGTGACCACCAATGTCCGTCTCGACCAACTTTACTCGTCCAGCCGGATGTTGATTGAAATTACAGGCGCGCCTGTAGCGCCCAACAAGGCGATTGTAGGCGCGAATGCGTTCGCCCACGAAGCCGGCATCCACCAGGACGGCATCCTCAAATATCCCCTCACCTACGAAATTATCTCTCCCGAAGCGGTCGGCGTCCCCAAGCGGCAATTGGTCCTCGGAAAACATTCCGGGCGCAATGCGCTGCGCGCGACGCTCGTCGACTTGGGCTACCAGCCCACGCGCGAAGAGCTCGATGAGTGCTATAAGCGCGTCGTGACGCTGGCCGATGCCTCCAAAAACGTGACCAATCGCGACCTGCTCGCCATCGCGCACCAGGTGATGCGCAAGCGCGGGAGTGAAACGCCGGTCGGCGCGGAATAAATCGCCTCGTAAGTCACTTTTTTATGAAGGTGGAATATCGAGGCCGATTGCACGAGGTCCGAGCGCGGTGTTCCTTGCGTGGCAATACAAACTTAGATATGCTTGCTGTCA
>Ga0210408_10003490_pt1 | contig 14508 bp, 13 predicted proteins | sample IncBWH4MmetaG_FD_155471 | JGI IMG/M metagenome (GOLD analysis project Ga0210408, IMG submission 155471) | Forest soil microbial communities from Barre Woods Harvard Forest LTER site, Petersham, Massachusetts, United States - Inc-BW-H-4-M | ecosystem: Environmental > Terrestrial > Soil >...
ATGTGGCAAGCGGCAACAGCGAAAACGCGGCTAGCTTTTCTAGCGGACCAAGCCCAGTTGGGACTGTTTAGCATCGGCGATCTCGTGATGCTCTTCGGAGGCGTCCTCATTGTTGCGATTTGCCTGCACCGAACCCTCAAGATTGAGGGCAGCCTGAATTGTAGGCGGCTGGAATGGGTTCTTCGCGAAATCACCCGCCCAGGTAAAACTCAGACTTCGCTCCCGCCCATACCTATCTGACTAACTCGGACAAGCGTGGCGCTACCATTTCCCGGACCCCAAGAACAATTGGGCGAAAAGAAGGTTTAGGATTCGCCAACGGCAGAGGTTTTTCCAAGCAAGAAGCAGAGAAGTTCCTAGAAAGGCCATTAAGCTGCAAAAACGACAGCGAAGGCGCATCAGCAGGCGGCTGAGACGAAAAACGGGGGCGGTCCGTTGACCCCGGAAGCCCTCACCCTCGTGAGTCTCCCTTCTCCGCTCAGCAATGAAGCACTCCTAGAACATATGGGAGACGATCAGCAGACCGCCGCCAATTGCGATGATATCTTCCGCCACCGCCACGCCAAAGTCCGGAAGCCCAAACGTTTCCACCAGGCGATGGCGAATCTCATAACCAGCAAATGCACCGGCAACGCTGCCGATAGCACCTAGGATCGCGCCGACCACCGGTGACTGGTGAGCCGAGGCGCAAATCGCCAAGCTGGAGGATCCCCCGGTGATCAAGCGGAATACGAGAGGTCCCGGATCAGTTCGGTTTGGCGTTTTCGGCAGCTTGTCGGCCACCAGCTCGGCGAGTGCGAGGAGCGACAGGATAGTGGTTGCGGCCCTCGAACCTAGGAAGGATAGCCATGAGCCGCTGAGGTCAAGCCATCCAAGATGCGCTGCCCAGCTCACCAGTGCTGGTGCCGTCAGCGAGCGCAACCCGGCGATGATTCCGATAGAGAAACATCCGAGATACAGAACAACTCTGTTGACGCTCATGCCAGCCTACTTTATCGCAGCGCGCACGCCATCAACAAATACCATTCTCCCGTTTACAGTGTGCCGTGGGCTCTTTACGATTGCGAGAGGATCCGGAAGGCCGCCCAAGCGCGCTGGGCGAAAAAGGCGAAAGGCTCAAAAGGAATCTGAATGACGCGAACATTATCTAGGAAGGGTGTACAAATAGCATGACGAAGCGGGCCGCGCCCATGCGAGAAATGTCCTCGATCTCCCTGGGAATGCAACGGCAGGGCCAGTACCTAGACCGTATGCTGAGAGTCGAGAAGTTAAACAAGTTGGCGTTGGTCGAATTTCGCCAGATGGTGAAGCTGGTGGACCGGTTGATGGTCAACCTAACCGATTTCAACGCAGTGTATTTTCGACCTTCGAGTCTTCGGCGTAAGAGCCCGAGTGAGAGTTCCCATGCCGCTGCGAAGGCGTGAACGCGGAAGACGTGAGAGCGGAAGGCTCAAAATGGCTGATCAGATCGTGCGCTGCCCGTATTGCGTTCTGGACGGTGATTTCAGACTGATGTTGCCTCGCCCGGGAGGTTGGTTTGTCTGCCTGAAATGCGTCCACATAGTGTCCCCCGAGAAACCAGAGTTCAAATGCTTCTGTCAGAAGTGCGGCGAGTTGAGCCGGGCAGCGTGATCGAGATGCCAAGCTATGCGATCGCAATAAAGAAGGGGCAGCAAAGAGAAAAGGCGGATGGCTTCCGGGAAATGGGGACCCTCCGATGTGACGGTTGCGGGGAGGAGTTCTCCATAGGCCACCATCCTGCTTCGGTCGACAAGGAACTGGCAGAAAAGCAAGCAAAGTGGCTCGAGAGGGTACTGGCTGAAGAGCACGAGCGCGACAAGAAGCATCCTGATCGAATCGAATTGCCAACCTAGCTTTGAGGCCACGGGGCTTCCCAGGGCGGCCGCGAAAGCCGGGAAGCGCAACGCGAAAAAGCACAAGAGAACGACGCCGTGAAAGACGTTGCCCTGTGGGAAGGTGAGTGGACAACATGAACTGTGAAACCGGAAAGAAGCTACAGGAGAAGGAAACGGCGCCCACAGAAGCAGTGGTGGTGTGCCAGCGCGGATCATCAGGCAGAATCGTCCGCGGGTAGTTGTTACGCGGACGAGATTGAGGGTTTTGCGCAGTTTTGGCGAAAAACGCCACGTTGATGCCAGGACAGGTGTTGCTAACCGTAGCGTCGGCCAGAATCGTCGAAATCCGCGGTTCTGGCCGACGCTGTAGGTGGAGCAACCGGTGAAGGCGCCGCAAAACCGTGTTAGTCCCGATGTCGTCGCGGTGCGGGGGCAATACTACCAATATCGTGTTGCTGCCGATCGGGACTGTAACACCATTGGATTCTAAGGTGTTGATTTTGGCGTCTGTATCATTCCGCTCACTTCCCGCGCCTTAGGTTTTTCTTGGACATCGAATTGCTCGAACCAAGAAGCATGCGGACGTGGTGCAACAGATATTTGCCAACCGAATTGGCTAACGAAGAAGAACGCAAAATGGGTTGCGCCGAGTGCTACACGCAGCCCATCGACAAGAGCGCTCCCATGCTGGTGAATGCGGTTACGGATGATGTGATGAGTGCAAAAAGGACCGGACCAAAGCCTCTGACGACGCGACTACAATGAAACCTCAGAATGTTTGAGCACAACTGAACGCACAGCCGGAACGGCCACACCGCTAAGTGATTGGAAAATTGGAGCGGGAGACCGGGATCGAACCGGCGACATCCAGCTTGGGAAGCTGGCGTTCTACCGCTGAACTACTCCCGCTCGACTAAGGCTGAGACTACCACCGCCTTAAGCCTCCGTGCAATAACTGCGCTCAAGTTCGGGCCCTCGGTTACGACCAGCCTCACCCGCGCACTCCGCTCCGTGCAAACCTCTCCACGCCTGCGGTAGTATCCTTGCCGTTCCAGGAGATGCCAGTCTTGAAGAATTCCGCGAAGCCCTCACCTGCCACCAGCAATCGCCGCGAGTTTCTCGAGGCCGGATTGCTGGGTGGCGCTGCTGCCCTGGTCTATCCCGCTCTGGCTGCGGCGCGCGAGTTGCCAGCGCCTCCCTCCGCACCACCGCCCGTCAAGGACTTCGAACTGGACGAAGTCCCCATCGACGTCCTGCAGGACGGAATGAAGTCGGGCCAGCACACTTCGCGCTCCATCACCGAAAAGTACCTGCAGCGCATCGCCGACATCGACAAGCAAGGGCCCGCGGTCAATGCCGTGATCGAATTGAATCCCGACGCGCTTGAAATCGCCGACGCACTCGACCGCGAACGCAAGGAGAAAGGCTCCCGCGGCCCGCTCCACGGCATCCCCATCCTCGTCAAAGACAACATCGACACCGCCGACAAGATGATGACCACTGCCGGGTCACTCGCCTTGGTCGGTGCACCCAAGCCGCCGAAAGATTCCTTTGTTGCCTACAAACTGCGTCAAGCCGGCGCCGTGATTCTTGGCAAAACCAACCTGAGCGAGTGGGCCAACGTCCGTTCGGGTCATTCGAGTAGCGGGTGGAGCGCGCGCGGCGGGCTTACCCGGAATCCTTATGCACTCGACCGCAACCCTTGCGGCTCGAGTTCCGGCACGGGCGCCGGAATCTCCGCGAACCTTGCGGCTGGCGGAATCGGCACCGAAACCGATGGCTCCATCGTCTGCCCGTCTTCTGCGAACGGCCTCGCGGGCATCAAGCCCACCGTCGGCCTGGTCAGCCGCACTGGCATCATCCCCATCTCGCATAGCCAGGATGGCGCCGGCCCCATGTGCCGCACCTTGCGCGACGCCGCCATCCTCCTCGGCGCCCTCACGGGAATCGATCCCGACGACAGCTACACGGCAGCCAGCCAAGGCAAGTCCTACACCAACTACACCCAGTTTCTGAATATCGATGGACTCAAAGGCGCCCGCATCGGAGTGGCCCGAAAATACTTCGGTTTCAGCGAGGGTGTGGACGCCATCATGGCGGAGGCGATCGACATCCTAAAAAGGCAGGGCGCAACCGTCGTCGACCCCGCCGATATCGAGACCTTCGGAAAGTTCGACGATACCGAAGCCATAGTCTTGAACTACGAGTTAAAAGCCGACATGGCCAAGTACCTGGCGCGACTGGGACCGGCCTGCCCCATGAACACGCTCGCGGATCTCATTGAGTTCAACAACCGCAACGCCCAAAAAGAAATGCCGTACTTCGGCCAGGACATTTTTATCAAGTCCCAGGAGAAAGGCCCCTTGACCACTCGTGAGTACATCGACGCTCTGGAGAAGAACCATCGCCTGGCGCGCACCGAGGGGATCGACGCGCTGATGGACAAAAATAAACTGGATGCGCTGGTCGCACCCACCGGCAGCCCCGCCTGGCTTACCGATCTTGTAAACGGCGACCACTCCGCCGGTGGCAGCTCGAACGCCGCGGCCGTGGCGGGCTATCCCAACATCAACGTCACCGCGGGAATGATGTTCGGCCTGCCCGTAGGTATCTCTTTCTTCGGACGCGCCTGGAGCGAGCCCACCCTAATCAAGCTGGCCTACGCCTTCGAGCAAGCGAGCCAGGTGCGCAAGCCCCCAAAATTCCTGCCGACCGCGGCACTCGGCTCATAGGACCGACAAAGAAGTAAGCTGCGCTTCGCTTTTCTTTGTGCCCCTTGTCATTCCGACGCCGAGCGGAGCGGAGGGCGGAGGAATCTGCTTTCTGATCGGCTACCTCGCACTCTCCGGCACTATTCGGTTTGCGGCGAACCCTTGGCCTGCTGCGGTTGAAAGCTTTTCTCAAGCCCACCGAAACCACCGCAGCGCCAGCAAAAAGGAAATCCCTCCCCACAGTCCCAGCACCAGCAACCGTCCGGGCTGCGCCCCCAGCGGCGTTCCCTCCAGAATCGTCGCCCGCAGTGCATCATTCAGCGCGGTAAGTGGCAGCACCTTGATGAAGGTTTGCACGCTCACCGGGAAACGTTCATACGAGAAAAATACTCCCGAAAAAATCCACATGGGCATCATCACGATATTAATCAGCCCGCTGATGCTCTCAATCTTCTGCGCCCGGCTCGCTGTCAGCAGACCCACACCCCCAAACGTCACCGACCCCAGTGCCCCCAACAGCGCAATCGAAAGGTACGAGCCCAGCACCCGCATATGGAAGAACACCACCCCAAACCCGAGCAGGAACCCGACTTCCACGATCATGAGCACGATCCGGCTCGACATGATCGCCAGCAGAAAATCGCTCCGCCGCATCGGCGTCCCCACAAACCGCTTCAGCAACTTCCGCTGCCGCATATCCACCAGCGAAAACCCGACCCCCCACATCCCGGAGTTCATCAGGTTCATCCCCAGCAGCCCCGGGATCAGGAAATCGATGTAACGCGACCCCGGCTCCGACGAGACGACCGTCGTGGTCGGAATCGAATCCTTGCGCCCCGCGGCCGCCTGCAAAACGTCATCCACCTCGGCATGCGACAGCACGCACTCCGGCCGCGCCGGATCGTAGCGGTACTCCAACCCGCCTTTTCCATCCGGCAGCACCACCAGGTCGAACTTCCCCAGCCGCAGGCCCTGCAGAGCAGCATCCTGACCCAGAGTCCGCGCTCGAATCGACGAACTCCGCGGCGAATGCTGGATCATCGCCAGCACATTCTCCGTGCCCGGACCCGCTACAATCGCAATCGAAGTCACGTCCGCCGGCTTATTGCGGAACGCGATCCCCAGTCCCAAAGCCAGCAGGATCGGAAACACAAACACCCAGAACACGACCTCGGGCTCGCGTTTCAACTCCTTCATGCGCGCCATCAGAAGGTGCGTGAAACCAGCCCAGCGGCCGTTCGGTGGAGGCGCCGTCATCCGCTGTTTGAACTCCGCCGGTGGTGCTTGCTGCGCAACCGTCATGCCTGCCGACTCCAATCTCCGGTCTCCGCCCGGTTCACTCCTCGCGCAGATGCCGCCCCGTCAACCGCACGAACACGTCTTCCAGGCTCGCCTGCCGGGTAGTGAGGTGCACCAGTTCCTCGCCCCGCTTCCCCACTGCATCCAGCAGCGCTGGAATCGTGAGGTGAGGCTCGCGCACGCTGAGTGAAAACAGCCCCGCTTCGTCGCGAACCGAATCCACGCCCGGCAGGGTTCCCCACGCGCTCGCCGCCTTGCCATCGGGGTTGCTGCTCACGCTGAACTCCACCACATGATGCCCGCCCAGCCGCTCGATCAGCTCCGCCGGCGTGCCTTCCGCGATGATCACCCCGTGATCCACGATCGCCAGTCGGTCACAGAGCCGCTCCGCTTCGTCCATGTAGTGCGTCGTCAGCAGCACCGTTCCACCCGACCGCTGAAACGCACGAATAATGTCCCAAAGCTGCCGTCGGCTCTGCGGATCGAGGCCCGTAGTCGGCTCGTCGAGAAACAGGATCTTCGGATTCCCCACCAGCGCCGTAGCCACCGCCAGCCGCTGCCGCTGTCCTCCCGAAAGTTTTCCCACCCACGAATCGGCTTTTTCCGTCAGCTGCAATTGCTCCAGCACTCCATCGCTTGAGCGCGGTTCGCGGTAGAAGCTGGCGAACAGTTCAATGGTCTCGCGCACCGTCAGCTTTTCCGAAAGCCGCGTCTCCTGCAACGAAATCCCCAGCTGCTCACGCAGATCGCGCGCGTGCTTGCTCCACGTCTGCCCCAGAATCGTGACCTCACCGGACGTCGGCGCCAGCAGCCCTTCCAGTATCTCGATGGTCGTAGTCTTGCCCGCCCCATTCGGTCCGAGCAGCCCGAAACACTCTCCCGCTTCGATTGCGAGATTCAACCCGCGCACGGCCTCGACCTTGCCGTCGTAAGTCTTGCGCAGATCCTTACACTGGATGGCAGTCCCCACCCCGGCATTCTAGCGCACGCCCATCTTGTAGCGCCGGCGTCCCCGCCGGCGGTCGCGAGGGCGTCTCGCCCTCGCCACGGGAGCACAGCAAAGTAGGTTTATCAAAAATCTATGCAATCAAATAGATCTGTCATTCCGAGCGCAGTGAGGCGCCAGCCGAACGAAGTTGAGGCGATTCGCGGGCGTCCGAGCCCGCCGCCGAAATCCCGAGCGAAGTCGACGGAGCCCGAGACCCACGTAAGCAGAACCGCATGCCTCGCACCTTCTTCTCGCCACTACCCATACCGCTCTCTCTTCGCCCTTTGCGGCTTTTTTGCTGCCTCTGCCGTTAAAAGCTCTTTCTCTTCAATGTCCTTTCGAGCTCAGCTATATAATCCTCCGTCTCTACAACCGAGGCTCCCATGCGAACCGTTGTCATCGCATCACTCTTCGCTCTCGCGCTCCTCGCCGTCTCCATCACACCAACCAGCGCCACATCTCCCGACGCCCCGGCTCTCGACTCTTCCCTCTATCATCACGTCGCCCAGGTCACCTGGGTCGTCGCCGACGTCGATCGCATTGCTGACTACTGGCTGCATCTCGGCATCCGCGACATCCATCGCGACGGCGTCGTGAACTTCCCAAACCTCACGCACCAGGGCAAACCCGACCCCGCGAACGCGAAACAGATCACTGCCCAGGTCGACGCCCTCGAGATCCGCTGGATTCAACCCGTGAAAGGCGGCAAGTTCTGGCAAGACAGCCTGCAGAAACGCGGCGACGGCATCCGTGTGCTGAGCTTCGCCGCGCGCACGTCCCAGGAATTCGACGAACAGATCAAATACTTCGCCTCAAAAGGCGTGGGCGTTCTTGCGGAAAACAGCTGGCAGGGTCACGCGGGAAAGGGCCGCTTCGCCTATCTCGACACCGCCCTCCAGGGCGGCGGAAACACCATCGGCTTGATTGATGATCCCGACGCGCGCGCCCCCGCCCCCAGCACCGGCAACGATTACCCCGTCGGCAAGATCACCCACTTTGCCTGGGTGGTCAACGACGTGCGCCAAGTCGATGCCTACTACACCGGCCTTGGCTTCAAGCCGTTTTCCGCCATCGATCACAACATCAGCCTCGACCGCATCTATCGCGGCCAACCCGGCGTCTACGAAATGTGGCTTGGGTGGGATCGCACCGGCGACGCGCCCTTCGAGTGGGTACAACAGATCACCGGCCCTGACGTCTACGTGGAGTACCAGAAAGCCCACGGCGAAGGATTCCATCACCTGGGCGTGAATGTCACCGACATGGACGAGGCCATCAAGCTGATGACGACACGAGGCGCCCCGCCCACGCAGCTGGCAGCCTGGAAGACCGCGAAAGGCAACAAAGGCCGCGCCGTGTACCTCGACACCGACTCCCACGGCGGCGTTACCCTGGAACTGATCTACAGCCCGCAATAGGTACGAACTTAGTCGATGTGAGGCGGCGCCTCCGCTTCACCGGTTGCGGAAACTAGCTTCGTATCAGGTCGCGCCTTCAGGCGCGCCGTACAGGCCCTAGAACGAACCTGGCTCTAGCCGCCGTCGCGGCGTCCTGGCGTACTCTCGTTAAACTGAGCCGATCCCCCCAGCCGAACCCTCGCCTCAGTCGTAATACTCCAGCCCCAGGTGCGTGATCAGTTCCTCGCCGCGCAGATGCCGCAGCGTGTTCTTCAACTTCATCATCTGGATAAACAGATCATGCTCAGGGTAGAGACCCGGCGCCGTCATGGGAGACTTAAAGTAGAAGCTCAACCACTCCTGAATCCCAAGTCCCTTCAGCTCACCAGTCCGCTGCGCGAGATCCAGGAACAGAACCAGGTCGAGCACGATGGGTGCCGCCAGGATCGAATCGCGGCACAGGAAGTCAACCTTGATCTGCATCGGATAGCCGAGCCATCCGAAGATATCAATATTGTCCCAACCCTCTTTGTTATCACCACGAGGCGGGTAATAATTAATGCGGACCTTGTGCGTGAAATTGCCGTAGAGTTCGGGATGAAGCTCGGGCTGCAGAATGTGTTCGAGCACCGAAAGCTTCGACTCTTCTTTGGTTTTGAACGAACCCGGATCCTCGAGCACCTCCCCGTCGCGGTTGCCAAGAATATTGGTCGAGAACCATCCCGCCAGACCAAGCATCCGCGCCTTAAACCCAGGAGCTAGGATGGTCTTGATCAAAGTCTGGCCGGTCTTGAAGTCTTTTCCGCAGATGGGCGACTCGTGCTCGCGCGAGAGTTCGTGCATCACGGGAATGTCGACCGTCAGATTCGGCGCGCCGTTGGCGAAGGGGACGTTTTCCATCAGCGAGGCGTACGCGTAGATCATTGAGGGCGCGATGTTTTCGTCGTTCTGCTGCAGTGCTTTCTCAAACGCTTTCACCGACTGATGTACGGCACTCGGCTGAATAAAAGTTTCGGTCGAGCCGCACCAGATCGTAATCAGACGCGTTGCCCCGGAAGACTTCCGGAACTCGCGGATGTCCTCGCGCACCTGCTCGGCGAGGTCCATCTTGGTCTTTCCCTTCTTCACGTTAGGACCTTCGATCTTCTTCACGTAGTTGTGGTCGAAGACCGCTTTGCGCGGCTGAATCGACGACAGAAATGGCTTGATCTGCTCGAGCAGGTAGCGATCGAGCACGCCCGCGTTAGTTGCGGAGTCGAACATGTTGTCTTCGAAGATGTCCCAGCCCGTGAAGACCAGGTCGTCCAGACCTGCAAGTGGAACGAATTCTTTGATTTTGGGCGAGCGGCCCTCGGTACGCTTGCCCAGGCGGACGGTGCCCATCTGGGTGAGCGAACCAATGGGCTTCGCAATTCCCTTGCGCACGGCTTCGACACCGGCGACGAAGGTGGTGGCGACGGCGCCCATGCCGGGGATCATCACGCCCAGCTTGCCTTTGGCAGGTTCAAGGTCGCCGTAGGCGGCCTTCTTCGCGGACTTCGATTCTTTCACTTCGACACGAGCGTGCGTCTTCACAGCCTTCGGGCGTTTCGCCATGGGTCAGGCTTCCTTGTCAGGTCTGGGATCGGTTAGGCAAACGGATATGTTCGCGTACTGGGTTGCCCTTTGGCAACCCACGGAGCCTGAGCGGGCGCAGGCAAGGCCTGATCCGCGCATTCCGGTCAGTGAATTGCGCCGACGCGCGAGCGCAGCGAGACAGGAGGAATCCCCTATTCCCGGCTGACAGGCAGCGCGCGACGAAAGCGCCAGAATCACTTCCCGTCCAGATCCACCGTCTTGATAGGCAAATCCCAATGCGCGTCCAGGATGGCAAACCGGCGTTGTTCTTCCTTCTGGTACAAGTCCTGGTCCGGGAACAATTGCTTCTTCAACGCGTCTTCATCGAAGGCTTCGTTGGCGACGGTCGCGTTTTTGAAGACGATGGTGACCCGGTAATCCCAGCGGCCGTCTTCGGTGGTGTGGTAGCGAGGCTGGTCCATCCAGACTTTCAGCATGCGCCCCATCTCGACTTGTTTTTTGAGCAACGGGTAGTGGTTCTTTTTGAACAGCTTGAGAAATTCCTCCGCATTGCCCCAGTGCGTCTTGTAGTAGTACTCGACCACGAAAGGCTTATCGGAAGAAGCGCTTGCGGATTGTGCGGGAGCAAGCACGGGGGTGGCGACCGCTGCAACGACCAAGACCGCGAGAACACGCGCGAAAGGGTTCACAGATTTCTCCTGGGAATGGATTGCATAGCTTGTACACGAACCAGTTTCGAGGGTCAAAGGCGATGGGTAGGCGTGATGTGTCGGGAGACGGGGCAAGCCCCGTCCCCAACTCTAATTTTCGGGCAATGATCCATGCTCGATGGACTTTAAATAACTTAGCTCGTAGAGAATCACAATGAGACAATTGTGCCGCCAGTCCGGCACCGAGACGCTTGCCACACCTGACCGGGCGAGCACACGTTACGATCTAGGTTCGCACCTTCAGGCCAGGTAGGATGAGAAACACTCTTCACGGGAGGGTATCGATGGCGACTGAGGATGACGAACAGGCGATCGTTGCCCTTTTCGAAGCTGGAGATCGCGCCCTGATGGCAGCCGACGTCGACGCCCTGGCGCGCATCTTCGCCGACGACTACGTGCAATACGACGCAGCCGGCGGCGCCTTCACGAAGCAGCAGGTTCTGGACAACTTGCGCACCAGTGCGATCCGGTACCCGTCGATTGTCTCCACCGGTCGAACGATCCGGCTGTTCGGAGACATGGCCATCGTGCACGGGTCGGAAGCGGACGAAGTCGAAACCGCTGGCCAGCGCTTCTCTGTCCGTTACCTGTACATGGATGTCGGGCTGAAGCGTGGCGGAAGATGGCAAATCGTGGGCTCGCAGCTCGTCGAGCCGGCTTGAGTCACTCCGCCGCGCGCACGCGGTTTTGCCAGTGCGACCAGACGAACCACCCAATCGCAACCATCAATCCAACGCCGATGATGGCGTCGAACTGGTGGAAGTACTTGCCCAGGCTGCGCCAGTTCTCGCCCAGCTTCATGCCCAAATAAGCCAAGGCGAAGCACCAGGGCCAGGAGCCGAGGAAAGTGTAGATGTGAAATTTCCCACGAGGCATGCGGGCGATACCGGCGGGCAACGCGATAAACGTGCGGATCACCGGCAACAGGCGGCCGATGAAGACGGCGGCTTGTCCCCAGCGCAGGAAGAAGCGGTCGGCCCAGTCGAGTTCGCGGCGTCCCATCAGGATCCAATGGCCGTATTTTTCCACCAGCGGGCGGCCACCGTAGTAGCCGATCTCGTAGGCAACTAGCGAGCCCAGATTGCAGCCGAAGGCCCCGGCGGTCGCGGCCCACAGAAGCTTCATGCTGCCTTCGTACACCAGGTAGCCGGCGAAGGGCATGATCAGCTCCGACGGCAAAGGGATGCAGGCCGATTCGATCGCCATCAGGAAGGCGATGCCGGCGTAGCCCGTGATCCCGATCACGGATTTGATGAAGCCGAACACTACAGCAAGGATGGTTTCGGTCATGAAAGAGTCAGGTGTGGGTCCACCCTCGCAGGGTGCGCGCTAGAACGAGCCTTCCTGGGTAAACGTGAAGCCCGGAAGCGAGACGCCGTCAGCGGACTTGGTCACTTTGACCTTGACCGTGGGCGCGTCGGGCGCGTTGACCTCGGCGGGGCGCAGGACGGCGAACTGGCTGAAAACTTCGTTGTAAACCTTGGTGACGAGAAAGTCCTGGCCGGTGGTGTCCTGGCGCCAGACTTGTCCGAGTTGCACAGATTTCACTGCCACAGGGTTGTCCTTGGATTTCTCTTCCAGACTAATGGGGTGGGGGGGCGGCGTCAATGGAAGTACCTGGTGGCTGATAGTCTTTGGCCGCTGGCCGGGGCGCGAATCCGTCGTCGGTCCTCGGTTTTTCGGTCGTCGGGGAGAGTGAAAAGCCTTACGCCGCAGAGGACGCCGAGATGAGCTCCTATTAACCGCATGGGGCGCTGGCTTCCCAAAGATCGCAAAGAAGAGCCAGGAACTGGGGCCCGGTGTTCGCCAACAGCGAAGGACCAACGACACAGCTGCCTTTTGCTACCATTACCGCGCAACCTGAGGAGAATTACATGGCACGAGGAGTGACTCCGCGGCATCCGGCCAAGTCGGGACGACATGAGGGAACGCGGCAGGTGACGCGCGGGCAGGCCAGCCGGAGCGCGAAACCAGCGCACGCACAGAAGCGTGGTGCAAAGGCGGCGCGGAAACTGGCCCCGGCGAAGAAAGCCGGGGCGAAGGCGGGCAAGATCGAGGGCTACAATCCGCTGGCGCCGGAACGGGTTCAGGGAATACTCGAGCATCTGGACACCTTGTATCCACGGGTGAGGTGCGCCCTACATCACAACAACGCCTGGGAGTTGCTGGTGGCGACGATTCTTTCGGCGCAATCGACGGATGCCAATGTGAACCGCGTCACGCCGGGGCTTTTTGCCAAGTATCCGACGGTGCAGGACTTTGCCGCTCTCACACCAGAGCAACTTGAGCCGGATGTGCGCTCGACCGGGTTCTTCCGCAACAAGTCGAAATCGGTGGTCGGGGCGGCAAAGAAAATCGTGAGCGAGTTCGGCGGCGAGGTACCAAGCGATATGGACCAACTCCTGACGCTGCCGGGAGTTGCGCGCAAGACGGCGAACGTCGTTCTGGGCTCGTGGTTCGGAAAGGCGGTCGGGGTTGTGGTTGATACACACGTGCACCGGATTTCGCGACGGTGGGAGTTCACAACGAACGACGATCCTGGGAAGATCGAGCAAGACTTGATGAAGATTATTCCGCAGGAGCGCTGGATCTTGTTCTCGCACCAGGTGATTCATCATGGGCGGAACTTGTGCGTGGCGCGCAAGCCGAAGTGCGCGGATTGTCCGATCGAGCCGCTATGCCACGCGGAGGACAAGACCTGGACTACCGTCGAGGAGCACATGGGGGCCAAGGCTTAGGGCCTGCTGAATTCAGGAGACCTTTAAAGTCGCAAGGGATACGCAAGGCGCCCAAGAAAAGCTGCAACGAGAGCGAGGTAACCGATGGGGACCCAGATTCCTCCGGCCTCCGCCGCGCTCGGGGTCGGAATGACAATGAATATGCCTCCTGATCAGAAGATGAAGGGTCGAACCGCCGGTTTTTCGGAGCACTCGCCCAACAGCTTTGAACCCCAGAGATCGCACGAAACCCCGCGAAGGGCTCCAAGCGAAGCGTTTTCGTCGGCCTGAGTTGACGTGCTGCGGTCTGCTAGACTTTTTGTGGTTTCACGGAAGGGAGTCGAATGCGCGCGCTCGTCCTGTTTGCTATTGTCGTGATCATGAGTGTGGTAAGCCCGGCCCAGACTTTGCCTGTCCCCGCAGCCGTTACCGATCCCAAGCAGATTGCCAGCAAGCCCAACGCAAGCGTCGAGAAAAGCCTGTCGATCGAGAAGCTGTACATGACGCGGCAGGTGGGGCTTTCGGATTGGTCTCCGGACGGCAAGACGGTTGTGTTCGTGTCGAACATCAGCGGGCGCAATAACCTTTGGCTGCTGCCTGCGGAGGGTGGTTGGCCAACGCAGCTCACGGTGAGCGATCAGAGGCAGACGGCGCCGGCGTGGTCGCCGGACGGCAAATGGATCGCCTACCAGTCCGACTACGACGGCGACGAGCAGTGGGACATTTTTATCGTGTCGCCGAAAACCGGGCAGGTGGTGAACCTGACGAACACACGCGAGATCGCCGAGCTAGATCCGACGTGGTCACCGGATGGGCGGTACCTGGCTTACCAGGTGAAGCCGAAGACGTCCTCGGTATACGAAATCGATATCTACGACATGGTGATGCGAAAGGTGCAGCACCTGACCAGCGATACCCCCAAGGACAGAATGAACTATGGGCCTGTCTGGTCGAAAGATGGGAAGTGGATCGCGTATTCGCAGCACCAGGCCAAGGGAACGGATTCAAACATCTTCGTCGCCGAAGTGGCATCTGGCAAAAGCACATTGCTGACCGAGCATCCCGGCGAGCAGCTTTATGCCGCTGCCAATTTCTCGCCCGACGGGAAGAAACTGCTCATTACCGGAAATGCTGAAAATGGCTACGACAATGTAGGACTGCTCGACATCGCGAGCAAGAAGATCGCGTGGCTGACGAAGGACAAGTGGAAGATCAACGGCGGGGAGTTTTCTCCCGACGGGAAGCGCGTAAC